>OGUL01000024.1_pt1 | contig 190535 bp, 142 predicted proteins | sample 1553651 | NCBI WGS metagenome assembly OGUL01 (sample SAMEA2580048, study PRJEB22360) | human gut metagenome | biome: human gut; feature: human-associated habitat; material: faeces | place: Denmark | collected 2008/2010
GGGAGCACATGCGCATCTTAGGAGTGATGCAACGGCTCGGCATCTGTTACGGGATCACTGCCGTCATGGCATTATTCATCCCACACAAACGTTTTCTTCCGATAGCCCTGCTCTTGCTAATAGGCTATTTTATCCTTCAACTGGCAGGAAACGGATTCGAGAAAAGTCCCGATAACATCATGGCCATAGTCGATTCCACCGTTTTAGGAACCAGCCACATGTACTTGCAAGGCCGGCAATTCGTTGAGCCCGAAGGAATTCTGAGTACCATTCCTGCCGTAGCCCAAGTAATGATCGGTTTTGTATGCGGTCACATGCTTATCAACCGGAAAGACAACCAGGAGAGGATGCAGCAACTCTTCTTTATGGGCACTCTCCTGCTCTTTGCCGGATTCCTGCTCAGCTATGCCTGTCCGCTGAATAAACGCCTGTGGTCACCGAGTTTCGTGCTGGTTACTTGCGGAATAGCTGCTTTGGCATTGGCTGTACTAATTGAAGTAATCGACGTCCGAAAAAAGAAAGAATGGTGTACTTTCTTCAAAGTCTTCGGGGTTAATCCATTGCTGCTATATGTAGCAGCCGAGATATTCGGTGACCTGTTCCGTACATGGCATATCAATACTTTCCTGTTCGATACCTGCCTGCAACCTCTATTCGGCAATTATTTCGGTTCGTTCATGTATGCCGCCCTTTTCCTGTCCCTCATTTGGCTGGTGGGATATATTCTGTTTAAAAAACAAATTTACATAAAACTCTAATTAAAAATGATGAAAAAAAACATTTGTCTGGTTATCGTAACCCTATTCCTCTCCCTCGCGGCGGGAGCGAAAGAGAAAGACGTAGTTGCCATGCAATCGATGGTGAAACGTCTCATTCCGGCATACGCCGAAAACTTTCAGTTCAGAAAGATAAAACCGATAGACGAGAAAGACTGTTTCCGCCTGGACGCTTCCGATCCCCGGAAAATCATAATCAGTGGCAACAATGCCAACTCGATGGCTATGGGACTGAATCACTACTTGCGATATTATTGCCTGACCACTATCTCCTGGTATGCTGACATTCCGGTAGAAATGCCTGAAACACTTCCGGCTGTCGAGAAACCCATTCAAATAGAAGCGAAAGTAGACCGGCGTTTCTTCCTGAATTATTGTACATATGGCTACACCATGCCTTTCTGGCAATGGAAAGATTGGGAACGCCTCATCGACTGGATGGCGCTAAACGGCATCAACATGCCCCTGGCCATTACCGGACAAGAAGCCGTGTGGTACAAAGTATGGAAGAAAATAGGACTGACGGATGAAGAAATACGCTCTTACTTTACCGGACCGACCTATCTTCCCTGGCACCGGATGGCCAATATAGATGGATGGAACGGCCCTCTACCCATGCACTGGCTGGATAGCCAAGTGGAATTACAAAAGAAAATTCTGACCCGCGAACGCGAATTGAACATGAAACCGGTACTTCCCGCCTTCGCCGGACATGTGCCCGGTGCACTGAAGCGTATCTTCCCCGAAGCGAATATTCAAAATCTCGGAAAATGGGCAGGTTTTGCCGAAGAGTATCGCTGTCATTTCTTGAATCCGGAAGAAGCCTTATTTGCTACTATCCAAAAACAGTACATCAAGGAACAAACCCGTCTCTTCGGGACAGATCATATTTATGGCGTAGACCCTTTCAATGAGGTAGATCCTCCGAGCTGGGAACCGGAATACCTCAGTAAAGTATCCGCGGACATGTATCACACCCTGACTGCTGCCGACCCGAAAGCCGAATGGATGCAAATGACCTGGATGTTCTACTTCGACCGTAAAGACTGGACCGCACCGCGCGTGAAAGCAATGTTGACAGGAGTGCCGCAAGGCAAAATGGTACTTTTAGATTATCACTGCGAGAACGTGGAATTATGGAAAACCACCGAACACTTCCACGGCCAACCTTACATTTGGTGTTATCTTGGTAACTTTGGCGGAAACACCACGCTCACCGGAAACGTAAAAGAAAGCGGTGCCCGTCTGGACAACACCCTGATAAACGGCGGAAGCAATTTTAAAGGTATCGGCTCCACGTTGGAAGGATTGGATGTGATGCAGTTCCCCTATGAATATATCTTCGAAAAAGCCTGGACACTGAATACGGACGATCGCAGTTGGCTGAATGCTCTTGCCGACCGTCATACCGGAGTTACTTCCGAACCGGTTCGCGAAGCTTGGGATATCCTGTTCAATCAAGTGTATGTACAAGTTCCCAGAACCCTGGCCGTACTACCCAACCTTCGTCCCGTAATGAATAAGCCCAACAACCGTACTTCCATCAACTATCCGAATACCGCTCTGCTTCAGGCATGGCAAAAGCTGTTGCAAGCTCCCGATTGCAATCGCGATGCACTCCGGCTGGATATCATCACTGTAGGACGCCAACTACTTGGAAATTATTTCTTGACGGTAAAAGATGACTTCGACCGCATGTATGGAGCCAAAGACCTGCCGGCATTAAAGGCAAGAGCGGCAGAAATGCGCGAAATACTAAACGACCTGGAACGTTTGAATGCCTTCCATAGCCGTTGCTCGCTTGACAAGTGGATTTCCGATGCCCGCAAATACGGAAATACCCCGGAATTGAAAAACTATTATGAGAAGAATGCCCGCAATCTGATTACCACCTGGGGAGGCCGTCTAAATGATTATGCCAGTCGTACTTGGGCAGGACTTATCAAGGACTACTATTCCAAACGTTGGGACATGTATCTGGACGCGGTCGTTGCAGCAGTTGAAAATAATCGGGAATTCGATCAGGAAAAGCTGGACGGAGAATTCAGACTGTTCGAAGATTCATGGGTGAGTTCCACCCGCCCTGTTGAAGTAACTCCGGAAGGCGACCTGCTTATTTACGCCCGTTTTTTATTAAATAAGTATGAACGGAAAATAAACTAATCATCAGGGTAACGACAAAAGACAATGCAACTTGCAGTGAAATGTGATGCAACTTGCAATTTTGAAAACAGTATTTAAGTCCCTAAAGACGCAGTATCCTCTGTATGAAAGGGTATAACTTCTTTCCGAAAAAGATGTGGCAGAATAGAAAAAACTGCCACATCTTTTTCATAAATCCCGACTATCTGCAACATCAGAAGAAATATTCATCTGTTACAGACATAAAACATGTCAGGACTTAAACTCTTTCACAGCCCTTTCCAATCTTTCCAAACTCAATTCTCCGGATTGTCTCCACAATTGTTCACCTTTTCTCATCAAGATGAATGTAGGCGTACTTTCAATCGTATAAAATTCGGCAAGAGCATTTTCCTGATCCACGTCCACCTCCACGACTTCAAGAATACCTTCCATCATTTTCTTAAACTCTTTCACCACCGGATGCATACGCTTACAGTGAGGACACCAAGTTGCATAAAATTCCGCCATGACCCAATCGCCATGACTCAGTTTTTCCTCATTTCTATTTTCACGGGCTATTTTCTTTTCTTCCATTTCGATAAATACTTTAAATTGATTAACTGCTGTTCCAACAACGCAAAAAGGGAGAATGTTTACGATACAGACAAGAATAAAGATAGATTAATACATCGGGCAACCAAGCCCTTCAAAAGTATCGATCCATTCTCAATATTGACAAAAAACGATCCGCTTATGTCAAGATATGCCACTTGAACGTTTCTTCATCATACTACTTAACTTCAATTATATCATTTTATTCAAATATTCTCCTGCTTTTTTTGCCCATCGCTAATTTATACATATTTTTGTTCAAAATTTAAACCAAGCAACAAACAAAATCATAAAAAAGAAATGAGGAGCATTTTAAAAGCAATCATCATCACCCTCTGCTTATTAGTAAAAACCTACTTGTCATACAGCGAGAACACTGGTACCAACATCAATCATATTCTCGTTCTTAATGCTTACAGCAGTTCTAATCCCTGGAGCAATAGTTTCATCACTCCAATTGTAAACATGGCATCACAAAACAAACAAATCGGAGTGTATGTAGAAAACTTAAACATGCTGACATTACAAGACGCTGAAGCAAGAAAAAATCTGAAAAAGGATATACTTTCAGAAGTATATTCCTACTCTCCCAAAGTTATTGTACTTATAGGGAATGCAAGCTTCATCCTACACGATGAATTGAACCGGCGCTGGCCCGACATCCCTATGATATTGTGCGGTGAACGGGATTACACAGGGCCTATCGACTCGATCATTCAAGGGCATCCCCTCACAGAAGAAGAACGTATTCCTATAAATAGCCTGCAAGACAAATATAACCTGACAATGATGCAGGCCAATATTTATATGGAAGAGAATCTTCAGCTTATGAAACAACTGATCCCGCAAATGGATAAAGTTATATACATCGGTGATGAAACATATATCTGCCAACAAAACGATTACGATCTTTCCAAACTCATCCATGAGAAGCATCCGGAAATGGGATACGAATTCATTTCTGCCAAAAACACTTCGACCGACAGCCTGTTTTCCATCTTGAACCAGCAAGACCTGCAAACTACCGGCATTCTATTTTCCTCTTGGCTCCGTGCCAAGGACTACAATGGCAATACCGTACTGATAAGTAATTCGCATCGGATCATCGCCACTTCATCCATGCCTTTATTTTCATTCAGAACGGTAGGAGTCGATGAAGAAGGCGGAATCGTAGGCGGCTACATATATGATGAAGAAAAATACGTCGACCGGCTTTTAAACACGGTTAAAGAAATTCTCAATGGAAAACAGGCACGTGACATCCCTTTTTATTATGCCACAGATGCGGCGCCAAGGTTCAATTACCAATCATTAATCCAACATAATCTCAGTCCCGAGCGTTGTCCTGAAAACACCGTTTTCTATAATGCCCCTCCTACTTTCTGGGAACAATACGAATATATAATCATCGGAAGTATCTGTTTTATTATCGTTCTTTTGCTATCTTTCCAGTATCACCGCCTGCACGTACTCGAAAAGATGAAACGATTACAACAAAAAGAACTGGAAACCACTACAAGATACTATAGCCTTATCAACAACATGCCCATTCTTTATATGTCGGAAGAACTGATAAAAAACAAGGAGGGCCGGATCATCGATACCAGATACATCGATGTAAACAAACACTTTGAAAACAGATTCTTCAAACGAAATGAAATCATAGGAAAGTCGGGCAGCGAAATGTTCCCGGAATCAATGCCACAATTCCTATATTTTATGAATATAGCCTTACAGGAAAAACGCTCCATCACTTTCTCTTACTATTACAAAGAAATAGATACATTTTATGATATCGTAGTAAACGCTACCAGCGACGGACGCTTTATGGATGTATTCTGCCTGAACAGCACAGAATTACATCATGCACAAAAACAGTTACGCTCTATCAACCATAAGCTTTCGATGGCTCTCGACATAGCCAACATTGTGCCCTGGAAATGGAATCTACAAACTCACACCATACTTTGTGACATAAACAAACCTGTCGAATTAAGTGATAATAATGAAATAAATGAAGAACAAATGTCTGTGCCCGACAATCAATACTTTGCCAAGATATACAAAGAAGATCTTCCTAAAGTAAAAGAGGCTTATGCCGATCTGATTGCCGGACGTATACAGACTGTTAAAGAAGAATACCGCGTTGTGAACCGCATCAATGGTTGCAAGCACATCGATTGGGTAGAAGCTCGCGCTGCCGTAGAAAGTTATGATGAAAAAGGAAAACCGCTAACACTGGTAGGTTCTTCATTGGTTATCACTGAACGAAAAAAGATGGAGACAGATTTAGTTTCTGCCAAAAACCGTGCAGAAGAATCCAACCGTCTGAAATCTGCTTTCCTTGCTAATATGAGCCATGAGATTCGTACCCCTCTTAATGCCATCGTCGGATTCTCCGGAATTCTGGCCTCTACTGAAGCGGAAGAAGAGAAACAAGAATATGTCAGCATTATTGACAACAACAATACCTTATTGCTACAACTTATCAGTGACATCCTCGATCTTTCTAAAATTGAAGCCGGTACGATGGAATTCATAGACACTGATTTCGAACTGAACAAAGTCATGACGGAACTGGAAAGTTCTCTTCGTCTGAAACTGTCTCCGGACAAAGAGGTCACGCTTTCATTCGAGACACAAGTACCGGAACTTTATATTCACGCCGAACGTAACCGTATTTCACAAATAATTATTAATCTGGCTACTAATGCCATTAAGTTTACCAATGAAGGCAGCATACGTTTCGGCTATGAAAAGCGTGACAATGGTACTCTTTATTTTTACGTAACCGATACCGGATGTGGCATTCCGGCCGAAAAACAAAAAGATATATTCGAACGCTTCGTTAAGCTAAACAATTTTGCACAAGGTACAGGTTTAGGTCTCTCTATCTGCCAAACCCTCGTCGAACATATGGGAGGGGAAATCGGTTTAAAATCTCAGATAAACAAAGGTTCTACTTTTTGGTTTACTCTACCTTATGTTCCTGCAACTAATCAGTATCATGAAGAAGAGACAAAGTCAGAACCGATAAAAATAAAAAAAACAAAAAATCACGATTCTGGTTGCAGAAGATCATGAAAGCAATTATCATCTGATAGAGTCCATTCTCAAAAAAGACTACACTTTGATGCACGCCTGGAATGGAAAGGAAGCGGTTGCTCTATTCAAAGAATATGCTCCACAACTCATTCTGATGGATATCAACATGCCTGTCATGGATGGATACGAAGCGACTAAAGAGATACGCAAATATTCGACTCAGGTTCCAATCATAGCTGTCACCGCTTTTGCTTATGCTTCTGACGAACAAAAAGTCATGGAAAACGGTTTTGATGCCTATATGGCAAAACCGATAAATGCCGACCAATTGAAAACACAAATAACTTCCATGCTAAGGCAACATATCATTTTCATGTAACAAGTTACTCTTGAAAAAAATATTTAATCGATAAAATGCAGGTAATAATAATTCACCATATGCGAGTGTCTATTTACCGTTCAAATATTGTAGAAGTAGAACTTATAAAAAGAAATAGTCCCGCAAATCATTGATTTACAGGACTATTTAGTAAACATTTCTATTACTTCAGCGGAGAGACAGGGATTCGAACCCCGGGTACCTCGCAGTACAACGGTTTTCAAGACCGCCGCAATCGACCACTCTGCCACCTCTCCAAACACCTTCCTTATTTCTTTCTCACGAACCTCATTCATTGTTCATTTAAACTCAATTCAGAAGTGCTTTCCGTCAAAAGCGGTGCAAAGATACAAAGAGATTCTAAAACACCAAACGTTTTCATAAAAAAAATGATATAATCTTTTATTCTCATTCCCTATTTATAGGTATTTTATGCTATTAAACACAAAATGGAGAATATTTATACCCATAATATGAAAAATGGTTGTAACTTTGCACGCTCTAAAGAAGACGGATAACCCAACCACTAACTAAATATTTTATTATGGAATTGAATAAAACCTTTAATAACGGACTTTGGAGCAAAGAAATCAATGTGAGGGACTTTGTCAGCAACAATATCACTCCCTATTATGGAGATTCCTCTTTCCTGCAGGGCCCTACCGAACGTACAAAAACAGTGTGGAACAGCTGTCTTAAAGCACTCGAAGAAGAAAGGGCAAATAACGGCGTACGATCACTCGACCACAAAACCGTATCAACAATAACTTCGCATAAAGCCGGATACATCGACAAAGAAAACGAGCTAATCGTCGGCCTGCAGACAGATGAACTGCTGAGACGTGCCATCAAACCGTTCGGTGGAATCAATGTGGTGGCTAAGGCATGTCATGAAAACGGTGTGGAAGTAGACGACCGTGTAAAAGATATTTTTACTCATTATCGTAAAACACACAACGACGGGGTATTCGATGTATACACCGAAGAGATCCGCTCGTTCCGTTCATTGGGATTCCTTACAGGACTTCCAGACAACTATGCCCGTGGACGTATCATCGGTGACTATCGCCGCCTGGCCCTCTATGGCATCGACCGTTTGATTGAAGCGAAACAGGAAGATTTGAAACACCTGACAGGCCCGATGACTGAAGCCCGTATCCGCCTTCGCGAGGAAGTAGCAGAGCAAATCAAGGCACTGAAAGAAATGAAAGTGATGGGCGAATATTACGGACTCGACCTCAGCCGCCCCGCATACAATGCCCAAGAAGCCGTTCAATGGGTATACATGGCCTATCTGGCAGCTGTAAAAGAGCAGGACGGCGCCGCAATGTCCTTAGGTAATGTATCGTCTTTCCTTGACATTTATATTGAATACGATCTCGCTCACGGAAAGATTGACGAAACATTCGCACAGGAACTAATCGACCAGTTTGTCATCAAACTGCGTATGGTACGCCACTTGCGTATGCAATCTTACAACGATATTTTTGCAGGAGACCCTACATGGGTAACCGAATCAATCGGCGGACGCTTCAACGACGGACGTACCAAAGTTACCAAAACTTCTTTCCGTTTCTTACAAACCCTATACAACTTAGGACCGTCACCGGAGCCTAACATGACTGTATTGTGGAGCCCCGACCTACCGGAAGGTTTCAAAGAATTCTGTGCAAAAGTTTCCATCGACACCTCTTCCGTACAATACGAAAACGACGATCTGATGCGCGAAGTACGTCAGTCGGACGACTATGGTATCGCCTGCTGCGTATCCTATCAGGAAATCGGTAAGCAGATACAATTCTTCGGCGCACGTGCCAATCTTGCCAAAGCACTGCTGTTGGCTATCAACGGTGGACGTTGTGAAAACACCGGTACGGTAATGGTAAAAGATATTCCGGTGTTGACGGGCGAGGTGCTGAAGTTTGAAGAAGTAATGGCTAACTATAAAAAAGTACTGACCCAGATAGCACGTGTATACAACGATGCCATGAACATCATTCACTATATGCACGATAAGTATTATTATGAGAAAGCACAAATGGCACTCATCGATACTAATCCGCGCATCAACTTAGCTTATGGTGTAGCCGGCCTTTCGATTGCTATCGACTCGTTGTCCGCAATTAAATATGCTACGGTGAAAGCCCGTCGCAATGACATCGGACTGACGGAAGGTTTCGACATCGACGGTGAATTCCCCTGCTTCGGTAATGATAATGACAAAGTAGACCACCTGGGTGTAGACCTTGTGTATTATTTCAGCGAGGAGTTGAAGAAATTGCCGGTTTACAAGAACGCCCGTCCTACCCTTTCATTGTTGACCATCACCTCCAATGTGATGTACGGTAAGAAAACCGGTGCCACTCCCGATGGACGTGCCAAGGGCATTGCCTTTGCTCCGGGTGCCAATCCGATGCACGGACGTGATAAAAACGGTGCGATTGCTTCTCTGAGCTCGGTAGCCAAACTGCGTTACCGTGATTCACAAGACGGTATCAGCAATACCTTCTCGATCGTCCCGAAATCACTCGGTGCCACAGCAGAAGACCGGATAGAGAATCTGGTAACAATGATGGACGGATACTTCACCAAAGGCGCACATCACCTGAACGTAAATGTATTGAACCGCGAGATGCTGGAAGACGCCATGGAGCATCCGGAAAAATATCCGCAACTCACCATCCGCGTTTCCGGATATGCTGTAAACTTCATCAAACTAAGCCGTGAGCATCAATTGGAAGTTATCTCACGCAGTTTTCATGAACGCATGTAATGTGAAAAACTGAATCGATAAAGAAGATGATAAACGTACATTCATACGAAAGTATGGGAACATTCGACGGGCCGGGTCTTCGGCTCGTCGTTTTTCTACAAGGTTGTAACTTCCGTTGTCTCTACTGCGCCAACCCGGATACGATTGCCGTCAAGGGAGGAACTTCCACAAATCCGGAAGAGATTGTCCGTATGGCAATAAGTCAAAAACCTTTCTTCGGAAAACGTGGAGGAATCACATTCTCCGGAGGTGAGCCCACCTTGCAGGCGGAAGCATTACTGCCTCTGTTCCGCAGGCTGAAAGAAGAGGGAATCAATATTTGTCTCGACAGCAACGGTGGAGTATGGAACGAACATGTAGAAGAATTATTGAAGTTGACAGACCTCATACTGCTGGACATCAAGGAATTCAATCAGGTACACCACCGGAAACTGACCGGACGGAGCAATGAGCAGACATTGCGTACGGCAGCCTGGTTGGAAGAAAACGAACGGCCGTTTTGGTTACGCTATGTATTAGTGCCCGGATATAGTGATTTTGAAGATGACATCCGCGCACTCGGCAGACAACTGGGAAACTACCGGATGATTCAGAAAGTAGAGATACTCCCTTATCACACCCTTGGCATACATAAATACGAAGCAATGGGGCAAACCTATCAACTGAAAGGAATCAAAGAGAATACGCCGGAACAGACCGAACGCGCTGTCGGGCTATTCAAAGAGTACTTTAAAACCGTACAGGTAAACTAAAATAAAAAGACTGACAAGCTGAAATAAAAAGGAGAAAAACTTGACTTACACATTTTAAGTTCGTATCTTTACGGATGTAATCATAAAATAGATTCAATTAAACTGCACCTAAAGGAGAAAGCCACCGCTTCCTCCTTTCTTTTTATAAATACGGGAAACAAAAGCCCCGAACACGGTATTTTCACTATCCGGGCATGATACTTTCATAAAATAACACGGCATGTTACGATGAATAACAAGTAATGTCACAATGAATAACAAGTAACGTTACGACGCCTTTCATTATTTATCGCGATACAAATGCCACTATGCCGTAATGCAACACCTACTTTCTCTTGAAAACAACTATCCGAGTTAATAATACATAAATCCGCTCTTGACAGATTCATCAATAAGTAAAGCGAATCCCCGCCTGAAGATTGAAATTAAAAGGAGTATCTTTACGAATCGTCTGCACATCGGAACCATCGTCAAAGAAATAAGCAACCCCAGGCTCTACATAGACACCGATATGCTTCGTTGCATTAAACTGCGCACCTACCGCACCGGAAACCGAGAATTGTAACGGATTTACCGTCAGCTTATCATTTCCTAACTTGCCATATACGCACTTCTCTACCATTCCACCGGCAGCTACGTACAATGTGAAACGATCTTTATCAAAGAAATTCCAGTTGGCACGAACAGGAATACCGATATAATGCAGCTTCTGATCAATCCGGGCGTCGCTAACCACCGTCTGTACATCGGAAGAAAGCAAAGTATACGTCACACCTGTTTCTACGGAGAAACCTTTCGCAAGTCCTTTACGTACCGACAGCCCGAAAGAAACCGGCTGGTGATGTTTGATGTCCACTATTTCATCCGTCCGTTTTAAGTAAGGCACACCTTCTTTAAATACCACCACCTGATTATTGGGAATCTGAATAATCTCATTCCCGGCAGTAGGTGCCAAGTTCAACCGTTGGTCGGAAAACGAATTGTGCAGAGGTTCTACTGTCCCGTTACCGGAGAAAGAGGTACCGCCACCATTCCCGACAGCCGCCCCCACAGACCAACGCCCTTTCTTCGCTTTGGGCTTCTCTGCCGGAATATGCAATTTATCTTGCCCCGAACGTTGATAAGGGCGCACGACTGTACCTGATTCTTCTTTAGTCTCTTTCGTTTCATCCGGAAGAATCTCCTTCGTTTCCGCTTCCTGCATCGGGTTTCCCCCTTCTTCCACCGGATATGTAACAGTTTCGGTAGGTACTGAGGGTTCGATTCCCTGTCTCTCCGTCATTTTCCTCGCTTGGGCGATTACCGGACGTGGTTGCACAGGTTCCACCTTTGCCACTTGCATGTCGGGATCGTGTGCCGGTGACAATAGATCGGGATCGGAGGCCAATACCGGAGCAACCGTATAACGTATTTCATCGGCTGTAGGAGTATTCAGAAAATAAATACTCAAAGAAGAGGCCACCACCAGTAATACTGTGGCCGCTATTGCCCCCCATCTGCGATAAGGATACAGTATCCTTTTGGGGGCAGGAGGCACCAGCTCCTTTTCCAGCTGTTCCCAACCGAAAGGAGGTATCGGCTCAGAGTAGTTTTCTAACTTCTCTTTCAGCTTGTCCATCCACATCTCTCTATCTTTCATCTTCTCATCCTTCATCTGTCATTCATCATTAACCATTCTTTCACTTTCCTGGCCAGCACGGTTTTGGCACGAAACAATTGCGAAGCCGAGGACTTTTCGTTGATGCCCAACAATTGGGCAATCTCTTTATGCGACTTATCTTCAAACGTGTATAAGTTGAATACGGTACGATAACCGGCAGGCAACTCTTCTACAAAATGCATCAGGACCTGCTGCGGTATGGCTTCCACCTCCGAAGCATCCGGTTCTTCGTATGTTTCGGGAGCATCTTCCAGTGCCGTCGACTGGCTCATCACATCATTTTTGCGCAGGTATTGCAGTGCCACATTCACCATCACACGTTCCATCCATGCCCTAAGAGAACCCTCACCACGCCAGGTGAATTTATCGAACGAACCGAAAATCTTCAAAAAGCCATCGTGTAGCAGATCCTGGGCGGTCTCTCTGTCTCCGGCATATCGGAGACAGATACCGAGCATCCGTCCGGCATACTGCTCGTAAAGTTCCTTGCGGGCACGGTTGTCGCCTTGCCTGCACAGTTCTGTCAGCTCTTGTTCTTCCATTCTCTTAAACACGTGTTTATCTTATAAATGCAGCAAAGATAGAAATACTGCATATAGAGAACAACACTTTTCCTGCTTTTGTTTCTTTAACAATATTCCGTGCAATATTCTTTTCTTTCCTGCATTTTCCATACGGATGCTTCCCACACAGGGAGGCACACCGGGCAAATGAAAGCCTTTACAATTTAAGTGTAATATTCCAAAACCAAAACGAACTTATGAAGAAATTGAATTTATTTGCAGTAACCGTGATCTTGGCCCTCGTTCCCTTCCTCCAGTCTTGTCTGGACGACGATGATGCCGTTTATTCCGATTTCACAATTGCCACTCTCAGACAAATCGATGACACGGATGATTATTATTTCGGTCTGGATAGTGGTAGAAAGATGTATCCGGGCGATGACTCCGCTATCCGTAATTATCCGATCGTAGACGGAAAACGGGTATTTGTATGGTTCCATCAGTTTGAAGAACAAGTCCCCGGATATGATTATAATATTCAAGTAGTGAGAATGGATTCCATCCTGACCAAAGACATTATCCCGCTGACAGCCGAAACAGCCGACAGCATCGGAGACAACCGTATTAATATGACTTACCATTGGATTGCACAAGGCTATCTGACAATGGAGTTCCAATATCGCGGAACAAGCAATCCCAACAAAAAGCATATGCTGAATCTGGTATATGATGTGGATAAAGATCTCATAGACGAAGAGGGTTACATCAATCTCGAATTCCGCCACAATGCATATGACGACAACGAAGGGAGAATAGGTGACGGCATCGTATCCTTTAAACTGGATAAAATAGCGGAGGAAATGAAAACCGCCAAAGGCTTGAAGATACGTGTTAAGACGATTTATGACAATGTGGTATACAAGAAAATAGACTTTGAAAAACAATCGAAAAGCAACCTAATACCTACTACTAATCAACTCAAACCAATGAGTTACACGACTGGAACAAACTATTAATTCTGATATAATAAAATGGTGAAGCGGCTGTTTCCCAAAACCGGAAACAGCCGCTTTTTTTATGATCACAGGTTCGAAGTCTATACCAAAGAGTCTGCCTGCATTTTCCTCAAAAATCAAACAAGCATTTATTCTTTATCAGAAGAAAGTACTTTCCAGATTCCGGCACTTAATGCAGCGTCGACCAACGGAGCCACGATAAACAAACACAACAAAGCATAAATCCAAACTAATCTGATATTATTTACTCATTTAGCGGCCAAGAGTCCCCAAAACATTGACAACGAACTATAAACAATAAGTAATTGAAAAAATTATACTTTGGAACACACCGGCCGGTCTTCACTAAACCAAGCATTGTACAGCCTGCAAAGTAAGCATCTCCTTAGGCACGGCAGCCCGTATTTCTTCCTTAAGCATAGCAAGCAGGCTGACACGTATAAAGTCCTTATTGGTTGTCAGCACAATAGGCCGGGTGGGACGGGGAATAGCAAACGGACGTACTAACTCTTTCTGCGATTCGGAAAGCTGATACACGGCCAGTTCCGGAATAAATGTAATTCCCTTCCCACTTTCCACCATTCGCATGAATGTCTCCATGCTTCCTAAACGATAAGCCATCTGATGAAGTTTCACAGCTTCCATCTGGCAAAACCGAACCAACTGATCGCGAAAACAATGTCCTTCATCAAGTAACCATAATCTTTCACCAGTAATATCGGAAGTACGGACTACTTCACGCCCGAACAAAGGTTCCTTTCGGGAAACATATCCATAAAACTGCTCGTAAAAAAGAATTTCCTCGGACAAGGCCGCATCTTCCAGTACACTTGCCAGAATGGCGGCATCAATATCCCCTGTATGTAAAGCCTGGCGAATATCCTGTGTCTTCATTTCCACTACACGGATATCCAACTCCGGATATTTCTCCATCATCTGCGGAAAAAAACGCGGCAGCAGATAAGGCGCAATGGTTGGCAGCACTCCCAAACGGAAAGTGCCGGTAAGCGAACCTTGCTCCTCATTAATAATATCTTTCACTTGCGAAGCCCGTGCCAATATAGTACGCGCCTGCGCAATAACCTTCTCTCCTACCCGAGTGGGACATACCGGCTGCATAGTACGGTCGAATAGCTTCACTCCAAGTTCTTCCTCTAGTTTCTGAATCATTGCACTCAAAGTAGGTTGAGTTACCCGGCAATATTCCGCAGCCCGAGCAAAATGCCTGAACTGATTTACGGCAAGTATATACTCTAATTGTTGTATTGTCATCTATTAAAGTTTTGCAGATTATAGATTTTGTCTATGCAAAGATAGAAATTATCAGTTTGACATGCATACATTTTCCTCCTATCTTTGCAATACGAAAAAGAAAAATAGTATAAACCAATTAAAATAAAAAAGTTATGAAAACATTAGATTATATCAAATTGAACGAATCAGGAGTGAACAACGTAGTAGCATCTTTGCAACAATTACTGGCAGATTTCCAGATATATTACACCAACCTGCGTGGTTTCCACTGGAACATCAAGGGACACGACTTCTTCGTACTACATAGCAAATTCGAAGATTTGTATAACGATGCAGCCGAAAAAGTAGATGAAATAGCAGAACGTATCCTGATGCTGGGCGGCACTCCGGCCAACAAATTCAGTGATTATCTAAAAATGGCTAACATCAATGAAGTAGACCGCGTAAGTAACGGTGAGAAAGCTCTGGAAAATATCCTCGAAACATATAGTCACCTGATTGGCGAAGAGCGCAAACTCCTCTCCATTGCATCACAGGCCGGCGACGAAGTAACAGTAGCATTGATGAGCGACTACCTGAAAGAACAAGAAAAAATGGTTTGGATGCTGACAGCTTATAGCAACAAGTAAGCCCTCACGGCATATTAAATCGAAAGAGACACAATTTACGGTTATTGTGTCTCTTTTCTTTTTTACAACATCATAATAGTTTCATATCTATTTTATTACGATCTCATCCGTGAAAAGCCAACCACCTTCTATCCCATTAGATAAAGCTTGATAACGGACGTAACGAGCCGAAGCTTTACCGTCCCATTCGTAGGTCCGGAATATTAACCGATCCTCCGTAGTCGGCACATTGGTATGAAGGCGAGCCTGTTCGGTAAATGTATTTCCGTCTTCCGAAATAGAAATAATCACTTCGCGTGGAAGCCACACATAAGGACCGGACAATTGCATAAATTCGGCAGCAATGGAAGAGATTTCTTTCACCTCACCCAAATCGACCGTAACATCCATATCCGTATTGAGGAAACCCTGCCAGCGTTTATCACCATACGTCCATCCGCCACGAAGCCCGTCAACCAAAGCAGAATCTCCTCCGGCCGTATACTGCGGCGCATAAGGGCTGGTATATTTTATCGTTTTCATCAATCCCAAATGTTTAACAGGAATAGCCGCCTCCGGACGTTCTCCCACTTCCTTACTCAAATCGAAAGGATGATAGCCGTTATCCTGTAACCATTTTACCTCTTTCAATGCGCAACGATGGAAATGTTCCCAGTTTTTCTTATCCGGTTGTGTCCAGGCCACTTCTGCCAGAGCCAGCAGACGAGGGTAGATCATATACTCCATATGCTCGGCAGTTGTTATATACTCTGCCCAAACATTCGCCTGCACACCTTGTATATAAGCTGTTTCCTCTTTCGTCAAAACTTCCGGAATCGGGTCATAAGAATATACTTTCTCTAAAGTCAAATATCCACCGATTGCTTCGGGCTGACTCGTCGGGTCATCCTGATAAGAATCCAAATAACAAAATCCGCCCGGTGTCATGATCACGTCATGGCCTGCTTTGGCAGCTTTAATTCCACCGTCTTCACCACGCCATGACATCACAGTGGCACGCGGTGCCAATCCGCCTTCAAGTATTTCATCCCATCCCAACAACTGCCGGTCATGTTCGTTCAAGAATTTCTCTATCCGATGAATGAGATAGCTCTGCAACTCCTTCACATCCGCCAGTCCTTCCTGCTTCATTCTCTTCTGACATAAAGGGCACTTCTTCCAACTATCCATATTGGCTTCATCACCGCCAATATGAATATATTCCGAAGGAAATATCTCCATCACTTCCAACAATACATTTTGCAGAAAAGTAAAGGTATCTTCATTGCCGATACAAACTTCAGAATTAACATACGGTTTTCCGGAGCAAGATAAATGAGGAAACACAGCCAGCACTTCTTCCGAATGTCCCGGCATCTCTATCTCCGGAATAACCGTGATATGACGTTGCCGTGCATACTCCACAATTTCCCGTACATCTTCTTGAGTATAATATCCACCGTCTGCACCGGGAGCATCTTTCGTACAATATTTGCGCCCGCCTTTCCACCAGGCTTTCCAATTGGGATAAGGGCGATAGGCTGCCTGCTCCGTCAGTTCCGGATAACGTTTGATTTCCAGACGCCAACCTGCGCCGTCTGTCAGATGCCAATGAAAGCGATTCAGCTTATAGCGTGCCATGGCATCGAATTGCTTCTTAAGAAATTCTTTGGTACGGAAATGGCGCGAAACGTCCAGATGCAAACCTCTATATGAAAAACGGGGGGAATCTTTTATCTCGATCAAAGGGAAAGAAAATGTTCCGTCAGTCTCTTGTTCCGCCAATTGCAATAAGCTCTGAAAGCCATAAAATAATCCGGCAGCCGATGGAGCAACAACAGAAATTCCTTTTCCGGTGACAGACAATTGATAGCTCTCCATCGATTCCTGATCGGAAACGGGAGCTATTATCGCAAAACTAACCACACTCTTCTGTGTACCCTCTGCTTCCGGCTGTAATGCCAAAGGAGATGCCTGCAGATATTCGATAAACTCTCTCTTTTCTTCTTCCGGCAAATTAGTGCTAAATACAGCTTGCCGAGGCAATCCGTATGTTCCGGAAGAAAGTTCTGATGACTGGGGCTGAGGTATAATCTGCACCTCGACCTCTTTTCTCTGCTGGCATCCGGCCAACCAGAAACTAATAAACAACAAACACGAAATAATTCCTTTTCTCATAATATTAAATATAAGAGATTGATTTGACAATACCGGGCGCAGTTGAAACGGGCTCCGCTTATCTATAATACAATCAAGTGAACAAAACTACTAAATAAAAATGAGGCTGTCCTAACAAACAATGTCCGGACAGCCCCTCTCTTTTTACCTTCACATAGACTAATAGCGAAAACTATTACCTAATAGAAAACTCCAATCGTCCTCCATGTACCAGCTCATCATGAGTGATACGGAATCGATTGAGCTTTTTGCCACCAATTTTTACATTATCAATATACAAGGCGTCAGGTTTCTGACGGGTAGACTCAATCACGAGTTCTTTTTCCTTGTACCATTTAGGATCAAGACGAATTATTACTTTATCAAAGACGGGAGTTGTCAACGTATACTCCGGCAATCCCGGACAATCCGGATAGAATCCCATCATATTAAAAATAGCCCAAGTAGACATTGTTCCTGTATCATCATTACCCGGAATACCGTCCGGCTGCGTAGTGAAATATTTAGCCAACAAACGTTGCGTTTCTTTTTGAGTACGCCATTCCTCTCCCTTAAAATAAGAAAACAGGTAAGGATAAGCGATATCGGGTTCGTTCGCCGGATCATAAAGCCCTTCGTCAAATATCATCTGTAATTTATTGACAAAAGATTTCTTGCCTCCCATTAAGCGGGCTAATCCATATACATCATGAGGTACATAGTATGTGTAATTCCATGCGTTTCCTTCGTGGAAACCGGGACTGGGTTCGAAGTTCTCACCCTGTTTCGGGCTGAAAGGAGAATAGAAAGTACCATCGGGAAGTATCGGCCGGAATGTACCGAACTCTTTGCTATAATAGTGTTTATATCCCAACGAGCGATTATAGAACAACTTGGCATCTTCTTTCTTCCCTAAAGCATCGGCCAAGCGGGAAAGGGCGAAATCGGCAATGTAATACTCCAACGCATGAGATACCGAGTTGTCATATTGTTCGCGTAAAGGTACATAACCTTTAGACATATAATCATCATTATCCGGACGCATTAAATTTTCCGCACCGGGAAGCGTTGCCGATTTATACATCGCTTCATAAGCAAGATTAATATCAAAATCCCGCAATCCCTTCATCCAGGTATCCACTATAACGGGAATACTGGGATCGCCCTCCATAGTCAGCGTCTCCCGGCCATACAATTCCCACTTGGGCAACCATCCGTGTTCACGATACATATCGAGCATCGTACGTACCATCTCTATCTGGCGCTCCGGATATACCAATGTCAGTAATTGATGTACATTACGATAAGTATCCCACAGCGAGAAGACCGTATAACGGTTACCTTGGGTCGTCAATATCTTATCACTCTCCATTGCCGGATACTCTCCGTTTACATCCTGCAATACATTGGGATGAATCAGCAGATGATACATGGCCGTATAGAAAACGGTCTTCTGCTCTTGCGTCCCTCCCTCAACAAGAATACGAGACAGATCGTCGTTCCAACGTTCACGCGCTTCGGCATGTACCTGTTCAAAATTCTTGCCTTCCTGTTCTTTATTCAGATTGAGACGGGCATTTTCTATACTCACAAAAGAGACACCCAATTCCACTTCGATCTGTTCGCCCTCTGCGGTATCGAATGAAAAAAACGCTCCGATATCATCTCCGGCTATTTCTTTTCCATATTTGGTATAAAGCTTATACTTACCGTTATCCGGATCCCACTCCGCCTCCACACCGGTCATAGGCCGTTGCTTCTTCCAATACCCGGTTTGTAGTGGAACCTTGTTGACGCGCATCACAAAGTAAATAGGGAATACAGCTTGCGGATTATAGCAAAAAGTACCCAATAACTTCACTCCCTCTATCTCCTGTGCATTTACCCGACGAAGCATAGCACCGGATTCATTGGTGAGTCCTTCACCCAAATTCAACAGGATGTGGCTTTTACCCTTAGGAAATGTAAAACGAGTGACACCTGTACGGGGAGTGGCGGTCACCTCGGTTTTCACATCATATTTAGTCAGATAGTTGGTATAATACCCCGGTGATGCCTGCTCATCTTTGTAACGGCTTCCATATTCCTTATAATCGACATTCAATTCTCCCGTAGTAGGCATCAATAAAAGAGAGCCCAATTCCGGACACCCTACCCCACTCAAATTTACATGAGAATAACCGGTAAAAAAGCAGTTATGATACTCATAAGGAGTAGACCACCAACGGGCATCTTTATCATATTTATTATCGGCCGACCCCATCACGTTGAAAGGTACGACAGACATCATACCATTGGGACAAACCGCTCCGGGATTTGTAGTACCAAAGTTGGTAGTACCTATAAAAGGATTGACATAATCGGCAGGAGAAAGCTTCTCTCCACTTCCGGCTTTTACCGGAAGCAGAAAGAGAGCTAATGTGTAAGTTAATAAAAGTCGCTTCATAAATCAGAATTACGATTAGACGATTTATAATTTACGGTAAAAAAACTCTCTCTTTATCTTCTCTATACCTTTCACCATAAATTATAAAATCGTCTAACCAAATAAAAACTCTCTCTATCTATTTCTCTCTTATTCTAAATTATAGGTCGTTGAATCCGAATGATTAAACAATATTTGTTTTCTTGATAAATTCTATAATATCAGCAATATAACCAAAAGCCATTCCGACTACAGTATCTGCTGCGCCATAATATACCGCCACTCTTTCGCCGTCCTGCAAAGCGGCACATGGGAACACGACATTAGGAACGTCTCCCTGCAATTCATAAGGAGCAGCCGGTGCAAGCAGATATTCACGCGTACGATATAATACTTTGTCCGGATTATCTCTGTCTAAAATGGCAGCACCCATAGAATAACGGAAACCGTTGCAAGTCGTTATTACTCCATGATAGAACATCAGCCATCCTTCTTTTGTGAGGAAAGGAACCGACCCTGCACCTATTTTCGTACATTGCCATGCACTTTCCGGGAACGGAGTTACTTTCATAACACTACGATGTTCTCCCCAATACTTCATATCCGGGCTATAACTGATATAGATATCACCGAACGGTGTATGTCCATTATCACTCGGACGACTCAGCATCGCGTATTTACCATTTATTTTCTGTGGGAAAAGCACACCGTTACGGTTGAACGGTAAAAAGGCATTCTCACACTGGAAGAACTCTTTAAAATCAAACGTATAGGCAATACCGATTGTCGGTCCATGATAACCGTTACACCAAGTAATCCAGTAACGGTCTTCAATCCATGTGACACGCGGATCGTATTTATATTCCGACTCGATCATCTCTGTATTGCCTGCCTTGAACCGGATAGGTTCGTGATTGATATCCCAATGGATACCGTCCTTGCTGAAACCGGCAAAAATATTCATCTGTACCGCTTTGTTATCGCAACGAAATACTCCGGCAAAACCATCTCCAAACGGTACAACTGCACTATTAAAAATACTATTTGATGAAGGAATATGATAACGTCCGATAACGGGGTTCTTTGAATAACGCCACATCACATCCGTACAACCGGCAGGGCGTTCTTCCCATGGCATATTAAATCTCTCGTTCATAATCTTTTTATATTAATATATTAATGTTTATTTTTTAGCATCCGGATAAGTAAACGGCACAAAATAAGTAATCAGGAAAGCCGGAATAGTGGCAAACAAAATAAAGATGAAGAAGTCGCGATATCCCAGCCAATCGCTGACAAATCCACTGACCATTCCCGGAAGCATTACTCCCAAATTCATGATGCCGGAAGCAAAGGCATAATGCGCCATTTGATGTTTTCCGGGAGCCACCTGCTGCATCATAAACAGCGTAAGTCCTACAAAACCGAATCCATATCCGAAATATTCGAGGACAATGGCACCGCCTATCAACATACCACTTGTAGGTTGGTAAATAGCCAATAATGTATAAGCAATAAAAGGCAGATTGAAAGTACAGCAAAGAGAAAACAACGTTTTTTTCAATCCCCGATGCGAAATGTAATAACCGGCCAATAAAGAACCCAACACAAAAGCTGCTGCGCCATAAGTGCCATAATAGATACCGATCTCCTGTTCACTCAATCCTAATCCGCCAATCTCTCTACCCGCTTTCAGAAACAACGGCACGATCTTCATCACAAAGCCTTCGGCAAAACGATAAAGAATAATAAAGGCGATATAATACCAAATATGTTTTTTCTTGAAGAAATCAAGAATGACTTCCACCAGTTTGTCGAATGTTTCCTTAAACGAAGTAGCCTCGGAAGTTGCAGCACCGCCGGAAGGGAGCATTCGTGTGTGATAAAGCCCCAATGATATCATTACGATCGCCATCACAAACATTACGATCATCCAGGCATGAACATTCGCTTCATACACCACTTCACCGGAAGCTCCTTCAACTCCTCCAAACCGTTTAACCAGCCATCCTGCCAGATATACCAATCCACCGGAAGCCACAATCTTGGCTATATTGTAAAAAGCACCTTGCCAACCGATGTACTTAGCCTGATCGGACTTACTCAGTTCTGTCATATAAACCCCATCCGTTGCAATGTCATGAGTAGCTCCGCTAAAAGCGATCACCGCCAATAACGCAATGGAGCAGGCAAAGAAATGAGGAAGCTGTAATGACAGAGCAACAAGCCCGAAACCGACTCCTGAAGCAATCTGCGTGAAGACAACGAAGAACTTTTTAGTTTTAAACATTTCCAAAAACGGACTCCAAAGAAATTTCAGGGTCCAAGGCAACATAATCAACGAAGTCCAAAGAGCAATTTGTGCATCGGAAATATCAAGTCCTTTAAACATCAGGACGGAAACCATATTCAATACAACAAAAGGCAGCCCCATCGCAAAATAAACAGTAGGAACCCATGAAACAGGGTAAAAGGCTTTTCTATTCATTAATAAGTGTTTTATCGGTTAACGATTTTAATACATTTATATATAATACAACCGAAGCCGATAAAATACTAACCGGCACACGTCACTTTTTTATTAAAAAGTATTTCATTTGCTTTTCATCTCTAAAATCACTATCAAAATTCCGTTCGGATAAAACCGTCAATATAGAAAAAAGACTATCAAAAAGCAAATAACATCAGTCATAAAAAACATCCTTGACCATCTTATGAACAATACTGCATTTCCCTCCCCAGTTCCACCACTATATTTGCACCGGCAAAACCAGAATAAGAACAAAATTCATACAGTAAAACCATGAAAACAAGAAAACAAGTAAAAGTGCTATTAATCGTACTTATAGGAATATTTATTCCCTACCCACAAAAGACACACTCCCAAAATTACGTCCCTATGAAAGACGATACCAAAATGGCGGTCAAACCGAAGATAGAAATCAAAGCCTATTCTTTCCACCTAAAACAAATCCGTTTGTTAGACAGTCCGTTTAAAACAGCAATGAACGCTGACAGAAAATGGTTGATGGAAACCCTTAAACCCGATCGTTTCTTACATCGTTTCCATGCAAACGCCGGACTACCCACTAAGGGAACCATTTATGGCGGTTGGGAAAATACCGATCAAAGCGGTTTTTCATTCGGACATTACATATCTGCCCTGTCCATGTTATATGCAACCACAGGAGAAGAAGACATTAAAATACGTCTTGATTATTGCATTTCTGAACTGAAAAGATGCCAAGACAAGCGTGGGACCGGTTATGTGGGTGCCATCCCCAACGAAGACAAACTGTGGGATGACGTATCCAAAGGAATTATTGATGGACGCAATTTTAATCTGAATAACGTATGGGTACCATGGTATAATCTTCATAAACTATGGTCAGGATTAATAGATGCCTACATTTTTGGTGAAAATGAAACAGCCAAAACCATTGTTATTGCACTTACCGACTGGGCATGCGACAAATTCAAAGATCTGACTGAAGAGCAGTGGCAAAATATCCTTACTTGTGAACACGGTGGTATGAACGATGCCTTATATAATGTATATGCCATTACAGGAGATACCAGACATTTGGAAATAGCCAATAAATTTTATCACAAAAAAGTATTAGATCCACTATCGAAAAGAAAAAATGAATTAGCCGGACTGCATGCCAATACGCAAATCCCCAAAGTAATCGGCACTTCACGTTCTTATGAACTTACCGGCAACCAAGACCATCATACTATATCCAGTTACTTTTGGCACACGGTTACCCACGAGCATTCCTATTGTATTGGAGGTAATAGTAATTACGAACATTTTGTAGAACCGGGGAAATTATCGGGAGAATTATCGAATAAGACAACCGAAACCTGCAATACCTACAACATGCTCAAGCTCACACGCCATCTTTTTGCATGGAACCCTTCCGCAGAACTGATGGATTTCTACGAACGTGCATTATATAATCATATTCTTGCTTCACAAAATCCCGAAACAGGAATGGTTTGCTATTGTGTTCCGTTGGCAGCCAATTCACAAAAGAACTACTGTAACGCTGAAAACAACTTTTGGTGCTGTGTAGGTACAGGATTTGAAAATCACGTAAAATACGCTGAACAGATATACTCACACAATGAAAATGAGCTGTATATCAACCTATACATTCCTTCCGAATTGGACTGGAGTGAGAAAAACATGAAACTGAAACAAACAAACAATTTTCCGGATACTGACAACACAACCATTACCATTACAGAAACAGTACCCCAGACACTGACTTTTCATGTACGCTTTCCCAACTGGGTGCAATCCGGATATAGCATAAAAATAAACGGAACAGAACAAGTATTCAACAGTACCCCCGGTTCATATGTGTCTATCACCCGAGAATGGAAAACAAATGATAAAATAGAAATTAATCTTCCCAAGACCCTCACTAAAGAACAGCTATTAGGAGACAAATATAAAACCGCATTTCTCAATGGTCCTATTGTATTGGCAGGCAAAACAGATATTACCCAAACTCCCCCCGTCTTTATTCGCCATGAGAATAAAAACATTTCTGACTGGATGACTCCAGGTACCACCCCCGGTAATTTCTGGGGCAAAGATGAATCAAATAAAGAGGTTAATTTCCTACCTTTCTATAAAATGCATAATACTCGTTATACAGTGTATTTCGACTATTTCACTCCTGAAGAATGGGAAAAAAAACGTGAGGAATACAAAAAACAACAGGAAGAAGAAATGGAATTGGAGCGTTTGATGGTGGATTATTTCCGAGCCAATGAACAACAACCGGAAATAGATCACAATTTTAAAGGAGAAAATGTGAACAAAGGAACAGGCATTTCCGGTGGAAAATGGTGTTCAAGTAAAGGAGGTTATTTTTCTTTTGAGATGACAGTAGACCCTGATATCCCCGTCGATCTGTCGCTTATGTATTGGGGAAATGATGGCGGTAAAACCAATCAATTTGACATTTTAATAGACGGTGAAATAATTGCATCTGAAAGTTTAACAGCCAGAATCAAACCTAATGAGTTCTTCCGTATTGCTTATCCTGTACCATTTCACTTGACAAAAGGAAAAAACAAAGTGGTTGTAAAATTACGAGCTATCAATTCCAATAACACAGCAGGTCCTATTTATCACGCCAAAATATTTAAAAAGAAATACATGGCTGAAAAGACAGTAATCATACATGATTATTTGTTACCTAAAGAACCCTACCTGATTGAACACAACTTTAGTTTCACCGGTAATAAAAGAACTGGTATTAACATGGGACACCCTTGGGTGGATGCCAACCAAACAAATGCAAGCATATCATTCGATATGAAATGCTCGGCAGATAAAGCCAATATTTTACAACTAACCTATTGGGGTGGAGAAGCTAACGAAAGAAAATTCACTATCCTCATAGATAACCAAGAAATAGGCAAGCAAGAATTATTGCAAAATAAGCCCAATGAAATATTTGAAGTTCTCTATCCAATAGCAAAAGAACTGACAATGGGAAAAAGCCAAATAACAGTCACCCTAAAAATGACACAACGAGCTGCTGGAGGATTATACTATGCATATACATTTTCGGGAGGATCAATAACTGATATACATACAATAGAAAAGGAACGTCAAGTTCCTTTCTCTGTTAGTAACAATAACTCGTATATCACTATCACCAATCATTCCGGACAGGATTTTACAGGAACAGTCACACTGATCAACACAACAGGTGTTATTTTTTATAAAGAAAAAGTTCATATACAAAAAAACATAACCTTAAAAGAGAAAGTCGGTAAAGGGCTTTTTTTCGTATACCTAATTACCGACAATGAAAAAAAACAGCAATGTATAAAAATTGTGATCTAATTTTTATCTATGATATTGAGTGAACAAAAAAACAAAGCCCGTTCAATGTACTTTCAAACGGGCTTTTATTCTTATTTACTTTCACTTTGAAGGTTTAGAACAGCCTTCTTTAATCCACGCCCGATAGCTTCCAGAACAATATCTCCCGGTTTATCCGTCGTTTGGACAATGGCCGTCATCATACCGCTGAAAACCTTCATTTTCGGTAACTGGAAAGATTCCAACGACGCCGGATTTCCATTGGCTCCCGCACAATAAACACCTGCGCCTTTCACTTTAAAACTGATTTCATCAGTTGCATCCGGACAAAGATTTCCTTCCTTATCCACCACTCTCACCGTTACAAAACAAAGATCTTTCCCATCGGCTTGCAAGAGAGTTCTATCCGGAACAAGTTCTATATGATGTGGTGCACCGGCCGTATGTATTTCTTTCTCTGCAACAGCCATTCCATTTTTATCATAGGCAATAACTTTCACAGTACCCGGTTCATATTTAGTATCCATCCACATCAAACGATAACGCTGCTGGCGTTTCAAATTCATCATAGAAACAGAATCGGCACTGTTGTGAACCGTTACAGATAAGTCTTTAGTACGCTTTCCCTGACTTTTTCCATTTATAAATAACTCTGCGGAAGGATAATTCGTATACACGAAAATCGGAGTTACCTCTCCTTCACGGCCTTTCCAGTTCCAGTGAGGTAAAATATGCAATGTCTCCTTTTCCTTATTCCAGTGGCTGCGATACAGATAATAACGGTCTTTTGGCAATCCCGCCAAGTCGATAATCCCGAACAAAGAAGAATGACTTGGCCAGTCCGTATAATAAGGAGTAGGTTCTCCCAAATAATCAAAACCGGTCCACACAAATTCACCGATACAATATGGCAAATCCTCATGCTGGATAAAGTCGTCTTCGGGTAAATTAGACCAGCCACAATGTTCCACATCATAAGAGGAAGCCTGATGGTCATCATACTTTTTCATCCATGCACGCACTACCGGAAACTTATATACCCCCCGTGAACTTACCGTAGAAGCAGTCTCGCTACCCAAGATTATCTGTTGGGGAAGCTTCTTATAAGCTTCCGGATATTTATGAGGACGGTAATTGAAACCGGCAACATCCATTACAGCAGCCATATTATTATTTATTACAGCATCCGGTGCATCCATCCCCTGTGTTACCGGACGAGTAGGATCTTCCCGATGACAGATATCCTGCAAATAGCGTGATAGTTTCGGCCCCTGATCTCCGTTCCACTGATCCGGAACTTCATTACCGATACACCACATCACCACACTCGGATTATTACGATAATGCCGTAATACATTTACCAAATCCTTCTCTACCCATTCATCAAACACTTTATTATAGCCATTCTCACACTTGGCTGCCTTCCACTCATCGAAAGTCTCCACCATAAGCATCATTCCCATCTCGTCACAAGCCCTCACAAGCTCGGGTGCAGGCATATTATGAGAAGTACGGATTGCATTACATCCCATATCTTTCAATATGCGTATCTGACGACGAATCGCCGCATCATTCACGGCAGCCCCCAAAGGCCCCAAATCGTGATGATTACAAACACCTTTAAACACTGTTTTTTTTCCATTCAGAAAGAATCCTTTATTCGGAATAATCTCTATAGAACGAATACCGAACGGAGTGACCGATTCATCCTTCACTACATTGCCTTCATAAACTTTCGATTCTGCCGTATATAAATAAGGGGCATCCGGAGTCCAAAGTTCCGGCTTTTCTACTACAAATTCCTGAGAGAACGTTTGACCGTCAAAGTCAGTAAGTTGCTTCTCCCCCTTACAAACGACACTTCCAACCGCATTTTTTATTTCAGTGACAATACGATAAGACGAAGATGATTTTCCTTCCGGCATCACCAACGATGTATTCAGACGTACCCGTGCAAAATCATTTTTCACTACCGGCGTAGACAACTGCGTCCCCCACATGGGAATATGCACATCTTCATTTACAATCAAATGTACATTTCTATACAGTCCTGCACCCGGATACCAACGGGAAGATTCCACATCATTCTCCAGACGTACAGCCATTATATTTTTTCCACCGGCATTCAAATACGGTGTCACATCCAAATAAAAAGTATTATAACCATATGGCCAATAGCCGGCTTCTTTCCCGTTGATATAAACTCTGGCATGGCTCATAGCCCCATCAAATACCAGAGTCGCCTTTTTGCTTCTATCGAATGCAGGAACTTCAAAGTCCAACCGATACCAACCCACACCTACGAATGGCAATCCGCCCGTACGTCCGGCATGCTCCATGGCCTCTTTCTGCCCGTCTTGTGTTATAGCCACCTTTTGCCGGTCATTCTGAATACTGAAAGGACCATAAACAGCCCAATCGTGAGGTACCGTTACCGACTGCCAACGGCTGTCATCATAATCCAGTTGACTGAAATCCGTATGATCTGAACGAATAAATTTCCATCCTTTTTCAAACGTATACCGTGTACGCGTTGGTCCTGCAACACCGGCAGCTCGTATTACTTCGCAATTGGTCAAATAGAGTAATGTTAGTGCAACAACAAATAAAAATTTCTGCATGGTATTCAAATTAAAAGTAAAGAATAAATCTATTTTGAGACAGGCAAATATATACAAAATCAGTTCAATCATCCTAATTTTCAAAACACAAAATATTAGAAATCAACTATTTTAAGAACTGTCTATAAAATAATCACTTTTAGGTTAGTACTACTCGCTTTACAATTGTATTATATAATAAAGGAATTATCAATAACCCATTAAATTACTACTTATGAGTTTATCGAAGCACTTTCACAGAGTACTATCCGTATCTCTATGCACACTCCTGTTAAGTATGACTTCTTGTCAGGAAAAAGGAAACAAAGATCAATGCTCCCTCATCCCTCAACCGAATGAATTAAAAACGAACGCGGGACATTTTGCTTTCAATCAGTCTACCGTTTTTTACGTATCTCCGGAATTGGACAAAAACAGTCTTTCCATTATTGACTCATTCGCTCAGAATTTGAATGCAATATCCGGATTTCAAACGACATCCCAACCTTTGGAAGGAACAGAAGCCCTCCCTAAAAAGAACATTGTTTTTAAAGCCAACAAAGACATAGTCCCGGAAGGGTATGAACTAAGTATTCAACCTGATGCTGTTATAATACAGGCCTCCGACCGTAGTGGTATTTTTTATGCTATACAGACATTAAAGCAACTGTTACCGACAGCTATCTATGGAGATCAGCCAACATCGGATGCTCAGTGGACGTTACCTTGTATGGAGATAAAAGATGCTCCACGATTCGGATATAGAGGCTTGCACATTGACGTAGCCCGCCATTTCTTCCCCAAAGAGGAAATGAAAAAGATACTCGACCTTATGGCCCTCCACAAACAGAATACATTACATTGGCATCTGACAGACGACCAAGGATGGCGTATTGAAATAAAAAAATATCCCCGATTGACAGAAATTGGAAGTATCCGTAACAAAACCATGATACGCAAAGAGTGGGATAATTATGACACGACTCCTTACGGCGGGTTTTATACTCAGGAAGATATAAAAGAAGTGGTAAAGTATGCAGAAGAACGTTGCATCAATATCATTCCGGAAGTCGATCTCCCGGGACATATGATGGCAGCATTGGCAGCCTACCCCGATTTGGGATGTACGGGTGGACCATATGAAGTATCCGGTCAATGGGGAGTACGTGACGACGTATTGTGTCCGGGAAAAGAGAAAACCTTTACTTTCATAGAAGATGTATTGACAGAAGTAATGGAATTATTCCCCTCGGAATACATCCACATAGGTGGTGACGAATGCCCGAAAGTCCGTTGGGAAAAATGCCCGAAATGCCAAGCACGTATTAAAGCCGAAGGATTGAAAGCGAATGACAAACATAAAGCGGAATTCTTCCTGCAAAGTTATGTTACGGCCCGCGTAGAGAAATTCTTAAACGATCACGGACGTAAAATAATCGGCTGGGATGAAATTCTGGAAGGAGAACTGGCCCCTAATGCAACAGTAATGTCATGGCGTGGAATGGACGGTGGAATTGAAGCGGCACGCTTGAAACACCCGGTAATCATGACACCTAATAATTATGTATATCTGGATTATTACCCCACAATGAACACACAGGATGAACCTTTGGCTATCGGTGGATACAATCCTGTGGAGAAAGTATACTCATTGGAACCTGTTCCGGCTTCACTGAATGAAGAAGAACGTAAATACATTATCGGTGCGCAAGGCAATCTGTGGACGGAATACATATTAAGCAATGAGCATCTTGAATACATGCTGTTACCTCGTTTGGCGGCATTAAGTGAAGTGCAATGGACCCAACCGGAAAACAAGAATTGGGAACGTTTCCTCGGAAATCTTGATCATATTCTGGCTATATATAACAAGATGGGTGTGAATTATGGAAAACATATTTATGAGATAGCGGCAAAATACGATGTACCGTCTTCGGATGGCACAGTGGAAGTTACATTGAGTACAATGGGGGATGCCCCGATCTATTATACATTAGACGGAACAGAACCGACCGAAAAGAGCACACGCTATAATAAACCTATCAAAATTACAGAGAATTGCGTATTGCAAGCTACTGCCATAAGAGAAAATGTCAAAATCAGAACTTTCAAAAAAGAGTTCCAATTCAATAAAGCTACCGGCAAAAAAGTTACTTTAGCCACTGCCCCCACAGAAAAGTATACATTTGCCGGAGCTTCTATACTCACAGACGGATTACGCGGTGATTTCAACTATAGCACCGGATACTGGCTGGGATTCTTCGATGAGCCGATGGATATCACGATCGATCTTGGAGAATCGACCCCTATATCTTCTGTAAAAATAGGTGTTATGATACAGGTTGGAGAATATGTTTTCCCACCGACGAAAATCACAGTATGGACTGCTACCGGCAAAAACGGTGAATTTGTAAAACAGGGAGAAACAAGTATTCCTCTGGCTACAGCCGATATTAAGGACGGGTTGGCAGAATACAGTTGCCAGTTCAAAGAAGTGGAAGCTGACCGAGTAAAAGTATTAGTAAACACAACTTCCTGCATACCCGATTGGCACGGTGCCCGGACAGAAAAGGGACATCTCTTTGTAGACGAAGTTATCGTAGAGTAAACATCTGATAATCAATCAAAATAAAAGTGTACACTTTTGACATGCAAAGGTGTACACTTTTATTATATAAGAATATAGACTTCTGCCTGATAAAAGTGTATACTTACTTAAAGCCATTCATTTATGCGATGCTCTCGTTGTATAAATCAAATATCAGAGAGAAGTTTATATTCCATTTTCATTTATTGAAACAGCTATTCTACATCTTCAATGCTTTGATATTCCTAATATATAACCCATTACATATGCTTCTTATACATTGGGAACAAACCAATACTACTTTATTTCAGAAATAAAAAATCCCTCAAGATGGTGAAAATAACACCAATCTTAAGAGATCTATTAAGGAATCAATGGCTAAATAAAAAATTTATTTCACCGCTGACAAATAAACATCTTTACCTTCTATCTTATATTGAAAGTGCTTCGTTAAAGACAGAACTGCCAAAATATTATTAATGTCATTATCCGTATGAAATTCGCAGGTAAACACTTCCTTTTTTAATTGTTCATCCTGAAAATGGAAACTAACATCAAAATGCTTTTCCAAACAACTGGTAATATCCACAAATGCGGCTTTATCAAAGGTTAGTTTTCCATTTATCCACAAAAGTACATCCCGCGCTCTGGACGAATCTACAAGTTCAGACTGTAATGTTTTGGAATTAACATTAAGCATCTGTCCGGGCTTCAAAATAAGACCTTCCTGTTCCCCTCCGGGTATATCAACACAAACCGACCCTTTCAACAAAGTAGTAACCACTTTCTCTTCTTCTGCCCGGGCACGCACATTAAATTTAGTACCCAATACTCGTGTTTGTATATTCTTACTGCTAACAATAAAAGGGGAATCGTCATTGTGTACCACCTCAAAATACGCTTCACCAACAAGAGCGACTTGCCTTTTCTTACTCCAAAAAGAATTTCTATAAGACAACTGAGTAGAAGAGTTCAGCCACACCTTAGAACCATCAGGCAATACGAACTGAGCACGCTGGCCGGCTGGAGTCGCCACAATATAATTCGAAACTTTATTATTTAATGTTATATAAGAAAGACCGACAGTCAAAACGATTCCGGTGAAAAAAGCAGCTAATGGAAATACATAACGCTTCCACTTGGCAGAACGGATTTTTGTAGTCGCATCTTCCTTTCTTTTTATGGCAATCTTCAATTGATTCAAAGATTTTTCTACGTCAACAGACTCCATCACCGCCGCACGCTCTCCAATAAACATTGTATAATACAACTGTTCAAGCATTTTCTTATTGTCTGGAGAAGCCTCATACCAAGCCTCTACCTGCAATATTTCCTCTTCACTGAGTTCTCCTTTTAGATAATTCAGTAATCTAATTTCATCCATTACACTTCAATCTTATACCTTTTATATACTATTACCTGTAAATAGTACAATTATGAGTGCAAATATACTAAATGAGAAACAAAAAAAATATTATTTAATGATTCATTTTGAAAATGGAGAAATTATAATTATGTTTGTGTACATTTTAATTAAAACGATGGGGAACTCTACTAAACCTTTAGATATAACTGACAATAAATCTGTAATTGCCGCAATAAAGGGTAATGATGAACAAACTTTCGAAGAGGTATATCGTTATTACTTTCGTGGATTATGTGCATTTTGTTCTCAATATGTTTCACAACATGAATCAGAAGAAATAGTACAAGATACCATGATGTGGTTGTGGGAAAACAGATCCAGTTTAATAGCAGAGCTCACACTAAAAACTTTACTTTTTACCATTGTAAAAAACAAAGCATTAAACCGGATTACCCATCATGACGTTCGTCGCAAAGTGCATCAAGAGATAGCTGAAAAGTACGAGCAAGAATTCGAAAACCCGGATACTTATTTAGAGAATGAACTAATCCGACTTTACAACAAAGCTTTAGGAAAATTACCAGCCGAATTTCGGGAATCATATGAACTGAATAGAAAATATCATCTTACACATAAAGAAATTGCAGAAAAGTTAAAAGTATCTCCCCAGACTATAAACTATCGGATAAGTCAAGCCTTGAAAATCTTACGTATAGAACTAAAAGACTACTTGCCATTATTATTACTTTTATACAATTTTCGACTGTAAAACAGATGAATACCTTTATTATTGTATCATTTTTTCAGCCAACAACCGACATTGACTCCGATCTATTTTGCCATTACCCGTCAAAGGGATTTCAGGGATAAAAAGAATTTTTCGGGGTTGCTGATATTTAGGTAATACGGCACAGATTTTCTCTTCTACTTTTTCAATCCCGGCACCTTCTTTCAGCAATAACACCACTGCCTGCCCTAATTTAGCATCCGGAACAGAGGTTATAGCGAACGGAATAGTGATAGAGGATTTTAAAAGTTCCTCCAATATTTCTATCTGTATTTTTATCCCTCCACTATTTATTATATTGTCTTTTCTCCCAAGAATTACAAAACTATGATCCGGATACAGTTGCACCACATCGTTAGTAAACAAAATATCATCACAAACCAAAGGTGCCTTTATTACCAACGTATTTTCTGGAGAAAGAGAAAGTTCCACAGATGAAAAAGGCCGATAATACGGTGATGCCGAAGAACCGTTCAAGCGTCGTAAAGCAATATGAGACAATGCTTCGGTCATACCATAAGTAGAATAGATTTCGCCAGGCAACAAACGTATCTCATTTTCCAAAGCAGCATCTATTGCTCCTCCCCCTATTATAAGGATATCTGTGTGACAAAGCCGTTCCTTTTCCCGAAGCACCTGCAAAGTATTAAATACTTGTAAAGGCACCATAGCTACAAAACGAAGCGGCACAGTAACATCAGCCAAAGGATGCCCGGAAGGAGTACGCAATATAAGATTCAAGCCGGCAACCAATGCACGGACTACCATCATTTTTCCGGCTATATATTGCAGAGGCATACAGAGCAATGCCGTATCCCCAGTATGAAGATTCAAAAACTCACAGGTCATGCGAGCGCTTTGCATCATTTGTTCTTTACGGACTGTCAACACCTTTGGTGTTCCGGTAGAACCGGAAGTATGTACCGTCATAAAAGGAGAATCACTAAACCAGTCTGCAAGAAAACAGTATAAATCCAATAAGAAAGAAGAAGTATTATCTCCGGTAGCATTGGCAGATAAAGACATTAATTCTTTCCGGGAATACTTCTTACCCTCCAATATTAAACTTTGTTCTTTTATATCCAGTTGCATAATAATAAAACAGCAATCTACCCATACTATTATTTCAAGTACCACAAACTATCTTTTCTTACTTCAAGCGGCATATCTACATTATCTGTAAAAAGTGCACCTGTACCAAGACCTTGCGGCAGAGGATTATTGAATGTGGCACACCAGTGTGCTATCGCATTCAGCCCTATGTTAGATTCCAATGCAGAAGTAATCCACCAACCGATATTTCTCTTTTCCGCTTCTCTTATCCACTCGTTTCCACCAGCCATCCCCCCATGTAGTGACGGCTTCAGAATGATATACTGAGGATGGACACTATCAAGTAAGCATTGCTTTCTTTCAGGAATATTAATCCCGATCAATTCCTCATCCAACGCGATGGGTAACGGAGTTTCAGCAGTCAAACGTGCCATATCTTCCCATTGCCCGGCACGGATAGGCTGCTCTATAGAGTGTAAGTCGAGTTCCGCCAAACGTTTCAGTTTTTCCATCGCATCGGCAGGAGCAAAAGCCCCATTGGCATCCACACGAAGCTCTACTTCTTTTGCAGAAAAGTGGGAACGGATGAAACGCAACAGTGCCAATTCTTCTTCAAAATCGATAGCACCTATTTTCAATTTTATGCAACGGAAACCGACAGCCATTTTAGCTTCTATCTGTTCCAGCATCTTTTTGTAATCTCCCATCCAAATAAGCCCATTAATAGGAATACCGACTTCACCACGTGAAAAAGGCGTATCCCAAAGTTCAAAACATCCTCTCTCTAAATGCCGGAAAGCAGTTTCAAGTCCGAAAAGAATAGAAGGATAATCACGAAGCGATTCAACTGAGAAACCGCCCTGCTCAGTTACTTCATTACAGATATGAGCCAAAACCGACTCATATCCCTGCATATCATCACAACTCAACTTTGGAAGAGGAGCGCACTCACCAATACCGACCCTATCCGGATATTTATCGGATGTAAGATGGAGATACCACACATCACGAGTGGTATAAGAGCCTCTTGAAGTTCCTGCCGGCTGCTTAAAATGAAGCCGGCGAGGAACAATCTTTATAGTATACATATGAAATCAAATCTCTTAAAAATTATGTACTCGTATAATCCGGATCAGCCAATTATATGAGTACAATAAAAACAGAAAAACATCCTCATGAATAACTCTCAAATAATGCTGGGCAAAATCAAAAGCAGGCTCTTAACAAAAACTATGGCAGTTTGGGGAATTGCTTAAAATCCGGTTTACGTTTTTCGAGAAAAGCATTCTTTCCTTCCTGTGCCTCGTCCGTCATATAATAAAGCATGGTAGCATCGCCTGCAAGCTCCTGAATACCCGCCTGTCCATCGAGTTCCGCATTCAATCCGGCTTTGATCATACGCAAAGCAAGCGGACTGAGCTGCATCATTTCTTCTGCCCATTGCACATATTCATCTTCAAGTTGTTCCAAAGGTACGACTTTATTCACCAATCCCATATCAAGTGCCTCCTGCGCATTGTATTTCCGACAAAGAAACCATATCTCGCGTGCTTTTTTCTGTCCTACCACACGAGCCAGATAAGAAGAACCAAAACCGGCATCAAAACTTCCTACACGGGGACCGGTCTGCCCGAAAATAGCATTATCAGATGCAATACTTAAATCACATACCACATGAAGCACATGACCGCCACCGATAGCAAATCCGTTTACTGCGGCAATAACAGGTTTCGGGATACTACGAATCTGCTTTTGTACATCAAGTACACTCAAGCGAGGCACTCCATCTTTGCCGATATATCCACCACACCCCTTTACATTCTGGTCACCGCCACTGCAAAAAGCCTTATCACCGGCACCGGTAATAACAACCACACTGACACAAGCCTCTTCGCGGCAAATACGCAGAGCATCACTCATCTCTCCGGTGGTGGTAGGCGTGAATGCATTACGATAACGCTCCCGATTAATAGTAATACGGGCAATTCCATTATAATAATCAAAAAGAATATCTTCATATTCTTTGATTGTTTCCCATTTTCTTTCTGTTGACATAGTAAATTAGTGATTAGTGATGAACAATAAGTAATAAGTGATTTCTAATCACTTATCATTCCTTTTATTCTTGTGATAATAATCTTTCAATATTCTGGCATCTTTATTTTTATTAGTAAAGACCTCTACCAATACCGGATGTGTCATCGGTTCCGGTTGTGTAAACATGGCCATAGTTTCTTCCAGTTGTACTTCATCTTCCACTTTCTGATAAAGAAAGCCACGCTCTTCGGCCCAGCCACGAGCAGAGGTCTTATGAACAGCTGTTATGAATTTATGCGACGTACCGGACATTTCCAGCCCCGGCAAGGTATGAAAGATTTCCCCTCCTCCATTATTTAAAAGGAGAATACGCAGATTCGGGCCCAAGTTGGTATTCCACAAAGCATTCATATCATAGAAGAAACTCAGATCGCCGATCACTACAAAATTCAATTTATCCGAAGCCGCAGCATATCCCACAGCCGTTGACAAAGAACCTTCAATGCCACTCGTCCCCCGGTTGCAACACACCTCAACCGATGAAGCAACTGTAAACAACTGTGCATAGCGTATCACAGAGCTATTAGCCAAATGGAGCGCACACTGTTCCGGCAAAGCCTTTATCAATGCACCGATAGCAGCCATCTCCGAATAAGGAAATTCCGGTTGAGGTAATCCTTTGCAATAATTTTCCCACAAAAGAGGATATTGAGGGGTTTTGTTCTCTAATAAAAAAGCAATCTTCTCAAGGAACTCAAAAGGATCCATTTCAATGACGGTAGTCAGAGAACCATAAAGATCGATCACCTCACCATCTGCCGAGACATGCCAATGTTCTTTCGGAGGATTCTTACGAAGGAAGTTCTTCAACCGTTTGGAAACCACATGCCCACCATAAGTTATCAGTAGTTCGGGTACCATCTTTTCCTGTGTATCCCCATCCATAGCATAAAGTGCCACATCGAAATTCTTCACAGGAATACCAGGAATAGTCTGATTACTGATATGTTCAGTCAGCCATGCAAAATGCTTATAAAGCAGCTTTGAATACTTTTTCTCAAACAGATAAATAAGGTTCATCTGCCCGACAATAATCATACGTTTCTGATATTGGTTTAAGCGCTTGATAAGCTCGTTATAATCACGATCATAGACGTTCAGACCTTGGTAACGGGTAATAACACGCACCTCCGGAAGCGATTCTACAGTAAAACGGAATATAGGTTCGGTAACCGGAACATTAATATGTACCGGTCCTTTGCCATGATGATGCGTTTCGAGCAGAGCCTCATTGATGAGCCGATTGCAATACCACTCATCTTCATCTGTATAAATCTCCGGAAGATTAACTGATTTCTTCACCAAATTGCCAAAAACACCGGGTTGTGGTAATGTCTGTCCATCCATCTGACCGATCCAGGCAGCAGGACGATCGGCTGAAATTACAACAAGAGGGACATTTTGATAAAAAGCCTCAGCCACAGCCGGATGCAGATTAAGCAATGCCGTACCCGATGTACAGCAAACAGCGGCCGGGCCTCCCCCGTTCAAAGCCAGCCCGATAGCAAAAAAGCCGGCACTCCGCTCGTCCGTTACAGGATAACAGGTAAAAGAAGAATGTGTAGAAAGCGTGTGTACCAGAGGTATATTACGACTTCCCGGACATAACACGATTTTTTTTACTCCATGAGCTTCAAGCAATGCTACTAACTGGAGGATATTCTTTTTATCTGTATACATGATAAATAATTATTCAATACGTCAATATACCAATGTGCCAATTACCATGCAGCATATTCAACACATTATTAGATTCTTCATCGTTCGCATTTTCTTTTCTGTCTCTTGCCACTCATCTTCCAATTCGGATGAAGCAAGCAATCCACCACCGGCATAAAGAGTCAATGCCTCCGATGTTATATTCATACATCTCAAATTGACATACAAATCTGTCTTCCCATCCGGATTCAACATACCGATAAATCCTGAATAATAGCGCCGTTCATGATCCTCATGATCCAGGATAAACTGATAAGCCTTTTCTTTGGGAAGCCCGCAAACCGCAGGTGTAGGATGTAGCAGTTTAAGTAAATCTCCCAAACTGTCATTATCCGGCAATGAGAAATGAAAATCGGTTTTCAGATGAGACAACGCTCCGGCAAAAGCCGGATAAGGACCGAATTCTGCAGGCTGTATACCCAAAGATAACAACTGACTCCGGATATAAGAGGCAACATACTCCTGTTCCTCCCGATTCTTGTCATCCCACTCTCGCGGCAGTTCCCCATTCTGTAAGGATTGTGTACCTGCCAGAGCCACCGTATTCCATTTATTCCTTTCTCCGGAAAGAATTATTTCCGGAGTGCTCCCCAACCACGCCCCTGTATGTGGAGTATAGCAAAAATACACATACGAATAAATATACCTTCTACATGCTTCATAAAATGCAGTAGCGGGAGAAAAAAGAAGCGGTACATTCACTTTCTGGCTACGAGAAAGTACCAACTTATTAAATTCCTCTTTTTTCAAAGCATCCATAAAAACTTCAAAACGGCCGGCATACCCTTCCGTAGACGATCTGTCTTGCACCGATACTACCTGATTATTAAGCATCTGCCGATAAACATCCGGTTGTATTCCGCCCGGGCATTTCAAAGCAGGATCAAAGTCCACAACCATTTCGCTTTCCGACCTCAACAACACGATCGGTGTAGTCGGCCCTACGTTAAAAGGGGCAATCACAAACCCGGCCTGCCCGTTCAACTCTTCAATATCATATAGCAAGACGCAAGAGTCTCCAGGATCTTTCGACACGAAATGAACCACATTTTCTCCCGGGATACGATAAATGGCAAAAGGAATCTGAAGTTTTATAAACCGGTCTATTCCGGCACAAATATCTTGTTCTAACGTATCCATCATCCTTTTTTCAAAATACTGTTAACCACCCGTATCGAAGATACCAGTTTGGCAGTCGAAGTAAATACATCCACATTCCATACGTGTGACGAACGCCCTTTATGAACAATAGAAGCCACCGCACGAACAGTATCTCCTTCATGAGCAGAAGAGATATGATTTCCACTGACTTGCATACCCACCACTATCTCGTCGGGTTTACAAAGTATCATCGATCCCAATCCGGCAACTGTTTCAGCCAGTGCCAAAGTAGCCCCTCCGTGTAGAATACCAAAAGGCTGACGGGTACGTTCGTCTACCGGCATGGTAGCTTCCACTCTATCTTCGGAAGCATAGGTATATTGAATTCCCAAATTTCCCATCAAAGCATGACGGGCACGTTGATTCAGCTGATCCAAAGGAACTTCTGCCGGACGAATCTCAGCAAGTATTGCTTTTTCCACCGCTTCCGCTACCCCGTCTTCATCATTGGAGGCAGTAATCCGGTCGGCACAAACCTTTACAGAATCCTGCGCATTTCCCATTGCAACCCCCAGCCCGGCAGATTGTATCATCGAAACATCGCAAACTCCATCGCCAATAGCAATCACTTCTTCCGAACTAACATCCAGTTTCTCGAGTAAAGCGCCCAATGTATTTGCCTTATCAATTGAACAAGGTACTACTTCAAGGAAATAAGGTTCCGAACGAAATACATCCAATGCCCCATTCAATCTTTTGCGCCAATGCTCTTCAAGCCCTATCAAGGCCTCTTCGTCGTCACTGACCAGCATACACTTGCAAGGTGCAAAATCCACTGCAATAGAAAATTCGGGTTCCACAATTATCTTCAAACCGTTAAGCTGCGCTTCCTTGCGTATGTGTTCGTTTTCGGGTGAATCGGTAATAATCGTATCATCGTGATAGGTAAAGATAGCAAAACCGTTCTTACGGGCTTTCTTTTCCAGATAAGGCAACATTTCGGGATTTATTCTGCGTTCAAACAGCAGTTCGCCATTCTGTGCATTGATAATCTGGCCACCATTATAAGACAGAATAAAGCCTCCATAATTTCCAAGTTCCAATGTCTTAGCCAAAGGCATCAGACCATATGTCGGTCTGCCGGAGGCCAATACAATACGTACTCCCATCTGCTGTACTTTCAATAAGGCAGCCAGTGTACGTTTACTTATTTCTTTTTCACTATTCAGCAATGTTCCGTCTACATCAAGAACTAATAATTTGTACTTCATGACTTATCGGTTTTGAGGTTCTTGACAGCAAAGGTAGGATTATTAAATTAAAAAATGAGAATTAAAAATTAAAAAAGCTTTGCCGTTACAAATTTAGAAAGACGAAAAGGTAGATATAAGTCTGAGATAGATATATCACAAAAACAGTACAAACCCATATAAAAAAACTGCGCGACAATTGTTTTACCAACCTACCGCGCAGTTTTCTTTTATTTTCAATATTTACTTTTTAATCTGATCGCCCATTGTCAATTCCAATGTGCCTCCATTTACAATATCCTGATGAGTAAAGAACGGTTTATCCAAAGCCTTTCCATTCAATACCATAGACTGAATATATTTATTCTCACGGCTATTATTTTTAGCTATCACTGTGAATTTCTTTCCATCTTTCAGATTGACCGTAGCTTTATTAAACAGCGGACGCCCTATCGAATATACCGGATTACCGGGACATACCTGATAGAATCCCATTGCATTGAGAATATACCATGCAGACATCTGCCCACAATCTTCATTGCCCGACAGGCCATTCGGATCATTGAAATACAGCGTGTGCAATACACTGTCTACCAATTCCTGTGTTTTGTAAGGTTGGTCTACATAGTTGTACATATGGATAATGTGATGGCTCGGTTCATTACCATGTGCATACTGACCAATTAACCCGGAAATATCGGCAGAAGTCATCTCGCCTTCCAGTGAAGAGTCAGCAGTAAAGAGCGAGTCGAGCTTGTTGATAAAGCCCTCACGACCACCCATCAATTCCACTAATCCGTCAATCTGATGAGGAACAAACCAAGTCCACTGCCAAGCAGTTCCCTCACAATAATCATCGCTGCGGTGTGTAGACGAACGGGGACTGAAAGGTGTACGCCAGTTACCCTCGCTATCCAGCCCGCGCATAAAACGGGTAGTCGGATCAAAATAAGTTTTATATCCTTCGGCAAACTTCGCATATTTGTCGTGATTGGCAACATCTCCAAGGCTTTCGGCAAACACAGAGATACACCAATCATTGTATGCATATTCCAATGCTTTGGCAACCGCTTCGTTGTCCTTATCACAAGGCACATAACCGATCTTATTCTTCCAGTACTTAGCCTGCGGCATCAAATGAGGCAATACCAACGGAGGGCATTTAATTCCAGTCGTATCGTACTCTGCCACCCGCAAACAAGCCTTATAGGCTTCATTGACATCAAAATCACGATATCCTTTCATATAAGCGTCTACCACCACAGGTACCGCATGATATCCGATCATCGTACCGGTATAGTTTCCGGCCAACTCCCACATCGGGAACACACCGCCTTCACGATGTTTCTGAATAAGAGAACGGATAAATGCTTCATTCAGATCCGGATCGATAATTGTCATCAGCGGATGATAGGCACGGAAAGTATCCCACAAAGAGAATATGGTATACATCGGCTCATTCACGTCTCCCTGATGAGTTTTTAAGTCCATCCCCAGATAACGGCCGTCTACATCTGTAAAAAGATTAGGCTGCATGCCGGTATGATAAAGAGCCGTATAGAACATGATCTTCTGATCTTTATCATCTGTATCGATATCTATTTTTGAAAGATAATTATTCCATGATGCACGGGCTGCGTTACGAACACCTTCAAAATCCCATTCCGGAATTTCTGCTTCTACATTCTTACGCGCCCCTTCCATATCGACAGCAGAAATGCCGACTTTTACATATACCTCCTCATTGGCTTTTGTATTGAAGTGAAGCAATACTTTTGCAGTAGGCAGCAACGGACCACCCTCGTCAAGAGCCATTGAGTCGGTTACCATTGTATAAGTAAACGGCTTGGAAAACTTTGCGTAGAAATTAATATATTGGTCAAAAGCCCAGTAAACTGTTTTTTTACGTCCACGGATTTCTGTATCACTGATCACCTCCAACTCCATCTCTTCATTTTTCTGGCGTTGCAAACTATAATCAAAATCCAAGATAAATCCGGCTTCAGCCGATTCCGGGAAAGTATAACGGTGAATGGCCGCACGCTTGGTGGCAGTAAGCTCGGCTTTCACCTGATAGCGATCGAGCATAACCGAATAATATCCCGGTTGCGCTTCTTCATTCTGATGAGAAAAAGCAGATGCATATGCCATTTGCTGGCTTTCCGTTCCCATGGCGTGATAATCCTGTTTACCCACCGTAGGCATCAACAAGACGTCGCCATAGTCACCACAGCCTGTACCGCTAAGGTGTGTATGAGAAAAGCCATTGATAGTAGCATCATCGTAATAATAGCCGGAACAAGCGTCCCACTGATAAATACGCGTATCGGGGCTGGGCTGAATCATACCATTAGGAACAACTACCCCCGGATAGGTATGTCCATGTCCTCCGGTTCCAATAAATGGATTTACGAAATTCGTGTAATCTTGTGATGTGGATGTCTGAGTACAAGCGCCCATTCCCAGTAACAAAGAGCATCCGATTAGTGCAGAAATAAGTTTCATATCTATTCGTTTTTTTGAAATGTTTCAATGTATATTAGTTTAAGAAAGCAAAAGTGCATCCTCTTATTATATAATAATACAACCGAGAAAGCAAAAACACTAATAACTAAAGTGACAAAAGTAACAAAAAAACGATAATAAGTAACTATTATTTAAGAAAGAACCCGGATCGGTCGGAGTAAATTATCCGCCTGCATCCATCCGGGTCACTTTAATCAAACAAACTTATTTCCACTACCTATTATGGTTACGATGCATATTTCCTTTTTTAGCTTCAGGACGTTGTCCCGGCTTTTGACCCTGCCTTTTTTTCCATTCATTCTGAAACTTACGGGCATTCCCCTTTTCCAATTGATAAATCTTCATGATTTGCTTGGGAGAAAGTATTTTACGGAATTCATTATAATACTTTTCACGTATATCCAATATTTTACGGCTCTGTGCAAACCGGTCTTTTATAGCTTTTTCCACTTCGGCATCCGTAGGGATTGACTTCGGTTCCGTTTTTTGTACATTTTCTGGCGTTGCTGTCTCCTTTGCTTTCAGCTTTCTCGAATTGCTGATACGACTTTCACTCAACTCCTTAAGATATTGCATATAGACAGGTGTAAACTTGGCAGCAGTAGCATCGTCAAGCAGTAGGGCTTTCACCACTTGGTTGCATTGCATAGCTTGAATTTTTTCTCTGTCCGGACGCTTTCTTTCTTGTGAAAAAGCGGATTGGCTATACATTGCAAAGATAGCCACAAGCATAAAAATAATCTTTGTTTTCATCATTCGTTCTCCTTTTTTTAAATGATTCATTAAAATAAAAATATATCCGTTTCCGAAAGTTCGGCCAGTTCCTGAAGTTCTTCATCCGACAAACTTTCAATAAAATTATCCATCGCTTCGGAATTCCCCGATTCCGTTCCTGCCATCAGTATAAAAGCAGATGACACATCGGGTATGTCGCTTTTCTCATGAGAAAACGGCATAAATAAAATCCCGACCAACAATGCAGCTACAACAAGTATAGCCGGAACAATGACACGAAACCGGTTTCTCTCATGACGTTCTTCCCCGCACGTATGCTTTAATATTTCACGCCGATTGTGTTCAAAAAAAGTTTCAGGCGTTCTATAAGGTATTCGTTTTCCGATATCATCAAAATCAAACTCTTTGTTCATAACTCTAATTATTTACAATGTACTCCTTTATTTTCTCTTTTGCATAGTGATAATTCACTTTGAGCGTTTCCACCCGATCACCCGTTATCTGACTGATAGCCTCATAATCCAGTTCGTCGTAATAACGGAGATTGAATACAATCCGTTGTTTCTCAGGTAATTTCAAAACAGCCGTTTGAAATTTTACGGCTAATTCATTATCATAGTCTACATAATCGGAAGTTTTCAACTTATCAAGCAATTCCTCCTGTATCTCTTCGGCAGAAACCACCTCCGCCTTACGGCTTTTCAGAAAACGAAGGCTTTCGTTAGTGGCTATCTTATAAATCCATGTAGCGAGCGAACTCTCTTCACGAAACTGTTTCAAATGCCGGAAAACACGAATAAACACCTCCTGAATAATATCTTCCGCATCTTCGTGAGACACGACAAGACGCCGTATGTGCCAGTATATCGGTTCTTGAAAACTGTCTACCAGCATTCGAAATCCCCGGTCTGGATCGGAAGCACAAACCTCCCGAATTTTATTTTCGTTTATCATTTGTATTTTCTGAGCTTTATTAGGTTAGAACTCAAACAAAGAGGAAAGTTAAAAGGAGGAAAGTCTGTTTTTATATTTCTTAACTCCACTTGTGATCTATAGACATTCCCTAAATTCCGATTCACACAAACTGAATACCCGAATCCAACACTTCGAACATTCGATCCGTGTGAATCTGTAAAAGAACAGAGAGTTTTTATCACACCCCCTTACGATATATCGCAAACGCCTTTCCAATGGACATTACAGAGCGTAAGGGGGTACAAAAGACCAAGAGATACAAAGAAAGCAAATCATACCCGGAGTTTTTCTTTTCAATCAAGAGAAATTTACCGTTGACAACTATCAAAAGATAGCTCTTACGCACGCAAAGCACGATGAGCAAAGGAAAGCGGAAGGGGGTAGGGATAAACAGATAATATATCAATTGAGCAATAAAAATCCCCGTAATGCCGGTATGCATTACGGGGATCCTTTCATTATTGCGGAGAGAACGAGATTCGAACTCGTGATACCCTTTAGGGGTATACACGCTTTCCAGGCGTGCCTCTTCAACCACTCGAGCACCTCTCCTTATGGTTATCGGGCGGCAAAAGTAATGGTTATTTTTGAGATTCGCAATAAAATACTCCTTATTTTAATTCTCTATCAGCAGAAAGATTGTATTTCTCCTGCCGACGAAACTAAAATAAGGAGTATAAACCATGTTGTACCTAAAAGAAAATTCAATTAATTGCTAAGGACAACTCAATTAATTCCCAAGTACGATAATCTTAAATTTGCAAATTTCTTTTGAAACTGTATGTACTTGCAAGATATACATACCCGGCGTTAAACCCTCAACCGGAACAGCTCGCTGATTATCCTCTATCGAGACGACTTCAACCCCTTCCAGATTAAACAAATGTGCTGATGTGAAATTTCCTTCTATGAAAACTTCTTTACGAGCCACTGTAGGAGAAACCTTAATTTCATTTTGTGTAGCAGCAGCCAGCCCTGTAGTAGAATTTAAATTAGGACGAGTTTCCTGTACAAATTTCCGCATAAACGCAGCTTGTTCTTTTGTAAACATGCAAGCGCAGTCCAAAGCATAATCCATATAATTCTCTGTCTGTACCAGATGTCCGCATTGGTAAACCGGTTCTTCACAACCAAGCACAGCATACTGTGTAAACTGAGTATATGGAGTATCCTCAAATCCATCATCCATCGGAACGTAAATGCCATTTTTTTCTACAAGGACAATATTGGGATGACGTAATCCGAAATAGTGTCCTAACTCATGAATGGCTGTCTTGAAAGTCGCTCTATCATTTATTTCATTTTTACCTCCAAAAGTATAATAAACATCCACCGTCAGACCATCCAACATAGAACCTTCCTCTGAGTCAAGCCAGTTCTGCCAGAACGTCATATCCTGTTTTTCTACCCAATTCAGATAATCCTGATATGCCGAACCGGACTCAGGGTTAGTAACAAATCCCCCTACCGTGCTCAGTTCATTCCAACCTCCCAAGTCAACAACATAAATATTGATATAGCGTTTGTGATCCCAATTACGGGGAGACAAGTCATCATTAAACTTATAAGCATATTTCTCCCAAATCGTCGTTCCCTCCAACAGGTAAGCATTTTCTTTTGTCTGATAGAAAACCACCCCGGTAGTCGCATTCCCCGACGGATCGACTTTTGCCAATTCAAACTGGATATGCGGGTTACCTATTACACCTTTAAATTGCTCACGCACACTCGCATCATTAGTCGAGCCATACGCTTTATTCAACTCATCAATCATTTTTTGTGCTTGCGCTTCCGTAATAGACTTTGACGGAGTATTCGGATTGTATACAACGTGCACTACTACCGGCAATTTGATTACTTCATTCTCACTTAATGACGCAATGGGCTGAGACATTACTCTGGTTTTAGGCGATACGGTAAACGCCGCACTGTCTGACATATGAACCGGACTTGCCATATTCATACTTCTGGCAACAGAAGGTTCCGGAGCCTGCAGTAACTCACAGTAACCATCATCGTAATCTTCATAAATAGAAGGGTTATTATTCTTCATATATTCCTCCAAATTGGGAGTAACCAATGACATACCATTTACTTGGGCACACAACATTCCGGCAGACATTTCATACATTTGCGGAGCGTATACCACTCCATTGGCCACAGGAGTAGGAGCACCGCTACCAGACACCTCCCAAAAGTCGATATTGAAAAAGCCATTCAGTGTAATACGGGCAGTAAAATCTTCCGGCTTGGTGTAACGGCTATAACAAGTCGGAGCAAACTTAATGACCGGAACTTTTCTGCCATCAATATCCAATTCTTTCTTATAGCTGACCTCCACCCAGTCGTAAATCGTATTACCATCTTGCCCGAACTGGGTAATAACCCAAGCATCTCCCGGTTTTGCATCCATATCGATCCATTTAAACCAGAATTTCTTAGGCATATCTCCAACAGTGAAATCCACGTCGCGAAGAATATATGATTTGTTTCCTTCCCTAAAAGCATAAAACGTACCACTCTCTTTGACTGCCTTTCCTTGTTCCGACATATTATGCCCTGTTTCATACCGCCAGAGTTCTATTTTTGCCGCCAATATTTCCTCTTCAACTTCGTCGGCATCTTTCTGACCGTTTCCATTACGATCCACAGCAGCCTTTATAAGTTCATGTGCTGTTACTTTGTATTTACGGAATCCATAACTATATTCTCTGGCAATCCAGTAATTCCAATGAGAACCGATTTCTGCCAAAGGCTTTGTCCCTCCATCTGTCGGAGCAGCAATAGCCTCGGCAAGCGAGAAACTTGCCAAGGCTACACATGCGAATATATATGAGAAGAATTTATTCATAGATATATATTTTTTCATTATAAATCTTACCATCAACAATCAATGTAACAATATACAACCCGGCTTCCCAATTACTTGTATTCAAAGCATACTGATTAGAATTCAATCCTGACACACGTATCAACTCTAAACCGGCAATAGAATGAATGAAAACAGCACTGATAAGACCTTCCGTTTGTACACATATCTCTTTTGCAGAAATATTATAATATACATCTGTCTTTTGTGATGTTTCCGTGTTATGTATAGAAGTAGGAACAAAAGGACTGTAAAAATAAGTAATAGGGTTGTTAGGCACCCAATCATTTTTATACGACTGATAGGTTTCTCCTGTTATTTTTTCCAGATTATTATTTGCATCGTAAGTATATGTCACTTTTGCATTTACCTCTATTGTACCTGTAGAGTAATCTTGTCCGGCAGATTCTTTATATGTTACCTGGCCATTATCATTATAAATATACGATTCCCACGAATATAATTTCCAATCTCCAGATTGGTAATCCTGATTATAGAATTCTCTCTTTGCCAACAGGTTTTTATCATTATAAGTGAGTACCGAATAATTACTTAACCTCCAAGTACCTTCTTCGCCGTCTGTTCCTGCTGTATAAAAATAATTTTCTGCCTTTTTAGGCAAATCAATGCCGGCAAATTCCATATATTCTGTTTTTGAACTCTTTTCCATAGGTTTAATCCCTGTTTCCCACGGAGCACCGGCTGGACGAGCCGATTCAATCTTCGTTTTCAGTGACCCATCCTCCAGATATTCATAGTCATTAATAGAATTATCTACAAAAGCTTCAATATTGTCATTATACCGATAGGTCGTTGATTTTATCAACTGCCCCTTCGCATTATATTCATAATCTATATAACTGTTCAATTGATATTCGGGTGTACCACCGTAAGAATTATTACGATAAGTAGACTCTTTTAACAAAAGACCTGCTTGGTCATACGTATATTCAATCGAATCTCCATATGCAGGTGCATAAGCCGGAGTAGACCACTCACTATAACTGATAGACACTTCATATGCTTTGCGCTTTTCCGAATCGTATCCGTACACAACTTTCGCACTCGGTTTGCCTTCCCTTGTTTTTGTCACAACAGAATCTAAAACAAGTTCAGCATTTTCACTTGTTATTGCCGCTGCCATATTCCGGTTTACAACCTGTCCCATCATAGCACTGCTTGCTATCAATGCCATTCCCAATAGTAGTACTGTTTTCCTCATAATACCTCGTTTTATAAATTAATACTGAAAAATAGTTTATACTTCTGTCCCCACTACGATCGTAGAGACAGAAGATTATATATAAAATAGTTAGTTAATAAATGGATACTGTATCGGTTCCTTGGATAGGATAATTGTATTTGTAGGACGATCATCCTGTGTCAACTTAATCTTAGTCGGACGTCTCGGATCATCAACCGCAGTAATCGTATAAGTCTGTTTTCTCGACATGAAAAGCATGATACTCCACCACGTAGCATAACCATCCGGAATAAAATTCTTATACTCCCCACCCATATATCCACTGTACTCCATAATTACTTTATCCTTACCGGATAATTCATAGTACATCAGTGCATCCGAAAAACCAAATCCAGACTCATTCGTATACCATACATAATCTAAAACGCCTTCCCCATAGGGTTCAAATCCTACATATTGTACCTTTTCAGCTCCGACCGGACTGTTTGCATCTATAATTTCCTGCCAAAACCCTTGTCCGACAGGACCAAGACCGCTAAATGAAAGATACCATACATTATTCACAAACATGGCGTTCAACGGATAATCCGGTATAAAATGTACAGACGGATATTCCGGTGAATACAGATAACTATCTTCCCCCTCATCTTTATAAACCAATGAAGTAAACGTTTTACCATTCAACGTAAAGGGTTGATAAAATTCAAGCCCATCCGATGTCAACACGAAGGGAGCATATGTATATACAACATTATCATCCTCTTTTTGGGTGATTACCAAACGGTTCCAAGAAACAGTAAGATCCTGTGAATAACTACCGTCTTCAAAAATGAATGCAGGATATTCTTGCATGATATCATTCATCTTGAAAATCTTCTCTATATATTCATCCCAATCAACTCCATCGGCTACCGGAGTCATACCAGCCAATGAACCGGATTTCGTTCCTTTCAATACAACTTTTTCCGGAGTACATTCTTCCATAACCGTAAAGTCGTAGTCACCTTCCATACCGGTTCCTATACTCCCCACACCACTATCAGGTGAGGCAAAAAAGTGAATGATGGAATTATAAGTATCAAACGACAATACCGCACCGGCCGACTGTTTCAATGAGTATAAACTTGTCATTCTCTCACCGACCCCGGCTACGTCACTGGCTGCCGTCACCTTTCCATCTGCAGAAAAATACAGGAACAAGTTATACCCCCCATACTTTTGATTTGCATTAGGATAATATTTCATCAACCATCCGTTTTTTGCACTTAAAAGTACCTCATTCACCTGTGCCAAAGAAGCTTCTATACGATTGGCTGATGAGTCGTCAAACAAATCCTTTTCCTCCGGAGAACAAGCGATCAAAGTGAACGCAATAAAAAAAGACAATATATAATTTATTCTTTTCATAATTCGTATCTTATTTTAAACTACTTAAATCAAGGGAAGATATCTCGGCCGAACGGCGCTGAACAATAGTACGAAGTTCGTCCAGACTGATGTTCCAGGAAAGGTCTAAATACTCCTTCACCAACTCCAGTTTTTGCTGTAAGGCCTCTTTCCCATCACCAGCCATGTCCATTCTTTCTCTCCACCATTGTGCATTGTGGGTCACATAATTGGCAATCATTTCTACAAAGTCTTCCTGAGGTTCCGTACTGGCATAATTAGATATAAAACCCAACTCCAAAGCTTCTTCTTCAGTCAAGTTTGTCCAACTGGGACCTGTATACTTTCCGACTGTAATTTCATTATATTCTATCGGATAATCCTTGGTCTGATGCAAAATATGGGCAAATTCATGATGCATCGTTTTAAAATACCATTCATTCAGTATTTCTACATCCGGATTTTCCGTATCCAACTCATTTACATTGTATAATACAACTTTCAACCCACCTTCGGCGGTTCCCAATACAACCGAATGAGAATCCGGATTATAGGCTTTCGACCCAATCAAAGTGATGATTTTCGGACAATATGTTTTAATAAATTCTCCGTTGTCGTCCATCAATTCTTCATAAGATTGCAACCAAAGAAACTTTACCAATTTGGCCAATGCCACAGACTTGCCATACTCCGCCGGTACCAGATTATATTGTTGGTCGGATTCCTTATCCTCAAATCTATATTTAAAATTAATGTTATACGGATCTACATATTCCGTCAGAAGCCAATTATCAAATTCATTTCTTTCGGGAGTTTCCGTATCGAAAATGCTGTTATCACTCAATGCATCTTCATTGCAGGAAGTAAGAAATACTCCCGCCATTACTGTTACAATAAATATCCACTTATTATATTTCATAGTTCTTTCCTTTTTTATTTTTTATCTTGGATTAGCTTGCAGACCTGCACTTATAACATCCTGAGGCAACTGGAAAGCGCGGCGCGGATCATCTTTCTTCAATACGATATCCGAATTTCCGTCACGATTATGAGCAAACTCAATACCATAACGTTTCAAATCAAACCAACGCATACCATCGTGAAGCAATTCGATACGACGCAAATGAAGAATCAATTGAAGCATATTTTCTTGCTGTGAACCCTCTTCTATCGCAAAACCAATAGGATTCAAACGCTTTTTGATACTGCGTAGCTCAGTATTCTCTGCAGAAGCGTAACCTATACCATCATAGAAACGGTTGATTTCCCGTAGAGTGGTAGAGGTTTTAGTCGTACTGTGCGACTTAATCCACATATTGATATCAGCCAACGCCTTATTCTCATTTTCTTCTCCACCCAATACCGTATAGGCCTCTGCACGACAAAGAAGAGTTTCGTCTGTCCTGAAAGGTATATCTAAATAATGTACATAACCGACACCGCTCTCTTTATCGATATATTCAAAATATATCTGAGTCTTAAAGAAATTATTCTTGGTTTCCAATGCACTGATCTGATTTAGCATAGCCAACTTGCCCCAAGGACAGGTATTATCACTATAATAAGCTGCCACAGTTTCGTTTGTAAAAATATCATTACCGTGCCCGTAACGTTCACCCAATGTGTAAGAACCCAATACATAACCAGTGTTCGAATAAGAAGGTAAAAACATCAAATTACAAGCCAATTTCGGATCATTGTATACATTAGCCACATCCTTTGAAGCCGATTTAGTGATAGCGCTCCAATCACGCAACACCTTGCTGGGTACACTGCCGAGTACCCGGTCGGCAGCAGTAATCACTTTATCCCATTGCTGGGTAAACAAATAAAAACGGGCAGCAAATGCATAGGCAGCTTTTATGTTGAAATGATATTTGGGAACCGAATACAGATCATCATTTATCAATGGCAACCCCGCCTCCAAATCTTCCTGAATATGCTTATATGTCTCAGCCAACGTACCTCTCTCATAGTATGGTCTTACTTCCGTTTCCGGTTTCACAGCATACGGAATACCCAACTCCGCAGAAGCGGTAGCAGAATTATAATGCACACAGAAAAGATTTGCCAAAATGAAATGAGAATAGGCACGACACAGCAATGCCTCTCCTTTATATGCATTCATATGAACCGGATTCCCTGCTTCTTCTATTTTCTGAAGCACCTGATTAGCAGCAGCTATGGCATTATAATGAGCATCCCACAGCATTTTTGGAGAATCATTCGATTCAATGGTTATATCTTTCCACAGATAAGCTTCTTCTTGCTCCTGCCCTATCAAATCATAACTGATACCATTATCCATTGCATTATCCGATGACATTTCCGTCAACATAATATAAGTAGTAGTAGGATAAGCAGAAACAAGCAACTTGGCCATTTTGTCTGCCGAGTCTATTTCGGTACGATTGTCCGGAAGAGTATCGAGAAAATCACTACAGGAAGCCAATGCCAAAACTCCACTCAACGCTATATATAATATATTTCTTTTCATAATTATCTTCAATCTATTAAATACCTAATCTCAATGTCAATGTAAATTGTTTAGGAACAGGAACTGCTACACCTCCAGAATTGAAAAATTCAGGATCTTGCCCGTTCAATTTCTTATCGGCATACAGCAAGAATAAATTCGTACCCTGTATCTTCAATGACAAATTGCTCAAACTCAACTTGGAAACCATTGTCTTGGGAAATTCATAAGTTACCGAAATCTCTTTCATACGAATAAAATCTCCCTTAGCAATACGTTCTGTAGAATAATTATAGGCATTATAAGCCTTATTCAAATATGAATTCATCGTGTTCTGACGCAAATCTGCAATGACCGGAACAGTGGTTATTTTTTCGTCACCAGCCACCGTCCAACGATTTTTAAACTCCCTTGGCGTAGCATCCAAATCTGAATAAGCATTATGGAATACCGGATCCAAACGAATCACATTACCGAATGAATAAGTCATGAACACATTCAATTTAAAGCCTTTGTAAGAGAATATATTACCAAAACTACCCGTAATGGTAGGATCCGTTGAACCTTCATATACCAAATGTGACTTATTCTCACGCTCTTGAAAATTAATATCCGTTACCGTCAATTCACCTTTCTCATTGATAAAAGTCGGCAAACCTTCTTTATTCAGCCCTTGGAAGTTCAAAGAGTATAACGAACGTACCGGATTCCCTTCCAACGCAAAGCCACTACCCGAAATCATAGACATGACATTCGCATCCGACTTCAATTCTGTCACTTTATTTTTTGCATTGGAAAAAATAAAGTCCGTAGTCCATTTAAAATTCTTTGTACTTATATTACGAGTGGATAAAGTAAATTCCACTCCATGGGATTCCATACTCGCTACATTGGCTAATTTTGAAACCTGGCCACCTACACCCATGGTATTTATTAAACCGATCAAATCATAGTTATTACGTTTATACCAATCGACCGCCAGATTAATCCGATTCTCCAAAAATCCCACTTCTGCGCCAATATTCAACTCATGTTTCTTCTCATAGGTCAACTCACTGTTCTCCAAATCGGTAATCTGCAATCCGGATTCATTGACACTCGATAAAGGTCGCCAAGGATTATACCCCATAATGACAGCCAAAGAATTCGTTACGTTAGCGGGGCCACGGTCAGCAGTCAAAGAGTAAGACGCTTTCAGTGTAAAGTTAGAGAGAGATGGGCGTAATGATTCAAAAAAACTTTCTTCATGCATATTCCATGCCCCCGAAACGTTCCATGTAGGTAACCAACGCGCTGAACGGCTTCTTCCCAATTTATTAGAGCCTTCATAACGCATCGTTCCATTTATTGTGTATTTTCCTTGATATGAATAAGTAGCTGTACCGAAAAATGATACTTCACGGGATTTCGTACGACTCACAGTATAATAAGCGGTATTTTCCTCATTTCCTTGTTTAAAATAACGATAATCATAATTAGAGAGCATTCCCATGTCGTACTGCATACCGACACCGTTAAACCAACTCCTACTACGATCGGTACCATTCAATTCCATACCACCGAATACATTCAAAATATGATCATCTTTGTATACATCATTGTAAGTCATAGTAGCACGAAAATCATAACTACTCATGCCGTATTTCGTTTCACGATAAAAACCTCCCACAGGAAGTACGCTTACCGGCAATGAATTTGTATTATCCGGGTCCGTATACAACCACGGATTGGCGTTACGCATAGTCGCATCGTCCATAGCACGAAATGCCCAAGCCTGATTGGAATGATCCGTTATCGAATGAGTCTGGGTTGTGGTAGAATACTTGTAAGCTCCCAAAGCCGACACTTCTACTTTCGGAATAATTTTCCATCTCGCCTCACCCTGAAAACGCATATCAACCACATTCAAATCCATGTAGTTATTTTCCAATTCGTGAAAAATATTGAATGGAGCATAATTGCGTACATAATATTCATCCGGATCCAATGTACGCGATGTATTCAAAGCAAATGAATACGGATTGATATCGAAATCACGTTTCACCTCACCACTGACAGGATCTGTTTGCGAGCCTAATGCTCCCGGAGCCTTTTGTTTACGATAAGAGACATTACCGATCAGATTCAAAGAAAAATTCTTAAAAATATTATATAGCGCATTCATGTTGGCTGTATAACGTTGAACTGAACTTTGAGAATACCATCCCGGATCATTCAATACACTAAGTGATGTATAATAGGAAGCTTTATCAGTACCGGTCGACATGCTGACTGCATGATTCTGAGAAACACTATTAGAAAACAGAAGATCGAACCAATCCGTATTCCGGTATTCGGCATCACGCAGATAGGCGTTCATTGTTTCCGGCTTGTTAGCAAGCATATATTGTCCTGTGACCGGATCATAAGTATTCATCAAATGATACATTTTTCCATAAACACCACTGTTGGCCGCACGATAAGATTCGGCAAATTTCAAATAACCACCGGCCTCCATTTCTTTATATACTCCCATCTGTTCTTGGGAGTTCATAATATTGAAGTTACGGTAACTCGGTTTCATACGCATGGAAAACTCTCCCGTATAACTGATCTTATTAATACCGGACTTACCTTTCTTTGTCGTTACCACAATTACACCTGCCATTGCACGGGCACCATATATGGAAGTAGCCGAACCGTCTTTCAATATCTGAAAACTTTCAATATCATCGGCATTCAAACCGGCAATAGCCGAACTGACCAACGTTTCCGCATCACCGGAAGAAAGTTCATCAGCGCTGACTTCTGTCACATTCTCCATAATAACTCCATCTACTACCCACAACGGCTTAGAGCTACCATAAATAGAGGTTGCTCCACGTACACGGATTTTGGGAGCAGTACCAAATGTTCCGGAAACATTCTGTACGGAAACACCGGCAGAACGCCCTTCCAAAGCACGGCTAATATCCGGGATACCATCCAACTTAGTAGCTTCTCCCGACAATTTATCTGAAGCACCGGTAAAAAGACGTTTGTCCATTTTTTGCATACCGGTCACCACGACTTCATCAATCATCTCACTATCCGATTCAAGCACTATTATCAAATTAGGCTTAATCGACACTTCCTGTGGTTTCATGCCCACATATGAAATCTGGATTTTTTTTGCGTTGGACGGAATGTTAGATAAAACAAATTTACCATCAATATCGGTCACTGTACCGATCCCCGTATCCTTAATTAATACGGAAGCACCAATAACGGGCTGACCGTCGTCAGCTGAGGTTATAAAACCTGTAACTTTTGAAATTTGGGCCACTATCAAATTAACTCCCATCAAACAAAAGCATAGTAGTAGCAGTAGTTTCTTTTTCATATTAACTATTTTGGTTCATTTTCAAAGAGAGAAAAAGTGTCAATTATACGACTTCTTCTGTTAATGAACGCAAATATAGCCCATCTGATTTCCCGAGAATATTTTTGTTGTATTTATAACTACTTTCAATATAATAGAATATACTTCAAAACTACGCACATGGGATATAATCACTTAATAAACAGTATTATATAGATTCAAAAAAAATCAAGTTATATTCTCGTTCCGATATATATTCGTTCTTTCCGGAAGTGTGTTTTTATTCATTAAAAGAGATACGATTTGCCTGTCAAATCCATAAAAGAACATCTTGAAATTCATCATCAACTTTGTTCTATCTCCAATAAATAATCATAAATATCCTTTGAAGTATCTAAATCAAGCTTCTTCTTTAAACGAAATTTTCCGCTTTCTACCCCTCGTACCGACTTATTGGTTAAGTTGGCTATTTCCTTTGTATTCAAACCTAATTTTATTAATATGCACAAGCGTAAGTCCAATATACTCAAATCAGGATGTTTCTTCTTCAATTTATTATAAAAGTCCTGCGCTTCTTGTTCCACATAAAATGCAAAATCTTTTCCCAACTTCTCTGGGGTCAGAAACCCCAATATATCTTCAATTTCCTTTATCCCTTTCAATACATCCGATTTGCTTCCAGCCATACTTTTAATACGTGTCACGATTTTCCAGAACTGGGGCATTATCTCAGTCAAAGCCATCGTTTTCAACAACATATCATTTCCATTACCCGATTCGGACAAAGATTCACCATTCTCTCCATTGGAATCACTGTCACTCAAAGGAGTTTCCACCTCCATTTCTGTTCCAACGCCTCGTATTACTTCTTTCTGCTTTTTAACAGCCGATCTCCATTTGCAGAAAACAAAAACCAATAATAATAAAGTTACTATCCAAAGACAACCCTTTATTGAAAAGTGTTCTTTCTCTTCCAATTCAGAGAGAATCCGTAAGAATTTAACATTATACTCATCCAATTGCGTATATTTAGAACTCTTAATAGCCTCCATGACGAGTGAACGAGCCTTTTCATATTCTTTATTATCAATTAAGAACTCACAATACCCGGTCAGAATAATAGAATACACTACTGGAGCCTCCTCTTTAGACATCGCAAGGCTTTCAATAAAATATTGCTCGGCTAATCCTTTTTTTCCCAGATGATAATATGCAAGAGCAAGATTTCCGGTAGAGATAGCTTCATGCTTCTCTAAAATAACAGATAATCTTCGAGTCTCCAGATATTTCTCCAATGCTTTTGCATATTGCTCAGTTTCCACATAAATATCCCCCAAATTGGACTGAGCATGAAACATAGCTTCAGTATCATCAATCTGTTCGGCTTCATGCAGGGAATACAATGCGTATTTTTCTGATAAATCATACATCTTTTGCATTCCGTATGTGGAAGACAACCCCATGTAAGCCATAGCTCTCTTATGATAAGCGCTATCCGGCAATTCCTGCACTAATCTTGTATAATTATACTCGGCCTGAGAGTAATTCTTCGTCAACGCTTGACTCCATGCCGAAGTACTGAGTAACTGATAATAGATATTTCTAACTGTTTTATTCTGCTTTTGTTTTGCAGGAATACTTTCATAACAGTCCCATGCCTCTTTATTGAAAGTACTTCCTCTCATCAAATCTCCATTGTTATTACAATAAGAAATGGAATCCAATAACCCGGCAAGACTATCACACATTAACTTCAACGAAATATCACTTAACGGCACAGCCCAAACTTTCTGTCCCAAAAGCAAAAACAGAACTAACCATATTCTTATTATACAAATCCTAAATTCGATCTTCTTCACCGACTTCATACACACATAACCCCACTAATATTATTCTCCTTCTAACAGAAATAGTAAGTCTTTTTTTTGCAAATTTAATAATAATATTCGCAAAACGAACGAATTTTATATATTAACAAGATCAAAATATTAGAGATTCCTGCATTTTGTATACAGATTCATTTTTATTCTAAAATAAAAAAAAGAGTAAATAGATTAATCCTGTATAATAACTGTATAGTTATCAAAAAAAAGCAATTATCCATTCAAAACATAATTATTTCACGGAAGATATACAGATTCATATCTGTTATTACGAATATGTAAAGTTGATCAGTACAATATTCTTAAATTTGTAGATCAAGACAATATGATTATCACAGATAGGTGAAATACGACAGTTATATTACCCCCAAAGTATAAGGTCATTCCGGATATAAGCAGACATATGATTCCAAAAGTATACTCTTTTATGCACTAAAAGTATATACTTTTGAAGTGTAGAAGTATATACTTTTAGAATACAAGAATATATACTCTTACAAATGAATAATGACCATTGATATTGAGTGAGAATCAAAAAATTATGTGGGCACAACTTCACTCATGAAGAAATCACCTATCTACGGAAAGCATCATAAAATAATTCTACCATCAAGATTGAATTATTGATGAAAAAAAGAGATGTATTACGGGAGGAAATCACACACTACCGGAAGTCCCTCCCATAATGATCGAAATTACTTTATCAGCGCCTTATTTACAAAACGCGGATGAGCAAACGGTTTACCAGGCTCAACATATACGGCAGTACTGCGTGTCCGTCCTCCATTCCTTAAATCAAACTCGACAAATTCTTCATACGTACTCTTAGATGCCCCGGTAGCTGTCTTCATCGTCCTGTCGTATAGCGCTTTGCGCGAAGGTGCATTAAATCCCAGTATGTTACTTCTCATCATACTCTCTTCTGAAGGACGATAAGCCCCTTTTATATAAGTACAGGCGCCTTCAAATACTCCCAAATTATCGGAAGTATACCGCTCATCATTCAAAAACGCAGACCAAAGCACTTCATCCCATTCAGCAGTAAAATCGACATTCTGCGCCCATCCAAAGCTTTGCAAGGTTCTCGTATTATTAATTTCCGAAACCGGTATTCTTCCTTGTTCTTCATAAGCATACTCATCCAGCAACTTTCCAAAGCCATGCCCTATCGCTTCATGCACAAGTACTTGTCTGAATGTTTCACTCTCCAGATTATAAATAACCGGACAATAAGCAATTGCAAACTCTACAAAATCCCGGCTACCGACCTCAGAATATCCGAAATAGGTAGTACCGGCATAAGCCGGAGTATTTAATACCACCACTACCAACGTCTCTCCCAAATCGATATTCTTCACACATCGGGCATATTCCATACAAGCAGCATCATCTCCGGAAATCCCCGTACTGTTTCCACCTTCCAATTCGCAACTAAAAGCAGTACTATATCCGTCTCCAAAAGTGTTATTAGCAGAAACAGCCGTCACTGCATATACATTAAAATAATTACGAAGAGACTGTATAGGTTCTTCCGTAAAAAGATTTTCAAAAGCCTTGTCCATCACTTGGTCATAGGTTCCGTCAGCAATCTCTTTATCGATAAACCCATCCCCCACTATAACAATAGGAATGCCTTTCCCGATACTCGCTGTCTGTAATACGCGCACTTTTTTATCTTCTGAATAATCGGTAGACTCCCCTGCCGATACGCCCTGTTGGGTAATAGTAACGGTCCTCAAAATTTTCTGCTTTCCATCGATCTCCTGTACAAAATAAATATAAGCAGTACGGGATGCAGATTCCGCATTCGGTAAAGCCTTCAGACGAAGTATATAAGAAGAAGCCCGTGTATCCGGTTGTTGGGTCAACCATTCATCGGCACCTTTTGAAGCACCTATCAACAATTCATCTTGGGCAATACTTGTAGAGAACCGGATCTCCAACACCTCACCGGCAGCAGCTACACTATAAGCCGTCTTTTCTAATTGAATAATCGGTTCCTGTTTCAGAGTTATATTTTTCCTCAGCGTTCCGGAAGTCAATGTCAATGTTGCTGTCCGAGTATAGTCATTATCATTCAAACTATTAGCAGTAACCGTAATACTTACTGCACCGGCATTACCGGACATCGGAGAAATCGTAATCCAATCGGCAGTAGTACTTGCCTGCCATTCGCGAGAACTCGTAAAGCTGATTTGGGTTTGTCCCCCTGCTTCCGGAGCGATTTCTATATCTTCCGTAGTTCCAATAGAGAAACTGGGTTCTACCTCATTCTCAGTACAAGATACCGTAAAAAGTAAATACAGGAAAAATAAAAGGAAAGAATTTGCTTTCATATTAACAGAGTATTATTTCATTTCACAAAAGTAAGATATTATCTTAAATAATAGAATATTTTTAGACAAATAAGCACAAAAAGAAGCAAAATAATCATCCTCTCTTTCTAAACTCCTTTTTCACAAGCAATCATTTTCAGCATTCAGAGTACCGATATACATTATTATATAATTCTCAGATTCGTTTTTGACTATTTTATTAACTATCTTTGCATATAGCTAAAGTATTATTTAAACTGTCATTGACGGCAAATGAAAACAAACCTTTTATGAAATATATAATTCTTCTACTCGGAGCTCCGAATGACGAGCAAGGCAGATTAAGCCAAATGGCACAAGACCGTATCGACTGTGCGTACAATTTATATGCAAATAATGAACACATGACTTTCCTCTGTACCGGCGGATACGGGCAGCATTTCAATACGACCAATCGACCCCATGCCTATTATGCCAAGCAAGCACTCATTAAAAAAGGAGTGAGAGAAGAAGATTTTTTACCTTTTATCTTATCTACCAATACTTATGAAGATTTTAAAATTTCAAAAGAGATCATTGAAAAAGAACTACCGGATATGCTAATCGTCATCACTTCCGATTTCCATATCCGAAGAGCTAAATTATTGCATGACAGAATTATCAACTATCCTCATACCCTATTCTTGCCTGCCAAATCGAATCTTTCTGAAAAAGAATTGTTGTCATTGATTGAACACGAACAAGATGCAATAAAAGCGATAGAAGAAAACAGATTCGGCAATCATTGAGAATGCAATAAAATGAACAGTATAATCAAATCAGTAAAGTCAAAATTCCCATCCATATTATGCTAAAATTTACCGATGACTTTGAAAATAACGAGAAGCTGATCCTTCGTGACCATCTGGCACTCGAAAGAACAAAGTTAGCCAACGAACGGACATTATTCTCTTATATCCGTACTTCCCTTTATCTGCTTACTGCCGGAATCGGAATTTTCCAGATTGAAAATATTTCGCGACTCGACGGTCTTGCATGGGTATGTATCATTTGCGGTATATTCATATTTATTTTAGGATTTGTCCGTTTTATGCAAATGAGAAGACATCTGAAAAGTTATATAAAAACATCTTCCAAATAGCAGGTTTTAAATAATTTCTATTTTAACATTGTTAATTGTCTTTTCCAAGTATTATTTCCAGCTTCGCAAGAAATGCATTTCTTGTGTACAAAGAATACTATTCTTTGCCGGCAAAAGATACGATTTAACAGAGCATTAATATTGTTAAAAGAAAGAAACAGTATTCCTATCCCCATAAAATAAGTATCATATAGTTGATATATAACACATTAGTATATTAAGAGCCGAAATTAAAAAACAAAAAGATTTTATTCTGCAAACATACACACCAGATTATAGTTATCAATTAAACAACTACAAAATCATAGATTCATTATTTTTTCAGGAAAGCAATAATAATTCATAATCGAATACATCCAGCCAACGCCCAAACTTCATGCCTACTTTTTCAAAATGAGATACCGGCTTAAATCCAAGTTGTAGATGCAAAGAATTACTTATTTCGTTTCCAGCTGTGATACAAGCAATCAATGCGTGATAACCTTCCTTACGACATTCTCCAATCAACCGTTGCATCAACTGCTTACCAATGCCCTTTCCGGAATATTCCGGAGACAGATAAACAGCCGTTTCCAAAGTATATTTATATGCGGCCCGTTCTTTCCAAGCATGTGCGTAACAATATCCTACAACTCTCCCATTCACTTCGTAAACAAAATACGGATAATGCGACGATATTTCAGATATGCGAACATACATTTCCGCCTCGGATACAGCTTCCGTCTCAAAAGTAACTATACTATTTACAACATATTCATTATAAATTTCCGTAATGTCTCCAGTATCTTTCAGCTCTACGCGTCTAATCATAACGGTTCTTTCTCAGTTCTTTTTAACCAAAAACTTCTTACTCAGCCATTTCCTTATCGGCTCATCATACAGTTTTAAGCAAAGATAAGCCAATATGATACTTCCGAAGAATACAAGTAAAGCCATCGGCCAAGCCTGAGAGAATGTAAACGTCTTGCTCCATACCCAAGCATAAAACAGGTACATGAAAGGATAATGCACAATATATAGCGGATAAGATATATCCCCTAAGAATTTACAGATTTTGGCCGATTTCTTATCAGTTGTTTTTCCGGAAGCACCCAGATAAACAAGTAGTGGAAAAATAACGATGGTACATACAGAATCATAGATGCCATTCATCCAAGGAGACTCACCATCGCCAATATAAGGCATGGAAAACAAAACAGCAAGTACTAAACTGCATATCCAAAAAGCCCCCTTTATCTTAACCGGCTTGAAAACGCGCGACATCAACAATCCGATAGAAAAGGAAAACAACAAGCGCAGGAAACCTCCAATCAAATTATAATCTCCCATTGACCATCCTACACCCAAATGTCCATAACCGGAAAAATTGAATATGGCAAATGACGCCAATCCGATTCCCGCCAATCCGACAAGTACCGTAAGTACCTTTGTAGGCAACCGACGAAGAAACAGGGCGTATAGTATATTTCCGATATACTCGAAAAACAAAGACCAACTGGGCCCATTCAGAGGATACATCTCACCATTTCCCCGCACCTCAGGACCTGTTCCCGGTACAGCCGGAATCAAGAAAAGCCCCATAAGCATGGCAAGCATCACCATGGACATGGAAACCGGTGTTCCATCCCATTTCTCTGAACCTTGTATATAAAATGTAATAGCACCTAAAACTGCTCCCAACACAACCATCGGATGTAAACGGATTAATCTGCGTTTGAAAAAATCTTTTGTTTTCATCACTTTCCAACGATCATCATAAGCATAGCCGATAACAAACCCCGACAGAATAAAAAAGAAATCGACCGCCAAATATCCATGATTAAATCGCTGATCGATAGGGCTTGTTGCAAAAGCTTCAAATATATGATACCATACTACCAGAACAGCAGCAACTCCTCTCAGTCCGTCAAGAAGATCATAATGTGGTTTTGTGTCTAAAAGTGCAGTAGAAGATTTTTTTTGCATGATAAATTTATAAATTAAATGATTGATTCCTAATTTAACGGTTAACTAATAATGTGCTGCAAAGTTACACAACTTAAAAACTCTAAAATTTGTCCTATGACAAAATATCATCGGTTTAAATATTATTTTGAGCTCTAAGGCGACTGAGCGTTGAAAGCGTTATTCCCAAATAAGAGGCAATATATCCTAAATTCACTCGCTGATATATCTGAGGAAACTGCTGTTTAAACTCTTCATATCTCTCTTTTGCCGGCAACGTAAGTCGTTCTTTATGAGAGCGGTGCAAACGCCTGTATTCATCTTGATGAATAATTCTTCCCCAGTTAGCCAATTCGATATTGGTTTGAAAAAGCCTGTTCAAATCAGACAGTGATATTTTATACGCAACAACCTCTTCAAGTGTTTCTACAAATTCTTCGCTCAATTTATTATAATAAAATTCATCCATGCTAAAGACAATTCCTCCTTCCCATGAAAAGGAAGTTGTTATCTCCTCTCCATTTACAAGCCAAAAAGAACGGGTTATTCCCTTTTCTATGAAATAAGCCGATCTGGAAAACGTATTTTCCTTTATCAACAGATGTTTTTTAGGAAAATGGCAAATAGTCACACTCTCTTTCAACGTGCGTATGGTATCATCGGAAATTGGATACAAAGAAGTTATCTTATCTATAACATTCGTCATAAAGCAAAAAGAATTTAAGAGCTATATAACCTTTAATCGAAATAAAACCCTACATAAAACAAAAAGACCCAACTTTACATTTTCAGGTGCAAAATCGGGTGCTATTTTCTTAATTTATTGATCTTCAATATTTATTGTAAAAGTTAGGGAGTTATATCCTTTGTTTTTTCTCCACTATCTATCAACCAATTATCTACATCCGAAATGACAGGTTGCATTATAAAGAAAGTTCTCTATTCTGATATTAAAACACCTATTTTTTAACCCCATCTTTTATATTGCAAAGATAGGTCCTTGAGTCCGTTTCTCAAAAAAATCCGGCACTTTTTGTCACCAGGCCCTATCCTTTATTATTTATTACGATCTCTCTCATCTTTTCTATTTTCCTATTATCGCCACTTTAATGACTCCGTCCAACTTATTTTCAAAAATACGGTAGGCCTCCTCTATTTCGTCTAACGGAAACCGATGCGTAATCAAAGGAGTGGTATCTATCTTGCCCTCCTCAATCAGGCTAAGAATCTCAGCGCAATCACAACCATCTACTCCACCTGTTTTAAAAACCAGATTTTTACCATACATATCCGGTAAGGGGAGAATCTGAGGTTTATCATAAAGAGCTACAATAGTGACAATACCATTCGGACGGGCACATTCCCATGCCAGACGGAAAGTATCCTCTACCCCTGCCACTTCCAACACAACATCCGCCCCGCCATGATCGCTATTGATTAGCACAAAATCCTTACAGTTTTCCGGATTTGTCAACAGCACATCAGGATAATGCTCACGAACAAACTGGATTCTTTCGGAAGACTTCTCACAGACAATGATACGTCGTGGCTTCTTCAACATCGTACACAGCAAAGTACATATTCCAGTAGGACCGGCACCAATGATAAGGACTGTATCCTCTTCAGAAATCTCCGAAATGCGAGCTGCCCAAAAGCCTGTTGCAAGAACATCACCAACGAACAACGCTTGTTCATCACTAACGGTATCAGGTATACGGTTCAAACCTTGATCGGCATATGGAACCCTGATATATTCCGCCTGCCCACCGTCAATACGGCATCCCAATGCCCATCCCCCATTGGAATCAGTACAATTATTAACATATCCGTGCCGGCAAAAAAAACATTCTCCACAAAAAGTTTCAACATTTACTGTCACCCTATCTCCGGGCCTAACCGAAACAACTCCGGAACCGACTTCTTCCACAACGCCTACCATCTCATGACCGACCGTAACTCCAGGTACGGCACGCGGCACACTGCCATGTTTGATATGCAGATCGCTGGTACAAATACTACCAAGCGTTACACGTACAATCGCATCCCGTGTATCCTTTATTTTCGGTCTCGGCTTCTCCAATAGTTGGAACTTTCCATGTTCAATATAAGTATATGCAAGCATAAATATCTTCCCAATTAATTAATACATCTATTACACAACAAAAATAATGATTTCATCGACAAAACGTAAATTCTAATCAAATTAAAATCACAATCAGAGTTTCTCCACTCTGGCTTAATCCCATTCTGCAGACGTAGTACTATGAACGGAATATATTATTCTTTCCATCTTAGCAGTTTCTAAATCAAAAACTTTCTCAGGCAAAATAATAAATACAAATCACAAGACACTGATAAACAATAAAATAATCACAAAGTGATATGCTTTTCTTTAGACATAATCAAGCATACCGAATAGTAAGCAAAAAAATATTTTCATATACTTATCTTTAAATGTGCCAAAAACAAGAAATCCCTGTAAATTAATAATTTACAGGGATTTCCTTTGATTTTTATTTCTTTTTCGCGGAGAGACAGGGATTCGAACCCCGGGTACCTCGCAGTACAACGGTTTTCAAGACCGCCGCAATCGACCACTCTGCCACCTCTCCAAAACTCCTTTATTAAGAAGCGCTTCCCTCCGAAAGCGGTGCAAAGGTACGTATTCTTTTTAAATCTGCAAGCATTCTGACGATTTTTTCACGAAATAATCGTATTTTTGCTTCGTAATTCAAATTGCAACAGCTAATCTCAATCATAAATCATAAATAGATAAATCGTAAAGATCAATGATATACCCTCAAAACTTTGAGCAAAAAATAGGATTTGACCAAATCAGACAACTACTGAAAGAAAAATGTCTCAGTACATTGGGAGAAGAAAGAGTGACAGATATGACTTTCTCTGACCAACACGATAAAGTGGAAGAGTTACTGAATCAAGTTATGGAGTTTGTCCGTATCATTCAAGAAGAAGACAGTTTTCCCGATCAATTCTTTTTTGATGTCCGTCCTTCACTAAAACGGGTAAGGATAGAAGGAATGTATTTGGACGAACAAGAACTGTTCGATTTGAGACGTTCACTTGAAACGATCCGTGACATCGTTCGCTTCCTCCATCGAAATGAAGAGGAGGAAGAGTCGGACTGCCCCTACCCCAGCCTTAAACGGCTGGCAGGAGATATTGCCGTATTCCCTCAATTGATAGGAAAAATAGACAGTATACTGAATAAATATGGCAAGATAAAGGATAACGCCTCCACAGAGCTGGCACGCATCCGTCGAGAATTGGCAAGCACGATGGGAAGCATTTCCCGTTCACTGAACAGTATACTGCGCAGTGCCCAATCCGAAGGATATGTAGATAAGGATGTAGTTCCCACCATGCGCGATGGCCGTCTGGTGATCCCCGTAGCCCCCGGACTGAAACGAAAAATAAAAGGTATCGTACACGATGAGTCCGCCAGCGGGAAAACCGTCTTTATCGAACCGGCAGAAGTAGTGGAAGCTAATAATCGTATCCGAGAACTGGAAGGAGACGAACGACGGGAAATCATCCGTATTCTTACAGAGTTCTCCAATGTATTGCGACCCTCCATCCCCGAAATACTCCAATCGTACGAATTTCTTGCCGAGATAGATTTCATCCGGGCGAAAAGCTACTTCGCCATACAGACCAACGCATTAAAACCGGCTCTTGAAAACGAACAATTGCTCGACTGGACAATGGCTGTACACCCGTTGTTACAATTATCGCTTTCCAAACATGGAAAGAAAGTTGTTCCTCTTGACATCGAACTCAACCAGAAGCAACGTATTCTTATTATTTCCGGCCCTAATGCCGGCGGTAAATCCGTATGTCTCAAAACGGTAGGTCTGTTGCAATACATGTTGCAATGCGGAATGCCGGTTCCGATGCACGAACGCAGCCATGCCGGGATATTCAGTAACATATTTATCGACATCGGTGACGAACAGTCCATCGAAGATGATTTAAGTACCTACTCTTCTCACCTCACCAATATGAAAGTGATGATGAAAAGTTGTGATGGACACAGCCTCATCCTTATCGACGAATTCGGAGGTGGAACAGAACCACAGATAGGTGGGGCAATCGCAGAAGCGGTATTAAAGCGTTTCAATCAAAAAAAGACATTCGGAGTTATTACCACACATTATCAGAATCTTAAGCACTTTGCCGAGGATAATGAAGGGGTAGTAAACGGTGCCATGCTTTACGATCGCCACCTTATGCAGGCACTTTTCCAATTACAGATCGGTAATCCCGGTAGCTCGTTTGCTGTAGAAATTGCCCGCAAAATCGGATTACCGGAAGATGTCATTGCAGACGCTTCCGAAATTGTGGGCAGCGAATACATCAATGCAGACAAATATTTGCAAGATATCGTTCGTGACAAACGCTACTGGGAAGGAAAACGCCAGACCATTCGCCAAAGGGAGAAACACATGGAAGAGACCATCGCACGTTATCAGACAGAGATGGAAGAGTTGCAGAAATCCCGCAAGGAGATTATCCGTCAGGCTAAGGAAGAAGCTGAACGATTATTACAAGAATCAAATGCACGGATCGAAAACACGATACGTGCCATCAAAGAGGCACAGGCCGAAAAAGAGAAAACCCGGCTTGTCCGTCAGGAATTAAATGATTTCCGTGCTTCGGTAAACGAACTTGCTTCCAAAGAACAGGAGGACAAAATTGCCCGGAAGATGGAAAAGCTGAAGGAAAAGCAGAACCGGAAAAAGGAAAAGAAGCAGGTTTCTGAAAGTCAAACACCTTCACCGCAACCCCCTAAAATCACTCCGATTACCATTGGCGAACATGTAAAGATTAAAGGTCAAAGTGCCATAGGCGAAGTATTAGAAATCAACGGTAAAAACACCGCCGTAGTAGGTTTTGGAAGTATCAAGACAACAGTAAAATTAGACAGACTGGAACGCACCAATGCAGCTCCACAGAAACAAGAACCTGCAAAAAGTACATTTGTCAGTAGCCAGACGCACGACCAGATGTACGAAAAGAAACTTGGCTTCAAACAGGACATCGATGTACGCGGAATGAGGGGCGATGAAGCTTTACAGGCAGTTACCTATTTTATAGATGATGCCATCCTGGTAGGTATGGGACGCGTACGCATCCTGCACGGCACAGGAACAGGAATCTTGCGTACCCTGATCCGACAGTATCTGGATACAGTACCGGGAGTACGTCACTTTGCCGATGAACATGTACAATTCGGTGGTGCCGGAATTACAGTAGTAGATTTAGCTTAAAAGAAAACAAAAGCACAGGACAGCTTGTTCTCATTATAGTCGTGAGTAGCTTTCAAATTAATACTCATTAAAGAAAACCATTACCTTTGTCGTAGTGGTCTTCTTAAACAAAAAAATAAAGCATGAAAAACAACCTGTTAAGTGAAAAATTAATTTATACGGGTGAGAGCCAGACTCCTACCCATCTGCATCTCTGTACATACAATCTCAATGAAATGCAGGAATCTTCAGGAACAAACTTTCATGAAGTCAGTAATTCACTGAACAATGAACGTATCAACTGGTTACAAGTACACGGTTTGAAAGACACAGAAACGATTCGTGAAATCTGCGAACATTTCGAAATAGACTTCCTTGTACTGCAAGATATTTTAAATGCCGACCATCCTACCAAAATAGAAGAACATGATAAATACATCGTACTTATTCTAAAGCTCTTCCACCCTGCTAAAAAAGAAAATGAAAACGATCTGGATGAATTGGAGCAGCAACAGGTATGTATTATCTTAGGTGCAAACTATGTATTGACCTTTCTTGAAAAGGAGACTAATTTCTTTGACGACGTAAGTATAGCCTTGCGCAACGATGTATTAAAGATACGAAGCAGACAAAGCGATTATCTGTTGAGCGTACTCCTGAACAGCGTAATAGGGAATTATACTTCAATGGTCTCGGATATAGACGATGCACTTGAAGACCTTGAAGAAGAATTGCTCAGAATCAGTGACGGTGATGATATAGGCATTCAAATTCAATCTCTCAGACGCCAGTATATGTTGATGAAAAAATCCATATTTCCTCTAAAAGAACAATATATCAGACTGCTGAGAGGAGACAGTACATTGATGCATAAAGCCAACCGTGCCTTTTTCAATGATGTAAACGACCATTTGCAATTTGTTCTCCAGACAATTGAAATATGTCGTGAAACACTGTCATCTCTGGTAGACCTCTATATATCCAACAATGATTTACGGATGAACGATATTATGAAACGGCTGACAATCGTATCTACCATTTTTATACCGCTGACCTTTCTTGTCGGTGTGTGGGGGATGAATTTTAAGATGATGCCGGAACTGGACTGGAGATACGGATACTGTTTCGCTTGGGCATTAATGATCATTATAGGGATCATGGTCTATGCATTTTTCCGGAAAAAGAAATGGTATTAGGGGAGTTGAAAGTTGAGAGTTGAAAGTTTATTAGAAAGAATAACAAGAGTACAATAATATGAAGTCAATCAAAGAGTTATACCGTATTGGCACAGGTCCTTCCAGTAGTCATACGATGGGGCCGCGAAAAGCGGCTGAAATGTTTGTAACACGCCATCCGGATGCAGCAAAATTCAAAGTAACACTTTACGGGAGTCTGGCAGCTACAGGAAAAGGCCATATGACGGATGTCGCTATTATCGATACCCTCGAACCGACAGCACCGGTAGAAATTATATGGCAACCCAAAGTCTTTCTCCCTTTTCATCCGAACGGAATGACTTTTGCAGCTTTCGACACTGATGATAAGCTCATTGAAAACTGGACGGTATATAGTATCGGAGGAGGGGCATTAGCCGAAAACAGCGATACGCCTTCCATTGAAAGCCGTGATGTATACGGAATGAACAGCATGACGGAAATTTTAGAATGGTGCGAACGTAGTGGAAAAGGCTATTGGGAGTATGTAAAAGAGTGTGAGGACTCTGATATCTGGGATTACCTGAATGAGGTATGGAAAACAATGATAGACTCTATCCGTCGGGGATTGGAAGAAGAAGGGGTCCTGCCCGGTCCGTTAAACTTAAGAAGAAAGGCTTCCACTTATTATATACGTGCTACCGGATACAAACAATCGTTACAATCGCGCGGCCTTGTATTTGCATATGCATTGGCAGTCAGCGAAGAAAATGCATCCGGCGGAAAAATTGTAACTGCGCCCACTTGCGGCTCTTGTGGTGTAATGCCCGCAGTGCTCTATCATTTATACAAAAGTCGTGATTTTAGCGATATACGTATCTTACGCGCATTAGCCACAGCCGGCCTTGTAGGAAACATTGTAAAATTCAATGCTTCTATCTCCGGAGCAGAAGTAGGCTGTCAGGGAGAAGTAGGCGTAGCCTGTGCCATGGCATCAGCAGCAGCCAACCAATTATTCGGCGGTAGCCCTGCCCAGATAGAATATGCTGCCGAAATGGGCTTGGAGCATCACTTAGGAATGACCTGCGACCCCGTTTGCGGATTAGTGCAAATCCCTTGCATTGAGCGCAACGCCTATGCCGCCGCACGTGCACTGGATGCCAACCTCTACTCTTCATTCACAGATGGCATGCACCGCGTTTCTTTCGACAAGGTGGTACAAGTAATGAAGCAAACAGGACACGATCTCCCCTCCCTCTATAAAGAAACAAGTGAAGGAGGACTGGCAAAAGATTACGAATTTAGCTAAAAGAGGATTATTAAAGAAAGGGGACAACGGGAATAAGAAGAATAAAGGGAAATGGGAGAAGTACTTTGCATCATGATAGCGCAATCACTTCTCCCATCTCAACTCTCCCCTCTCCCATTATTCCACGTCCGGCCAGTGTGTGTCATCCGCATCGGTAATATCCTTTTCAAGAAGGAGACCGCCATATGCGGAGTAATACAAAGCACGTTCCTGTGCACCTCTCTGAACTTCAAAGACAAATTCTTCCGACTTATGCGGAAAGGTTAGCTTAGTAAGGTTGTCAATCACCCAATCACCGTAACCACTCTCCTCGTAAGCCGTATTGACGGCTGCGGGTAGCTGTTCACGAAAAATCTCCATCTCCGTCATGATCCAATTGGCATTTGCATCAAACCACACATCCAGTTCCGACCCATTTACCCAACAATCAGCTACATAATAAACACCCTTCTGACTCCATTCTATATCCTGTACATCAGGATAAAGTTGCTTTAACGCTGTAATGATGTCCTGATTAGGTGGCATATAATCATCATCGTTGTCACAAGCACTGAAAGAAAACAGGATTATCGCCAACATTACGGCTCCTAAATAATATTTAAATTTCATCATCTCTAAAATTATATTGGTCAAGGTTCTATATCTTACAATCAATCATCCGCTTTACGGAACTTACCATTCTTATCAAACTTAAAAGTCAAATCGGTATTCAGTTCTACTTCATACCCTTTACGGTCCCGTTCGATCTTAGTAACGAACTCAGTAGTGAAATTATTCGTCTTCAAATAGTTACTGACGAAAGAGGGGATAATCGTTGCCGGTACCTTTCCCTTTTTAGCATCCACTTCCTGCCAATTCCCTTTGCCATCAAAATCAATTTCGATACCATTGGTCAATAAAACTTCGTACTTCTTAGATAAAACCTCGCTGTCTATTTTAATATGGGCCACTTGGGGTTTGGTGAAATGCTGGTTAATGAAATTGCGTGCCGACAGTGGCAACTGGTTAATATCCTTAGTAATCACATCACCGGCAAATGCAAACTGAACGGCTACGATAGCCATCACAAGAACAGATAAAATTTTCTTCATAATCGTTATTTTTTAATGTTAATAATATAGTTTCCTATGTTTTTATAATGCAAATAACGATAGTGATTCTGGAAAGATTTAGGAATAACAGAGTGAGATCACATTTTTCAGTTTCTTTAACTATCAACAGAATGAAAACAGCATAGTGTCAATACATGTCGAATCAGCCTGCATATTCACAGATTCCGTCAAAAGAACCAACTTTTCATTTTGGGCAGTAAGTATTAAAACAACTATCGCCAGCAAAGAAAAAATTTAGATATTATTCATAAGATGTCAGTTCAGCATCCTCATTCCTCTTATAAATCATAACATTTATTGACTCCGCTAAAATACGAAAGGCAACCTGACGGTTGCCTTTCAATTGTTTTAAAAAGTATTACATTTGTGTAAATCCATTGTCACGAATGCATTAGAAGGCTTAAACACCCTCTTCATCATAAATTTCTTCCAATAACTCTTCCCGTGCCATCGTCATTTTACCATCAGCAGTAATCGTTATGGAAATAGGAACATACAAGTCCGTCTGCGGATAACACACACTGGCAGCATATACAATTCCTTGCGGGGTAGTCTTGTTGTATACCATTCCTTCCAAAATAGACTTTGCCAAAAAGTCCTCTCCTACTATTGAAACAAAATTTCTCTTTGTAAAAGTCATATTGAAGATTTGCTCATTGCCACGCGTTAAACGAAGCTGAATCTTATTATCAACAAACTGATTCCCCCTATCATCTTTTACCAACGGCAAATCCTCATCCGGAGTGCGTGATATAAAAGAGTGATAATTCTTACCTTTAAACTTGATATCAACATCCGCCTTCGATACCTGCATACGTTGTAAGCCACGTGCATCAACGCTATCCTGCATAATCAGCAATGATTTTTCTTCTGCTTTCTTATTTCCACCACAAGCAGTGATAACAATGAAAAAGCAATAAGCAAGCAGGTATATGAGTTTCTTCATAATTTATCCGTTCTTTAATTACGATGACAAAGGAACAAAAAGAGACGGAAATACACAAATGTTCGGAGTTGAAAGTTGATTACTTCCTCTCTCTCCGCCCCTCCTTCATCCGTTGTTCACGTTCGGACTGTTTCTTCGTATAAGAAGCATATTGCTCTTCCGTCATAATCTTTTGTAACTGTGCATTATACTCGTCATTGGCGTTTTTCATTTCCGCACGCATCTTTTCCCGCTCTTCCTTTGTCATCTGGGGAGCTTTTTTCCCGTCTTTCTTTCCATTTACATCCGGACGCATAGACATACGGGCATCCATTTTTTCACACCGTGCCAGATTCACCTCCAACAATTGTTTCTTCTGCACATCATTCAAGGAATACTCTTTTACCATACGTTCCGTCATCTTTTCCGCCCGTTCTGCCGGAGTCATCTTTTTATGTTCTCCACGCTGACCTTGAGCCATAACCACCCCACCTATCATAAACAAGGCGATCATTAAAAATGCTATTCTTTTCATACTAACTTTTTCTTTTTGTTAAAACTACTAAATCTATTTTTCTGTTGCAACTTTATATATGACCCAATAAAAAACGGGAAGTTTAATTCAACTTCCCATTTTAATAATAAATAACCTTATAATCCTCTTAATCTATGCTTTAAGAGCATAATTAAATAATGTACCAATTGGCTGTGCTACCATTCCGCGCAGCTAATTGACACATTGGCACATTGGCATATTGGCAAATTATCTAATTATTTATCAATACTTAAAGTCTGTCGGCTTCACATAGATGCGATATTCCTTAATCATTCCCGGATACCCTTTTTCGGCACGGGGCAGATAACGGAAACCTGTGAGCGTTTGCTCTTTATCCAAATCGATAACCAGTTGATGAGGATAGGCCACATTATCCACTGTCATCCAGAAAGTAGATTCCTGAAGATCGAAAATTTTATCGGCCGTACGATTTCCACTGCGGGTTTCTTCACTGTCGGCATACCGGATTTTCCAATGCTCGCGGGAAACCGGTTTACCATCATCACCCAAGACATCGAACTCTGCAATAGCGGCTATATTATCCTCGGCCTGTGGCGAAAGAGCTTCCAGACAGAAATAACGTCCTTTCACCGGATTGGCAAAACGTACCTCCTGCCAGCCGTTACCCGGAATGAAAGCACCTTTATGAGCGGGAGTTTCGGCTGAAAGATTCAAATGTTCACCCTCTTTGCGGTGAGTTTCGGGAGCTTTTTCGCGCAGTACATCGAGAATTGGCTTCTTCAATCCCTTTACCATAGCTTTCTCAGGACCTTTCAAGTCGAGAACGATAATCTCATTCACTCCCTTTTTCAGCCAGCAACCCGGCATAAAGAGCGTCTGCTGCGGACCGATTTCCCAAAAACGCCCCATCGCATGGCCGTTCACCCACACCATACCTTTGCCCCAGGTACTCATATCGAGGAACGTATCATCCGTTTTCGAAAGTTTGAAAGTCGCTTTATAGTAAGCGGGCATCGTCTGCTTGCCACCCGAAACGTACTGCTTATTGCTCGCAAAAGCATAATCGACCGGCAGATTATACACCTGCCAATTCTTTACTATTTGCTTATTACCGTCCGTAGCCGCCAGCACCACACTCTCCGTGATACCTTTACGGTCGTGAATGGACTTATCGAAATTAACACGTCCCATAGCTTCTACCAGAATATCGAGCTGGGTACCCTTTTTCAAAGCAGGCAATGTAACGGTAAATTCTCCTTTCCGGCGATCCAGACGCGCCAACAGGGTATTGTTGACAAAGACTTGCGCCCAGTCGTGCACTTCGGTGATTTCGAGCACTGTTCCGGCTTTTACATCCTGTGGCAAAACAGTGCGGTAGAGGATACTTCCCCAACCCTGATCGAATTGTTCCATCGGCTGAATATCTATTGCCTGTTTTGCTACGGGCAGATTGCTGAATAAAGGAGCCACCTGCGTGAATTTGATCTCTGGAATTTCCATTACCGGCAAAGCTTCGGGAATAGTCGGCAAAGACTGTCCGGCAGGCAGATAACCCTTCAATAAATCACGAAGCAGGAAATATTTCTCAGTAGCCCATCCGGCTTCACTAATCGGGGCATCATAATCATAAGAGCTGCACATGGCAGAATAGGCAGGATTATTGGCTCCTCCCCAGTGTCCGAACGTGGTACCTCCATGAGTCATATACAGGCTGAACGAAATATTACGGTCGAGCATATCTTTCAATCCCTGCACCATATCCTTGGCCGGACGTGTTTCGTGTTTACGCCCCCAATGATCGAACCATCCGCTCCAAAACTCGCTGCACATCAACGGCGTTTCCGGACGCAGTTCCTTTAGTTTCTTAAATTGCTGGTCTATGTTGGCTCCTGTTCCGAAGTTGACCGTCCACAGCAAATCATCCAAAGCATTGTTGGTGAAATTACTGCTCCAATCGCACTGAAACAAAGGTACTTCCGTGAAACCGGCACCACGCACCATATCGCGAATGGCAGAAACGTAAGGCTTATCCGTGCCATACGAACCGTATTCATTCTCTACCTGCACCATGATAATATTACCGCCACGAGTAATCTGCAAAGGGACAAGCTGTTCACCCACCTTTTTCATAAAGATTCCCACGCGCTCCATATAATAAGGGTCGAGCGTACGCAAAGCAATGTCTTTTTTCTTCAACAACCACCACGGCAGTCCACCCATCTCCCACTCCGCACACACATAGGGGCCGGGACGCACTATGACATACATTCCATGTTTCTGTGCCAGACGACAGAAAGCAGCTATATCGTTCTGACCGGTAAAATCGAATTGTCCCTCTTCCTGTTCATGAATATTCCAAAATACATACAAGCAAATAGTATTCATCCCTAATGCTTTACACATTTTGATCCTATGCTCCCAATAAGGTTGTGGAATACGTGTATAATGCAGCTCGGCCGCTTTTACAATGAAAGGTTCTCCATTCAGTAAAAAAGTCTTTTTTCCGACTTCAAAAGTTTTAAATTGCTGAGCCTGTCCCGGAAGTGCCAGGCATGTACAAAACAGTAACAGATAAATAATTTTGTTTTTCATGTTTATTTCATTCTTTATTCTGCTACAAAATTAAAGCAATATGATAAAACCAAGGGTATAATTATAAGTCAAAAAAGATACAATTATCAGTCATTTTATCTTTTTCCCATAGAATTGTTTATAAAACAACCAACAAAATCTTCGTTCTCTTTGTTATATTAAAAATAATCCATTAAAATATCTAAAATTATGGAAGAGAAAAAACTAACATCTGCCAACGGTCGTCCCATTGCCGACAACCAGAATTCACAGACAGCAGGCCCTCGTGGCCCGATCACCTTGCAAGATCCGTGGTTAATTGAAAAACTGGCTCATTTCGATCGGGAAGTAATCCCCGAAAGACGTATGCATGCCAAAGGTTCCGGTGCTTACGGAACATTTACCGTCACAAATGACATTACAAAGTATACTCGTGCAGCCATTTTCAGTGAAGTCGGAAAAAAGACAGAATGTTTTGTACGTTTCTCTACCGTAGCCGGAGAACGCGGAGCGGCCGATGCAGAAAGAGATATCCGAGGTTTTGCCATGAAATTTTATACAGAAGAAGGAAATTGGGACCTGGTAGGAAACAACACCCCCGTATTCTTTCTTCGTGACCCGCTAAAATTTCCCGACCTAAACCATGCCATTAAACGCGATCCAAAAACAAATATGCGTAGCCCTAACAGTAATTGGGATTTCTGGACACTGCTTCCCGAAGCATTGCATCAAGTCACCATCACCATGAGCCCGCGCGGTATTCCTTATTCTTACCGTCATATGCACGGATTCGGCAGCCACACTTACAGTTTCTATAATGCAGAGAACAAACGTACCTGGGTAAAATTCCACCTTCGTACCTTGCAAGGTATTAAAAATCTGACAGATCAGGAAGCAGAGGCGATCGTAGCTAAAGACCGTGAATCTCACCAACGAGACCTTTTCGAAAGTATCGAGAAAGGTGATTTCCCGAAATGGCTGTTCCAAATCCAAATAATGACGGAGGAGGAAGCTGATAATTATCGTATCAATCCATTCGACTTGACAAAAGTATGGCCGCATAAAGACTTTCCTTTGCAAGACGTAGGTATACTCGAACTGAACCGCAATCCAGAGAACTACTTTGCCGAAGTGGAACAATCCGCATTCAACCCGATGAATATCGTAGAAGGAATAGGCTTCTCTCCGGACAAAATGTTACAAGGACGTCTCTTCTCCTATGGAGATGCCCAGCGTTATCGTCTCGGCGTGAATTCCGAACAGATACCGGTGAACAAACCACGCTGTCCGTTCCACGCTTACCATCGTGATGGATCGATGCGGGTAGATGGCAATTATGGCGCAACCAAAGGTTATGAACCCAATAGTTACGGTGAATGGAAAGATTCTCCGGAAAAGAAAGAACCGCCCTTGAAAGTTCACGGTGACATCTATAACTATAACGAACGGGAATATGACGATGATTACTACAGTCAACCGGGCGACCTTTTCCGATTGATGCCGGCAGACGAACAGCAATTACTCTTCGAAAACACGGCTCGTGCCATGGGTGATTCCGAACTATTCATCAAGCAACGCCATGTACGCAACTGCTATAAGGCCGATCCTGCTTATGGCACAGGTGTTGCCAAAGCATTAGGCATCAACTTGGAAGAAGCTTTGAAAGCCGACAGATAAAGTCAAAATTAAAGTGTATACTCTTGTCATACAAAAGTATACACTTTTGTATAGTAAAACTATATACTCTTACCATATAAGAGTATATAGTTTTAAATTATAAAGCTTTCCACAATTTCTGGAAGTCTTTGTATTTACCGTAACACACCAGTTCATCCCCTTCCTGTATCTTATCATTCTCCGGTAATTCATTTACAATCTTACTATCAGTCAACGATATACCAAGACAATTTTCTATTTTTTCCGCACGCTTCAAGCCTATGATCTTCAAATGAAACTCTTCGTTCAGCTTCAACTCATTCACAAAATAGCCGATAAATTTTTCCGGAACACGGAACTTGACGATATAATACTCTGCATCTATCCTGAAAACTTCCATGGAAGTACCAAAATCAAACAGACGAACCAAGCTACGGGCCGCATCTTCTTCCGGTGTCAGAATCTTATCCAAACTGAAAGCTTCCAGAACTGCTTTATGTACATTATCAATGGCGCGCGCATAGATATGCTGCACTTTTTTTTGCTTCAACAAAGCCACCACGCGGATAGAAGCACCAAAATTTTCACCAATCGCCACAATCACCACATCCACACTGTTCAATGGAAGTACACTCAATGACTGCTCGTCCGTAGCATCGATCACAAAAGCCGTAGCCACTTTATCCTTAATGCTATCTACACGACTCTCACTAATATCCGCCCCTATCACTTCATGCCCCAAAGCAGAAAATTCTTCTGCCAACACATGCCCATAATTTCCTAAGCCAATAATAATGTATTTCATATCCTCCTATTTTTTCAATTAACCACTGCCTTCGTCTGCACATGACGTTTTTCCCATTATTGCGCAGCCAATCGGCACATTGGCATATTAGTTAATTATTATATCATCACTCGGATAACGATATTTCGTATTCTTTTTCTGTTTCACAATTCCTAACATCAAGGTTATCAACCCTACACGCCCCACAAACATCAACAAAGCCACCAACAATTTGCTTTCATCGCGAAGCAGAGGAGTAGCATTCAAACTCGAACCAACCGTGCTTAGCGCAGACACACACTCAAACGTAAGTGTCATGACCGACATTTTCGGTTCTAATATACTCAATACGAAAATAAACAAGAACAATACCCCGAGAGACATCACCACCGTTGCATTGGAACGCCGGATAGAATCGTGGGAAAGTTCGCGTCCGAACACCTCAACACGTTCCGTTCCGCGTAGAACAGCTATTAAATTGAGAACCACAACTGCAAAAGCGTTCACCTTGACACCGCCGGCAGTGGATTGAGCCGCACCGCCAATCCACATTAGAAATATATAAATCAATATAGTCTGCACACTCAAGCTCGTTAAGTCCACACTACTGAATCCTGCTGTTCGCGGACAAGTGGCATTGAAAAAAGCCTGTGTCCATTTGTCGGCTACGGACATTCCGGCAAAAGAACCGTTCCATTCGAAAGCAGCAACAGCCAATGTGCCCAATACTAACAATAATAAAGTCACAATCAGCACAATCTTCGTATTCAGGTTGTACAAATGTTGTTTTTTATGCCTGTCAAGCTTCAGAGTACGCACAAATTTCCAGAAACGACGTAAATGATAGAGTACTATATCTTTGAAATTCACCAGAATAGGAAATCCGATTCCTCCTAAAATAATCAATAAAGAAACTGAAATATAAAGAGAATTGTGCCCGGTCATCACCATCGGATTACCTAAATTTCCGGGAAGCGTAGAAAAGCCCGCATTACAAAAAGCGGAAATGGAATGAAAAGCCGAGAATGCCAGTTCTTCCTCCAGACTCATCCCCAACGTGCCGTGTATACCCAGCCAGATAGATACCATTCCTGCACCTTCTATCACCATGGTAAAACCTAAAATATAAAGTAAAGTAGACAGTAAAGATCCCAGAGAATTGGAACTTACCATATCACGCACTACCAATTGATTATACAACGAGGTATTTCCCATGAAGAACATCGCAAAGAAACTGGTCAATGTCATGACTCCCAAACCTCCGACCTGAATCAAGAGAATAATAACCGTCAGCCCCATCGGCGTAAACGTTGCCGATACATCCACGGGCACTAAGCCTGTTACACATACGGCGCTTGTCGAAGTAAACAAGGCATCCACCCACGACAATACGACCCCTTCTACTGTGCAACGAGGCAATAACAACAATCCCGTACCAATCAGAATTATTACGAAGAAACTCACTGCAAGAATCAATGACGGATTGGTTCTCCGCCCCAGCAAACGTACCAGTCCGTTTGATAAATTAAGAAAAGAAAAAAGAAGCAAAAGAGGAATATGATAAAGTTTGCTACCCAAAAAATCCCATACATACAAAATGGCTCCCTCTTCATCGGGACGATGGAATATAACGGGAACTAACGTCAGATAAAGTAGCCAACTCAATATCCACGCCAACTTCCGGAAGTTTTTCTTTGTTCCTTTATATTCAAGAAAAATATGTAATGTAACATCTATCAGGAAGATGATCCATACCGCTTTATACAAAATTTTCAGATGCGAAATATCGGTTGCAGAAAGAGGAAAACCATGTTCATAAACCACACCCACAATCAAAAGTAAAGAAGCCATGTAAGTAAGAACCGCCATCATCCTAAGCAAAATACGTACATAGGGTTGTAGTAGTTTATTTTGATACAGTAGTATTTTATGATAAATCTTCATAATCAATAATGTGTTAATGTGCCAACATACCCATATACCAACCGGCTATACAAAATAATGTACCCATGCATTCACTTTCCAATTCGTGCACAATTAAGTTATCCCATGGAATCCGGGGCATTAACAGATTGCCGCATTGACACATTATTTCAGTTGCAAACTTAAACAAAATAACAATTAATTCTATTCTTTGTTGCGTATTTAATCACCGTATTAAAAATTATGTTTATTTTTGGCAACTAAAATATCAAAAACCACAATATTATGAGTAATAAAACTAAAAGGTATATACTACCCGAAGATGAAATTCCACGCTATTGGTACAACATTCAGGCTGACATGGTAACCAAACCGATGCCTCCCTTACATCCCGGTACCAAACAACCTCTGAAAGCCGAAGATCTTTACCCGATATTTGCAGAAGAACTCTGCCGCCAGGAATTAAACCAAACAGATAAATGGATCGAGATTCCCGAGGAAGTGCGCGAAATGTACAAATATTATCGCAGTACTCCTTTGGTACGCGCTTACGGACTGGAGAAAGCACTGGGTACTCCGGCACATATTTATTTCAAGAACGAAAGTGTAAGCCCGATGGGATCACACAAACTGAATTCTGCCATTCCGCAAGCTTATTATTGCAAAAAAGAGGGTGTAACAAACGTTACAACAGAAACCGGAGCCGGACAATGGGGGGCGTCACTGGCATATGCCGCTAAACTTTTCGGACTGGAAGCAGCCGTATATCAAGTAAAGATCAGCTATGAGCAAAAGCCATACCGCCGCAGTATTATGCAGACATTCGGCGCACAGGTTACCCCTTCCCCCTCCATGTCTACCCGCGCAGGAAAAGATATACTGACTGCCCATCCGAATTATCAAGGTTCATTAGGTACCGCCATTTCCGAAGCGATCGAGCTGGCACAAACAACTCCGAACTGCAAGTATACCCTCGGTTCGGTGCTCAGTCATGTGGCTTTACATCAAACCGTCATCGGACTGGAAGCTGAAAAGCAGATGGAGATGGCCGGAGAATACCCCGACATGGTGATTGCCTGTTTTGGAGGCGGTTCCAACTTCGGCGGAATTTCTTTCCCCTTTATACGTCACAACATCCTTGAAGGAAAAAAGACACGTTTTATCGCAGCAGAGCCGGCTTCTTGTCCGAAACTGACACGCGGAAAATTCCAATACGACTTTGGAGATGAAGCAGGGTATACCCCCTTATTGCCCATGTTCACTTTAGGCCACAATTTTGCTCCGGCAAATATTCATGCAGGCGGCCTTCGCTATCATGGTGCAGGTGTCATCGTTTCTCAGTTGTTGAAAGACGGACTAATGGAAGCGGTAGATATCAAGCAGCTCGAATCCTTCGAAGCCGGTTGCCTTTTCGCACAGGCCGAAGGTATCATTCCCGCTCCCGAATCCTGCCATGCCATTGCCGCCACCATCCGTGAAGCCAATAAATGTAAGGAGGCCGGAGAAGAGAAAGTGATCTTATTCAATCTTTCCGGTCACGGCCTCATCGATATGGCATCGTATGATAAATACCTGGCAGGAGACTTGATGAACTACTCGCTCAGTGACGAGGATATTCAAAAGAATCTGGATGAAATAGGTAATCTGGCGTAAAGTTTTCAATTATCACTCTGTTTATAATCCCCTCTCTTGCCATCGACAAAGCGAGAAAGGGGATTCATATTTTTCACATGAATATCCGTACACCCCAGTGGAATACCTGTATCTTTCCCACATATCACAGGCTTCAAATTCCTTTCCGATCCGTGGCATAACCAAAATTTCTTCTTGGTCTGCATGAAAGAAACATTTATGGGTTACTCCTTGTTGTATCAACGGGAATTTATCTATCTTTGTAAACCAAACCAAGTGCTTGAAAAAGCTATGATAAACCCCATTAAAGAAGGAACGGATCAATGAAAAAGGATACCTTATCCCATACATCGCCGATGGAAGGACACTCGTTAAAGTCGGAGTCAACTTCTCACAAAAAGAACGTAATATAGAACATTGGATTATAGAATAAAAAAAGAAACTTCATGAAATATATCGGAGCACATGTCAGTGCATCGGGTGGTGTAGAAAGCGCTCCCGTCAATGCACACAAAATAGGCGCAAATGCCTTTGCACTTTTCACTAAGAACCAACGCCAATGGGTAAGTAAGCCATTGACGGAAGAGAGTATACGACTTTTTAAAGAGAACTGCGCCAAGTATGATTTCCAACCGGAATACATCCTTCCGCACGACAGTTACCTGATCAACCTCGGACATCCGGAACCGGAGGGATTGGAGAAAAGCCGCGCTGCCTTTTTGGACGAAATGCAGCGTTGCGAACAGTTAGGACTGAAATTGTTAAATTTCCATCCCGGCAGTCATCTGAACAAAATTTCTGTAGAAGATTGCCTTAGCCTCATCGCGGAAAGTATCAACATCACTTTAGAAAAAACGAAAGAGGTGACGGCAGTCATCGAGAACACCGCCGGGCAAGGCAGTAACCTCGGTAATGAGTTCTGGCATTTAAAGTACATCATCGACCGTGTGGAAGATAAAACCCGCGTAGGGGTCTGCTTGGATACCTGCCATACTTTTACCGCCGGCTATGACCTGTTGGAAGACTATGAAAGGGTTTTCAACGAGTTTGAAGAGGTGGTCGGCTTTCAATATCTTCGCGCCATGCACCTCAATGACTCGAAGAAAGCATTGGGTAGCCGCGTGGACCGCCACGACAGCATCGGAAAAGGTTTTATCGGATTCCCTTTCTTTGAGAAATTGATGCGTGACCCACGTTTCGACAATATGCCGCTTATACTTGAGACGATAGACGAAACACTATGGCCGCAGGAAATCGCATGGTTAAGAGAGCAGTCGGAATCCAAATAGAGTTTCATTCGACAAATGTACAATTGCAAAAGGAATAACTCGAAAACCCAATGCGATGTAACCGGCAGTGGAATGAAATGCAATTGATAGTAGAAACGCAATCGGATTAAGAAAAAGACGTAGCAGATTCTCGCAAAAGACTTCCGTCTTTCCCTAAAAGATGTAGCAAGTTAAGAAAAAGAATGTAGCATCTTTTTTTAAAATCTGCTACATCTTTTCTTTTTATAGTTTAAAATTACCTTTATAACAGTCGGTATCCAACATATTCTTCCCTCCTTCACCGCCTTCACCTCTTTTGCTCAATCCCTTTATTCATCGGGCAGACAAGGTGAAACCCCGCTAAAAAGAAACGACGCGGCATGTCAACAACCGTAAGCAGGATGCTTACTTCCTCCGAGCACTATCCATACAGTGTGAATGCACCGTTCTTAGAAGAACTTTGCACGGTGCACAAAAGACCGAGTGCCCCTTCACCCTGTATATCCGATGAATAAGGGAATTGAGCAAAAAGGTGAAGGTGGTGAAAGGGGTAAATTCTCAGTGGTATTTTAATAAAAAACACACTATTCCATCTATTTACGTGCAGCCACAGCCAAGAATATGCCAAGCACTACCCCTAACAGAGCAGCAAACAACACACGAGCATCACCGGGCAATAAAAACGTAATCGTATGGGCAGGAAACCAGAAAAAAGGAATGGTTTTCTTAAACACGAATCCCCATTGCACTTTCCAATTCAACCCCTGCAATATTTTTCCCATAGGGATGGGAGTAAAGAAACCTTTCAACGTCCCTCCGGTAGCCAGAATATGGGTATCGGTAACCTTGTGCAACGTCATAAATACCGGCCCGAAAATAGTATTCATAGTCACAGAAATGGCCAATGCAAGTAATACCTTATCCAATGAAAAAGGACCGGACATAATACCGGAAGCATCCTGCACTCCCAAATAGGAAGCAAATGCGGGAACTCCCGCCGAGAAAACCACAAAAGCCATGTTTATCCCCAACCCAAACAAGCCCCAGACAAAGGCACGCGGCAGAATGCCAAAACCGGAACGATGATAAACACCGGTGCTGATACGCAGACCGATAACTTCTCCCAAAGTGGAGAGAATGGCAAACTTGATAAAACTCATCACCATGCCGTGGGAGGCATTGAACTGCTTATAAGCATCATATACTGCATCACTCAAGAAAAAAGGGAGGAAACAGACAAGCACGCAGAGAAAGAAAAGAGAATCGTGTTTTTTCATCTCAGTAGGTGTTATTTTTAAGTATGGCTGCAAATATAGACAAAAGAAATAGAAAACAAAGAATTATTAGTAAAAAGCATCGAAATAGCCTATAACTATTACAGTTTTGCTCACCATTCAAGCCTTTTCAATAAATATTTGCCATACTAACCAATGGTTCGTATAACTTTTCAATATCCTGTGCATCCATTTCTATCTGCACCTGATCACCCGGAATCAACCGTATTCCATCCGGTTTCAGATCCTTTCGGTCACGGTGTACATTGATGATGATACAGCGTTCGGGTAACCGTAATTCATCAACCTCTTTACCATCCAGATAGGAACCGGTCATGATTTCAACGGAAAGAGTATAGCGTTTCTGCTTCTGAAAATCCGGAGTATGAATCATATCATCGTAAAGAGTGACGTTGAAAGGCTGTATCTGAAGCAATTCCGTAAAATAGTAAGTCAATCCGCCCACCACCACAGAAGGATAAAACACTTCGAAATGCCCGGTGATTTCAGTGATTAAGACAATAGCCGTCAATGGCGTCCGGATAACGGCCACCAAGAAAGCGGACATACAAATCAGCATCACATAGCTCACATTCTCCTGTGCGATGAAACCTCTCTGCACCAATATCAAAGCGATCACTTGCCCGAACAATCCTCCGGTAACCAAAGTAGGAATGAAATTTCCTCCCGGCAATCCGGAAGAAACGGAAAGCGCTGTAAACACAAAATGAAGCATCATCATAGCTACCACCCACATTATTTGGATGCTGCCATTACCGGAAGCCTGTTCCAGCAAAAACTGCTCTCCTCCCCCCGTCAGATTTACCTGTACCAGCGAGATAGAGTAAGCTACTACCAGCAAATAGAGCATCTTCATATATGCCGGATGCTTTACACCGGTATAAACTTGCTTAAAATACAAGGTCACTTCAGAATAAAACTTCCCAAAAAGAGAAATCACCACCGCCAGCAATAAAAACAGTTTCAATTGGGAAAGAAAAGGGAGCAACGGCTCAATGGCATCTATCAGATGGTAGGGATTGACAGGAAACAGCCAACTGGCCACCCCTCCTGCCACAACACCCGCAAGCAATGTAGTGATGGCAGTTTTTGGCGCATCAAAACGCTCAATAGACTCGATAACCAATAATGATGAGGCCAACGGAGCTGCAAAAGCGGCTGCCAGCCCGGCTCCTGCCCCGGCAGCAAGAAGCTGTTTACGCTCTCCCGAAAGTACCCTTGTCCATTTGGAAACAAGACACCCCACATAAGAACCGATCTGCACCGATGGTCCTTCACGCCCCAAGGACAAACCGGCTGTAAGTGCAAGTACACCGCCCGCAAATTTGGAGACCATCTCGATGAAAGGATGTTTATAGGAAATACGGCCGTTAATCACTCCGCGTGTCTGCGGAATACCTCCCCCGGTAATAAGCGGCATTTTGCCGACCAGCCAGGCGACAAAAATAAGAATACCCCACAATGCCAAAAACAACGGAATATGCCAATACCAACGAGGGTGAGCATCGAAAAAAGTACGCCGGGTATCAAAAAAGAACTGTAACAGATAATGATAGGGTACGGCCACAAGTCCCGTCAGTAATCCCACAAAGATACTGACGAAATACAATCTGGCATCAATCAGTTTTAATTTCCAAACATGCCATCCTCTGACTCCTTTCAAGCTTTTCCAACGTGTGAACATACCCCGATATATGTTTTAGGGGTATAACAACCAAATAGCCGGAGATGTTTGTGAGGATTACCAAAACTTATTATGTTCGGGGCTGTATTCAAAACCGGCAGCTTTCAGCCGGCCGATAATATCGTCTTTATCAATGTGCAGATCATCACACAGTTCATCCAATGAAGAATAATGATCACGAAGTTTCATATTGACAACGCTGAACAGCATCATCGGGTCTTTAGGTAATTCCATATCAAAACGCTATTTTACAATCGGGCACAAAGATACAGTTTTTCAGAATAAATGGATATGTATACCATGAAGTTTTAACAGCGCATTTCTCGCTACCATCCGCAGCACTCTGCTTATCCGTTCATCTCTAACAAATGAATCAATGCCACACGCTGAATGGAAAAGGTGTTCCCCGCTTTCTGAACATATTTCAACAACTCCATCCCCTCCTGCCGGAGCTTGGATTTCTGTAAAAGATGATCGGCATCCGCTTCATCGGACATTTTCAACAAAGTCATGGCAGCCAGCTCTATCTTCCCCATTCTATCAGGATCGCCTTCGTATTGCTCAATCAGTTCCTGCATATCCATACCTATCAGTTGTTCCGCAGAAAAGCCCAATATCTGTCCGGTCAGACAATCATACTCCACCCACTCCTGCTGACGGATTTTCTTTTTATTCAGTATCGCATTGGCTATCAATGAAATAATCTCCTGAATCATACGTAACAGATAATCTTGTTTAATCATAACTTATTGTTTTCAAAAGTATTGCGTCCGGATTATAGTTCCCCGAATCTCCTCCGTTCTTTCCATGTCACCTCAAAATATATAAACCGAAAATACTGGAAAAGATGACTACAAAACTAATGAATATTTTCGGAATATCTCTGATAATAAGATGAGTTATGATTCTCCTACAAGCTCATCTGGATTCTTCCGGATGATCGATTTGCTCGATCTTTAATGTCACTTTTTCGATAATCCTGCTCAGTTCCTCTTCCAATGGAATAACATTGAAATCTTCCCAAAAACATTCATCGTATTTGAAATTCATGTCCGAAAAAACCGCATGAGTAGGTATCCGCTCGGTACGGGAAAAACGAACGACATGCTCTGTATCCACTCTGCAAGTCACCATCTCAAACCAAGTATGCAGTGTAGGGTTACTGAATAATACACGCTTCTTCTTCATTTTGAAATACAGATCGCCGCGAATATGATGGATATAATACGTTCCGTTCCATGGCTTATAAGAGATGATATATACTACCTTCTGGGTAGTCAAGTTTACATTCTGCGCTTGCCGGACAACAAAAATCCGCGTAGCCCTCTTTATATATCGAGGTTGTACTTCAATACGGGCCTTCAGCAATGCACCATTTTCCGAATCGATATACAACTCGCCACAATAGAGCGGTTCTTTGACTCCCGGCTTTTGCCCGAAGCAGACTACATTGACACAACGATCGTCCAAAAACGTAATACCGCCGGAAGTATATACATATGGGTTATCCTCCGAATCGACCGACAGAAAATCGGGTAAATCCTTCATCACATCAAGTTGCAGGCAAGCTTGGATACCTGCCCGTATTTTAGCTATCAAACTGTCGGTATTTTCCCGGTTATTCATCCGGTTCATCTTCAACAATTTCACTTGGTCCGGCATCTCGGAGTCCAACAAAGAACTTTTATATACTTTGAAAACTGCTTCCGTCAAGCTTTGAAACTTACCTTTCAATTGAACTCCTTCCCGATAGAACGTTGTCAGATAGACAGGATTCAACGAATAATTTTCTTTCCGGCACTCGATCATTTCCCGTAACAGCTTTCCGGGTTCTACCAACCGAATCAGAAGTTCCTGTAAAGGAACAACCTTCGGTTCCAGACTTAGTATGTTATCACGGCCAACCAAAACAGCCGCTTCAACATCCTGTGCTACATATCCCAGGTGAGAAAAGGAAAGAGTACAATGTCTTAAAGAATCCGGCAGATGAAGCCGGAACCCGCCATCTTTATTCGTAACATTTCCCATTGAAGTTCCCTGAATAGCGACAGATGCATTTACGATAGACTCTCCCGTCTCTTTGTCTCGCAATCTACCGGAAACCGTAAAATAGGCCGGATAAGACAGTCCGGTTTCTTTCTCTATTTCAGTTCTTCTGCCATCGGCATGTAGAATAAGGATATGTTGCCCTATCACCTTAAGTTCCAACGTTTTATTGCCTATTATCCCGTAAATGGCCTGTCGAACCGTACACTCTTTACTCTTTATCCTTACCACGGCATCATTGTTCACAATTTTACTATCGTAAACAAAAAGGTATCCGGAACATTCCGAAACCTTGCCTAATAAAGCATATACCGTACCTTTCATCTTAGGCAACCTGATGAGGCGATCAAGCACATCGTCTCCGTCTGCTCTCAGCGTACCGGCAGCAATGAGAAACAATCCCAAGAAGAACATAAAGAGACGGCAGTATTTCATAATTCTATTTAAGAAACCGTTATTTGCCTATTATTTAGAGAGATCATCATCCAGCCTTATTAAAGATATTATTATCCGAAATGATTTAAAGAATTCTCATTCGGACAGTATCAATTTGCCGTCCTCGCGCGAACACTTCAAGCCCAATGCATAGCAGATCAATTCAGCAACCATTTCAGGAGAACTGTCCGAAAATTCAATAGTCAGTCTCCGTCGGTTTAAAGCTGGAGAGCCGACCTGTAACCGTAATGCGGAATTTTCATCATTCACCACCCGCAAAATATCTTCCAGACATTCATCCTTAAAACGTATATTTCTTGTATAACGTCCGGACTCGCCAGACTCCCGGGTATCACTCAGTTGCAACCGCTCTTCCTGCAATGTAACTGTCTTCCCGGCATCTACCAGTACACTGTGTCCTCCCTGCTTCATCGAAACCCTTACCCTGCCCCGTCGTACAGACAGGCAGAAAAGACCTTTTTCGTTACTGCGGACATTAAAAGCCGTACCCAACACTTCGATCCGCACTTTCTCTGTTTCGATCAGGAAAGTCTGTTCATGTTTTCTGGTCACATCAAAAAAAGCTTCTCCACGGAGATTTACTTCCCGCTTATCCGCAGCAAAGTGTTCGGGATATTTCAGAGTACTTTGTTGTCCTAAATAGACAATAGAACCGTCTTCAAGAGTTGTAACCAAAGTAGATGCTTCGCGATTTTCCTGTATCACCAAATTCAAGCCGGTATGCCTGTTTCCCGGTGCAATCCACAGAACCGATACCAAGCAGACAACCCCTATAAACACAGCCGCAGCCACCCTTCCCCATTTCAAGAAAAGCCTACGATGTATCGTCTCTTCTCCGGTGGCCGGAAGCAGATTATCTTGGTTCAAGCGGCTATATAAACGTTTCCACGCTACATCCGTCCTTGTACTATTTTTGTTCACTTCAATCATTTCGCTAAAATATAATTATCGATTTCTTTTCGTAAAGTACAGAGTGCTTTCGTCATCTCCGCCTCCACTGTCTTCACTGAAAGGGAGAGAGCCAGGGCAATCTCGGCATACTTTTTACCTTCCATACGATGCATCTCAAATATACGAAGCCGGCGTCCGGGGAGTTTGTCAAGCGTATGCCGAATCAGTGCCTGCAATTCTTCATACTCCAAATCCCGTTGGGGATCCGTTCCCTGCCCGAAAGTATCGGTAGCCAGTACGTATTCGCGATGCCGCTCTTCAACTTCTTTATGGCGGCAATACTGAAGCGCTTCATTGCACACTGCTTTGTACAGATAACTTTTAATTGACCGGAATATCTGTAATTTTTCCCGATCCTTCCAAAATAGATAGAATAGTTCTCCTACTATCTCCTCTGCCGTCTCCATTTCACCCGTAATGCCTGCTGCATACCAGCAAAGAGGAGAATAATAACGTCTGAAAACATTCTCAAACGCTTTTATATCACCCTCTTTTATCTTAGCCAGTATGAACAGTTCATTCAGCATATACCGGAATTATTGTGTTGGTATCAAATATAAGAAAAACTATCTGAAATCTAATGAGATTGCTTCTTCAATTTATCTACGGCATGTTCTAAAGACTCGGTAGGTTCAATAATATTATACTCTTTCCAGAAGTCTTCATTCCAATATTCGTTTACCAGGTCATAAAACACCTGTTTCTCTTTAAAAGCATTCTTATTGGAAATAGCCGTAAAGCCATCCTCTTGCCGGTCCGTCACCACCATTTCGGAAAATACCGTATAGCCGGAAGAGAACAGGCGTTTTTTCCAGTCGCACTTGAAGCGAATCGTATTCCAAATATAATTCAAATAGGTCTTTCCGTTCTGTTCCTTATAAGTCACCAGATAAGAAACCTCTTGTGGTTTGAACCGTAGCCCAAGAGGTTTCCGATGGAGAATAGCTTCTACGGCTTTCGTCTTATTCCGCATATCCAATGAAAACTCCGCACGAGTGAACGACAGCTTTTCAAAGTCAATATAAAATTTCCCGTAAAACAAAGCATACATTAAATTGACTCTTGGATGGAAGCTGACCACATAGTGCATACGGTTATCGAAATTCACCGGCTCTTCAAAGTAAAAATCGTAGAAATCTAAATCTCCTGTACTCAATAGTGCATTCTGGTTCTTCACTACATCAAGATAGATTGACAAACTGGGACCACCCACCACTTTTACAGCAAGCGTATCACTCGTCTTTTGACTCAACAGGCGTCGTCCTTTTTGGAGTTGTACCCGGTCATTAGCCGCTTCCCGGGTGGCATAGCTCGTTTTGTATACATCGATCACGGCTTCCGACACACTGATATAGCGACGCCTTTTTTGTACCGTCTCCCTATAAAATGCCGTGAGCATATTCGGACCCGATGAATAATTCACCGGTATTTTTCTGATAGCCTCTTCTACAATGGCACGCCCGTTATTGCCAAAAATCACAATTTCACTCAACAGATTAGGAGCCGGTATCATCCAGATAGTCAGATCGGATAAATCTTTGTTCCCCTTCAGAGAAATCTGGGTATTCAAATATCCGATGTGAGATACTTCCAACCCCCAGGCGCTTTCTGCATCCTTTATCTTCAAGGCAAACACTCCATCCGAATTCGTAACAGTACCTATATTCGTACCGGGAACAGATACATTTACATTTTCCAACTTTTTCTTATTTTCCTTATCTTTCACAACTCCTGTAACGGTGAAGTAATTTTCCACTTCTTCCTGTGCTTGCAAGGGAGTAATACCCAGTATCCCCCAAAGCATCAACCAACCGATTGCTATTCCAACTCGCTTTTTCATCTCCGTATAGTTTAAAAGGTGAATAATTCTTGTTTCTACCTATAAGATGGTTTGGAATTGGAAAACCCTATCAATATTTGGTAAAAAAGAAAATAAATAAAGGAAAGATTTTTATTCATAAGCAAGTTAATGTAAACACATAAAAATCATAAGAAAACAGTAATTTTAACAGAATATATGATTTTATCCTTACCTTTGTGTACATTGAGTTATCATACTCGAACAACAATCAAGAAAACCATACAGATACATAACAAGTTCAAATTATAAAACAACTTATTATATTGAATATATGTCAATATGGAGCAGACTCATAGGAATCAAGAAAACTGAGGACACAAACAATGTCATCGGTAATAAAACCACATCTGTACCATACGATACCTCACACTATAACTATACTATAATAGATATTGAGGTTAGTTTGAAGGAACATAAGATCCATGACATTGGAGCACTTCGCTACGATGGCGCCGCCTATCATAAAGCTTCGAAAGAAGAATTATTTGAATTTATTAATGAGACAGACTATATCTGCGGCCACAACATTATTCATCATGATGCTAAGTATCTGTTCGCAAACAAAACATGCCGTTGGATTTTAGTCGATACACTTTATGTATCACCTTTATTATTTCCAGAACGTCCTTACCATAGGCTTGTGAAAGATGACAAACTGACAAGCGAACAAATAAACAATCCGGTGAACGACTGCGAAAAAGCGAAAGCACTACTATTAGACGAAATAGCGCGCTGGCACTCATTGCCGAACGAAAAGCGCAGGTTATTTGCATCGCTGCTGAAAGATAAGAAAGAATTTAAGGGGTTCCTGAGTATGGTGGATGCGGAATATACCAATGAAGGAATACCTGAACTTATAAAAAAACTTTATGCAGGAAAGATTTGCCAACATGCCGACCTTGACATGCTTATCGAACAATATCCATGCGGATTGACATATGCTTTGGCTTTGATTGATACTACCGATTATCGTTCCATCACTCCCGGATGGGTACTTCACAATTATCCGGAAGTGGAATTTATTGTAAAACTCCTACGTCACACCAGTTGCCAGAAAGGCTGTAACTATTGCAATACGCAATTAGATGTGCACCATAACTTAAAAACATTTTTCGGATATGAACAATTCCGGACCTATGAAGGTGAACCACTACAGGAACAAGCAACTCAAGCTGCGGTAAAAGGCAAATCACTGCTGGCGATATTTCCTACCGGTGGAGGTAAATCGCTTACCTTCCAATTACCGGCACTAATGGCAGGACGTTCTGTACACGGACTTACGGTCGTCATCTCTCCCTTGCAGTCACTAATGAAAGACCAAGTAGACAACCTTGCCGACAGAGGCATTACAGACGCTGTAACCATAAATGGAATGTTAGACCCCATCACAAGAGCACTGTCAATACAAAGAGTACAGGACGGAGAAGCCTCACTTTTGTATATATCTCCCGAAATGCTTCGCTCAAAAACTATTGAAAAGATATTGACAGCACGCCACGTTGTAAGGTTTGTGATAGACGAAGCACATTGCTTTTCTTCATGGGGGCAGGATTTCAGAGTTGACTATCTCTACATAGGCAAATTCATCCGAGAATACCAGCAAAAGAAAAAATGTAAAAATCCAATACCCATATCCTGCTTTACAGCTACAGCAAAACAGAAGGTAATACAAGACATCTGCGACTATTTCAAACAAACATTGAATTTAGAGTTAGAATTATTCGCATCAACGGCCTCAAGAACAAATCTGCGTTATTCTGTCATACATGCCGATAGTGACAATGACAAATATTTGAAACTAAGAGAGCTTGTGGCTGAATCCAATTGTCCGACAATTGTTTACGTATCACGTACCAAACGAACGAAAGAACTGGCAGCCAAATTGACCCGCGACGGTTATAAGGCACTACCTTTCAATGGTAAAATGGAAGCTGAGGAAAAAATTGCCAACCAAGACGCATTCATGAATGACCAAGTACACATTATCGTGGCTACGTCTGCATTCGGTATGGGAGTCGATAAAAAAGATGTTGGTCTTGTAGTACATTATGATATTTCCGATTCGTTGGAAAACTATGTTCAAGAAGCAGGCAGAGCCGGTCGTGATCCTAATCTCAGCGCACGTTGTTATGTGCTTTATAGTGACAATGATTTGGACAAGCATTTTATACTACTGAACCAGACAAAACTAAGTATCAGTGAAATACAACAAATATGGAAAGCGATAAAAGATCTTACCAGACAACGTACGAAAGTCAGTTGTTCTGCATTGGAAATTGCCCGGAAAGCCGGATGGGATGATTCGATATCTGATATTGAAACCCGTGTACGAACAGCATTAGCAGCTTTGGAACAAAATGGATATTTGGTAAGAGGAAACAATGTACCTCATGTATATGCTACAGGTATCACTGTAAAGAATATGGATGAAGCAAGAAAACGCATATCAGCATCGCTGCTCTTTGACAGTGACGAAATAGAAAAGGCAGTCCGAATCATCAAATCATTGATATCTCAAAAACACATTGCCAAAGCCCAAAATCCAGAAGCAGAATCACGAATTGATTATCTGGCAGATATATTGGGGCTAAGTAAAAAAGAAGTAATATCCGTAGTAGAACGAATGCGACAAGAAGGTATATTGGCAGACAGTAAAGATATATCTGCCTACTTGCTGGATGCAGGTGACTCAGAACGAAAATCACAAACACTTCTCGAACGTTTTGCCAAACTTGAGCAATACATCCTCAACCATATTCCTGACGAGTCTTTACGAATATCATGCAAGCAACTGAATGACAATGCAGTAAATGACGGAATCAATACATCCAAAGAAAAAGATATTCGGACACTACTCTATTTCCTCACCATCAAAGGCTATACTCGTAAAAAAGAGGATGCTGCCCACAATATAGAAATAAGTCGTCAGGCAAACTTGGAATCAACCATCAAACGTTTTGAAAAACGATTGGAAATAAGTCGCTTCACCATAGAATGGTTGTACAGAATCGCCTCTGGTACGGAAAAGGAGAATTCATCAAACAAGGCCATTCAATTCTCCGTAGTAGAACTTCTGAATCAAATAAAATCAAGCCCCCAATCCCTTTTCGGCATACTTGATGACATTCAGTTAGAAGATGTGGAAGAAGCACTTCTGTACTTATCAAAAATCGGTGCACTAAAACTTGAAGGTGGATTTCTGGTTCTTTATAACGCCATGAATATCCAGAGAATAAAAGACAATAAATCGAGATACAAGCAAGACGATTACCGGATGCTCAATGAATTCTACAAGCAGAAGATTCAGCAAGTACATATTGTAGGCGAATATGCCAATCTGATGGTGAAGAATTACGACGCAGCCTTACGATACGTTCAAGACTATTTCCAGATGGATTACAGGAAGTTTGTCACAAAATATTTCAAAGGGGACAGAGTTAGTGAGATACAACGTAACCTGACACCACGGAAATACGAGCAATTGTTCGGGCAACTGTCCAAACGTCAAATGGAGATTATTTCCGATAAGGATTCGCGTTGCATTGTGGTTGCAGCCGGGCCGGGCAGCGGGAAAACACGAGTATTGGTCCACAAACTTGCCTCACTTCTGCTACTTGAAGACGTAAAACACGAACAGCTCCTGATGCTGACATTCTCAAGGGCAGCCGCTACGGAATTCAAACAAAGACTCATGGAGTTAATAGGCAATGCTGCCCATTTTGTTGAAATAAAAACCTTCCACTCCTATTGCTTCGACCTTCTGGGACGGATAGGAAATCTTGAAGATGCAAAAAATGTCGTTTCAAAAGCAGCCGAGATGATTGCCCAAGGGGAAGTAGAGCCAAACAAAATTGGCAAGACGGTGCTGGTCATAGACGAAGCTCAAGATATGGGAGTTGAAGAACATGCGCTTGTTAAGGCTCTGATGACCAACAATGAAGAAATGCGTGTGATAGCAGTGGGAGACGATGACCAAAACATCTATGAATTCCGTGGTTCCGATTCAAGCTATATGTACCGACTGACACAAGAAAGTGGAAGCACATTTGTCGAGATGACCGAGAATTACCGCAGTGCGCGCCATCCGGTGGATTTTGCCAACGGGTTCTTGAAAGCTATCGATAAAAGAATAAAAAGTACGCCAATCATCTCCATGAGAAAAGAAGAAGGTTGGGTAGAAGTGACACGCCATCAATCAAAGTATATGTATCAGCCACTCGTCGAAAACTTGCTTCAACATAGGGATAAAGGCACTTCGTGTGTACTGACCCAAACAAACGAAGAAGCTGTCATCCTGGTGGCTCTTTTGCGAGAACATGGCATAAACTGTAAATTAATACAGTCAATGGACGGTTTACGCTTCTGGAATATGGCCGAGATGAGGTATTTCTTAAGATATATAGACAAACGAGTAAAAACGCCACTAATTACAGAAGAACTATGGGAGGAAACCAAGCATGTAACCTTTTCCACTTATGACAGGAGTCTAAGTTTGATGTATGTGAAGCGTTGTATAGAACAGTTTGAACAAACCAATAAGGTGAAATACCTGAGTGACTTCAAAGAATTTATATTTGAATCGTCAGTGGAAGACTTCTGCGATGTTTCAGGAGCCGATGTTGTAGTGTCGACCATTCATAAAGCCAAGGGCAGAGAATTTGACGATGTGTATATGCTCATATCCGATAATTATTCAAAAGACGCCCATCTGATGCGCCGGTATTATGTAGGAATAACTCGTACGAAAAACCGGCTGTTTGTACATACGAACGGAGATTGTTTTAATCGTTTAAATACAGACCGATATTTTGTCGACCAACGACAGTATGACATGCCCAAAGATGTTGTTCTGCAACTTTCTCACAAAGATGTCTATTTGGGATTTTTCAAAGAACGGAAGCAAGAAGTCTTAGCATTGAGAGGAGGGGATTCTTTGACTTACAATAATTTCTTTTTGTATAGTTCGCTAACCAATAAGCCTGTAGCAAAGTTATCATTAAAAATGCAGGATACATTATCAGAATGGGAAGAAAGAGGTTATAAAGTAAAATCCGCATCTGTACGATTTGTTGTGGCATGGAAACCCAAAGATGCACAAAAAGACGAATCAGAAACAGCTGTTCTTTTAGCAGATTTGATTCTTTCTTCATAAGTTAAGATACATGAAATTGCTACAATCACTACCTTTTAATGATATGAAATAATTAGTTATCAACGATGGCATTGATGATACGTACAAGATCATTTCCCGTAATATTTTCATTAATTCTTTGAGGAAATGGTACTGCTTGGTTAGGGTATGTAAGGACGAAAATGTAACTTTGCCATAAAGAACAACTTATATACCTAAAGCTACATCTTTAGGCAATGACAAAGCCTTGGCTTGAGAAAGTCTGGTCTTGGTGCATAAAAAAGGAGATATGCCGTTGAACGGCACACCTCCTTTTATTTTTATATCTGTTCTTAATCTATCGATAATTATCGACCTTACTTCACTTCCTCAAAATCCGCATCCTGAATATGTTCGTCCTGTCCACCGTTGGACTGACCACCACCGGCTTGTCCGGCATTCATATCAGGACCGGCTTGTGCACCACCTTGGGCACCGCCCTGAGCGTACATCTCTGCACTTGCAGCTTGGAATGCAGTATTCAATTCGGCCATAGCACTGTCAATAGTTGCCAAATCCTGAGCCTTGTGAGCATCCTTCAGTTTCTGCAAAGCAGCTTCGATCGGAGCTTTCTTATCAGCAGGCAACTTGTCACCTAATTCTTTCAGTTGATTTTCAGTTGAGAAAATCATACTGTCAGCTTGATTTAACTTGTCGATCTTTTCACGTTCTTTCTTATCAGCTTCAGCGTTTGCTTCGGCTTCAGCTTTCATCTTTTCAATTTCTTCTTTGCTCAAACCACTGGAAGCTTCGATACGGATAGCTTGTTCTTTACCTGTAGCCTTATCTTTAGCAGATACCTTCAGAATACCGTTGGCATCGATATCGAATGTAACTTCAATCTGAGGAACACCACGACGAGCCGGAGCAATACCTGTCAAGTTAAACTGACCGATAGATTTATTCTGCGCAGCCATCGGACGTTCGCCTTGCAATACATGAATGGTCACTTCAGTCTGGTTATCGGCAGCCGTAGAGAAAGTTTCGCTCTTACGTGCAGGAATCGTTGTATTAGCGTCAATCAATTTAGTCATTACACCACCTAAGGTTTCGATACCCATTGACAACGGAGTAACGTCCAACAACACCACACCCTTAATCTCATCTGTTAAAACAGCACCTTGCACAGCAGCACCTACCGCTACTACTTCATCCGGGTTAACCCCCTTAGAAGGAGCTTTACCGAAGAAGTCTTCAACTAACTTCTGAACAGCCGGTATACGTGAAGAACCACCAACAAGGATTACTTCGTCAATATCAGCATTATTCAAACCGGCATCCTGCATAGCCTTCTTACAAGGTTCAAGACAAGCCTGAATCAAGCTATGAGCCAAAGATTCGAATTTTGCACGAGTCAAAGTCTTAACCAAGTGCTTAGGCACACCTCCTACCGGCATAATGTACGGTAAGTTGATTTCTGTACTTGTAGAAGAAGACAATTCGATCTTTGCCTTTTCTGCAGCTTCTTTCAGACGTTGCAAAGCCATCGGATCTTGAGTAAGATCGGCACCTTCGTCTTTCTTGAATTCTTCAACCAACCAATTAATGATTACTTGGTCGAAATCATCACCACCCAAGTGAGTGTCACCGTTTGTAGAAAGTACTTCGAACACACCGCCACCGAACTCAAGGATAGAAATATCAAATGTACCTCCACCAAGGTCGAATACGGCAATCTTCATATCTTTGTGAGCCTTGTCAAGACCATAGGCCAACGCAGCAGCCGTCGGTTCGTTTACGATACGTTTTACTTCCAATCCGGCAATCTGACCAGCTTCTTTAGTAGCCTGACGTTGTGAATCCGAGAAATAGGCAGGAACTGTGATAACGGCTTCCGTTACTTCCTGTCCCAGATAATCTTCAGCAGTCTTTTTCATTTTCTGCAAAATCATTGCAGATATTTCTTGAGGAGTGTAAAGACGACCGTCGATGTCGACACGCGGCGTGTTATTATCGCCTTTTACCACTTTATATGGAACGCGAGCTACCTCTTTCTGTACTTGATCCCAATTTTCACCCATGAAACGTTTGATAGAAAAAATCGTACGTTTCGGGTTTGTGATAGCCTGACGTTTAGCAGGATCACCTACTTTACGTTCGCCACCGTCCACGAATGCAACGATAGAAGGAGTGGTACGTTTACCTTCACTATTTGCTATTACTACCGGTTCGTTTCCTTCAAATACGGAAACACATGAGTTTGTAGTTCCTAAGTCAATACCAATAATTTTTCCCATAATCTTTATACTTTTATATTATTATTATTCAAATTTCCTTTTGTCCGGCTGTTGTCTTATTCCTTATTTCTAAGGGCATCTTCCAAACGGACGACAATCTAAAAACAAACCGTATGCCAAAAGGAAATTACATTAGTCAGTGACATATTTTCTGCCAAAAAGACAGTTTTTAACTACATAGCTTGTGCAATAGATGCAGACATAACCCGCAGTTGACTCATACAACAAATGTAACTGACTCTGGTTCGATACGGAAAAATAAAATTATGTTTCTTCACGGGAAGATATAATAAACAGCCTTTTTCTCCCAACTGCCATACTGGCGGACCGTACATTTTTTAATGGGAATTATAGAGCCTGTTTAAATTTTGCCCGGCATTATTTTGAGAGGAAAATTCAAACAAGCCCTACATTTTATAATTAAGGATAGAGCCATAAGTACATAATACATCCAAGTCTATTAATCAACAGACCCGGATACACATGCATTGCATATCCGGGTCTATCTCTTCTCTCCACTTGTGTAGAGCAAGATTATTTCTATATATAGTATTGACTACTTCTTGACAAGTACCAGTACCAATGTTCCATTTGCATCATACAGTCCGATACCGCCACCGGCAAGCTTACCAAAAGATTTCACTTCATTCAGTGCACCCATGATTTTTCCTTCTGTTTCCATATCGGGACAGGCCATCATGGTAGACGCCATACCTGGGAAGGAGATCGAAAGAGCATTTCCTTCTTCTGTTTTAAAACCGCCGTTTATCAGGTTACATCCTGCATTACCATGCACTCTCTGCTCTTTTACGTCAAAAGCAATAAAAGGCTGTTTTTCCATTCCTGTAGGAACGGCTTCACCATTCACATCCGTAATTTTCCACTCTCCCTGCAAATCCGCAACCTTCACATCGGCAGCTTTCTTTGCAAGGATAACAACCGGACGATTGGAAGCATTACAAAGAGCCATATTCTCTTTTCCCATTTTTTTATATCCTTTCACCTGTGCCAAGGCACCCAATACATTCTGTTCCAAAGTCATATCCGGACAGGCCATACGAGTACTCCCCAATGCCCCCAAATCAATGGTACCAGGTTTGGCATTCACATCAACCGAACCGATAATACGATTACAGCCACTATATCCGTACACTTTTCCAGTAGTGGTATCAAAGCCTATAAAAGGAAGTTGCTGACCCTGACCCGGCACGACAGCCGAACCGTTTATTTCAATAATATTCCATTCACCGTTCATAGAAGACAAAGAGAGGGCCTCTTTTGAAGAACGGCAAGAAAACATTACAAGTGCTGCACTTGCAATAAAAATAGAAACAATTACTTTTCTCATTATTCAATAACGTTTAAGTTAAATATCGGTGCAAATATATTGAAAATAACATAAAGTTCATACATTTGTCTAACAAATATCAACAGTCCGAGCCATTCAATAGTTCATTAACGCCTAATTAAAGATGAAAGAAACCATATTTATCTTACTTTTTATCATTCCGGGAATGATAACCATTACTGCTCAAAATGATTACATTGTGAAAACCTTTCAACAGACAGACAGTAATATGAGCGAAGAAGAGCGGTTTGTTGAAAGTAATTTTCCGTTAATAACCTTATGCAAATGGACACCGGGATTGAAATTCATGTTTATCCCCGATGGCAACGATCTGTTTGTACCTATCTTCAATTCTTATGAAACCGGAAAAGAGGCGGACAGCAGCAAACTTAAACACAGATTCTTTGAGTTTCAAGGTATCGAAGAAAAAGCAAAAGAGACTCATGTAGGCACCAATTATTCCACCCGTTTTATCTTTAGCTGTGAAGGGAATAAATACTATTATGAATTTAAGGGGCAGAGACTTGATGACATCTGTGAGCGGAATCCTCATGCCAGTATTAACGGACTGGTATATCTACCTGACGTAGACACTGCACGAAATTTACTTATCGGAAAAGTTGTTTACACAAACTTTACTACTGCACGGGTAGATGACAGTAACAGTTATGCCGGTTATAAAACAATAACCATCCCCAAAGATGAGAAAGTAACCATTACAAATATCGGAGTCGGAAGTAAATCATATCCCGTAAAAGTGATTTTCGAAGATACGGCAGGCAATTCATACTATACTGAAGTAGCCCTGTCGAGAACAAACTCCGGAATGGATAAATCCGACTTTCAGGCAGAGAAGAAAATGAAATATTTTCCGAATGCATTTTCTTTCAATAACCGACAAACACTAACGGCAGAGAACTTAAAAAACAAATACACGGGTATGGCTGTTTATCCCAAACAGACAATGAGTATGAAATGTTTTATAAATGTAGACGGAAGGAAAACAGAAAATCAAGTACGCTTATTACGCTACACTTCACTGCATATAAAAGATATTGAGATAAAACTCCCTGAGACAAAAGCAAAATTAACTCTTGAAGATGTAAACGGAAGTATTTTTGAACTTGAAGTTGATTTGAAATATGACATTATTACCAAAAATGAAAACTATATAGAAGATCTACTGGCTTTTGGAGATATCCGTAAACAGTATCCACATACCACAGAGGAGAACTGGAAGCTCATTTCTCAAGGCGAAGTGCAAGAGGGAATGACAACCGATGAATGCCGTCTGGCACTCGGTAATCCCATCCAGATAGAATTCAAACAAGACACCCGGTTCGAGACTTGGCTGTATGCACGGAAAATGCTGGAATTCGAAAGCGGACGGTTACTTCGTTATAAATAAATAAGGAAAGTAGGAACGGTTTTCTGAAAATAATGCCGTATATTTGTTCCATAAACAATTCTTAAATTCTTAATTTTAAATTCTTAATTAAAGAAATGGGTAGAGTTCTTATTATCGGTGCGGGCGGTGTAGGTACCGTTGTTGCACACAAAGTGGCACAAAATGCCGATGTATTTACTGACATCATGATTGCCAGCCGTACTAAATCCAAATGTGACGATATAGTAAAAGCAATTGGCAATCCCGATATAAAAACGGCTAAAGTAGACGCAGATAACGTAGATGAACTGGTAGCTTTGTTCAATGACTTCAAACCGGAAATGGTAATCAATGTTGCCCTCCCCTATCAAGATCTCACCATCATGGAGGCCTGCCTTAAAGCCGGAGTAAACTATCTGGACACAGCTAATTATGAGCCTAAAGACGAGGCTCATTTTGAATACAGTTGGCAATGGGCTTATCACGAACGTTTTAAGGAAGTCGGATTGACAGCTATTCTCGGTTGCGGTTTCGATCCGGGGGTAAGTGGTATTTATACAGCCTATGCGGCAAAACACTACTTTGATGAAATACAATATCTGGATATCGTTGACTGTAATGCCGGTAATCACCACAAGGCATTCGCTACCAATTTCAATCCGGAAATCAATATTCGCGAAATTACTCAGAATGGCCGTTATTATGAAAACGGCAAATGGGTAACCACCGGCCCGTTGGAAATTCACAAAGACCTGACTTATCCGAACATCGGTCCGCGTGATTCATATTTGCTCTATCACGAAGAGCTCGAATCATTGGTAAAACATTTCCCCAGTATCAAACGCGCCCGATTCTGGATGACTTTCGGACAGGAATATCTGACGCACCTGCGTGTAATCCAAAACATAGGTATGGCCCGTATCGATCCGATTAATTACAATGGCGTAGAAATCATTCCGCTACAATTCCTCAAAGCCGTTTTGCCTAACCCACAAGATTTAGGTGAGAACTACGAAGGAGAAACTTCCATCGGTTGTCGTATCCGTGGTTTAAAGGATGGAAAAGAACGAACTTACTACGTATATAATAACTGCAGTCATCAAGAAGCCTACAAAGAGACGGGAATGCAGGGAGTAAGTTATACTACCGGTGTGCCGGCCATGATCGGTGCCATGATGTTCTTCAAAGGTGAATGGAAACGTCCGGGCGTAAACAATGTGGAAGAGTTTAATCCGGATCCGTTTATGGAACAACTAAACAAACAGGGACTGCCTTGGCATGAAGTGTTTGATGGTGACTTAGAACTATAAGAATGGATTTCTATCGATTATTAAAACTATTCGGTAAACTGAAAAGTCCCAAAGCAAGACTCCTCGGGTTGTATGTAATGCATACGGCCCGAAGAAGATATATAGGAATATATCTGGATCCGGTATTAAGTTGTAACTTCCGTTGTAAAATGTGTTATTTCAGCGATGAGGAAAAAAGAAAAGAGATGCATGGCATACTCTCCGAACAGGACATGGAGACCATTGCCAAAGCTCTTTTTCACCACGCGTTAAAGTTGCAGATAGGATGTGGCGCCGAACCCAGTCTTTACAAAAATCTGACTGGTATCGTTCGTTTAGGCAAACAATACAATGTGCCATACATATCACTCACAACCAACGGTAATCTGTTGACAAAGGAACAATTATTCAGCATGGCAGAAGCCGGTCTGGACGAAATTACGCTTTCTACACACGGTATCCGTAAAGAAACGTACGAACATTTAATGACGAACGGCAAATATGATCTTTTTCTGCAACTGCTGGATAATTTGAAAGAGGTTAAAAAACAATACCCGGACTTCAGAATTCGCATTAACTATACGATGAATGAGGATAACACCGAAGAGTTGAAAGATTTTTGGAAAGTATTCGGAGACATCCCTCTGAACATCCTGCAACTGCGTCCTGTACAGGAAATAGGCAATAGCGAGTATCAGAACTTCAGCCTTCAGAAAATATCCGAATTGCTCGACAGTGTAGTCAATCCGTTAGTAGAAGAATGTAAACGAAAAGGAATCATCTGCATGGCTCCTGAGCATAAGAACCTACAAATACTGGAACAGGAAACACCGGATAAAGATAAAACGTTTGAAGAACTGACTTACTGTTATGTATCGGCTCGCTCGTGTTGGAATGAAGATTTCGATTATCATACAGAGACTTTCGAATCTTACTGCCGGCGAAAACGAATGGGGAAGTATATATTGCAAAAGTTATTTTCCAGAACAGAGAATAAACTGGATAAACCCAAACATGTGACGAGAAAGATGAACTATTCAGTAAAATAAACCTTATTATAATTATGGGATTAAAGGTAGGAGATAAAGCTCCCGAATTATTAGGAGTAAACGAAAATGGCGAAGAAATACGCCTGAGCAGCTATAAAGGAAAGAAAGTCGTGTTGTATTTCTATCCTAAAGATAATACCTCCGGATGTACCGCACAAGCTTGTAGCTTACGTGATAACTATTCGGAACTGCGTAAGGCCGGTTATGAAGTTATCGGCGTAAGTGTAGATGACGAGAAGTCACATCAAAAGTTTATTGCGAAAAATAATCTCCCTTTTACACTGATTGCCGATACGGACAAGAAATTAGTAGAACAATTTGGAGTATGGGGAGAAAAGAAACTGTACGGACGTGCATACATGGGGACATTCCGTACTACTTTCCTTATTAACGAAGAAGGAATCATAGAACGGATCATTACCCCGAAAGAGGTTAAAACCAAAGAACATGCTGCACAAATTCTACAATAAATAAAAAAAGCATTAACCATACATCGTAAACAAGTAAATTGTAAATAGAAAAATGGCAAAAAAAGATGAACTTAATTTTGAAACAGATAATAATATGGCATCAAGCGAAAAATTAAAAGCCTTACAGGCTGCCATGGACAAGATAGAAAAGAGCTTCGGTAAAGGTTCTATCATGAAAATGGGTGACGAAGTTGTTGAACAGGTAGATGTGATCCCCACCGGCTCTATCGGGCTGAATGCGGCATTAGGCGTAGGTGGCTTCCCCCGTGGAAGAATAATTGAAATCTACGGTCCGGAATCTTCCGGTAAAACGACTCTGGCTATCCACGCCATTGCTGAAGCACAGAAAGCAGGAGGTATCGCAGCATTTATCGATGCAGAACACGCTTTCGACCGTTTTTATGCAGCCAAGTTAGGCGTAGATGTAGACAATCTTTTCATTTCTCAGCCGGACAATGGAGAACAAGCATTGGAAATAGCCGAACAACTAATCCGCTCTTCTGCAATCGACATTATCGTAGTAGACTCGGTAGCTGCTCTGACTCCTAAAGCAGAAATTGAAGGTGATATGGGTGATAACAAAGTCGGTTTACAAGCCCGCCTTATGTCACAAGCATTACGCAAACTGACTTCTGCCGTAAGTAAAACCCGCACAACTTGTATCTTTATCAACCAGTTACGTGAGAAAATCGGTGTAATGTTCGGTAATCCGGAAACAACAACCGGTGGTAATGCACTGAAATTCTATGCTTCCGTACGTCTGGATATTCGTGGTTCACAACAAATTAAAGATGGAGAAGAAGTTATCGGTAAGCAAACTAAAGTAAAGGTTGTAAAAAACAAAGTAGCACCTCCTTTCCGTAAAGCAGAATTTGATATCATGTTCGGTGAAGGCATCTCTCATTCCGGCGAGATCATTGATCTGGGAGCAGAGATGGGTATCATCAAAAAAAGCGGTTCATGGTACAGCTATAATGATACCAAACTCGGACAAGGACGTGATGCAGCCAAACAATGCATTGCTGATAATCCGGAACTGGCTGAAGAACTGGAAGCATTGATATTTGAAAAGCTGAAAGAACACAAGTAAATTATAGAAATTAAAAGAGTTAAGGCTGTGCTGTATACCGGTTTATATTCCGTTATCAGCGCAGCTTTATTTTTTATTTATAGAATATTTTTCTTTTCTTTGTAACAACATCTACCGGATTACGTCTTACTGGTATAAACACATTGCTACTAAAAAGCCCATGGACGCTGAGAGTTTTAAAAAAGAATTTCTACCTTTTCACCGCAAACTTTACCACATAGCCTACCGGCTATTGGAAAATGAAGCCGATGCCGAAGATCTGGTACAGGAAGCTTACTTAAAGCTATGGGATAAACGGGAAGGATTGGCAATCATCAGTAATCCGGAAGCATTCAGCGTGACACTCGTTAAAAATATGTGTTTTGATCTTTTACGCTCAGGAAAATATACTGCCAATAAACAAACAGTAGAGTTAAACGGTATCCATTATACCTGTCCGGCAGATGATATGGAAACCCGGGATGAAGTCCGGCAAGTAAAAAACATCATAGCGCAACTGCCCGAGCAACAACAAAAAGTGGTCATACTCAGAGATGTAAAAGAATGCTCGTATGAAGAAATAGAACATATTACCGGGCTAAATTCCATAAATATACGTGTGCTACTATCAAGAGCAAGAAAAAGAATTCGTGAACAATTTAATAAACTGAACAACTATGAGAGTCGAAGAAATTGAAAGGTTACTGGCCGAATTTTACGAAGGAAATACCAGCGAGAACCAAGAAGAAAAGTTGAAGAAATACTTCGAAACACAGAATGTCCCTGAACATCTGGAAAAAGATAAGAGATTATTTCTTTGCTTTCATAAAGATGTACCCGTGGAAGTACCCGCAGGGTTAGAAGACAAATTAAGCCGGATGATCGACACGAAAGAACAAGAGGAAATACACTTTTTCCGTAAAAATAAATCAAAGCGCAATTGGCGCTGGGTTGGTGGAATAGCTGCCAGCATAGTATTGTTGTTCGGACTCGGGTACAGTATCAGTAACATAAGCGACACAATGGAGAAACCTAAAGAAACCTTTACGGATCCGGAAGTGGCTTACGAAGTACTACAGGCCACCTTAATGGAAGTTTCTATGGGATTGAACAATGGAGTAGATGAAATGATAGACACTCAAAAAAATATCAAAAGAACAAACAGAGAGATAAAAAAGGATCTACAATTACAATAGAACAGCATTAATGATTATGAAAACGAACAGATTATTCCTTGCAGGCGTATTATTACTACTGCCACTGCTTTGTCAGGCACAAGGCCTGTTTGCCAAATACAGTGACATGAACAACGTGTCATCGGTTTACATCTCCAAAGCGATGATAGAGATGAATCCGGAACTATATACCAAAGACGTCAATGTCGGGAAACTTGCCAAACAATTAGAGTTGGTACAAATACTCTCCACAATGGATAATGGTATAAAAAGAGAAATGCGGCGGGATATTGAAAGTGTAGTGCGTGCACAAAAATACGAACTGCTGATGAAACAAAAAGGCATCGTTTCGCGCATGGCTTTTTATGTAAAGCGTAAGGGGGAAACCGTACAGGATCTCATTATGGTAGTCGATGGTGCCGCTACGTTAAAATACGTCCGGTTAGTAGGCGACATGACCATAAAAGATATTCAGAATATCATGAAATCGCAAAAGACAAGTGACAATACCTACTTCAGCATTCCCACCCATGAAATCAATAATGCATTCAAAGAAATCAGCATAGCCCTCGGCGAACTAAAAAAGATAGAAGGCATCACTGAGCTGAAAGATTTAAAGAAGGAAATGAAAAAACTTCAAAAAGAGACAGAAGAGATGGGATTATCGTACATTATCTTCTAAGAATATTGATTTTTCAGTATACTGAAACGATTTGATTCTTCTTATTGGAACTGCTTGATTCTTCTAACTGGAACTACTGGTTTCAAGCGTTTGAAACTCTTCGTCCCAATTCATCGGAACAAAATAAGACTTATTCTCCCCAAACATATAAAACCGAATAAGGTTTCGCATGTCTGTAGAACATACAAAACCTTATTCGGTTTTTAATTATTCCTATCGGAATCTATGCTATATAAATGAATACAACTGTATGATTTTTAGAACCAATAAATGTAGGCTAATGTACTACAGCTGATAACCACCCATAGCAATACTCCCTGGACCAAAGGTTTAAGGCCAACTGATTTCACAACATCAATAGACAAGGAAGCACCAATAAAAAACATGGTTATAGTCAGAGTTTTGCGTGCCAGGCCATTAATAGCGGCACCCACCTCCGGAACACTTCCCAATAGATAAGTATTCACAATCATAGCCAATACAAAAAAGAAAATAAACCAGGGAATGCTAATCTTCTGCCCTTTACTTTTGAAAATAAACGAAGTGGCAAATGCCATTGGAATAATCCAAAGGGCACGTGTCAACTTAATGGTAGTCGCCACTTTCAAGGCTTCCTCTCCATATGCCGCACCGGCTCCTACCACCGAACTCGTATCATGAATGGCAATGGCAGCCCATGTCCCGAATTCATGTTGACTCATACCCAAAGCATGGCCTATTACCGGGAAAATGAACAATGCAATAGCATTCAAAATAAAAATAGTGGCTAAAGCAACAGACATTTCGCTATCATTAGCTTTCACTACCGGCCCTACCGCAGCAATAGCGCTACCACCGCAAATAGCAGTACCCGAACTGATTAAATAAGAAGTATTACGGTCTACCTTCAATAATTTACGTCCGATAAACCAGCCAATCACCAAAGTTCCTATTACTGAGATAACGGTAAATTCCATACCTTCTTTACCGGAGGCAAGTGCCGAATGGAGATTCATACCAAATCCCAAACCTACTACGGAATATTGCAACAAATATTTAGAAGTCTTCTTATTAAATTTCGGATGTGCCTGCCCGCAAACCAATGCAAAAGCCAATCCTAAAAACAAAGCCAAAGGAGGAGTAACCCATGCCGAAAAAGCTTGTATGCCCGGAATATAATCCAATAATAAGAAAAAAGTTAAAATAGAAAGTAAGGATACATAGACAATTTTATTATTCGTCTTTAATGTTCTTGTAATAGCTGAAACCATATCTTTATTATTTAATTATTTTTTCGAGTGCAAAGATACGGTTACTTTATGGCATACACCAATTGTTTCTATTTATGCACTATAACCTTTGGTTATAGTGCATAAATCTTATAAACATTATTTCGCTAAATGTTTATTTATAAAATTCCATGCGCCTTCTTTGTAATAACGATGTCCTCCATTACCAATATAAAGTTCACAATTATCAGGTACACCGACAGCCCTATATATTTTCTTTAGATGTTCAAAAGCTTTCTGAGCTTCTTTTAGCGGAAACATATGATCGTCTTTTCCATTCAAAGTACAGAAAAACCGGGGAGCCGTCAATCCTGCAATATCAGACATTTCACCATATTCCAATATTCCCGGAATGTAATTGCAGTCACAATGATACATTGCTCCAATGCTTCCTGTAAATGTACAAAAATAGGAAGACGGGATAGACATCGAAATACGAGTATCACATGCCCCGGCAAAAAGAGTGGTCGTTCCCCCTCCCGAGTTACCAGAAACAATAATATTCGACTTATCAACGGGCAACTCCGCCAGTGCCCAATCTATCAACTTAGAAATATCCCACACTCTATCACCTATAGGGGTTCGTCCAACCAATAAATCTTGCATCAATAACGTACGACAAGAATATGGTACATCTTTTGCCTTATCTTCCGAAGTACGGGTCTTTCCAAATCCTCTTGAAGTAGGCGCAATAGCAATAAACCCATTTTGCACAGCTTGTACGGCAACATTTCTTTCGCCAACCTCGCCCTCAATACGCTCCTGTTCAGAGAGATATATCCCGGCATAGGTTTCCGTATTTTTCCCATGTCCATGTGGCGTTATCATTAAAGGCAGGTTTCCTTCCTTATTTTTAGGCAATAAGAGTACAAACGGTAAAGGAACAGTCGGTTCTGTCCATATTTCCCATCTCTCCCTAATGGCATACCCGATATCTTCAGAACTGATTTTCCTGGCTTTAACCTTAAATGAAGACAACTGCCTTTCCAACTGACTAATTCCTAATCTTTCCTTTAATTTATCTCTAAATTCGGTCTGCCAAACTTCGACTTCCTCAGGTGTCGTACCCTTGAACGCATATTTCATTTCAGCACAGTTGTAAAGGTCCTCATAATAATCAGATACAGAAAAACTGTCTTCATAAGTAAGGTTTCGCTCTTTTGAATTCTCTTTTTTTTGAATGATTTCTCCACAGTTTGTACATTGGGTCATAATTAATGTACTTGATAATAACGCAGACCAATAAACTATCGAATTCATAAGCATACAATGTTTTTTAAAAGTTTTATTCTAATGCGGATTATACTGATAATTACAACCTTACACTTATCGCTATTTAACACAAGAAAGCGGCCTTAATGTAACTTTACCTGAGATTCCTGACGGTCGGGGTTTCCAATTTCCTGCGTCAAATTTTCCATCCTTTCCAACGTTCATTCGTCCTTTTGAATCAATGTTCGCATTATAAAAAATCTTCCATTCCAATCCTTTTTTATCCATATAAGAAATACGATTTGCCATAAGATTAGAAACTTTAATTTTCAGTTCATCATTTCCGTTCAATACAGAAGCTGGTATCTCTATTGCATACGGAGCGTTAAAAAGAGTTCCCAGATATTTATTATTTACATATATCGCAGCACTCTCATATAGATTCTCTATATGAAGTAACCAAGCATCTGCCTTTCCCGATAATGCCGGTATACGAGTACTATATTCAGCAGTCCCAGAAAAAGCAGCATAGTCTTCTCCATATTCTGTCCATGACTCCAACTCTGTAACATTTCTCGCCTCCGGCAATACAGGACCACCTTTCACAAAAGAAATCGTCCAATTGTCATTCAAAATAACCTCTTCGCCTATCGGTGTATAATAAGGATATAAATCACCTGTATATTTTTGGCTGAAGGTTTCAACTACCATTGATTCATTGGGTTTTAAACTAAGCCATAGTTCTGTCTTTCCACTCTTCTCACGTGTCCGCGCATAACCGTCTTTTCCTGTCATTGGATTATATAATGCACACGATTTATAATCCGCATTCAAAGTTATCCAATCTGAAAATTCTTTATCTTTAGGATTCAAAATAAAATAATAGAAATTCCCGTCTTCTTTTAGTCGTCTGACACACTGTAATCCCTGTTTACAAATACTTTCGGAAATAATACCCGATTCACTCATCAAATCCGAGATGGTCCCTGAGATTATAAATTTACCTTTTCCATATTGAGCAATACGCACTCTCCCCTTTTCTACAAACCTAAGTTTATCTTTCAAAGAGAACAATTCATTTCTGTCGTGTTCTAAATTAATCAACCCCGGAACATCGGAAGGAAGCGCATCATAAAAAGCAACAGTAGCACCGGCCTTCGCCAACTCCATCAATCGTTCAAATGTCTTTAAAGGCATATATTTAATTTTAGGAACCACAATCATCTTATATATATTCCCCCCAGCAGAAACCCCTTCTTTCCCGACTTTCACTTCTTGTAGCAGTTTGTCAGACACAGCATCCCATGAATATCCGTTTAGCCAGAAATAACGCCCGCATTCATCCATTGTTACCGTTTTAAAAGAATGGAAGTAATGAAACATTTCTTTTCCGGGAGTAGACCAAAGGTCAGAAATTCCATAATAAAGCAATAAATCGTTAGATGGCTTTCCTGCCTGCAAAAAGCTTTGTGAACAGGCAACATAATTATTGAGTGCTCCGAAATCATCCCAAAAACTATTGGATGGAGTTAAATGTACCGCTGCATAATACAGCCATCCCGGCCAAGAAGCATTTTGAGGAGAATAGGCAGTGCCATGATAAAAAATATGATTTACACCTCCCAATAAGAATTTATCATTGGCAATCTTAATATCAGACAATTTGGTTTGAAAATGTTCATTCAACAAAGTTGCTGATTCTGCAGACGTCAGCTTCTTTCCTTTCAGATGAGCAGCCGAAGAAGCACTTTTTATATCCGTAATCGTACTTCCTTCCGTTTCCGGAATATCACTGGCTGCATATAGATCCAAAGCATTAGCCGGAGAACCGTGTGCCTGATTCCGAATGCCTTTTCCTTGATGTTCAGCCCACGACTGCCATTTTCGGGTAAATCGTTCTAATAATAAATCAGAGATAACCATACGATAATCATGTAAGACCCTACTATTAGTATCATCATCTGCCAAACCTAAAAGAGCCGGAAGATATTGTTTTAAGTCATATCCACAAACTCGTTTAAACTCTTTCAGAAAATCCGGAGTCCAATTTGCACATCCAACTGCATCATCCACTTCATAAGAGTCATTAAAATAACATCTTAAGTAACTCAAATCATATCCGGCAAATGCTTCGTCGAACTTTTTCAGATATTCGCTGATTGCATGATCCGAAAAATGATCTATTACATTCCCTTCACCACCGGGACCCGCACGTTCCACCATTTTACCGTGATTGCCCTGAAACAAAGCACAAACCACCCAATCTCCTTGAGGGGCAGTCCAGTCTAAAAAACCGTTTTTCACCCTATCCGTAAGATCTATAGTTTCTGTAAATCCAACTTGCCCTACCTGTTTCTTGTTAGCCGTGACAGCGACCAAAGGTAAACTTTTTTTATACCAAATCTGCGCATAGCAATTCTCCTGCAAGTTCCGGTTAGCAGTGACAGGTTCTTTCACATCGTCAATATTCACCTTCAAACCACTTTGAGTATAAACCAACGGTTGACGGATGTATTCTATTCTCTCATCCAGTCTCTGACCCTCTTGCAACTCAAACGTTTTTGACAACATACTTTTGCAGGCCATATCCTCGTCGACCCAAGGCCCGCCAAACGGCCATCCGGATGTATTCGCCATATCTACCCCCATGCCAAGGCGTTTAGCCTCGGCAAGGGTGTACACTAATTTATCCATCCATTCTGGAGATAGAAAATCAATAAATTTACTTTCTTCCCCCCTGATCCCATATACAGGAGTTATTTCGACTCCTCCTATTCCTGCTTTCCGATACGATTCCAAAGCAGCCGTAATATCTTTCTCGGTCAAAACATTTCCAAACCACCACCAACGGGTCCATGGTCTCATCTCCTGCGTAATTTCCGGCCATGTTACTGCTCCTGTTTCCTGCATTTTCAAATTTTCAGAAAAAGAACAAGAAATCAAAAATATCACAACAATATATAAAGGAAAATATTTTCTTAATATGATACCCATTTTCATCACTTATTTAATTATTTAGCTAATGAAACCGATTTTATTTTGACGCGTCCTCCCTCGTCATTAGATACGACAAAGCCGATTGTCACAGGCCCGCTTGCCGATACTTCAAATTCCATACCCTGCTTTGCTATCTCTGTCGTCTCATCCCAATGAAGATATGCAAGAACATCAGGATCACTTTCCACATTCTCAATATCAGGAAGTTCCGCTCCTTTAATCACTACAAAACAACAATTATTCTTTCCTACAAAACTAAAAGGAACAAAAGCAGCATAATAAGCTCCTTCCGGTAAATCCGTGGTCTGATAAATTTTAGCATTTTCCAATGCACCCGTCGTTGCTTTATTAGCATAAAAATCCATCACTCCGCCATTATCCCCCTGATAACCGCCTACATATATTTTCTTAGACGAATTATAAGTCGACAATACATTTTCAGTACAGGCCCAATCTTTCAGACAATCAACACGTCCGGAAACCAATCCTGCTTTCTGGAAAGGATTTCCACCGTTTTTAATGTAGACATCCGTAATATCTTCCCAAATATGAACAACTTTTTCTTTCGTAACCAGATTTCCACGCGTGCCCTTCGAAGTCAGTTTTACATTATAAATTCCAACTCCGGGAAACACATGCTTCTGAGGTTCTTTCTCGTTAACCGTTGACGACCCGTCATCAAAATCCCATTCATAATCCAGACAGAAAACAGATTTATTGGAGAAAAGAACTTCAAACGGTTTCTTTTCATCTATTTCAAAAGTGAAATCCGGTTGAGGTTCTATAAAACCTGCAGTAATATCGACAACAATAAGACTCATTTTCTCATTGATCTCGGCGTTCGAGTCCAGTATTCTTATGCCCAATACATATCTTTTATCCAGATTTTCCAACAAAAAAGGGATATCCACAGCTAAATTCAACTGTCCCAAATCCTCTCCTTTGGCAATATATATTTCCGTATCCAACCGATATTTACCTGCAGGCAGGATTTCAGGAATAGTACCATCTTCACCCACCAATTCTTCCGAATCGATAAGAGCCGGTATCGTATCATTATCAATACCTAATTCAACGCTCACATCGCTATTGCTCCATATCGATGACCGGTATATACCCAAAGGTATCAGAACCTTATTATTCTCTACATCGATTTTATAACGAAACGGAGCATTTTCTGTTTCTACAATCTGGTCAACCTTATAAATAATGCTTTCATAAGTACCCGCTATGTATACTTTATCAACCGGATATTCAGATCTTGCATCATAAATGTCTTTATATTCACATGCATGTAACAAGATAACCAGCAACAATGGCAATGCCTTATATATCATCTTTTTCATATACTTCATATTTTTATTCGTTAAGAAATTTACCATAATGGATTTTGCGGCCATCCGGCAGCCATCACCTGCTCATTCAAAATGACCGATCCAGGTATAGGATAGAAATACATTTTAGGTGAAAAGACTCTCTTTTCCACATTGACTTTTTTATAAGTAAATGTCCCGTCTTCATTCTTCCGTATCTCAACACCCGTCAAATCCGCATTAAGGACTTCCGTTGCAATCATCCATCTCCGGGCGTCCCACAAACGATGATCCTCAAAAGCCAGTTCAATCCGTCTTTCATTTCTTATTCTTTTACGCAACACATCCTGATCCGTATCTCCAATCGGAATCATTTTTACATCAGAACGGCCTCTTGTCTTATTCACATAGGTCAGAATATCCGGATGTCCGGGATTACTCTCGTTCAAAGCTTCAGCATAGTTCAAGTAAATCTCGGAAATACGAAAAATCACCCAAGGATGATTACTTGTACCATTCACCACCAGATCAATATTAGAATCGACAAACTTTCTCAGATAATATCCGGTCGTTGTACCGTTCTTAATTCTTTTGTGTGCCCCTCCCTCAAATGTTTCTATAGTTGTGTTTTTGAATGAAGAGCCATTGGTATATATCGACAAGGCCAAACGGGGATCGCGATTACTATAGGGAGAAAGTGCATGTTCCGGATTGTTCCAATCAAACTTACTGCCATCAATCATTTCATAATCATCCACCAAGTTCTGTGAAGGAGTAACCCGCCCTTCCCCATTAGGGAATCCGACCGGAAAATTCAATTTCTCGAACGTATTGGTGTTACCGCTTATGCGTCGTACCAATATCAATTCCGGGCTTTGAGTTACTTTTCCTAAATCCGAATAACGATCCATCAGCCCATAACCGGCTTCGGCAGACAAATCAATTACCGCTTTAGCTGCTGCGGCAGCCTCCGCCCATCTGACCCTACGGTCTTTTTTCTCTAATGTCACCAGTTCAGGATGTGAATATCCTTGTGTCCATGAATCCGTATTCCACAAATCGCTGGCTGCATACAGTAGCAAACGGCTTTTTAAAGCTAAAGCAGCTCCTCTCGTTACTCTCCCTAAATTATCATTATTATAAACTACCGGTAAAGCATCTTCATCACCATTTGCTCCCTCTCCGCCCAAAACAGAGCATTCATTCACTATAAAATCAACACATTCTTGTAATGTATTTCGATGAATATTCTTAAAGTCGGCATCCAATGGTAAAGCTGTTTTCATAATCGGAATGCCACCATAACGTTTCACTAACTCAAAATGATAATATGCTCTCAAGAAACGGGCTTCTTTTTTCCAATTGGCAATATCACTCAACCTCGCTTTATAAGTTTCCTGTGCATTCTCACTCGGATCATATTTATATGCATCCAAGTTAACCTCAAATTTTTCCGAAGATTCCAGATAAGTATTTATACGGCGTATATAAGAATAATAATGCGCCCACAAATCGTCCGGATTAACATACTGATTCCAAGAGCCGGAATTAAAGACCTGTGCATTACCCTGTAATGTATATTCTGCCTCATCACTTAACGAAGCCATCATCGCATTATCGATCAGATAATGCCCGTCGCGCATACCGGCATACAAATGGGTAACCTGTTTTTGCAAATTACCATACTCTTGAGCAATCGACTCTTCATTCATCGTTGTTGAATATTCCCTGTCCAGTTCAGAACATGCACCGAACAATAACAACATAAAAACAAGATTATATTTTCTTATCGTACTTCTCATTTTTCCCTTAATTTATCAAAACTGAATATTTGCTCCTAAACTCACTGTCCTCACTGCAGGATAACCGCCAATCCGTTCCGAATCATACCCATCTACATCGTCCACTGCAAAAAGATTGGTCCCATTCACAAAGATCCTTAAATCGGCTTTTGCCGTCGGAATAATATTTTTAAATGTATATCCAACCTCCACATCTCTCAACTTCAAGAAATTACCATTGCGCATCCAGAAAGTTGATGTCCTGTAATTGTTCTGTTCATTGGTGAGAGAAAGTCGAGGATAAGTCGCAGTATGAGCCATCTCTTCCGAAGTCCACCGGTTCAAAGCAAACTCCGAAACAGAACCGTTGTTTTGAAAAGCCTTATAATAGTTGGCATCCAAATATACGCTTCGGTTCAGTGCCGCATGCAGAAATGCTGAAACATCCAGATTCTTATATGAAAATCCTAAGTTCAGACCAATTGTCATCTCCGGAACATTTGTATAACCGAAAGGAGCACTATCGTTATTATCGATAATTCCATCCCCGTTCCAGTCTTTATACTTTAAATCTCCGGGCATAACATCCTTCCATGTCGGTTTTGCAACACCCGGATTATCAATATCCTCTTGCGTGTAATATCCTAATGATTCCAGATAAAAAGGCTGGTTAATACGATGTCCCGTTTTATACAAGTGTCCGTTATTATCAGCCCGAATATCCTCGGACATATACAATATCTTATTCTTGGCCGCCCACATATTCGCCTTTACGTAATATTCAAAGTCCTTACCAACACGGTCATAATAAGCAACGGACACTTCAAAGCCAGTATTTTTGGTTTTTCCAATATTCAGATAAGGCAGTTCCGCTCCCATATAAGAAGGAATGCTCCGGTTCGGCAGACATAAAATGCCCGACCGGCGATTATGAAAATAGTCGAACGAAAGGTCTATTTTCCCTCCTAAATTCATTTCAAAGCCTATATTCAACTTCTTCTCTTTTTCCCATGAGATATCCGGATTGGCCAGTCTAAGTTGCCGGAAACCGGAAAAGTTACTATTACTAACACCGAAATTATACCCATCCGTACCTCCGTAATCCTGATCATACATAAAACGTCGGTCACCATTTATTTTATCATTACCGGTCAAACCGTAAGAAGCTCTGAATTTTAAAAGTTGTACCAGCTTATTCCCTTTCAGAAAATCTTCCTCCGAAATAACCCAAGCAATGGACCCAGCCGGAAAGAAACCGGCTCGATTTCCTTTTTTAAATGCTTCACTCGCCTGTAGTCCCATAGAAAACTCACCTATGTATTTCCGGGCATATGCATAAGTCAGGCGTGCTCCCATACCGACATGTATAAAAGGCTGCTGTTGTCCGTATGTCTCGTTTTCATACGAGTATAAAAGCAAAGCATCCAGATCGTGGCTACCAAAAGAACCTTTATAATTCAACGATCCTTCTACTGTCGTATTTCTCCATTGGTCGGACATAGAATCATCGATTGTCAACTGCTCTTTCTTGCCGAAAGGTTCAGAGTATAAATATTTTCCCTCGGTATCCTTACCCGTCAATGCATAGTACTCATAATTAGCATATCTGTTGGAGTATCCTAAATAATAACTATTGAAAGATATCGCCCCGGAAACACTAAGCCCGGGAAGTAGCATATCCAATTTCTCCGTCAACTTTAAAGCGGAATTAATATTTCTCGAGTTCTGTTTCCAATAGCCACGTTCCGTAATATTGGCTAACGGATTAGACCAGTTGCTACTTCCTCCCCAAGTATTGTTAGGATTCATTACAGGAAATGAATTTGGAGGAAGTTGCTGTATACGATTGAAAAGGTCATCCGTATTTTTACCGGCCTCTGCCCCTCCGGGGGTTATCTTATCTTCAATAGCGATTCCCAACGTAATATGAGCAGATAGGTTTTTAGTGATGTTCACATCCATATTAGAACGGACATTATATCGATTATAATGCTGGTTCTTAGTTTTATCAGACATATCGGCCGTACGTCTGATCAGTCCGGAATTTCCCAAATAATTCAATAACACAAAATACTTCACGACCTCATTTCCTCCTTGAAAATTCAAGCCGACCTTATACATTTCGGCTACCTTCCGCAAAGTCTCGTCGTACCAGTCCACATTAGGATACAAATATTTATCCGTGCCGTTTTTATAAGCATTCAAAGCCTCTTCACCATAAAACTGGGCGCCATTATTCACGTAACCGTAGGCCTCGTTGTAAAGACGGGCATAATCATAGGAATCTAAAAAATTCGGCATCCGAGTGGGCTGCTGAAATCCGATTTGCGCGGTAAAATTAATTTTCAATGGAGAATTAACGCCTCTCTTAGTATTGATCAGCAGAACCCCGTTAGCCCCTCTCAGTCCGTAAATTGCCGTTGCAGATGCATCTTTCAGTAAAGTGATCGATTCAATTTCTTCCGGCATCAGTTGAGATAAAAGCGTTCTCAAATAGCCATCTCCATCAATATATTGGGTTACAAAACCATCAATGACAATCAGAGGTTCAGTCAACCCTTGAAAAGTACCAAGTCCCCGTATAAAGAGTTTATTATCAACTACCCCAGCTTCATCCGACCCTTGGCTAACCGTTAATCCCGGCAAACGGCCGGTCAGCGAATTAAGCAAATTAGGAGTAAAAGACTTCGAAAGTTCCTCTCCACAAACAGATGAAACTGCACTACTTGTTTTGTACCTTTCCTGCACATCATATCCGATAGGTGTTTCGATACATACACTGTCATTTACAGCAAATATGGAAATGGATATGGAAAGAAAAGCAAAACACATTATATATTTAAACATCGAATTCATAATATCTATTTAAAAGTTCAAGAAATATAACTACTATATGATATCAATATCCCGGATTTTGAATCAGATAACCCTTATCCATTTCACCGGTAGAGAACGGATGCCTGTACATCTTACGATTAAAAGTTCTCACCTCAAAGACATAAGGCTCATACCGGCATTCTTTCGTGCCATCTATCTTATAAATTTTTATTCCGTACATATTGCCCTTCATGACTCCTTCCTGTTCACATATTTCCCAACGTCTGACATCATACAGACGATGTCCTTCCATACACAATTCTACCGCTCTTTCATTTCGTACTTTATCTCTGAATTCTCCTTGAGTTAAATCCCGGGATAAAACAGGCATCCCCGCCCGTTTACGAATCTCATCCACTGCATCATAAGCTTCCTTAGGCGGGACATCATAATACTCATTCAAAGCCTCTGCATAACTCAGATAAAATTCGGCTAATCTAAAAATACATCCTTTAGGCTCAACCAACACATTATCTCTCCGACTGAGCGAAAGCGGTACCGGTTTATGCATATACTGCCCTGTAATGCATTTATCATTCCCCGTCTGAGACAGGTCCATAGAGAGATTGTCCGTTGAATTCCAAGGCTGTCCGTGATAAGTCGCAGTTTGCCTGAAACGAGGATCCAGTTCTTCATATTTTTCCATCAGGTCATCCCCTCCATTCATATTCCATGTCTGTCGGGTTCCGTCTTTCTTTTCATATTTCATAACAAAATTAAATGTCATACAGAGTCCTCCACCAGAACCGCCGACAACACTGGGTATGTGACCGTTCCATGGAAAGTGTCCGGTACCCACTCTTCCCCTGCTTTGATCGGCAAGTATCACTTCCTCATTGTCCGGATGATCCCAAACATATAAATAAGATATATCCTTACCGCTCTCATCTTTCTTTCCTTTCACAAGGGTAACCCCTGTCTTTTCTGCCTCATCAAGCACCTCTTTAGCAGCATCGGCAGCTTTTTTCCAACGTTCTCTGTCATAAGTTCCTAAAATGATCAGATCATTATTTGCACCATAATTTATATAAGGTTTATCTGTATTGAAAGTTGGGCTCGCAGCATACAACAAGGTTCTGGCTTTCAAGCACATTGCTGCCAAATTGGTTAGTCTTCCTCTTTGCGAAGTAGTCAGTTCATTCGGCTTCGGCAAAAGTTTTATCGCCTCTTCACAGTCATCTAAAATAAATTGAACTACCTCTTGAACCGTATTTCTTGGAATTTTAAGATCTCCTCCCAAAGCAACACGCTCACGGAGAATCGGGACACCACCGTATTTACGAAATAATTCAAAATAATTAAGTGCCCGGATACAATACCCCTCTCCCTTGACACGGCGTTTAAAAGCATCGTCCTGAAAAGGAGCATCGTCAATGCGTTCCAATATCGTATTAGCCCTTCGTATGGCTTTCCAATGAGTTGTAAACCTTAAGTCGCCTGTATTGCTGGGATTCATTCCTCCCGCATTCCAAGGAGCCTGGCACCAATACCATCCCTGTGTTATTTCAGCCTCATCCGTTGCCGCCCCCGAACCGATGTCGCTCATATCCTGCTCGTTCCAGTACGGAAAGTCGCTTTTTACTCCCATATAATAAGTTCCGGCAACAAAATAGTCGACTTGTACCGGTGATGAAAAAATCGTATCCTCTGTTACATCTACTCCGGGAGGTTTCTCCAAGTATTGATCACACGACAAACATATTGTATTCAAGAATATACTCAAAAACAGAATAGCGGTTTTATATAATAATTTTTCCATTTTTATTGTGTATTAGAAATTAATGTTAAGTCCCATATTAACTGTTCTCACCAAAGGATACGGTTCATAATTATTATCATTATAAGAAGGTACCTCCGGATCTTCACCTTTCCACAGTCCGCTCCAAGTAAACAAATTGGTTCCATTCACATATATACGTGCCGATTCGATATGTAACTTCTTCAATACCTCATTGGTAAATGTATATCCCAATTCCACATTTTTCAAACGCAGGTATTTCGAATCACGTATCCACAAGGTTGAATTCTGATAATTATGAGCTTGCGATTTATCGGCTGAGACATGTGGAAAGGTTATATTCTCCCCTCTTTCATATTTTTCTTGAGTCCAACTCCAGTCTTTCAGAAAGTCTAAAGCCGATCCATCCTGCTGCCAACCCTGATAAAATTTCTTTGAAGCCTTCTTCGAAGATTTCGCAGCTCCTTGAAATAAGATAGAAAAGTCGAAATTTTTATAACTTCCTCCCAACGAAAATCCATATGAAATCTCAGGAAAAGGAGCATAACCGATAGGAATCATATCATTATTGTTAATGACGCCATCCCCATTCACATCTTTATATTTGACATCACCCGGTTGTAACTTATTATTATTCCAGATAGACACCGGACGATTCGGATCATTCACTTCCTCCCAAGTATTATAAAAACCTTCAGCGATCAGTCCAAAATACTGTTCAAACGGTTTTCCTGTCCTCTGCATATACGGATATGCTCTGTCGACCTCATCCATTTCCAATATCTTATTACGGGCAAACGTAAACAATCCTTTGACCCAGTAATTAAAATCGCCGATACGATCATTATAAGATATTTCACCGTCAAAACCATAATTCTTCATCTTACCCAAGTTATAAGCAGGTAAATCGGCTCCGACTATAACAGGCACGCTACCTCTATTTGCCAAAATATTATCTCTTACCTCTTTGAAGAAATCTCCAGTGAATTTTATCCGGCCTTCCCAAAAATAAATATCCACTCCGACATTCATTTTCTTCGCACGTTCCCATGTCAGATCCGGATTACCTAATTTTCCTTCCGATGCCGTCATATCCCATTTTTTATAATCGAGCCCAACCGTTCCAAAATAATAAGTATTATTGCTTCCCGTAGAGTTCGAGTTATTCTCCGAAGTATTGTACGTGTAAGTGGTCGGTAAATAAAGGAAACGTTGTCCACCGATTTTATCATTTCCAACTTCACCGTAAGAACCTCTGATTTTAACAAAGTTCACAATCCTATTTTCCGGAAAGAAACTCTCTTCGCTCAATACCCATCCCAAAGAGTACGCAGGGAAAAAGCCAAACCGATGCCCTTTTGCAAAGTTCTCAGTACCGTTATATCCGGCATTAAATTCAGCAAGATACCTGTTTTTGTAAGAATAAGTAATACGTCCTACCAAACCGGTATAAGCACTCGGAATTTTATACAGTAAATTGGGATTATTATCTTTCGTCTGGTTATACAATACCAAGGCACCTACCTTATGATCACCAAACTCTCCCGAGTAATTAATTCCGGCCTCAAAATAAGTCCTTCCTCTTTGGCTCAAAGATTCGGTAAAGGTATAAGGCGATGGTGTACCCTGAGGTAGATAGCTCGGTGAACCATCGGGCTTCTTCACCGCTTTATATGTTTGTACCTCCTTATAATACCGAGTACTGTGCCAATTCCATTGCTGGTATGAAATCATGGCATGAGCACTCAAGCCTTTTAACAAAAAGCCCAAATCGTAAGTCGGCTTTACCGAAACATTCAACTGATTGGAATAATTCTTCAACGCACCGCTATTGATCATCAATCGTGTTACAGGATTTCTTGAATAATTATAGCGGCCATCCAGATTTTCAATCACCTTGCCGTCTACGACCCCCGGCCCCGATGTAGGCGGATGTGAAAAAGCATATGAAAGAATAACTCCGGTGTCCTCGTTAGGCCGATTCACAAATTCCAACTGGTCAGACACGTTCAACATCACATTGAGCCGTTTCGTCACTTTAAAATCAAAGTTCGTACGAAAATTATATCTTTTATAACGTACCTGTGCATCATAATCAGATACCAAATCTGTATTATTATACATACCGCCCTGAGTAAATACTCCTAATGAGGCAAAGTATTTCACTCGCTCCGTACCTCCCCTTAAATTGATGTTATGTTGGGTCTGAAGACTTGTTTCCTTAAACAGCATATCCACCCAATTCGTATTCGGATAAAATACAGGATCGGAATTATCTCTGAACTTCCGGATCTCTTCATCCGTAAATACCGGATCATAATTTCCAGTCAGATAGCCATCATATTTTCGCGTTTCATTTAACTGGACTGCCCAATTATATGCGTCCATCGGCTCACGCAAATTCGTAAATGAATTTATGGCATAACTGGTCGATACACTCAATTTAGGCTTCTCTACCATTCCCCGTTTGGTAGTTATCAATATTACTCCATTAGCACCGCGTACCCCATATACCGCTGTGGCCGAAGCGTCTTTTAAAATAGCGACATTTTCAATTTCATTCGGGTCTATATTATTATAGTTCGCCACTTCTATTCCATCCACCATCACTAAAGGATTTTGTAAATCACTATCGTAAGAACCGGCAAAAGAGCCAATACCCCGGATTCGGATAATGGATTGGTCATTCCCCGGCTCACCCGATTTCTGCACGGCTGTAAGTCCGGGCAAGCGTCCTACAAGAGCATTACTGATGTTAGCCTGAGACGACTGTACCAATGCTTTCGTATTCACAGAAGATATGGCCCCCGTCACAGTCTCTTTCTTCTGTACTCCGTAACCTACTACCACAACCTCCTCTACCATATGGACATCTTCAGTCATAGTAATAAAAATATCACCCGAAGTTTTGACCTGATAAGTTACCGTGCTATAGCCTAAATACGAAAATTCAAGAGTAGCACCTACCGGAGCCTGAATAGAGAATTTTCCTTCCACATCTGTAATTGTTCCCAATGTTGTACCCTTAACCAATACAGTAGCTCCTATTAGAGACTCTCCCTTTGAATCTACCACTGTACCCTTCAATGGCTTTTGGGTGGTAGCAAAAGCAGAATCAATCGCATTCCCTGCCCATATAGATGTTATCGAGATGAACAGGAATACCAAACACAAATTCAAGAATCTCCATTGAAAGAGTCTCAAATTCCAACATTTAATACCATTTTCCGTGTGTTTTTCCATTTTCTTATAATATAGAATTTAACCTGTAGATTGCTCCTTCTTTTACCGTTCTTCCACATTCCGTCTTTTTCTGGATTCTATCAAAATTGACGGTCCTGATATCGATACGCCTGCTGTTTTCCCCATCAACTTTCAAGAACAAAGGCACCTCTTCCGATGTACGGAATCCGGAGAACACGACATCCGAAGACTCATTCACATATACTATGGGAGCTTGCCCCTGAGGAAGATCGACTTGAAAGTTATTCAAGCTTACGTTATGCACATCATCAAAAATAAATGCGGGTCTATAATCCGGTTTTCGTACACGGCATTGTATATTTTCCATCGTCAGATTCTTTACATGCCGGACATACAGACCATAAGCCGGCAACACCGGACCAAACATCCTGTTTTCGGGATACTCATTTATTTTCTCCGGAACAATAATAGAGGCATCTTTCTCATCCGCCCCTCCGGTATAGCTAAACACAATATCTCTGAGGGTAACATTTTCAACATAGCTGCCGGGAATTCCCGTTATCGATGAAGTTATCAGACTCTGATTCTCAGCTACAATATTTGAAACTATAACATTCTTCAATACTCCTTTTCCTCTCCGATTTCCTAAACGGACAAACAGAGGAGTCTGCACATCCTGCATCGCAATATTATTGATAACGACCCGGTCCATTATCCCACCATCAACGACTTCAAGCGCTATACCGGAAATAACTGTCGTATCTGCGGCAATGCCTCTCAACATCTTTGGCCAGTTACGAATATTATTTTCAGAGGCTTTCCGTATGACACAATTACTGATACTTATATTCCGGAAAGTACCGAAAGATCCGGTACCGAACTTAATCCCGTTACAATTGGAAGCAATGACACAATTGGATACTGTCACATGTTCCACATCAAATCCGGGAATATCCGTTTTAAAACAAATCCCGTCATCATCACAGTCTATGATACAATCAGATATGACGACATTCCTGCTGTTGATGTCAATTCCGTCACAATTATGATTGCCATGAGAATATATCCTTATGTTGTTTACAATGACTCCGTCGTTATTGGCACAACGCAAAGTCCATGATGCTGAATTATAAAGAAATACATCCTTTACCTTAACATTGGCACAATTCTCGAACAATACAACATGAGGGCGGCGGCCTTTATCATCACCAAACTGAAAGTTTTTATGATCACCCTGCCCGTCAATGCATCCTTCTCCCTGAATAGAAGCATTGCTGATATTCTCTCCAACAACAATAGCACGCCCTCTGTAAGCTTTAGGATCAGTTACTCCCCGGAGTACTGCCCCATTGTGCAGATATAAATGAACATTACTTTTAAGAAACAGGGTCGTTGTCAGATAAGTTCCCGCTGGAACGTATACCGTTCCTCCTCCACTCAATGCGCATTGATCTATTGCAGCTTGTATAGCGGCTGAATTATCCCGGGAATTCTGTTTTGCACCAAAATCCAAAATGGACATATCGGCGGCATTTACCTGCATTCCTCCTATTAAACATAGCAGACTTATTAATATTACCTTTTTCATTGATATTTTTTTAAGATTACTATTTATTTCTTGTACATTCTTCCCATGAATCAGTGCGGAAAGGCACCGTCAACAATCCCTCTTCATTATATAAATTGGCTCCCGGATTATTGGACCAGGCGTAACGGACCGCAACAGGCTCTTTTACCTTATCCGAAAAGACCACTACCTTATCCCCTTGAATATAAGCTTTCGCCCACTCAAATTTCCGGTCTTCGCCGGCAATAGAAAAACCTGTGACATACCCGTACTTGTTGTTTTTAGTACACAACCCTTTTCCCGCATTATCAAAAGATACAATGATTGTATCCTTTTCCTTTCGGAACGATTTGTATACAGGTCCCTCACATACTGTACCTTTCTGACCGTATGTTTTATTCATTGCCACCAACGCAAGCCGTCTACCCACCTCTTGCTTGTTTGCCGGATGTATATTGTACGCTTCACCGATATCATAAATCACAGCCTGTCCTGTTTGCGGCAAAGTCAGCGTCATTGTTTGTGCTTCCCGTAATTCGGCCCATGGACTATCCTTAGGTACGATATCTTCCGAATTTATATTTGCCAACGATACCCAATAAAACGGAAACTCGTATCCCCATTGCCGGCGCCAGTCATTTATCAGATTCGGAAACATGGTTCTGTATGCATAAGCCCGAACTGTATCGTGTTCGCCCTGATACCAGATCACTCCTTTGATACGGAACTTTATCAACGGATGAATCATCGCGTTATACAATAGCGAAGGTGCAATATTCGGTCCTATCTCCACATAACCATAATCCATGCTGACGGCAGACTTTTTATATTTCCACTTTTCCGACAAGGGAAAATGAAATTTATTCTTCCCCTTTGTCTCAAGGTAATAGTTCTCCGCTTCCGAAATAAATCCTCCGGTATGAGAGGAATTATTAACCCGGACCGTTACCGTATTTTCCCCTGCTTTCAAAAGCCCTTCGGGTATATCATAAATACGCCGTTTATCATAACCGTATCCCTCTCCTACTTTCACACCGTTTATCCAAACCATATCCCCGTCGTCAATAACTCCCAACGAAATGGTACCGGACTTTCCGACCACCTTTTCCGAAAGGTTTATTTTCTTGCAATACCACACATTTCCCAACGAAGTTCCCAACTCTGTTCCCATCCAGGCTCTGGGAAGGTTTATCTCTTTCCACAAGGATACATCCGTCTCCGGATCATACCATTTCTCGGCCATACCGATATCATTAGCCAACGCTTTCTCAAATCGTTTTTTATTATCAGAATTTTCTTTTTGAAATTCTCCAAAATCATTCAATGCCAATTGATTATAATCGGCCGACATTGCCGGTGGAAGCATATCAAATGCTCTTCTACTTGTCCATGTTCTTACTCCGGTAGCCCCCCAGGACGAATGTATAATTCCAATCGGAATATTCAATTTTCTATAAAGTTCACGCGCATAGTAGTATCCTACAGCCGTAAAATTACCAACAGTAGCAGGAGAACAGATTTCCCACTCACCAGTCATATCTTCTTGAGGCAATGCATTCACCGTACGCGAAACGTTCAGAGAACGAATCATCGGATAATCGGCTGCTTCAATCTCTTTCGGAGCATTTGCAGACAGCTTTACTTGAAATTCCATATTCGACTGTCCACTACAAACCCATACGTCCCCTATCAGGATATTTTTGATTTTAATTTCATTACTTTTGCCTGAAACAGTCATCTCATAAGGTCCTCCAAAGGGCATTTCTTTCAGCCGAAGTTCCCAATAACCGTCATTATCTGTACGGGTTCTCTGGCTTTGCCCATTAAATATCACAGTTACCGGTTCTCCTTTGTCACCCCATCCCCATACTCTGACAGGAGCATCCCTCTGGATAACCATATTATCAGCAAAAACACCGGATACCTTAATCGTTGCAGATAAATCAGTAATGCCCAACAATCCAAGAATAACCACTATAATTTTTCTTATCATAATCCGATTCTTTAACATTATCAATTAACCTCTGTAAGCATAAAAGCGAAGCTATCAAACATGGCACTGTCATTTATATTTATGCCCATTTTCATCAGTTCCTCTCCGGTAAATATCTTGTCATTTCCCCAAAAGGAACTTTTCTTGCCTATTTTGTTCAGTTCTGTCAGTTTATACTTCTTCTTTTCGTCCAAACCATCCAATTTAAATTCCAAGAAACGATCTCTGCCGTGAAATTCGAAGCTATATGCGAACACAACTGCATTTTTCTTATCTTTATCAACATACATGGATGCCGCCCATCCGCCCTCATCATAAGGCGAAACAAGCCGGTATAAGTCACCAAACTGTACTATCGGACGAATCTGTTTATAAGTCTCTATCGCATTTTTAGCAAAAACACGTTCATCGCCCTGTAAATCTTCAGGTTGCAGTTCCATTCCCAGACGTCCGGCCATGGCCACATCAAACCGATACTTTAACGATGCATGCATTTTTGTTTGATGATTGGGGCTGATAGAAACATGGGCACCCGTAGCAATGGCCGGAAAAAACATATTAGTGCCATATTGAATAAATATCCGACTAAGCGGATTGGTATTGTCGCTGGCCCAAACCTCATCATGATATTTCAAAGCGCCAAAATCCAAGCGTCCTCCACCCGATGAACAGAGTTGAATAGTGATATGCGGATATTTTTCACGTACTCTGTCATAAACAGAATATAAACCATTGATGTAATCCACCCAGAAATGAGACTGCTTGTCAACCGGAAGATATTCCGAACCTGCACGATTGATAAAACGGTTCGAATCCCATTTGATGTACGAAATATTAGGCGAGCTACTTACTATATCATCAAATGTTCCGACGATAAAATCCTGTACCTCCGGATTCGTCAAATCCAACACACATTGGCTTCTGACTAATAAAAGCTCCCGGTTACCACTTTTGACAATCCATTCCGGATGCTTTTCGGCCAATTCACTTTTAGGATTCACCATTTCCAACTCTACCCAAATCCCGAACTTTATACCTTTCTTATGCGCATAATCGGCCAAATGCCCTATTCCTCCGGGAAGTTTTTTCTTATTCACCTGCCAATCGCCCAATCCGCACCGGTCATCGTCACGAGGGTATTTATTGCCAAACCAACCATCATCGAGAACAAACATCTCAATGCCGAAATCAGCAGCGGCATCAATCATGTTTTTCACCTTTTTCTCATCAAACTTAAAATAAGTGCCTTCCCAACTGTTCAGTACAACCGGACGTATCTCATTTCCGTGCGCCAATGCGTACTTACGGCACCAGTCATGATAATTTCTTGAAATCTGCCCACGCCCGCAAGAGCTATAAGTCCAGATCATTTCCGGCATTTTTATTTTCTTTCCCGATTCTATCGTGAGCATCGAAGCATATGGATTAATTCCTCCTACCATGTGTAGCATACCATATTTATCAAGTTCGAAAGTCATTTTGTAATTCCCCGACCAAGCCAAAGATCCGGCATATATCTCACCGGCTCTTTCTTGTGCCGGAGCATCCGCCGAAAGCATAAAGGAAGAATTCACCGACTCCGTTGTCAAAATTCCGGTCCGTGCTTCTATGCTCTTGGTTCCCGGTGTCAACCGTTCTTCTTTCATTTTCATCTCGGCACCCCATCCTCCATAAAAATGAGTGAGATAATAAGACTTACGATGTAAGGGAAGATAAGCCGAAGCTATTTTCTCAATCTTAACAATATCTTTTTCCCCATTTTCCAATTCTATATATTGAGCGATAATATTTTCCTTTTTATATGCCTTAAATACAACATTGACAAAAAGGGGATATAATTTATCTTTAAGCCGAATGGTCGTTTCTGACACATTATCATCCACATTTATCGTATTATGCTCCACATAATATAGATCGGTCGTAAATACTCCATCAGCGTGTGTCAACTGTAAGGCGGGATCCAGACAGTCTCCGGAAGTAGGAAAAACCTCCGGTATAAGCGGGCGCCCGTCACGCCTGAGTTTGTATTCCTTGTTTAAAACGGTAGTCCGGCCATCGGATACTAATCTATCTCCAAAATAGAGAAAAGAGACTTTCTTATTTTCCGAAATAGTAAAAAACATATTCAATCCGGCAGTTTCTACAGTTATAAGATCCATTGATTTCGCATAAACTTTCAGTCCGCACAGAATAAACGATAAAAAAGTAATCAATACACACTTTCTCATATCATACCATAATATTTAGTTTTCCATTTTATTCATTTCTCAGATATTCTCACCGGCAAGGTAAAAGGAAATGCTGGTAAGCCATTTTTACTATATAGATTTGCGTTCACATTATTTTCTACGGCATAACTTACTTTTACCGGATTCTGAATATTCTCACAACATATTATCAATTTATTTTTTTTAGTAAAAGCTCTTGCTTTCTGCTTTGTCCCGGTAACATCAGTCACCCAAATATCATTTAGCTCTTTCCCTTTTATGCACAATTTTTTCACAAGATCAAAACTCACTATTATTCTATCTCCTTTAGCCACCGCTTTCTTTGCTACCGGATAATCTGCAAAGTTCTTTCTCCCATATATTTTATTCAATGCCATATCAGCAAACCGTCGCCCGAAAGGCAATTTATCATCCGGATGTACGTCATCCGCATTTCCAATATCAATTGTACAAATGACATAAGTATCTTTTTTCTCACGTGCCTTCAATTGCGCATCCCTCACAATCGCCGCCCGTTCGGCAGACGGATAATTAAAGTTGGTCAATTGACCGACAAGAACAGGAAAATCCGAATAGAAACCGGCTCTCCAACTATCAATCAAACTCTGTAATTGATACTCATATTCATCAGCCCATTCCACACTATTCTCTCCCTGATACCAGATCAGTCCGGATATTGTATATGGCATACAAGGATGAACCATTCCGTTATAGAGAGAACCAGGTTTACAATGTGGCCGTTGCAACATATGAACACTTTTGGGCTTTTTGACAATCTCCTGGGCAATGCCTTTTGCCAAATTCTCTTCTCGCAAAGCCAACTTCTCTGCGTATGCAATGCTATCATGCGGAAAATCCTTCTCCCATTTCCACCATCTGCCTATCGCTTTTTTCAAATTATCGTCAGAAGCCTGTAAATCATAAGAAAGCCACGATTCAATCCCCGTTCCGGCCCAAGAAGCAGAAATAATGCCAATCGGAACATTTAATTGTTCTTGCAAGAAAACAGCAAAATGGTAACTCATAGCCGAGAAATTCCGAACAGTCTCAGCATTACATTCTTTCCAAACAGCATTCTTACCAAAAACAGATTCCTTCCGGTCTGAAACATGACGCGGAACATGAAACAGACGGATATTAGCATGATCTGCATTTTTCAATATGTTTTCAGCATTCTTTTCTTCTGTGACCGACCATCCCATATTAGATTGTCCACTGGTAAGCCAAACCTCACCTATTAAAACATTGTTCAATTCTATCCGATCCGTTCCATTAATCAAAATATGATAAGGACCTCCGGCTCTAGGGGTAGATATAGACATGTTCCATTTACCATCCGATCCGGCCTTTGCCGCATATTTCTTACCATTCCAGCTTGTCTGTACGAAAATATCCGTCCCCGGATCATCCCATCCCCAAAATGCTACTTCGGACTTTTGTTTCAATACCATACCATTACCTATAACTCCAGGCAAAATAGTCTTTGCACACAGATTGGCAGACAGAATGATAAAAAGAAACAGAACCACCGCATTTACAAAAAACTTTTTCATAATATTAAACATTTTCAAAACCTTAGGATTGCTGAATACAAATATATCCGGCACCGTCAAAACACAGAATACTTTTTAGTAAAAACCTCATCATCACAAACAAGATTAATAATATAAATTCCTTGTTTTAAACGGTGTAAGGTAACCGATGAACGTGTAATGAAAGAATCCTCTAAAATCAATTGCCCGTAAGTATCAAAAACATTCATTTTCAAAAGTTTGTCCTGACATCCTTCTAAGCTTACATATCCATTACCATCCACACGAATCAGATTTTCTCCGTCAGTCTTTATTTTGTTCAATCCTGTTTCCACAGGGTCTTCATCTGTAATAATATTCTTCACATATTTCGTAACATATTCTACATTATTCGATATTAAAAAATTCTGCCCATGATCCCGTATCCAAGTTGCAGGTTCAATCGTATTCTTATAGAAATAACCGCCATCTATTGCATTCAGAAACACGCATGGTTTGGGGCAATTCTTTATCGTATTACGATGAATAACAATGTTTCTAAAACCACCGGCGGGAGCCAAGTCACCATTCGATGCCTCCAACACTACCGAAATAGCAGCCGCCTGAGAACGTTTCAAATTCTGGCGGAACATACACGTCTCGATATAGTTACCACTTATTTCCAGATTTCTCGACAATCCGGCTTCCATCCAATTAAATTCAGGAGCGATAATAATCGCACCGGCACCAGTATATGTAATTTCATTATTTTGTATCTTGCCATCAGACGATTTTACCAGTATGCCCCTTCCTGGAACATGTCCTATCTTGTTATTGATAATTCGGAATCCCGCCCCGATTCTATCCGTTGAATAGATCACATCGCCAGGAGTCACATTACTGACCTTTTCCCAATCTTCTGCAGAAAACCGGACCATGACGGTTCTTACATACCGGGTATCTTTAATATCTTTAAAATAAGACAAGCATTTCTTTATATCCTCGGCTGTTGGATCGGTCGACAATGTCACCCGTATAGGCTGGGCTTCTCCACGGCATACACCGTCATTCGAAACAATCACCACATTTTCATCTTTCTTGATAGTTACATCCGCAAGATTATAATCCCTTGCCAAAATGTACAGTTGTTTATATTCCTTATCAACCTTATATACCGGATAAAAATTTCCGTTTATCGCTATCGGATCATCGTTCGTGTACTGAATAATACATTCTTCTATCGTGGGTCCTATTGTTGCATGCTTACTATGAATACCATCGGCAATACCGGGACGTAACCGATCTTGAGGATATTTAGGATCGTCTATTTTCCGATCGATAACACAACGGTAATAATGTGTATTTTCACAATAATGTTCGGCAAAATGAAAAGCAGGAGAATCATAAATGGTAATACCGGACATTGTCAAATTCTTACAATGATTCATAATAATACAATGCCCGACATAAGTGGTAGGAATATTATTGAACACAACGAAATCACCGACTTCATAAGTTCCTACTTTGGGCATTGTCAGATTAACCTGCACCTTGCGGTCTTCCAAATAAACAATCGGATCTTTAATTTCATTGGCGTAGAGATTCCAGATTAACTCCCTTGTCTCTTTATTAAAAAAGTTTACACGATTCTGAACTGTTTCCGGATTCAACATCGGATAGCCTTCATGTATTTCCACCTGAAGCGTCTTTGCGTCGGCCGACATACTCGTAATCGTCCCTTGTGTAGAACAAGGTGGGTCATACTCTATCGTCAAATCAGAAAAGACCATATCTTCACAATACTCAAAACTAAAAGCCTGCTTCTGGTAATTGCAGATGATTGTTGAACCATTTCCTTTGACTTGAACATTTTTTTTATAATTGAACAAGTAAGGTTGTTTTCCATCCTTCAAATCAAGAATATAAGTTCCTTTGGGAATCTCAATCACAGCATTGTTAATCTGGGCATCAAGAATAGCTCGCAGATCTCCTGAAGTTTTTTCTGCATTACTCGTACAAGAGATCATTCCCACAAGGAACAGTAAACCCAAAGATTTCATTTTATGTCTCATAAGTATTATATTAATTCTTTATTTATTTGATTTTTACCCTTTAAAATTCACTAATCAACGGTCTTTTTTCCATCCACGCCAACATATTTATAACCAGATAATTCCAATTTTGAAATCCAAGATTCAGTATGGGCTCGCCATTTTCGGGCTGATAGTACTCGTGTAAAGCGCCGAATCGCTTAAAATCATTTCCAAACAATTTTATCGTTTTTTCGGCCAGTTCATACGCTTCTTCTTCATATCCATACTTTAGCAACCCTTTCCAAACCATATAATTCGAAATGCCCCAAACGGGTCCCAACCAAGACGAGGGATTGCCGGTAGCTTTTAAATTATACATTTTTTCCATTTTAGAAAGAGTCCTTACACCATACGGAGCATTAAAGGTTTTTGCATTTTTAAAGTGCTCCCGTACCATTCTTTCCGATTGTTCGGGTGTCGCAATATCCGCCCACATAGCTAGGAAACCGGACCAGACCCCAATTCTCATTATCAAACAATCCCAATCACGAGGCATGCCGCTATGCCTTTCAAATGTCCCCGAATTTTTTATAGGCAACAGATTCAAATCCACGCTATAAAAGAAACCGTCTCTATCATCCCAACAATGTTTTTGAATAGCCTCGTGTAAATCGGATGCATTCTTTTGGTATTGAGGGGCAATCTCAGATAAACCTAACCTCTCGCATAAATAAACCATCGCTTTCAGCTCCTTATACATCAGACAATTTAAAAAGACAGAACCGGAACTCCTTTCCGGACGATAATAAGTACACGGATCATTATCAACTCCGATAGCTACATCATTCTGCCAATAATATAATCCGGTAGCCCGATCCCGATGATGGTTCACATAATTATTCACAAAAGTCTGAAGATAATAAAATTTAGACCGGAGCCATTCGGCATCACCGCCATTGAGCTTAATTAAAAATGCAGCATGCTGAGCCAAACACGGCTTATGCATATTTGTTTTATAAATTTCCTTGGGCTGTATTTCAGACCTCACCGATTCCCGCTTTATGTTTATGGGTATCCAACCGTCCATTCCTCCGAATTCCAAGAAATTCAATATACAGCCCTGTTCATATTTTATGGCTTCTTTCGAAGCTTTATCATTACCTATATCCAACAATATCTGACGTAATGCTATATTAGTCAGCCAAGAATCCCAATCCCACAAGACATCAGAATATTGACTGCTTCCCGGAGTTATAAAAGGATATTTCAAAGCTTCACCTTCTTCTCTGAACATACCTTTATAATCATTATAAATATATTTTTTTATGATGGAACCATCATTCTCCCATGTTTTTTCTTTTTGGGAGAAAACAGAGAAAATGGTTATCGAAAATACAATAAACAAAGAAAATATCCTTTCCTTCCCCAAGAATTTACCCATAGCATTCGAATTTTATCCTTAAATAAATACTTTATACAGTCAGCAGAAAGGTGCATAGACTGCTCTCAGCACCCTTCCGCTCTTTTATAATTTATTTCAATATCTTTTCAGAATATACCTCTCCGTTCTTATCCATTATTTTCACTATATAAATACCCTTTGCCAGATCCCGAACATCGACAGACGTCACATTTATAGCAGTAGGAATACACGACATACCAAAGGAAGTATATATTTGAACCGATGCAACCTCTTTTGAGAAACACAAAGTACCGGTAAGCTGATTCAGATAAATATGAATCGGGGAATCCGCCTTAAACTCATTGACGGAAGTAGCGCCTCCATTATATTCAAAAGCACCTAAATCTCTGGAATTACCGGTTTTGGCAACACCTCTTATATCAGTCTGCGGAATAAGTTCTTCTCCTTTATATATTAATGAAGAAACTCCATTATCAATAGCATATCCTTCGGGGTCATTGATCTCGATATAAGGAATGCCTTCTGCCGGTTCAGTCAACTTACGGTCAATTCCCACCTGTCTTAGCTTTTGGTCGGTAGACTTACCGCGAACACTCTTGTTGTTATTTGCTGTAGCAATATCTTCATTGTTAAAATGATATAAAAATCCAGTCCCCCAAGTGGCATCATATGCTCCGCCCACACCATCTATCAAATTATTTTTAATAATATATTCACCGGTCGATCTGGCATCTTTTTCCCGGATAGACCATCCCCAACCTAATTGGTCGACCATCGTCCCGTCACCTTTATCAATAGGTTCTATCATGCAATCCAACAGAATGTTATTGACAAAAACCAAATCAAAGTCACCGCCAAAGTCACTGAAATTGATGGCATTTTGATCTGTTTGAACCAATCCGTCAACACCAGTATTGTTCATCATTGAAGTATTGTTTACAAAAACAAAACTACCCGACATTCCTATAGTAGGCGCTGACTTTTGGGAAGTAATAAGATTCGCTTGTGGACCTTCCGTACGATTTTTATAAAATACGTTATTAACAAATTTCAAATTTACATTTCCTTGCTCGCATCTTGCCCAATGCATAAATCCACTGGCACCTACAGACTTATTATTCGATACCGTACAATTCGTAAATGTTACATTTGCATTGCATTCTTCATTAAGGAACAAACGTACACCACCTGCCGAAGCATCTCTGGCTGTATTAGTGGCTCTGTTGGAATCAAAATAACACTTATCAAACGTGATGTCCATCTCCATTCCTTCTATATATAAAGCTCCTCCGGCAGCTCCACTACCTTTGTCAACCGTACCATCTCCCGTTTCATTATTTCTGAATATACAGCTTTCAAATTTGGCATAAATAGGATTTTCTGTTTCTCTCAAACAAATAGCACCACCTTGATAAGCTTTACATCCCTCAAAAATGGTATTTTTCACCATCAGTTTACCTTCACTACAAATGGCTCCTCCACGACAATTTACTCCCGTAGTAACCACTCCGTTTTTCACAATAACATTATTAAGATTTAATTCCGAATAGGGATCTACATATATCATTCCCCCAGCTCCGGAACCTCCATCCCGATGTAAATTTTTCAACGTAATGTCTTCCAAGTTCAATTTCACTCTTTTCAAATTAAAAAAACTTGAAACATTCATTTCTCCATCATTAAACTCATCATCATTCAACCCCATTATGGCAGCTTCAGAAGTGCCTCCTTTTATTGTAACTTCCTTAATAGTAGCTTCTTTACTTACATCAATAACCGGATCCAAATAAATTTCATCCAATACGACAATTGTACATCCATCTGTCCAATTATCTGAATTTAAAGAGTACCATGGTTGATCTTGAGTTCCAGGATTGTCATCACTTCCTGTCGAACTTACATAAAAAGTGTCTTGAGCCAACAAATTGGATTGCCAGCATAACACCAATGCCAAAGAGTAAAAAAAGTTCTTCATAATTTTTAAATTTTAATGTTTAACATTCTTTTTATCACTAAACTTATATCAAAATATACTTGTATCAGATTTAATAAAATATATAGAATACCTATTTTCGGTCAGTCATTACAAATTCCAACATCCCCCCCTCCATAATATCAGCATAAGAAATCTTATAGTCTTCAATCTTCCGACCATTCAAACAAACAGATTCCACATATTTATTTTCCTTAGATAACCCATGAGCCATCATAGTAAAAACTTTTCCATTTCTTAGATTTATCCGCGCTTGGGGGATCTGAGGAGCCCCAATTATATATTCCAGACTAACCGGATCTACCGGATAAAAGCCCAATGCGCTAAATATGTACCAAGCAGACATTTGCCCACAATCATCATTTCCACACAACCCATCAGGTTTAGGCAAATAAAAACGGTCAAATACTTCCCGAATTAATTCTGCTGTCCGATCATTTCTACCAAGCATAGTATACATATAAATAACATGATGGCTCGGTTCATTCCCGTGAGCATATTGCCCGATCAATCCTGTGACATCTCCCACAAAGCCCGTCTGTTCGGCAGTTTGCTCGATTACGAAAAGAGAATCCAATTTCTCAATCATTTTATCTTTCCCTCCCATCAATGCTGTCAATCCTTCTATATCTTGCTGAACATGCCATGTATATTGCCAGGCATTACCTTCGGTATAATCTCCTCCGGCCGTTCCGGCATGAGATAAATGAAAAGCATTGAATGGAGTACGCCAGTTACCGTTCGAATCTTTCCCACGCATCAACCCCGTTTGCGTATCAAACAACTCTTTATAAGAACCGGAGCGATTCATGAAAAAAGCATAATCCTCATCTTTCCCCAACTTCCGGGCTAACTGTGCAGCACAATAATCATCATAGGCCCCTTCCAATGTACGGGAAACAGATTCCTCTTCTATAATATCAAAAGGAAAATACCCATATCGATCATACACTTCCGTATCATATTTAAAATGAGAAACCGTCAGAGAATTTTTAATCCAATGGTAAGCCTGTTCTACGTCAATTCCGGGAAAATCTTTCAAACAAGCCTCCACAATAACCGGAACCGCATGGTTACCAATCATACAGTGTGTTTCCTTCCCCCACAATGTCCAAATAGGCAAATATCCCTGACATTCGGCATGTAATAACATAGAATTTATCATATCCGGAAGCAGCTCCGGAGTCAGAATGGTATATAAAGGATGAGCAGCCCGATATGTATCCCACAGTGAGAAAGTTGAATAATATGCTCCGAACGGAGAAAGGGATACCGAATCTTTCGCATTCTTATACTGCCCGTTCACATCGGCTATGTTATTGGGTTGTATCAATAAATGATACAAAGCTGTGTAAAAATTCGTTTTTTGATCGTCATCACCTTCTATTTCGATCCTCGAGAGATAATTTCCCCATTTATTTCCTGTCTCTTTTGTAACCTGATCAAAATCCCAATGCTCCAATTCCATATTCAGATTCTTTTTGGCTCCCTCTACACCAACCATAGAGAATGCAACTTTTATCTGCACTTCTTTCTCATTAGCTAAACGAATGATTTTTCGCGGTGCCTTGTCTGCACGACCGTCTATAACATCTTCAAAAGACAGAATCGGCTTGTCTAATTTAATCACATAAAAAATATCACGTTCAACCCAAGCCTTTACCCGCTGATAGCCCGTGATGGTATAAGCATCTTCAAGCTCTACCGTAGCACTGAGTATTCTATTATCATAGCTTTTTTCACTACCTACCGAGCCATTCTGAAAATTAATATATATAGAAGGATTCTCTTTTTCAAAACGATACCGATGCATGGCAACATGAGAAGTAGCCGTCAACTCAACAGTCACGGAATTATCAATCAATTTCACTGTGTAATAGCCCGGAGTTGCCTTTTCCGAACTTTTCTGATAAGTACTTTTAAAATCTTTCGCAGCAATTCCCGAATACGGCATTATAAGTATATCTCCCATATCCGGTACTCCGGTCCCATTCAACCGGTTCTGAGAAAAACCGGATATCAGAGTATCTTCGTAACGGTATCCGGCACAATAATCCCAACCAATACATCCTGTTTGAGGTCCAGGTTGCACCATCCCCAACGGGTAGGTTGTCCCCGGAAAAGTATGTCCAGTATAAGTAGTGCCGATAAAAGGATCTACATAACGATTCACTTCTAAAGAAATCGATTTGTTACCGGAACACGAAACAAATAATAATATAGGATATAGAAAAGAAATAATGCTTCTCATGGGTTCAATACTTAAGATAATTTTTTAATTAATAATTCACTTTCTTTCGCTGTCCGACAAATAGAGAAAGTCTGCCAAATACAGACTGCCTGTCGAAATACTGAAGCAAAATTATGTGAGTGAACCTAATAAAAGATTAACCAGACCTTAATCAGAACATTTTATTTAAAATAAATATATAATTTATTGACTATATGCTATTTAAAAAAACAAAAAAACTAAGATTCAACAAAGTTCAGTACCTTAATTGAATCTTAATTTGTCATTAATGAAGGAAAAAAACGCTCCTAACAGATGGTCATAGGAGATAAAAACGACCTTGAATATATTCTATTCTGCTATAACTTCCTCGTAACTAACTCCCGGGTCAGTATTGAGCAACCGCAAATAGTCTTGCGTAAATTTATTAAAACATTGTTTAGAAGCCCCCTTCTGTCCCAGCAAAAATAAAGCACGGCATTTTATTCTCACTGCTTCTTCGTCTACATTATCATGAAGCAGCATTATATTCGCTATTTTCACTTGCAAATTTAAATCAGATTCTACTTCCGGCAACGAGACTGACTTCAACAAAACTTCCATCAAAAGAGTCGAATACTCGGATTTGTATCCATCAGCCCATTCTGCATTTAAATTAGGAAGAAGAGTGCCATTTTGGGCTATATCTAAAATAGCATTCAGCACATCAATGCCAATCTTTTTTTCTTCCTGAGTTTTCTTCAGCAACAGCATGACATCTTTATAGTCACAAATAATCCCGTCGCCCATCTCGACAAACCAATAGGAAGTTTTATTAACTACATTGATGTCACCCACCTTTTCAAGTAACAGTCTGAGTTTTCTCACATTTACACTTCTGTTGTTTGAAGCACTGGCTTTATCCATTTCAAACCAAAAGGTCTCATCCAATTTTTCTGAGGTTATCTTTTTCCCATCTTTCACGGTACTCAATAGAAGATACAAAAATAATGATTTTACAACAGGGGTAAAATTATCAGTAATATCCTCCCCGTCTTTATCGAATACTTGAAATCCTCCCAACAATTTCACCGTAGAAACCGGATTTTTTAATTCAATGACAGGCATCTTCACAATATCCCCTCCCGAATGCAAAGGGACAGTCTGCCCTATAGCCGACAAAGTTCTCTTGCGCCGCTTTCTGCTCACATAGAAAAATATGATAACCGACAAAACTACCACCACTGCGAACCCAAAAACAAATCCGAAACTTTTTTTCTCGTTCTTTTCTAAAGCATACTTTTGAACCACATCCGAAACCTTTAATGGAGGATATGACAAAGAATATATATCCACATTATAAACTTCCGATCGTTTCTTCTGCATCAGTATTGCATATAAAATAGATTTTTCCTTGTCCAAGACCAGATCACAAAATGACTCCATATCTAAAAAGTTGTACGGAATCGAGTCGGCAATCACAGAAACTGAACCATCTGTGAGATTCACTTCACACAAATTCAATAAAGAATGAAAACGATTATTGTCATAAGCCAAGGCATATATTCTATCTTCATCAACTATCATCGAATTTGAAAAAGCAACAGGTACTTTAGGAAAAGTCAATTCAAACAATTTCTCACAAGTTTGTTCCCGAACATCCATCCGGTACAAATCATAAAAATTTTTAGGGGACTCTTCCTGTTTTCCGGATATACTGCCATATCCTCCCAACAGTAAAAATTTCCCCTTTCCTAAATAACCTAAAGCACTCAAATAACGAGGAGCAATGTGTTTAGACATATTCTTTATATCCCACACACCACCATCCAAAGAATGTGTAGACAGCCATGCTTTATAGGATTGATAACCATATCCGCCAAACGTCACAAGCTGCTTATTTTCCATATCGACAAAACGATTATGATGATGGGCAGGTGCAAACCTCTGATCTAACTTATCCCCCGACCATTCATTTTTTGCAAAATCATAGAAAATAAAATCAGGATACAACAAACTATAAGAGACCAATCGATCATTTATGCAATCATATATCATCTGACTGCTTCCTCCCGCCCCGAAAGGAGAGCCTTTTCGGGTGGCAATCCTTTTGACCTGCAATTTATTCATATCAAAGAAAACCATAGAATCGGAAGTCGCAATGAAAAGTCGATCTTGAATAGAATCAAAAGCAATTTGAGCGTATCTCTCCGTTATGGGAATAGATATCTCCTTTTGCCATCTTATGTATTTGTCAATGTCCCAACTTCCATTCTCAACTACTGCCTCCCGATTGCAAATCTCATCATACACTTTTGTTCCCACATATTTATCCAACTTCCAAAAACATAGCAAGTCTTTCTTTTCGTTACGGACAGCAACATCCTTTATCGAGATAGGGGGCACATCGGAACTATAAAACATCTTAGTCCAATTTCTGCCGAAGTTTATATTTATATTATCAAAAGCTCTAAATGAATAAGGTATTGTCTGTACCTTATCATTAATAGAACAAATAATCTTATCCTTCCTAAAGTCAATCTTCATCTTACTCCAATCGTCCCTGTTCTGAGGAAGAGATATTTTAAAATCTACATTTGCCAAGGCCTTATCGACATCAATCAAAACAAAGTTGAGTTTTGAAGCATTGATGTTCGATATCACGTCCAAGCTATTAGTCCCCGAAGTGATTCTACATACATAACCGTAAGTCTGGATCCCCGGATTAAATTTAATATCAAATTCCAATGAAAAGCCATTTGAAAATGAAAAAGGCTCGTTAGGTGTTAAGTTCAAAGACGTTCTTACATCCTGGTTCACGGTATGAGAATAAAAGGTCAGACCATAATGGATATTCCCCCCATTCAGTGCACTAAGAAAGAAACAAAAAAATAGTAATAGATATATTTTTCGCATAATACCCCCATTAATGGAATAGATAATTAAAATAATAATTAATAAAGGTTATATTATCAATTAATCAAAAAAGATCAAATCGCTTCATAAACGATTTTTCTTCCTACAAATATTCACTAAAAATCCAAGAATAAGCAAATAATTGAGCACAAATATTATTTTGTAAAACTAAGAATTTACAGATTCTTCGATTTTGCACATCGCAAAAGCATTGAAAAATACATATTCTTTATAACCATAAATAATCTTTTCCTTCTCTCAGCTCTTTCAATCGTTCACCCGTATTTATCTTCTCCTCCATAAATCATTAAAGAACAATCTTCTTTTTCCCTTTAAATAACTTATTTTCTTCCAATAAAAATATTATCTTTGTTCCTAATAAATATACAACCGCAACTTTTGATTATAAAACTAAAAGTTTTAACCTACTTACAATTACAGTTAGCAGACTCTGATCACAGATTTCTGTTGTGGTGCATTGCAAACTGTATAAACACATGCGACAGACCTCCTTCTTGCCCTTGTTGATGGACAAAACAAAGTTCCCGATACATCTGCATCCCTTTTATTTCGATGATCCGGAAAATACCAGCAGCCAATTCCCGGTTAATGGAACGAATAGATACAATACCCATACAATCTGTATTTTCAAGAAAAAGCTTGATGCTTTCCGTTCCACCAAGATACATCAACACATTGAGGGAAGAGAGTTTAATGCTATGTTGGAGCAGTGCACGTTCAAACACGTCGAGAGTACCCGAACCACGTTCACGAAGGACAAGAGGAATATGCTGCAAGTCTTCGGGAGTTATTTCATCCGGCAAGGAAAGTTTGCTTTGAGCATGCACGATGGCTACTAACTCATCATCAAGGAAGGTAGTATATTTCAAATTGGGCAAGCGAAAAATCCCTTCCACCAATCCCAAATCAATCCGGTGTTCTTGCAATGCAGTCTCTATTTCACGGGAATTACCGTTCAAGAGAGACAGATTCACCTGTGGAAATTTACGGATAAAATTTCCTAATAAAGGTGGCAGCACGTATTGGGCTATCGTGGTACTGGCACCAAGTTTCAACTCACCGATATAATCGCCGTGCAAAAGATGCATTTCATATTCCAGACGTTTGTAAGCATCAAGAATACGTTCACTATGTTCCAATAACAATTTTCCGGCTTCTGTGAGAGATATTTTATTTCCCTGACGGTCAAAAAGTCTCGCCTGATAACAGGCTTCCAATTCTTGAATATGTTTGGTTATGGCCGGTTGGCTGACAAAAAGCTCTTGCGAGGCTTTTGTAAAACTGAGATTTTTTGCTACGCTTTGAAATACTTTTAAACGGAAATCGGACATATGAATAATGATTAACGATTAATAACAAGACGAACCACAAGAAGCGATTCTCTTATAATTCATCCCCTTTGATACCCAAAGCCTGCATTAACGGGAATGCCAGCATTTCCCAATGATACTCCACCACTCCGTCAGGTTCACTCATACGGAATTGAATAACCTCTTTTTCCTTCACAGCATTCAAGGCGATTCTCACCTTATCTCCATATTCTTCATTAAAAGAAATCACAATAAGCTTCTTCACATCTGCCGAATCCGATACTATTTCCAACAAATCAAGAAACAGTTCTTCGCGGGTCACCATTTCTTCACAAGGAACCCCGGCGAAAGAAAATTCACCGAACTGGCTTGAAAAAGCAACCCCGTTCAGTTCTTCTTTCAGATCTGCCGGTTTGCAAAACAGCAACTTAGAAGAATCTTTATCATACACAAACAGCAACTGTACCTTGTTATCCCCCTCACTAATGCCGGCATCCAACGCCAGATAAGTAGTCAACAATGATAAATCAATTTCCCGTAAAGGCCGATTCAGCATTTTCTCAAAATAGCTTTTTAAATCCGAAACTACATAATTCAAGAATGCGGCATCAATCAGCATAACAATCTCAGGCAATTTTATCTTTTTATCCATAAAAATTATTCCATTATAAAATCCGTATATTGAGGGATAAAGATACAATAAAGCTTTTATACACGCATCATCAATCTTCTAAAAGTTTAGGCAGTATGCCCCGACTGTATAAATAATCATATCTCCATGTCCCAATCATAAAGATAGTACAGAGACAATTATCCCCCTCAAAAGCTCTATATACCCTATGGATATAAAGCAGACATTTTGTCAACTAATTATATAATTTTACTGAAAAAATGGCATATTATATGTATTGGCAAATCTTTTGCGCCCCCTTTAGTGTTATTGAAAACGTGAAAATAAGAAAGGAGATTATAAGATATGAACTTTAACAACTTTACCATTAAATCCCAGGAAGCGGTGCAAGAAGCCGTAAACTTGGTAAAAGCCCGGGGGCAGCAGGCCATTGAACCGGCTCACTTACTGGCAGGGGTAATGAAAGTCGGTGAAAACGTAACCAACTTCATTTTCCAGAAGTTAGGAGTGAACGGACAACAAATTGCGCTGGTTGTCGACAAACAGATAGATTCATTACCGAAAGTATCCGGTGGAGAACCTTATTTGAGCAGAGAATCGAATGATGTGCTTCAGAAAGCAACACAATATTCAAAAGAAATGGGCGATGAATTCGTTTCACTCGAACATTTATTATTGGCGTTACTGACTGTAAAAAGTACCGTTGCCACCATTCTGAAAGATGCAGGAATGACAGAAAAAGAGTTACGCAGTGCCATCAACGAATTGCGTAAAGGCGAAAAGGTGACCTCACAATCAAGTGAAGATACTTATCAATCACTTGAAAAATACGCCATTAACCTGAACGAAGCAGCCCGTAGCGGTAAGCTCGATCCCGTTATCGGACGTGATGAAGAGATACGGCGTGTGCTTCAGATATTAAGTCGCCGTACCAAAAACAACCCCATACTTATAGGTGAACCGGGTACCGGTAAGACAGCTATTGTAGAAGGGTTGGCCCATCGTATATTAAGAGGTGACATACCCGAAAACCTGCGTGACAAGCAAGTGTACTCACTGGATATGGGTGCATTGGTAGCAGGTGCAAAATATAAAGGTGAATTCGAAGAACGGCTGAAGTCGGTAGTCAATGAAGTGATGAAATCCGATGGAAATATCATCCTGTTTATTGATGAAATTCACACGTTAGTCGGAGCAGGTAAAGGAGAAGGGGCAATGGATGCCGCCAATATTCTTAAACCGGCTTTAGCACGCGGTGAATTACGGGCAATCGGTGCCACCACCCTCGATGAGTATCAAAAATATTTTGAAAAGGATAAGGCATTGGAACGTCGTTTCCAGATCGTACAAGTGGATGAACCGGACACACTCAGTACCATTTCCATCCTACGTGGATTGAAGGAGCGTTATGAAAACCACCACCATGTACGTATCAAAGACGATGCCATCATTGCTGCCGTGGAATTAAGCAACCGGTATATCACCGATCGTTTCTTACCCGATAAAGCGATCGACCTGATGGATGAAGCTGCCGCCAAACTCCGTATGGAAGTAGATTCCGTCCCGGAAGATCTGGATGAGATATCACGCAAAATCAAACAATTAGAGATCGAGCGTGAAGCTATCAAACGTGAAAAAGATCAACCGAAACTGGATACGATAGGCAAAGAAATCGCCGAATTGAAGGAACAGGAGAAATCTTACAAGGCCAAATGGCAAAATGAAAAATCACTGATGGATAAAATCCAACAGAATAAAGTAGAAATAGAAAACTTGAAGTTCGAGGCAGAAAAGGCAGAACGTGAAGGAGATTATGGAAAAGTAGCGGAAATCCGTTATGGAAAGCTACAAGCATTGGACAAGGAAATCACAGAGATACAGGAAGAATTGAAGCTGATGCAAGGCGATTCGGCTATGATCAAGGAAGAGGTGGATGCCGAAGACATCGCCGATGTAGTATCCCGCTGGACCGGTATTCCGGTAAGCAAAATGCTCCAAAGCGAAAAAGACAAGTTGCTCCATCTCGAGGATGAACTTCACGAACGTGTGATTGGTCAGGATGAAGCTATTGCTGCCGTTGCTGATGCCGTACGTCGTAGCCGTGCAGGATTACAAGACCCGAAACGTCCGATAGGTTCATTCATATTTCTCGGTACCACCGGTGTAGGTAAAACAGAATTGGCAAAAGCACTCGCAGAATTCCTGTTTGACGACGAGACGATGATGACCCGTATCGACATGAGCGAGTATCAGGAGAAACATAGCGTTTCCCGTTTGGTCGGAGCCCCTCCGGGATACGTAGGATATGATGAAGGCGGACAATTGACGGAAGCGATCCGACGTAAACCATACTCCGTGGTATTGTTCGACGAAATCGAGAAAGCCCACCCGGATGTATTCAACATTCTGCTGCAAGTGCTGGATGACGGGCGACTGACGGATAATAAAGGACGCGTGGTCAACTTCAAAAATACCATTATCATCATGACTTCCAATATGGGTAGTTCCTATATACAAAGCCAGATGGAAAAACTGAATGGTTCCAATAAGGAAGAGGTAGTTGAAGAGACTAAAAAGGAGGTAATGAACATGTTGAAAAAGACAATCCGTCCGGAATTCCTGAACCGTATTGACGAAACCATAATGTTCCTGCCTTTGACAGAAAAAGAGATTAAACAAATCGTTCTGTTACAGATTAAAGGTGTCCAGAAGATGCTTGCAGAAAACGGGGTAGAACTGCAACTTACAGACAATGCCATCAATTTCATAGCACAAGCCGGTTATGATCCCGAATTTGGTGCACGACCTGTAAAAAGAGCCATCCAACGCTATCTGCTAAACGACCTGTCCAAAAAGTTACTTGCGCAGGAAGTGGACCGCAGCAAAGCGATCATAGTCGATGTGGCCGGAGACGGATTATCTTTCCGTAACTAAACAAGAAGTAAATTCACTATCAAATGCCGATATGCCACCGAGCATACCGGCATTTTTCGTATAAAACACTCAATATATAAATCTTCGTACAGCCACCTCGTAGACAGGATGAAGCAGTACAAGTACATATGCACCATGTTTCGGAAGTTGCATCATCAAAGATTGTTGTGGGCATTGTTCTTTCGCTTGCAAATTTCCATGATCGTCATACAAATAAACCATTGTATCTACAAACAGACCATTTAGTTGCAAAACTCCTTTTTCGGTGTCCAGCAGGAGTTCGAATGTTTTATTAAACCGTTTATTCATACTTTATTTGTCCACCTCTCAGCCCCTTAAGAGATCTTTATGTATAAAAAAGCGTGGGAACTGTTGCCATTATCGTACTTGAGGCTCTGGACTGCCACTATTCAAATAATGTACAACAACCCACGCCCAGTACTATATATTTTCATATACAGCAGAGCATGAGCGCTTGTTAGCATTATTCCTGAATAGTGAAATTGTCCAGATTTCAAGTACAGAATAATATCGTAAACGCCTTTGTTCTAATTTGTTATTTTATCCTATCGCCTGACACTTCAGATGCCGAAGGATTGCAACAAAGATAAGTAAAAAAGCATTGAATCTTACAAAAGAAAGCCCAAAATATTCCTGCAAATACATAGTACAGAGAGAACAGAGAGTATTTTCTTTTGTTTTGAACTTACCAATAAAAAAACAAAAAGCGTGATAAACATCCTCAATGACATTTATCACGCTCCTATATTTCAACACTTTACAATCCGGCTTATTCTTCCGTCTCTTCTTTTGCTTCTGTTTCTTTAAATTCTGTAATTCCGTTGGTAACAAGAATATTATACCATAAAATCAACTTCTTGATATCGTTCACGTAAACTCTGTCCCGATCAAAATCCGGCAATACTTCTGCCAGATAAGAACGCAGTTCTTCAGCAGTTGCTTTCTTCGGATCGATAGAAGCAACTGCTGCGTTCTCTTTCTCCTTGATTGATTCAAGCACATCACGCAAAGGCACCTCAGCATCATTCGTATACATTGCAATATCTGCCAATGAAATAATCTTCTCGTTGCCATAAGCCGGAAAACGTTTCTTTTCAGCACTGATAGATTCTACAATCAGCATATTCTTTCCCTGTGAAATGAGCTTATATAATCCCGGCTTGCCGGAAATTGACAAAATAGTCTTCAACATAATATATTCAGTTTTTTATTATTGATTATTTTTTCGGTTGGCAAAGATAGTGTAAGCCGAAGACAATACAAAATAAGCTCGCCTATTTTTATTGCTGAGACAGTAGCTATTTTTCTGAAAGGTAATCCGTTTTTTTAGATAGCAAAGAGATTAATTCCAAAACCTGCGGGATGAGCGGCATGTCATCATCATTCACAATTACAAAATCAGCCTGCTTACGCTTTTCCTCATCGCTCATCTGACTCTCAATACGTTTCACTATAAGTTCACGCGAAGAGTTATCCCGGCATATCGCCCTCTGTATCCGTATCTCTAATGGAGCATAAACCATTACTATCAGATCTACCTCACCTGTAAATCCCGATTCTATCAAAATCGCCGACTCCATTCCCACTATAGGAAACAGTGCCCGTTTCTCCACCCACTTACGGAAATCCTCTTTCACCCGCGGATGAATAATTCCATTTATTTGCCTGGCATGATCCGGATGTCCGAAAAGATAGGAAGCCAAAAGCGGTTTATTTAAAGCACCGCCTGCAAATACCTTTTCTCCCAGTAAAGAAGAGAGTTCTTTCTTTATATACGGATCAGTATTTGTCAAACGTTTAGACTCGACATCAGCTATATAAACAGGAATCCCCATCACTTCCAGCAATTGCGAAACGACACTCTTTCCACTGCCAATTCCACCTGTTATACCGATTTTAATACTCATTGGGAGATACTTGTTCAATCAGAAAATCTACTTTTTCGGGTACAATACGAATAATGTGACTTACGTCCCGTGGAACAGACTTGAGCTTCACGGTATATTTATTCGATCCTAACTTCAGTAATTCTTCATAAGATACATTTATCATGAAATTACCGGCATCGACTTTATCAAACCTCCCCAAACCGATCTTAAAGGTAATCTGCACCTTCGACGGGAAAGTACGCAAAACTTTATCTGCCGGGAAATTGACTCCATGCAAAGGCACTTCAACCGTTTTTTCCGTATAAATATCTACCGGTAAAGTTAAATCTACCGCACCTGGCACAAACTTGGCCCCCTTTACTCCTACGAGAGAAACATGATAAGTCAGCGTATCTGCGATATCATTCAATTCGACCTTTTGCGTGTATGCAATCGTTATCGTATCGAGAATATTGGCAGGTGCATAAACCAGCACAGAATCAGGAGAATAAATCGTATCGGAAATATAATATTGACGGCTTGCAGTTACCGTTCCCCGCATCTTCACCGGCACCTGTTTAGACTTTCCGGTAGAATAAATATACTCCAACGTATCCGGTTTCACCGACAGCAAACGAGTAGACACATTAAGCTGGCTCATGATCTTTTTCTCAAACTCTGAAGCATATATCCTCACATGATTATCCCGTCCGCTATAATCAGCAAAGTCAAGATTCACCGGAAAGAAACTCTTCCCGAGCATATAATTCAGCAAGACAGTTCCTCTATCCTTTACTTTAACACGCAGTTCCGAAGACGGTTCCGAGGTTATAACTACATTATTGGGAACCCCTTTCAAGCGGACAGGAATAGAAAACTCGGCTTCATAATCGCTATTTAATGTTTGCAAAAGCCAGAATCCTCCGGCAATAAAGAAAAAAAACAAAAAGATTAAGAATTCTCTGCTCTTATCACTAAGCAGAAAATTCTTAATCTTTTCAGATAGTTCTAAATAAATAGACTTTATGTCCCTACGTTCGAACATAGGCTTATTTATATTATAACTTATTTAGCAGGTTGCTGGCTTGCAGCAGATGCATCTGCAAAAATAGAATTCTTATCTATCTTAATCTTTACGTTAGATGCAATTTCAAGTACGATATGATCGTCGTTAATTTCTTTGATCACTCCATGTATTCCCCCAGCAGTAATAACCTTCTGGTTTACTTGAAGAGATTTACGAAAGTTAGCAATTTCCTTTTGTTTTTTATTCTGCGGACGAATCATAAAGAAATACATGATAACAAACATTGCTATCAGCATAATCCACATCAGGCTTCCGTCGGGACCTGCAGCAGGAGCTTGCAGTAATACAGTCAATAAATTCATAAATAATTTCGTTTTAGTTTTTTAATCTATAAGAGCAAAGGTATCAGTTTTTTGTCAACTTACCTTCTTTTTTCAATTGATTAACAATTCCATCCAATGTTCCATTGATGAAACTACCACTCTTAGCCGTACTGTAAAGCTTAGCTATTTCTACATATTCATTTAACGAAACACTGACCGGAATGTTCGGAAAACTTAGAATTTCTGCCAAAGCCGTCTGCATAATAATTACATCCATAAATGCTACACGGTCCAAATCCCAGTTTTTGGTGTTTTCACTGATAAGGTGGCGATAATAGTCGGCATTCAATATCGTACGACGGAAAAGACGACGTGCAAACTCCTGATCTTCATCATCTTTAAATTCGGGAAGCAACGGTTGGTTGGCCCCTTGTTTTTCCTCAAAGCGTTTGATTGTTTTCAACACAAATGTATCTACAATCTCTTTATCGTCGTTCCAATACAAACTTTGATCTTCCAATACCTGATCCAAAGAATCATTGTTGAATACAAACATCTTATAAAGTTTCCGCCACAACTCACGGTCTGCCTCGTAAGAATTGTCGGTTGAAGCCATATATTCCTTATAAATATCCGACTCCACTATTTTATCATAAAGCTCTTTGACAAAATCCTGATCATTCGCCCATGTCCTTTTCTGATTGGCAACGAATTCCGTCAATTGTTTATTCACTTCAAGTTGTGCAATAAATTTGTTTTCCACAAACTTCGTGTTCGGATACAACTCTTCTTTTGTAGGTTTCAGTTTGGCTTTAGCTGTGTCAATGCGTTTTTGTGCGTAGTCCGTCAATGCAATCATAAGCATCAACAAATAGTTATAGAGGTCATAAGCCTTTGACAGGCTAAAGAACAACTCTTTCTCCGCTGAGTCTAAATTTTTGCTGCCGTTCTGATAGTAAGCATACACTATTTGTATGATTTTTAGACGAATAAGAACTCTGTTAATCATAATCTTTAATAATACTGTTATTAACGAATTGCAAAAGTAGATATTTTTAATGAGTTTCTGCAAATAAATCACATTTTTTAATGCAGTATTTCATTCTCTGCCCTTTTTCTTTTGACAGTTAAAAAAAAAGTTCCAATTTTGAAGCCGATTATAAACGGACCTAATGATATGGAAGATTTAAAAAAGAAAATGAACGCAGATATGAATGACAAAGAGATTGTATTCTCAAAATCCATCAAAGCCGGTAAACGTATTTATTATCTTGACGTAAAGAAAAACCGGAAAGATGAAATGTTCCTTGCCATCACTGAGAGCAAGAAAGTGGTTATGGGTGAAGGTGACGATTCACAAGTCAGTTTCGAAAAACATAAAATCTTCTTATATAAGGAAGATTTCGATAAATTCATGACCGGACTCACTCAAGCAATAGAATATATCAATGACCAGCAAGGACATGCAGCCAGAGAAGAAGTAGCCATAGAAGAGGCGCAGCCGGCCGGTGAAATAAAGATAGATATTGATTTTGAATAAGTATTTTTTTGATATTTCAGAAAGAAAGCGTACTTTTGCACCGCTTTTTTGCAACATCGTGTGGAATACCACATCGTGTGATGGTGAATTAAGCACTCAAATCACTTAATTTAGAGTAACACAAAAAATTAAAAAAATGAGATCAATTGAAGTAAAAGGAACTGCAAGAACTATTGCAGAACGCTCTTCTGAACAAGCAAGAGCTTTGAAAGCTATTCGTAAAGACAACGGTGTACCTTGCGTACTTTACGGAGGTGGTGAAAATATCCATTTCACAGTACCTGTTGAAGGTCTGCGTAACCTGGTTTATACTCCGCATATTTATGTAGTAGACTTGGTTATCGATGGCAAAAAAGTAAATGCTATCTTGAAAGATATCCAATTCCATCCGGTAAAAGATACTATCCTGCACGTTGACTTCTATCAAATCGATGAAGCTAAACCTATCGTTATGGAAGTTCCGGTACAATTGGAAGGCTTGGCAGAAGGTGTTAAAGCCGGTGGTAAACTGGTTCTGCAGATGCGTAAACTGAAAGTGAAAGCTCTCTATAATATTATTCCGGAAAAACTGACAGTAAATGTCTCTCACTTGGGTCTTGGTAAGACAGTAAAAGTAGGTGAGCTTAACTATGAAGGTCTTGAATTGCTGAATGCAAAAGACGCCGTTGTATGTGCAGTTAAACTGACTCGTGCAGCAAGAGGTGCAGCTGCTACAGCAGGAAAATAATCACAGGAATACTTCTATCAGAATATTTCGGAACGCAGATTATCACAGATTTTGGTCTGTGTTAGTCTGCGTTTCTTTTTCATCTCAATACATATTAATTACTTATGAAATATCTCATCGTAGGATTGGGCAACATCGGCCCCGAATATCGTGATACACGCCATAATATAGGTTTTATGGTAGTAGACGCTTTGGCAAAGTTGAATAACACTCCTTTTACAAGCGGACGCTACGGTTCTACAGCATCTTTCTCAATAAAAGGGCAGCAATTATTGCTCCTTAAGCCATCTACATTCATGAATCTGAGTGGATTGGCAGTTCGATACTGGATGCAGGAAGAGAAAATTCCATTAGAAAATGTATTGATTGTAGTAGATGACCTGGCGTTACCTTTCGGTACTCTTCGCCTGAAAGGAAAAGGCAGCGATGCCGGCCATAACGGACTGAAACATATTGCCGCCACACTGGGAACTCAAAACTATGCACGTCTCCGCTTCGGAATAGGGAATGATTTTCCTCGTGGCGGACAGATAGACTATGTGCTCGGCCACTTCACAGACGAAGATTGGAAAACAATGGATGAACGTCTGGAAACAGCCGGTGAAATTATAAAAAGCTTCTGTCTGGCGGGAATCAATATAACCATGAACCAATTCAACAAAAAGTAAATAAATCTGTAACTAATCATTTAATTACAAATAACCTCATGCCTGAAGCAAGAATAGATAAATGGATGTGGGCCGTACGTATTTTCAAAACCCGTACAATTGCCGCCGAAGCATGTAAAAAAGGCCGTATCAGTATAAACGGTTCTTATGTAAAAGCCGCGCGCATGATTAAACCCGGTGACGTGATTCAGGTGAAGAAACCACCCATCACTTACTCATTCAAAGTATTACAGGCCATAGAAAAACGAGTGGGTGCCAAACTTGTTCCGGAAGTTATGGAAAACGTAACGACTCCCGACCAATACGAACTATTGGAAATGAGCAAGATAAGCGGGTTCGTAGACCGTGCACGCGGTACAGGACGTCCGACTAAAAAAGACCGCCGAAGCATAGAAGAATTTACCACTCCGGAATTCTTGGATGATTTCGAATTTGACTTCGATTTCGAAGAAGAGTAGTTAGTGATGAGGGTATGTCAAAACTCTCATAAACTAAAAATCACTTTCGCCACAGACTGAACTGCACTCCTACAGTTTTATGTCCAACTTTTGGGGTGCAGTTCAGACAGTTGTAGCGAGGGTGATTTCGATAAAAGGGGAGTTTTGACACATTCACTCCACTACTTACAGCTTCTCCTTTATCGCCTCAATCAGTTCCTGATATTCTGTATCCGTCAGATATACTTTCCCCGGATTCATCTGGAATGTACCTCCATAGTCAGGGCCATCCACATATTTAGGAGCCAAATGAAAGTGCAGGTGGGAAAGCTTATCGGAGTAAGCGCCATAGTTTATTTTTTCCGGATGGAAGGCTTTATCCATCGCACGGGTAACACGGGCCACATCGGCCATAAATGCATTACGGTCTTCACCACTCAGTTCGTTCAAGTCATTCACATGATCTTTGTATGCTACAAGACAACGACCACGATAGGTCTGTTCTTTAAAAAGAAACACACGTGATACACTAAGCTGTGCAATCTCGATCATCAGATTGTTCAGCGTTTCATTGTTCTGACAATACAAGCATTCTTTAGGATCGCTTTTCATGATATAAATTCTTTTTTAGATTGATATGCCGGCAAAGATAAGCATCTTACCCACATGTAATGTCGATTTTTTAATTCTTTTGACCGACTAATTGGTATACATCCTCCTTTTCACCGACTACCCATAGCACATCCCCCTCTTCAAACGGTGCATTAACGTCCGGTGTCATCAACATCTCTTCTCCACGTTCCACACCGGCTATCAGGCAATGATATTTATCACGTATGCCCGATTCGCGCAACGTTTTACCTAAAAAAGCGGAATCGGAATCGATCATAAACTGTTTTAAAGTCATCTCGCTCTTTTCAAAAACATCACTGTCTACGTAAGCCCCTTTTGACATCTCCTCGCTGAATAGGTTAAGTTGCTCATCGGTACCGATTACCTGTATTTTGTCCATCGGGAACAAACGGGTACCGCCTCCGGGTATATTGATCCGCCGTCGTCCCCTAAGGATAGAGACTACATGTATTCCATACTTCTTACCAAGATTTAATTCAAGCAACGTCTTGCCCGCCCAGAGAGATTCCCCCGGAAGTTCGAAATCGGCCAGATGCAAATCACGGGAAAGCAAACGTCCCGCATATTCCGGTTTCTTCTCACCCATATATTCAGCCCGCATATCACGAGAGCGAAGATTCTGAAAAAATTTCCTTTCAATCAATATGGATTGCTTCTTTAAACGACGCGAAAGTACCATCAATATTACAATCAAGATAGCAACACCAATCAATAAACCGATAGAAGATTTAAACAACCGGGCAATCACAAACATCACAAATAACACGGCAATCAGCATACGGAGCACAATCGTTGAAACCAATGGTGCACGGTTGGCACGATGGGCATTCCATAATGTAATAAACTCCGCCGAATGATTCTTTTTAACCATGATGGCACGGAGAAAAGGCGATATGCAAAGAATGGTAAATACAGCTCCTAACAACGAGGCCCAGAAATGCGGCAGATTCTCACGGAAAACCGGAACGACCAACCGGAATGAAATAGCCACAATAGAGATGCTTACAATGGAATAAACCACTACGATACGGGCCATGGCGAAAAGAAGTTTCCGCCACAGGTTTTCATGGTTTACCGTCTGCGGACCGGAAGAATAACGGGCAAGAAAACTCTTCCAGGATTCGGGCAAATGACGATCGGCAAAATCAGATGCCGGCTCTGCCAGACGAATCATATACGGAGTAAGAAAGGTCGTGATAACCGAAACCGCCACTACGATAGGATAAAGAAAATCACTCGTCACATGAAGTGATACCCCCAAAGACGCAATAATAAAAGCAAATTCACCTATTTGTGTCAAACTGAACCCACATTGCATCGCTGTCTTTAACGGCTGCCCTGCCAATATCACTCCAAATGTACCAAACAATGCCTGTCCGGCAATGACAGCAAGCGTTATCACCAGAATAGGTAATGCATATTCTCCAATCATCGCAGGATCCACCATCATACCTACGGAAACAAAAAAGATAGCACCAAACAAATCCTTGACCGGCTTGACCAATCGGTCGATAGATTCGGCTTCTATCGTTTCAGCAAGAATAGAACCCATGATAAAAGCACCGAAAGCTGCCGAAAATCCGGTATTGGCAGCTATCACCACCATCCCGAAACAAAGCGCAAGAGATACAATCAGTAATGTTTCTTCACTCATCAACTTGCGGCAACGCTTCAAAAATTCGGGAATGAGATAAATACCGACCACGAACCAAAGAATCAAAAAGAACAGCAGTTTTCCGATGCTTTCGAGCATCTCGGTTCCTTCAAAGTTATTACTCACCGCCATTGTAGAAAGCATCACCATAAGCACGATAGCAAGGATATCTTCCAATATAAGAATACTCAACACCAATCCGGTAAATTGCTTTTTACGCAGTCCGAGATCATCAAATGCCTTATATATAATAGTCGTAGAAGACATGGCTATCATACCTCCCAGAAAAATGCAGTCCATCCGTTGCCATCCGAAACTCATCCCCACACCCATTCCTAAAAGAATCATACAAAATATAATGGTGCAGGCGGCGATGACTGCCGTGCCTCCGACTTTCACTATTTTCTTGAAACTAAACTCGAGTCCTAATGCGAACAAAAGAAAGATCACACCTATATCGGCCCAAGTTTTAATATTGGCAGAATCCATTACCGAGGGTGTATAAGGCATATGCGGACTGGCCAGAAACCCGGCAACAACATATCCCAACACCAAAGGCTGTTTTAATTTTTTAAATAACAGTGTCATTACGCCGGCACAAAGCAGGATCAACGCCAAGTCGGCTATCAATGTAGGTAAGTTTGACATCTCCGTTAATGTTTTATTGCATGCAAAATTACACGAAAATCAAAAGAGAAACCGGCTTAAGGACAAAAAAAATTATGCCTCAGGCTAAACTTTGTTAACCTGAGGCATACACTTAGTCTGAGTGATTCATAATCAGTAGCCAAGTAGTCAAGTAGTTAAGTAGTTAAGTAGTCAAGTAGTTAAGTAGAAATGTTTTGTCTAATATATTTCCCTTAACTACCTACTATCTACTACTTGACTACTTAACTACTGAACTACTGAACTACTGAATTAACAGTTTTGATGATCGTTTTACTTCCTGAACGGAGGTCTTACCAGCACCGCTTTCAATTTACGTCCCCGCATATCGATAAAAATCTCTGTTCCCAACTTGCTGTATTCCGGTTTTACATATCCCATGCCGATACCGATTTTCCTCATAGGAGACATGGTTCCCGAAGTTACAATCCCTATCTTACCACCATCCTCATCTACCAATTCATATCCATGACGAGGAATGCCACGATCGATCATCTCAAAGCCAACCAATTTACGTACGGTTCCTTCGGCCTTTTGTTTCTCAAGCATCGCACGGTTAGTAAAATTCTTCCCATCCACAAATTTCGTAATCCACCCCAACCCCGCTTCAATAGGAGATGTGGTATCATCCAAATCATTGCCGTACAAGCAAAATCCCATTTCAAGCCGAAGCGTATCACGGGCACCCAGCCCGACAGGCTTGATCCCGAATTCCTCGCCAGCTTCAAAAACTGCGTTCCATATCTTATCAGCAGCGTCCGGATAGAAATACAACTCGAAACCTCCTGCACCTGTATAACCGGTATTTGAAATAATCACGTTTTTCTCCCCGGCAAACTCACCGACTTTGAACGTATAATAGGGAATATCCGAAAGATCGATATCCGTCAGTTTCTGCAAAGCAAGAATTGCTTTCGGCCCCTGAACTGCCAACTGCGCAGTACGATCCGAAGAATTTTCAAGTTCGGCTCCTTCGGTATTATGTGCAACGCACCAATTCCAATCTTTCTCAATATTAGAAGCATTGACCACTAACAGGTATTTCTGCGGATCATACTGATACACTAACAAATCATCCACAATCCCGCCTTCTTCATTCGGAAAGCAGGTATATTGCACCTTACCGGGTGCAAGTGCAGCTGCGTTGTTAGAAGTAATCTTCTGCAGAAAGGGCAACGCACCGGGACCTTTCACCCAGAACTCTCCCATATGGGATACATCGAATACACCTACGGCATTGCACACCGTGAGATGTTCGTCAATAATGCCAGAATACTCGATAGGCATATTATAGCCGGCAAATTCGTGCATCTTGGCACCCAATGCAATATGTTTGTCGGTAAACGGAGTGGTTTTCATGATTTATGAATTATGATTTATGGTTGATGAATCAAGCTTTTTGAGCAACAAGTTCCGCTATCTTCACGATCACCTTCATCGCCTTTTCCATATTCTGAACAGGCACGAATTCATAGCGACCGTGGAAATTCAATCCGCCGGCAAAGATATTGGGACAAGGCAAGCCCTTGAATGATAGCTGAGCCCCATCCGTACCACCACGAATAGGTTTCACATTCGGTTTCACTCCTACCGCTTCCATCGCTGCAAAAGCAGTATCGATAATATGCATCACAGGTTCTATCTTTTCACGCATATTATAATATTGGTCACGAAGTTCGAGCACCGCAATGTCTTCTCCGAATTCCGCATTTATTTTTCTCACCAGATGAGCCATTTCACGTTTGCGGCTTTCAAACCTCGAACGATCATGATCGCGGATTATATAAGAAAGAGTTGTCTGTTCCACATCTCCCTGAATGCCGATCAGATGATAGAACCCTTCATACCCTTCGGTATGCTCGGGCGTTTCATGACGTGGCAACATACTGATAAACTGATTGGCTATACGAATGGAATTTATCATTTTATGTCTGGCATAGCCCGGATGCACGTTACGCCCTTTGAATATGATTTTGGCCGCCGCCGCATTGAAATTCTCAAATTCCAGCTCCCCTACTTCACCGCCGTCCATCGTATAGGCCCATTCACAACCGAATTTCTCCACATCGAATTTATGTGCACCTTCACCGATTTCCTCATCAGGATTGAAACCGATACGAATTTTACCATGTTTAATTTCCGGGTGCTCTTTGAGATAAGCCATTGCAGAAACAATTTCTGCGATACCGGCCTTATCATCGGCTCCCAACAACGTTTTTCCATTGGTAACTATCAAATCTTCCCCTTTGTGGTCAAGCAATTCCGGAAATTGTGCCGGACTCAGTACTACCCGCTCTTCAGCATCAAGCACGATCTCCGAACCGTTATAATTTTCCACGATGCGCGGTGTCACATCCTTGCCACTCATATCAGGACTCGTATCCATATGGGCAATAAAACCGATAGTGGGAATTTCCTTATCCGTATTTGCCGGAAGGGTGGCGAAAAGATAACCGTGTTCGTCCAATGTAATCTCTTCCAGACCTAAAGACTCCAGTTCCGATTTCAAATACTTGGCAAAAACCATTTGTCCCGGAGTACTGGGAGTAATCCGCGTTTCTTCACTTGATTGAGTATCAAAGCTTACATACCTCAAAAAACGTTCTACTAAAGCCATATTATTTACAATTTAAAAATTCACTATTTACAATTGACAATACATTTGCCGTAAAGGTAGAAAAAGAGCCGTGAATTGACAAGCAAATCCCGGCTCTTTTTCTATAAAATGCATTTCCACCCTATCAATGGTTTCTTTTTGATAGTACAGAATATTTTTTATGATCATGTACATTCGTCATATTCCAACTGTCTGCTGAAATTTTCAGAAGATACCCAACCTTCTTAGTTCAGAGAAGACCATCTATATCTCACTCTATCCCTCGATTTTTAATAAATAATGTATTTTAATAAAAGTATCTTTATCTTATATGCTTTTTTTACCGAAATTATGTTATTTTTGCTCGCAATTAAACAACACCATGAACAAAAACAACCTGAAGCATAAATACATATCAGTTTCCATTATTTTGTTATTTGCCTTTATATGCGGACTAAATTACAAACAATGGCATGTCACTAATAACATGACAACGAAACATCTCTCTCTTATCTATTCTACTGCTAAAGATGAAATTGGACATGGTAATATCGAAGAATGTTTGCAAAAAGAGTTCAAAAACCAAGGGATTAAGGTAATATTCGATAAATTCTATCTTGGTTGCTCTCATTCTAACCGGACAGAAGAAACCGGATGTATTGAAAAATACCTCGAATTGCTTAAAAATAAATCCATAGACCTTATTTTGCCCATAGGAGATCAGGCGACCGATGCTTTATTATCTACCCATCACCGACTATTATCCTCTATTCCCGTGGTAGCTTGCAATGTGCATTTCCCCAATGAAAAATTGATAGCGGAATATGATTTGCAGAAAGTGTATATATTACGTGATACTCCCGACTTAAAGCGCAATATGGATTTCATTAAAACACTACACCCTCATACCGGCTTAGAGATCTTTTATAATATAGATATGACTGCTATGGGACGTGAGTCTTTTGATATGCTCACCCACGTAGTTGAACGAAAAAACGTAAAGTTTTTAGGATATCAGAAAGAATTTACACAAGAGTCCGATTACGAGAAGCTATGGAAAATGATCGCGTACTTCAATTTAATACCCGGCATCACAAATGACAGTTTAGCAATGAACAAGCTGACTGTCAGCCTTTGTCCGTTCCGTTATATAAAAGGAGCCTCTTTGCTGATCATGCTCGAACGCTCGAGACGCATACAGGAAGACCAAGTCTTTTTACTGGATAAATTCGATAGGATGGCTATTCCGATGGTGAATGCCTTGAACATTCCTTCTTTCAGTTGTATTCGTGAGGGATTTAATGAAAAAGCCAAAATTGTAGGCGGATATATGGCCACGAAAGAGATCTCGGCAAAAGCGGCTGTCGACTTAAGTGTCCGTCTTCTGAATAAAGAGAAAACAGGCATGCCTAAAATAAGGGATCTGAACAAAGAATATGTGCTGGATTGGACTTATTTTTCCGAATATGCAGGGCATATGCACAATGTCCCCCAAAATGTCCGCATCAGTAATTATCCATTTTATGCCCATTACCAAAAGGAGCTTTATTTATTGGGGACATTGTTTGTTCTAACTTTCATTTTGATTTCCATTATTTTACTGCGCATGCACCGGCGTTCACTAATAGAACACAAAAATCTTCAAATGCTGGAAGAGGTTCAAAAGCGACTGAGTCTCTCTATGGATGGAGGACAAATCACGCTTTGGAATATTCAGGACGACATTATTGAGTTCGACGGCAATTACGGTTACCCAATGGGACTTGAACAACGAAAATTCACCAAGGATGATTTCCGGACATATATACATCCGGATGATATTCCGTTGCTGAGTTCGTTTTATGAGACGCTGCACCAATCTCCCAATATGCAAATACAACGTATTCGTTTCTGTTTCGATAAGGAGAAAGAAGACTACCAATGGTTTGAACTCCGATGCAGCAGCCTGAAAGATGCACAAGGAAAAATTATGATGGCGGGTATCATGCAGAATATCCAGAAACAGACAGAACACGAAGAACAACTCATATTGGCAAAGCAGATAGCAGAAAAAGCAGAACTAAAGCAATCGTTTCTCAATAATATGAGCCATGAGATCCGTACTCCGCTAAATGCCATCGTGGGTTTCACGAATTTACTGGTAGGCGAAGAAGCCGATAAATTAGATCCGGAAGAAAAAGCAACCATGCTCGAGCTGGTGAATCATAATAACGATTTACTATTGAAGTTAGTCAATGACGTATTGGAAATGTCTCGCATGGATTCCGGTATCACCTTCTTCGAAATGGAAGAATGTAACTTAACAGAGGTAATAAAAGAGATCTATATGACCCACCAAGGACTGATACAGACCTCTTTAAATTTTTATCTTGAACTCGATGAAAGTGTTTCGTTACCTGTCAACACGGATCGTCTCCGCTTCACCCAAGTTATCTCCAATCTCTTGAATAATGCCAATAAGTTCACCAGCAAAGGGGAAATAACATTAGGATGTAAATTAGATAAGACCCATCATGATGAGGTACGCGTTTATGTAAAAGATACCGGCAAAGGTATCGATGAAAAAGAGCTCCTCATGATTTTCGACCGCTTCTATAAAATTAATGAGTTCGAGCAGGGCAGCGGTTTAGGACTTTCCATCTGTAAAGTGATTATCGAACGGTTGGGAGGACGCATAGAAGTACAGTCGGAAGTAGATAAAGGCAGTTGTTTCACGGTAATTCTATCTTTGGCAAATGCGATATAGTCTGCATAATGGAGATTTTAAAAGAAAAAAAACAAACAATGAAAAGCAAAATGAAATCCTGGCAGGAATGGTTGTTATTTAGCAGCGTAATGATTTTGGTCTTTATGCTTGGAATAGGCATCTCATCCTTACTGGAGTCCAGAAAAGAAATAGCAACCATCACTTACACTCAGAAAGTAAAGATAACCGGCGTAGAAGCACGTAGCCCCCTTTTCAGCAAAAGCTATCCCCGCGAATACCAGACGTGGGCAGATACGGTAACGCCTCATTCCCTGAGCGATTTCCGAAGAGATTTTTTCGTAGATATTTTAGCACAACGTCCCGAGATGGTGGTATTATGGGCCGGTTACACCTTTTCAAAAGATTATTCCACTCCGCGCGGACATATGTATGCACTGAATGATGCCATCCATTCTCTCCGTACCGGTGCGCCCATGAAAGCGGCTGACGGTCCGCAACCCTCTTCGTGCTGGGCATGCAAAAGCCCGGATGTCCCCCGATTGATGCAAACGATCGGTGTAGATTCTTTCTACCGTCAAAAATGGGCGGCATTGGGTAGTGAGATAGTAAACCCTGTGGGGTGTGCAGATTGTCATGAACCGGAAAACATGAATCTGCATATCAGCCGTCCGGCACTTATTGAAGCATTCAGTCGTCAAGACAAGGATGTAAACAAAGCTTCTCCACAGGAAATGCGCTCATTGGTATGCGCCCAATGCCATGCGGAATATTATTTCCAAGGAGATGAAAAACGGCTGACCTTTCCTTGGGATAAAGGTCTCACGGTAGAAAATATAGAAAAATATTACGATGAAGCTGATTTTACCGACTACATTCATAAGTTGAGCCGTGCCCTTATATTGAAAGCCCAGCACCCCGATTATGAAATATTCCGCATGGGTATCCATGCTCAGCGTGGGGTATCATGCGCCGATTGCCATATGCCATATGACGAAGAAGGGGGTATAAAGTATAGTGACCATCATATCCAAAATCCACTGGCAGTGGTGGAACGTACTTGCCAAACTTGCCACCGCGACAATAAGGAAACACTTCGTCATAACGTATATGAACGACAGCAGAAAGCTGATGAACTGCGCAATCTATTGGAAAAGGAATTGACTACAGCGCATATCGAAGCCAAGTTTGCCTGGGACAAAGGAGCTACCGAAAACGAAATGCAAGAAGCATTGACATATATTCGCCAGGCACAATGGAGATGGGATTTCGGGGTTTCTTCTCATGGCGCTTCTTTCCATGCTCCACAAGAGATCATGCGGATCTTAGGGCATGGGCTGGACAAAGCATACAAGGCACGCATGGCTATCGCCAAAGTTCTGATGCGGCATGGATATTCCGATGATGTGCCGTTACCGGATATTTCCACCAAACAAAAAGCCCAGCAATATATCGGTTTGGACATTTCTACCGAAAAGGCAGCCAAAGAAAAATTCTTGAAAGAGGTGATCCCGATGTGGATACAGGAGGCGAAAGAGAATAAACGCATTGCAGGCATGTAACCCGCTTTTACAATTCGATCTTATATCATATATTAAGAAGTGCATGCTTCTACAACCCTCTGTAGAAAACATGCACTTTTCAATCTATATTTTAATTTCCAAATTCCTAAAAATGGCTGCTACCATCAAAACAATGGGTACAAACCTGACATTTGGGTAGACCGATAGCCTCTATCAAAGTTTCCAGTGTATTGAACTTCAATGAAGAAAGCCCGAAACGCTCAGCAATGACACTCACCATCTTCTCGTATTCCGGCGAACCGGTAGTGGCATATTTCTCAAGATTCTTGTTCTCGTCTCCTTCAAGTTCTTTAATAATGCGCCGGGTAATTAACTCAAGTGCATTTTTAGAAGCAGTAAAACCGACAAAAGGACAGGCATAAATCAACGGAGGGCAAGCAATGCGCATGTGTACTTCTTTCGCTCCATAATCGTAAAGTACTTTCACATTATCACGCAATTGAGTTCCACGTACAATGGAGTCGTCACAAAACAACAGACGTTTACCATTGAGCATGGCACGATTCGGTATCAGCTTCATCTTTGCCACGAGTGAACGCATCTCCTGATTACTCGGAGTAAAGCTACGCGGCCAGGTAGGTGTATATTTGGAAATAGCCCGATGATACGGCACTCCTTTCCCCTCTGCATATCCCAATGCCATACCGACACCCGAATCGGGAATACCACATGCACAATCCACCTCGAACTCATCTTTCTGTCCCATCTTCAAACCACTGGTGAAACGGACTTCTTCCACATTACGTCCTTCATAACAAGAGGTAGGAAAACCATAGTATACCCACAGGAAAGAACAGATCTGCATTCCTTCGTCCGGCTTACGCAACTGTGTGATTCCATCGGCACGCAAATGCACTATTTCACCCGGTCCCAAATACCTTTCTATCTCATAATCCAGATTCGGAAAACTACTTGACTCACTGGTAGCAGCATACGCTCCCTCTTTTTTGCCTATCACCACCGGCGTACGCCCCCACCGGTCGCGTGCAGCAATGATACCGTCTTCTGTAAGCAGAAGCATGGAGCAAGAACCTTTGATATGCTTATACACATTCTCGATACCTTCTACAAAAGTTTTTCCTTGAATGATAAGTAAAGCGATCAGCTCTGTTTGATTGGTACTGCTGGAACTCAGTTCAGCGAAATGCATATTTTTGGAGAGTAGTTCGTCTTCTAATTCTTGAAGGTTGACGATTTTTGCGACTGTAACGATGGCGAAGCGCCCGAGATGAGAATTGATAACGATAGGTTGTGCGTCTGTGTCGCTGATAATGCCGATCCCGGCATTGCCTTTGAATTTATCCAGATCGGATTCAAACTTGGTACGGAAATATGAACTTTCCAGATTGTGAATGGAACGGATAAACCCTTGCTCTTTACTATAGGTCGCAAGACCGCCCCGTTTTGTCCCCAAATGTGAATTATAATCTGTGCCGTAGAACAAATCGGTCACACAGGCCCTTTGTGAGACTGTTCCGAAAAAACCTCCCATATAAGATTCTTTTTAATTAGTGTTAGTTTTGAAAAAGATTGTGCAAAAGTACAAAAAAGAATCTGACCGGAAAAGAAATTATGAATAATGTGCCTATTGAATAATTTGCCAATATTAATAATTTGTCAATGTGTCAATGTGCCAATATGCCAATTAAAAGAATGTACTCATTAATAATGTGTCAATGTGCCAATGCATTAATGCCAATGTGCCAATCAACCGGCAAAATGAGAGCGCAGCTAATTGGCACATTGGCATATTGGCAAATTGACTAATTATTTAAATTTCTTCATTTTCTTATCTGCCGGAGTAGCTTCGATAATGCTCATTGCAAAACCACCGCTACGGGCAAGTTTAGTAGAAATCTTTGTTTTGTTGGTTACCAATCCTTTTTTTATCTGGTAGGAAGTAGGATTGGATTCATAATCGGCATCTTTTCCATCGGCATAAAGAGTGGCTACATATTGTTTCCCCGGATCCAAAAAGTCTAACGTGAAAGTTGCTGTACGGGCATTTTCATCGGTAATGCCACCCACAAACCAATTATTAGTGCCTTTCGCCTTACGGGCTACGGTAATGTAATCTCCCGGTTCGGCTTCCAGATATTTGCTATCGTCCCAGTCCACCGCCACGTCTTTGATAAACTGGAAGGCATCCATGTGACGTTCATAGCTTTCGGGAAGATCGGCTGCCATCTGGAGCGGACTGTACAACGTCAGATAAAGAGCCAATTGTTTAGCCAGCGTAGTATGTACAAAGCTATGTTCTCCTGTCAGGAAAGAGAGTTGCGTATCGAAGATACCCGGAGTGTAGTCCATCGGGCCACCAATCTGTCGGGTAAAAGGAAGCAGTGTGGTATGGAAAGGTTTGCTGCCGCCAAATGCTTCGTATTCGGTACCACGGGCAGATTCATTACCGATAAGATTCGGATAAGTACGGCACAGTCCGGTAGGCCGAACGGCTTCATGAGCATTTACACAAATCTTATAATCGGCGGCTTTGGTCACTGCATAGAGATAGTGATTGTTCATCCACTGTCCGTAATGATGTTCACCACGTGGGATGATATTACCCACATAACCACTCTTCACTGCATTATATCCATTGTCCACCATGAACTGATAAGCCTTGTCCATATGGCGTTCGTAATTACGTACGGAAGCAGAAGTTTCGTGGTGCATCATCAACTTCACACCTTTGCTGGCAGCATAGGCATTCAGCATCTTCACATCAAAATCGGGATACGGAGTCACAAAATCGAATACATAATCTTTTGATTGGCCGAACCAGTCTTCCCAACCTTCGTTCCAGCCTTCTACCAATACCTGGTCGAATCCGTGCTCGGCTGCAAAGTCAATATAGCGTTTCACATTTTCGTTGTTGGCACCGTGCTTGCCGTTAGGTTTCGTTTTTGAATAATCCGTTTCGCCTAATTTTACGGAAGGTACATCATCCGTGTAAGCCCAACTGCTTTTTCCGGTAATCATTTCCCACCATACACCTACGTATTTCACCGGTTTAATCCAAGAAACATCTTCATATGCACAGGGTTCGTTCAGATTAAGGGTCAATTTGGAAGCAAGGATGTCGCGGGCATCATCACTTACAATCACCGTACGCCACGGAGATTTGCAAGGAGCCTGCATATATCCTTTATCTCCCACGGCATCAGGAGTCAGCCATGATTCGAATACGAGATTCTTGTCGTCCAGATTCAAGTGCATACAAGAGTAATCTACCAAAGCGGCTTCATGCAGGTTGATGTAAAGACCATCGGCCGTTTTCATCTGCAAAGAGGTCTGTACGCCTGTCGGTGAAAAGGAGGTCTGTGAAGCATTGCCGGTAATAGCGCCTTTCATCAATCCGCGAATCTCCGAAAGCTTGGATTCTGTATAGTCATATTCTTGCGTGTCATAGTCACCGGGAATCCAGAAAGCTGTATGATCACCCGTCATGGCAAACTGCGAATGTTCTTCCTTGATCACGAAATAATTCAGATTCTTCTGCAATGGAAATTCGTAACGGAATCCCAAGCCATCATCGTACAAACGGAAACGGATAACGATGTTGCGATCCTGCGCTTTCTGATCCAGCGTCACAGCTAACTCATTGTAGTGATTGCGAATGGATTTCACCTCTCCCCAAACCGGTTCCCAAATTTCATCAAAAGTGCCGGTTTTCACGTCGGCCAGTGTAAATCCGCTCATCAGTCCGGGATCATTCTTTAACTCCAATCCAAGCTTGGACGGTTTGATTACCTCCTTATTCTTATAAGAAAGTTCGTACACCGGTTCGCCTTGCGCGTTTACCGTAAAACTAAGTTTCAAAAGCCCGTTAGGAGAAGTAATACTTTCGGCCATAGTTGCTGTACTTATTAATAATAAGGAAAGCAGCAAGAAAGCCATTTTAGTGGTTAGTGTTTTCATGTGATTCATGATATGAATTTAATAAATTAATAATCGTATGGCAAAGATAAGCAGGAAACATTCAGGTTCGTTCCGCATATAAACGGAATATAAAAGAAATATCTGAAAACGTTTGCATAAACTTCTTACTATTAATAAGATAATAGAGAATAAAAAAGAGTGAAATATAAATCGAATAACAGGAAAATTTAATGATAACAGGAAAATAGCGGCGAATTTACATTAAATAAACAAGCATATAAATGTTTATATTTCGGATACAAGAAACAGGAAGGAAAGAAATAAAAGCACAATTTACACATCAAAAATAAGAGACATTTCCATCATCAGACAATCATTTGAATATCAACACATTAAACAAACCATTATTCCCCTCTACGAGAATCGACCCGTTCCCCGTAGAGAAACACATCGAGTCTCGTAGAGGAACGAACCTTTTCTCGGTGAGGAACCGACCGGATATTTATATAATATGACAAACACTTTAAGGACAGAAATAAAAGCATGTATACACTGTAACAAAATAAGAAATAAGGAAAGAGACATACACTTTACTTCAATTCTGTTTTAATAAAGGAATTCGACTAACATAATTTTCAGACATCCAAAGAAATGATTGAAGTCGTTTGATTGACAAGCCACCAAAACCTCTTTTTTTGCGAAATACAATCATTCCAGCACACCGATTTTCATAATTTCCTCTTCGAAGTTTTCCCGGTTGATAGCCTTGTTTTTCACTTTGTTCCGATAGGTATAAATCGTATTGATGGAATAATGAAGAAAGTTAGCAATTTTAGAACTGTCGTCAATGCCCAAACGGATAATTGCAAAAATTCTCAGTTCGGTATTCAACAGTTCACCCGGCTTCATTATAAAACGTTCTTCCGGTTGCAACAATCGATTGAACTCTGTTACAAAATCAGGATACAGGTGCAGGAAAGCATTGTCGAAGTTGGCATAAAATTCCTTTTGTTCCATTCCGGCAAACTGTGAAGATTTTGTAAGTTTAAGCAATTCCTCTGTTTGTCCGGCAGTGATTTTACGATTTACCGTACGACGAAAATTATCCAGTTTTTCAATATAAAGGGAGCAAAGATTAAGGAAATGTCCGATATATTCTTCCTTTATGTGATTGGCCTGCCGCAAATGACGCCGGGCAACAGAAAGTTTCTTCACCTGCTTGTATATCAGAACGACCGATATGATCAGGAAAACGGAAAGCAGGCTGACTATGATCAGAAAAAGAACCAATTGACGACGCTGGCGCTCTATCTGCAACTTATAGGCAGCATCTATCACAGGAAGCATACCCGAAATCTCGATGGTACGTAAACGCGCGTTACAGAAAATGGCATCTTCGAGCGAACGCTTGATATAATGATAAGCACGGGTTATATCACCTTGCCCGTAAAGAACAAAAGCCAGACTGGGCAAGGCGGCATTCTCCTTAACCGATGCCTTTATATCCGAAATGGTGGAGAGTATCAGATACTTTTCATACTCTTCCGGACGACCCTCGTCCCGATACAACTGTGCCAACGAAAAAGCCGCACGGGCAAAAACATTCGATTCCTCCGGCTGGCTATGTACCAATTCCTGAAATATTTTTTTAGCCTGCATGTACTGACGGGTAGCGACAAAGCGTTCGGCTTCATAAAGACGGTACTCGGGCAAAGCAGGCGAAAGAACGGTCAATAGCGAATCCCTGTATTTATTTTGGAGTGCTGCATACTTTGCAACATAGGCGCTATCGTGAGAATAACTGGCCAGAAAAGAATTCAACTGCCGCCCGCAATTATAAAAAGCCGGTAACAAGCTATCGGGAAGCGTGGTACGATTGATGCCGTGCAACCTGTCCCAAGCCTCTTTATACATTCCGGAAACAGACAAGACAGATACCTGGCAAAGCCGGATCTCATCCACCCAAGAGACATTATGCAAAGAATCGGCTATCGACAAACTACGGTCGAAATATGCCATGGCCGAATCCGATACAAAAAGTTCATACTCCGTCCCTAACCTTTTATTAAGACGGAATTTTTGTTGCAAAGTCAACGACGGCCGGGCCAGTAGCCGTTTCAAACTATCGATACGGCCTTCTTTTTGCTTCATATATATCTGTTGCTGGCCCAATACCTTGTCCAACCGAACGAGAATGGTATCCGTTCCCTTACCCGCACACACGGAAAGAACGCCCCAAAAAAGTGATATCATTACAACAACCAATCGTCTCATAGCCTGTTTTTTCGCATAAGCGTTCAAAAGTACAAAATTTATCCCAAAATATCCCCTCCTTTGCCATATGAAATGCAGGCAGCCCTTCAACATCCTACAAATAAATTTGTTTTCGCTTTCGGTTTGTTGTACTTTTGCCTAAACTTGTATGCATAAAAAATGAAAGAAGCAATTTATATATTCATTGGAGGCGGTGCCGGAAGCGTACTCCGCTATCTGGCGCAAATAGGACTCAACGAACGGATGTCCGGCATCGGATTCCCGTTTTCATGGGGGACGTTTGCCGTAAACATCATCGGGAGTTTCTTTATCGGCCTGTTCTATTCCGTATCCGAGCGCTGGAACCTGCCTATGGAAATGAGACTCTTTCTCACAACAGGCCTATGCGGGGGCTTTACCACATTTTCCACTTTCTCCAATGACGGGCTAAGCCTGCTGAAAGGAGAGTTTTACGGCACCTTCCTGCTCTATTTTTTCCTAAGCGTTGTTTTGGGATTAGTAGCCGTACTGGCCGGTGGATTCACCGGGAAATTATTAGGATAACTTAAAAAAAGAGATAGAGAGAATGAGAACGACTAAAACTGCCAAAGCGTCCATTATACGCATCGCACCTCCCATTGTGGAAGAACCATCCGAAAGTCTCGAACCATTGAAAGAACTCTTCGAAAAAGAAGAAACCGCATACCGGCTTTCCTTCACCAAAAGTATGGAAACGGGAATCTACGCTTCCTACCGGAGTATCAAAGAGTGTGCTTTCAGTAACATCACTTTTATTGATTCCGCTTTCAAATCGGCCCAAATATCCGATGTTGTTTTCCGGCAATGCGATTTCTCCAACATCTCTTTCGCCGGAAGTTCCTTCTACCGGGTAGAGTTCATCGACTGCAAATTGATGGGAACCAATTTCGGAGAGTCTACATTCAATCATGTACGGATGATAAATTGCAACAGCCGATACATCAACCTCGCCATGAGCAAAACGAACCAGATGCAATTTAGCCGGTGCGACTTACAGAACGGCAGCCTTAACGACTGCCGCTTACAAGCGACCGCATTCGAACACTGTTCGCTGATACAAGCTGACTTCTCGCATACGCGTCTACGGAGCATAGACTTGCGTACTTCGCGTATCAATGGCCTGCAAATCAATATTTCCGACCTGCAAGGCGCAATCGTCAGTTCCATACAGGCAATGGAGCTACTTCCATTGTTGGGAGTAGTCATCAATGACGACTTCCACCAGTAAATAATTTCCCCAAACATTAGTGAACAGACAGGCGTACCTGTTGCCCAATTTCAAAATTTATCAGTTTACAACTTTCATTATAACACCGGGAAGCGAACCAATTCCCTCCTTTCATTGTTATTTAAATACTAACTAATAGGGAACAAAACAGGGCAGAATTACCTATTCATAGTGATTCCCCACTTCCCGGATAGTGAGTACATTTGCAAGTATCTAAAATATAAGAGAAACAATGAAAATAGAAAAAATTATCGGACGTGAAATCCTCGACTCCAGAGGTAACCCCACAGTGGAAGTAGACGTAGTATTGGAATCAGGTATCATGGGACGTGCATCCGTTCCATCAGGTGCGTCAACCGGTGAACACGAAGCACTGGAATTGCGTGACGGTGACAAAAAACGTTATGGTGGAAAAGGTGTACTGAAAGCCGTAGAAAACGTAAACAATATTATCGCCCCGCATCTTATCGGCATGTCTTCTCTCGACCAGATGGGTATCGACCATGCCATGCTGGCACTGGACGGAACAAAAACCAAATCGAATCTGGGCGCTAATGCCATCCTCGGCGTATCACTTGCCGTAGCCAAAGCAGCAGCCAGCTATCTCGATATTCCTCTTTACAGATATATCGGTGGAACCAATACTTATGTATTGCCTGTTCCGATGATGAATATTATCAATGGCGGTTCACACAGTGACGCCCCGATCGCTTTTCAGGAATTTATGATCCGCCCTGTAGGTGCAAATTCATTCAAAGAAGGATTGCGCATGGGTGCAGAAGTATTCCACGCATTGAAGAAAGTATTAAAAGATCGCGGACTTAGTACTGCCGTAGGTGACGAAGGCGGTTTCGCTCCCAACCTCGAAGGTACCGAAGATGCACTGAATTCGATCATTGCAGCCATCAAAGCTGCCGGATACGAGCCGGGTAAAGATGTAATGATTGCCATGGACTGTGCTTCTTCCGAATTCTACCACGACGGCATCTACGATTATACCAAGTTCGAAGGGGACAAAGGTAAAAAACGTACAGCCGACGAACAGATAGACTATTTGGAGAAACTGATCAACGAATACCCGATCGATTCTATCGAAGACGGTATGAGCGAAAATGACTGGGAAGGTTGGAGAAAACTGACCGAACGTATCGGCAGCCGCTGCCAGTTGGTAGGTGACGACTTGTTCGTAACCAATGTAGACTTCTTGGCTATGGGTATCGAAAAAGGTTGTGCCAACTCTATCCTGATCAAAGTAAACCAAATCGGTTCATTGACAGAAACATTGAATGCCATCGAAATGGCTCATCGTCATGGTTACACTACCGTAACTTCCCACCGTTCCGGTGAAACGGAAGATGCAACGATTGCAGACATTGCCGTAGCAACCAACAGCGGACAGATCAAAACCGGTTCATTGAGCCGTTCAGACCGTATGGCCAAATACAACCAACTTCTCCGTATTGAAGAAGAACTGGGCGACCGTGCCGTATACGGATACAAACGTTTGAAATAATTAAAACTGTTTGATAGATAATAAAGAGAGGTTTAGCTTTAGGAATATATTCCGGCTAAACCTCTCTTTTTATATTAAGAAGATAAAAATCTTCATTTGATTACGAAAACGATACTTTATCAATCATCTTCCGACCTACTCCATCACAATCTTATAAGTCTTCTGTTTTCCCGGAACCCCCGTTTCTATCCGGATCAGAACAACTTTCTCATTCAACGGACTCAAATCGAAATAGTTTCTACCTCCGGCAATCCCGTTTATTTTCTGCAATAGGGTTCCTCCCAATGTATAAAATGCCGCTTTCAAGCAATCCTCAGTTTCAATAACCACACGCTTGGCCTGTTTGTCGTAATAGCAACGGACAGAAGCATCATCTACTTTCTCTAAAGAAGTAATCTGATCCCAGTCTCCTTGCTGAAATCCGGAACTCATAGACTCATTGCAAACCACAATCGTCTCTCCCATCGAACTTTGTGCCCGTTCATCCTGGCTACCCCAACAACCGAAGCTCTCTTGGGCACAGACAAACCCGCACCACATTAATAATAGATACAGAATACTAATCTTTCTCATAATTAATAACCGGGATTTTGAGTTAGGTTCGGATTCTTACTGATTTCACTTTCCGGTATAGGCAACAATGAACGGAAACCCGAAATTTTTAAATAAGAGGCTGTATTTCCCAAAACCTGTAAGATAAAGCGTCCTTTACCCTCTCCATGTAGTTTATCCAAATAAATCTGTGCTACAGAATCATCCGTAAGCACTGTATCTACAGATATATTACATCCAATTTCCATAAATATTCGTTTCGCCTCTTCCATTCTCCCTGTTTTATACAATGCCACCGCATTTACCAAAAACGAATCGATCGAACTGTAAGGAGAAAGAACCGGAGTGGAGTTTTCTATTTGTCTCATCGCATTTTCCCAACGACCCAACAACAGATATGCCTGTGACATCACAAAAAAAGCATCATTTTTTGAAAAATACCCATTACCGTTTTCCACAGGTAAATATACCCCTGCTTGAGCAAGATCTTCAATAACGAAATTCAATACCTCTTCTTTATTTACACGAGAAAGATTCAATTCTTCATTCTGTATATCCAAACTCACTGGAACATCACCAAAAGTTTCTACCAATTTCATGTATGCCTCGGCACGCAATGCACGGGCTTCTCCCTTTGCCGTATTAGCCCATTCAGTTTGAGGCATGGATACCATAATCAGCATATTGGTGTGAGTAATATAAGCATACATCTCCGCCCAGATCATTTCCAACTGACGATTGGATGCCGTAAAAGTATGATTATAAAACTCAGGAAGTTCATCATTCTGTTTTACATACGAATTATCTATAGCTTTCAGTTTTTGCATCCACTGCTGCCGATTCGCATAAACCATATTCAAGAAAGATCGTGTATCCGATTCACTCTGCCATGTTGTTTCCTCACTCGTCCCCGGATCTTTACTTGTTTCCACCTTGTATTCGAAAGTATATTCTTTAGTTATTCCGGCATTGTTGGAAACTTTCAGCACCAAAGGGTAATTCTTCGACTGTACACTTTCCGAACAAGACATACGAATCTTAAAAGAAGTACCATAAACAGACTTTCCACCATACTCAACTGTATAAGTCATTCCAGCCGGACATCCTTCCAACTGCACATTGATATCTTGCTTTTCTTCGTTCAAAAAGAATACCTGCACCCATCCCCACGAATCTTCGTCGGACATCGTTTCACCATTCAATGGATTCGGCACTTCATCAAAAATCAATCTAAAGTCAGCTTTCCGCACAACTTCCCCCGATCTTGCCGCATAAAGAGCATAAGGAACAGACATCATCTGCTGAGTAGAAACTTCCGTATAATTAGAACCACCCTCTGTATCAACCTCTACCTTTACAAAATACGAATCGTCATACCACTGAATCGCGCTAAAATTGCCTTCCGAAGTACCATGCCCCAGAATCAGATTCAAAACACCGTATTTGTTGGTCAACGCCGTATGTGTTTCCATATAAACAGTTTGTCCTTCAATTCCTCCTTTCAGAATAGAGAATCGGACCGATACATTTTTCTCCGCTACAATTTGCAGTTGGGCATCCCTTATCACCGCCTGATAATTTACTCCATATGGAACTTGGGCTGAAACTGTAGCCCCTAACAATAAAAAGAATAAAATGAAAGTCGTGATTTTATTCATAACAATAATGCAATTAATATTTAAAAATTATATTGTTTGTACTGGCAAAAATACAGCATTTCATAAAATCAGCCAATAGGTTGGCTCAATCATCGTAGTAAACAAAAAAAACACCTCGGAGATACCGAGATGCTTTCTTTCATTTTGAGCCTCTTGTCGGATTCGAACCAACGACCCCGAGATTACAAATCACGTGCTCTGGCCAACTGAGCTAAAGAGGCGGGTGGGTAAGCTTACTATATCGCGCCGCTACAACCAACTACCTTTGCTGCGATCAAGCCCTGGAGGATTCGAAGGGAGCTGGCCGTATAGGACTTACCCGTTTTGCGGTTGCAAAGGTACATCTTTTTCTTTAATCTGCAATAGCTAATATACATTTTTTCTGCAAAAAAGAAACAAAGCGCTACCTTTCAACCGCTTAGCAAACAAAAAATAATTCTATCCCTACTACTTTCCGGGCTTTATTAACTTTAACAGGCTTATCTCCCCTATCAAACAATATTATTTGTACCTTTGTGCGCTATTTTAAATGAAAAAATGACAGAAAACAGAAATTACTTACAGAAATACGCCATGCATTTCGGTACATATATGGGGATGTATTGGATACTGAAATTTATTTTATTTCCGCTGGGATTCACTATTCCGTTCCTTTTGTTCTTATTTATGTGTCTTACCCTCGCGGTGCCCTTTTTAGGATATCACTATGCCAAAATGTATAGAAACAAAATATGTGGAGGCACAATCGGCTTTGCCCATGCATGTCTTTTCACCTTGTTTATGTACATGTTCGCTTCGCTGCTCGTGGCAGTGGCTCATTATATTTATTTCCAATTCATCGATCATGGATTTATCATGAATCAATATGTGAACCTGATGCAACAAGTGACGACAGAGCTTCCCGGAATGGAAAATGAAAAAGAAATGCTTAAGAATGCAATAGACAGTGTACAAGCGTTATCTCCAATCGATATAACCATGCAGCTTCTATCCAGCGATGTATTTTTTGGCAGTTTAATTGCTATTCCTACCGCACTGTTTGTGATGAAGAGAAGTAGAAACACACCTGCGGGAACGGCAGAGCCCCCACAGGGATAATTCATTAATCATAATTCATTAAAAAGATGGATATATCTGTAGTGATCCCTTTGTTCAACGAGGAGGAATCGATTCCTGAACTGTTTGCCTGGATTGAACGAGTAATGAAAGCCAATGGTTTTTCATACGAAGTCATCTTTGTCAACGATGGTAGTACGGACCGTTCGTGGGAGATTATCGAACAACTCAAAAACCAGTCTCCATTCGTAAAAGGAATAAAATTCCGCCGCAACTACGGCAAATCACCGGCCTTATACTGCGGATTCAAAGAGGCGGAAGGGGATGTTGTCATCACCATGGATGCCGACCTGCAAGATAGCCCCGATGAAATACCGGAGCTCTACCGCATGATCACAGAAGACGGTTACGACCTCGTATCCGGCTGGAAACAAAAAAGATATGATCCACTCTCCAAAACCATACCGACCAAACTATTCAATGCTACGGCCCGTAAAGTATCGGGTATCAAAAACCTGCACGACTTCAATTGCGGACTGAAAGCCTATCGCAAAGTAGTAGTAAAAAATATCGAGGTATATGGCGAAATGCACCGCTACATCCCCTATCTGGCCAAAAATGCCGGATTCAAGAAGATAGGAGAAAAAGTAGTCCATCACCAGGCACGTAAATTCGGTAAAACTAAGTTCGGTGGCTTGAACCGCTTCTTCAACGGGTATCTGGATTTAATTTCACTCTGGTTCTTATCTGCATTCGGAGTAAAACCGATGCACTTTTTCGGTCTTTTGGGTTCGCTGATGTTCATCTTCGGATTCATCTCCGTAATAATAGTGGGCGCTACCAAACTATATCATATGCACAACGGCATGGCTTACCGATTGGTGACCGACTCTCCCTATTTTTATCTGTCGCTCACAGCCATGATCATAGGAACCCAGCTATTTATGGCCGGTTTTTTAGGTGAACTGATTTCGCGCACCTCTCCGGAACGTAATAATTATCAGATAGAAAAAATAATATAAAAAGAACCCGAACCGTAAAATGATGAATATATGAAGAATTTAATCCGACTTTTTTTAATCCTCTTTGTTGCAGGTATTGCCATTGGGACGCACACTTCATGTTCCGAAGACAGTGATTGTTCCATCGCCGGACGTGCCATGATCAACTGTACGCTCTACAGGATGCCGGCTCCGTCAGAAACGATTTTACAAAATGACACGTTGGATTCATTGACGGTAACTGCCCTCGGAACCGATTCTATCATTATAAACAATCAGAAGAAAGTGCACACTTTATCACTACCTTTGCGCTTTACATCGGATTCTACCGTATTTATCTTCTATTATGCATACCGGGAAGATCCGACTTTATGTGATACGGTATACATCAAGCAGGATAATACCCCCTATTTTGAATCGATGGATTGCGGATACAGTATGAAACAAAGTATACTCGGACTTGGGCACAGCGAAGTAGAATTAGACTCCATATACATAAGTAATAAACAAGCCAACACTGATGGGACAGAAAATCTTAAGTTATTCTACCGCAATCGCGATTAGTCTGCTTCTACTCTTACCGGCAGGATTTACGGTACATGCCCAGCAACGGCCATATGTTAATCCCACTCCGAAAAGAGATCAGAAAAAAAACGTAAAGGAAGAGCCGAAGGAGATTGTTCCGTTATACAACGGTACCTATATTGGTGTGGATTTATATGGCATAGGAAGTAAACTTTTAGGAGGCGACCTTCTCAGTTCGGAGATTAACGTGGCGGTGAACTTAAAAAACATGTTTTTACCAACCGTAGACGTAGGTTTTGGCACGACAGATTCTTGGAGCGATACCGGTATTCATTATAAAAGTTCCGCTCCTTTCTTCCGTATCGGAATAGATTATAACACCATGGCCAAGAAAAAAGAGAAAAACAGTTTTTTATATGTCGGACTTCGCTATGGTTTCAGCCATATGAAATACGATATCAGCAGTCTGGCAATACAAGACCCGGCATTCGGTGGCGAGATGGGAAATCCGAGTCAGGAAGACGGTATTTGGGGTGGTAGTGTCCCTTACGATCATCCGGGGCAAAAAGCGACTATGCAATGGTTCGAATTCGTGGCAGGAGTACGGGTACAGATTTATAAAAGTTTTTATATGGGATGGGCTGTCCGGATGAAATATAAACTCTCGGCATCAGTAAGCGAATACGGCAATCCATGGATGGTACCCGGATTCGGAAAATACAACTCTAACAACATGGGAGTGACTTACTCTTTAATATATAAACTACCTTATTAAGCACAATGACAGGATTAGAAGTCTGGCTGCTTGCAATTGGCTTAGCGATGGATTGTTTCGCTGTTTCTATTGCGAGCGGTATTATTTTGAAACGCATCCAATGGCGACCAATGTTCGTGATGGCTCTCTTTTTCGGTGTTTTCCAAGCATTAATGCCGCTGTTAGGTTGGACAGGCGCCAGCACATTCAGTCACCTTATCGAAAGTGTAGACCATTGGATAGCCTTTGCCATTCTTGCTTTTCTGGGTGGGCATATGGTGCGGGAATCTTTTAAGGAAGAAGATTGTCGTCATGATTTCAACCCGACCAGCTTAAAAGTCGTACTCACAATGGCCATAGCCACCAGTATCGATGCTTTAGCCATCGGCATATCCTTTGCTTTTCTGGGCATCCGTGATTTCTCTGCCATCCTCTCCCCTATCTGTATTATCGGATTTGTATCATTCGCCCTGTCGATGGCAGGCTTAATTTTCGGCATAAAATGCGGTTGCGGATTTGCACGAAAACTGCGTGCCGAACTATGGGGAGGCATCATACTGATGATCATCGGAGTCAAGATCTTAATTGAACATTTATTTTTCAGCTAACGAATAAAGAATGATATGAAAGCAAAAAAAAGTTTTATCTGGTTAGGCATTCTTCTGCTGGCAACAATCTGGATATTGGTTCGTAAAAACAACGTCCCTTACCACAGCATCAACGGATTGGTATTCGGAACGATTTATAACATCACTTATCAATATGATGGCGATCTGAAATCGGAGATAGAAGCCGAATTAAAACGGTTCGACGGTTCACTCTCACCCTTCAATGACACTTCCATTATTTCACGCATCAACCGGAACGAAGAAATTGTAACAGACAGTTTTTTTCAAACCTGTTTCAATCGTTCCATGGAGATATCGGAAGAAACCAATGGCGCTTTCGACATCACAATCGCCCCTCTGGCAAATGTCTGGGGATTCGGTTTTAAAAAGGGAGAGTTTCCGGATTCAATGAAAATAGACAGCCTGCTGCAAATCACCGATTATAAAAAGGTAAAACTGGTTGACGGCAGGGTAGTAAAAGAAGATCCGCGTATCATGCTCAGTTGCAGTGCCGTCGCTAAAGGTTATTCGGTAGATGTCGTGGCACGCCTGCTCGAAAAAAAAGGTATTCAGAATTATATGGTAGATATCGGTGGGGAAATTGTTGCCAAAGGAAAAAATTCACGCAACGGGCTATGGCGCATCGGTATCAATAAGCCGATAGACGACTCATTGTCCGTCAATCAGGAAATACAAACCATACTTGAACTAAGCGATGCAGGACTTGCCACATCGGGAAATTACCGTAATTTTTATTATAAAGACGGAAAAAAGTATGCGCATACCATTGATCCGCGAACAGGATATCCGGTACAACACAATATCCTTTCCGCTACCGTCATTGCCGAAGATTGCATGACAGCAGATGCCTTGGCTACAGCTTTCATGGTGATGGGGCTGGAAGAAGCATCCGCCTTTGCCAACGCGCATCCGGCAATAGACGCTTATTTTATCTATAGTGACGAAAACGGAAAATTCCAGACTTTCTTTACAGACGGAATGAAAAAGTATATGCCTGCTAAATAATTCGGGGCATAAAGTATCTTTTTTTCACTAAATGAGCGCATCTAATAAATATATCTTTTGGCAACTCCGACTCATGCCGTACAAAAGTATATACTATTATATGATGAAAGTGTATACTTTTATATGGCATAAGTGTACATTCATCTTGGTGATAAATACAGACTTATGCATTCGTTGTCCAATCGTTTTATTATCTTCTGATAATCAATCTATTATCAATCATTTCATAAACACAAAATACACAGCCAGAATCAAACAAAGAAAAGCGGCAAGATGATTCCAGTGTAAAGATTCGCCTTTAAACAATAAGGTGGAAAACACAGTAAACACAATCAGTGTAATCACCTCTTGAATTACTTTCAACTGCATCAACGTAAAGGGACCGCCGTTTCCATTGAATCCGAGCCGGTTGGCCGGTACTTGGCATGAATACTCGGCAAGAGCAATCAGCCAGGAAAACAATATAACGCCATACAACGGCCAATTACTTATCACTTTAGTCTCCTGCAATTTTAAGTGCCCATACCATGCAAACGTCATGAATATATTCGAAACAATCAACAACGAAACAGCATAAATACCTTTCATCATATTTTTTCTGCTTTTAATATAAACTAATCTATTTTATCGGGTAATAACTCTTCCTGTACATTTGTCATACTTCCCCACAAGCTATAACGTGCTTCGGGATTCATCGCTTCAAGCTGTTGCAAAATACCTTTCATATCACTGCGACTCGACTGGGATTCATAAGGGCAGTTTTTCACCTGCTTCCGATATTCATGTAACGCAGCAAGCTCTGTCAGGTCTTTTTCGTGTACCAGACACATCGGACGGATGATGGTCATATCGAACTTTTTCATTGCCAACTTAGGAGGCATCGTAGAGAAAGCACCTTGAAAAGTTATATTCATCAATAATGTTTCAAGGATATCATCCATATGATGTCCTAATGCTATTTTGTTGCATCCCTGCTCTTTGGCAACCGTAAAAAGAGCTTTCCGTCTATTCCAGGAGCAAAGAAAACAAGGCGACTTACGAGTGTCGGTAGTTGGATCGAAAGAGGTCTCATACACCACCAAAGGCACTCCGAAAGCCTCGGTATGTGCTTTCAGATATTCCAAATCGCTCTGATAAGGAATATTTTTCATTACCACATGTACGGCTACGACCGAAAATCGGGGTTTGAATATTTTCGCCCGCTTTCCCAATAACTCGACTAAGGCCAGTGAATCCTTCCCGCCCGAAAGACCGATTAGGATTTTATCACCTTCTTCTATCAGCCCATACTGCACCACTCCCTTATTAAACCGCCGCTCAATGCCGCGCAAGGTCTGTTCTTCTTCTGTAAACTTTGCCATATTTATAAAATCGGCTGCAAAAGTAAGCGAAAAGAATGATTTAAAGAAGAATTAACATAATAGAATAACAGTAAAACAGAGAATATTCCCGATTAATTTGTATTTTTGAACTTCTGAATTGCTACAAGTCACAAACCCTTGGTAGCAAGTAGTTTTGCAAAAGAGCAACGGACTCATTATCGGTCTTCCTTTGTTCGTAACTTGTAACTTAAAAGACAATGAAGAAAAAACATATCTTATTCTTTTTATTCTGCTTTGTACTGACAGGCATTTCTGCACAAACACTGGAGCAGGCTAAAGTCATGTTCAACAAAAAACAATACAGCGAGGCCAAGCCTGTTTTCAAGAAATACGTAAAATCTCAACCGGCTAACGGCAATTATAATTTGTGGTACGGTGTCTGCTGCCTGAAGACAGGAGAACCGCAGGAAGCCGTGAAATATTTAGAAACAGCCGTCAAGAAGCGCATTCCCAGCGGACAATTGTACTTGGCAGAAACTTACAATGACCTGTATCGCTTTGAAGACGCCGTTAAAAATTACGAAGCTTATATAGAAGATCTTACCAAAAAGAAAAAACCGACCGAAGAAGCCGAGAAGTTATTGGACAAGGCCAAAGCCAATCTCCGTATGTTGAAAGGTGTGGAAGAGGTATGCATCATCGACAGTTTTGTTGTAGATAAAGCGAACTTTCTCGATACTTATAAAATAAGCGAAGAATCAGGAAAGTTGTTCACGTATAATAAATTCTTCAAAACAGAAGGAGACCATCCGGGAACTGTGTATGAAACCGAACTCGCCAACAAAATATATTATAGCGAAAAGGATAAGAACGGTTTGCTCAATATTTTTTCTAAAAATAAAATGCTCGATGAATGGAGCAAGGGATGGGAACTTCCAAGTAGCATAAACGCTTCGGGAAATACAAACTATCCATACGTCTTGACAGATGGAGTAACCATTTATTACGCTTCGGACGGAGAAAGCTCCATCGGTGGATATGATATCTTCGTAACACGTTATAACACGGCTACCGATACGTACATGAGACCGGAAAATGTGGGTATGCCTTTCAATTCTCCATACAATGATTATATGTATGTGATCGATGAATACAACAATTTAGGCTGGTTTGCCTCAGACCGCTATCAACCGGAGGGGAAAGTCTGCATCTATGTTTTTATTCCGAACGAATCCAAGCAAGTATATAATTACGAAGCAATGGACCCGAAGCAAATAGTAGCCCTTGCCCAACTTCATTCGCTGAAAACAACCTGGAAAGATCAAAAGGAAGTGGATAGCGCCCGGAAAAGGCTGGAAGATGCCATCAATCATAAGCCTCAGGAACAGTTTGTAGCTGATTTTGAATTTGTGATCGATGATCATGCAACGTACTATCACCTAGATGATTTCAAATCTCCACAAGCGAAAGATCTCTTCAAAAGATATCAGACAAAAGAAAAAGATTATCGCCAGCAAGAAAATAAGCTGGACAACCAACGGCAGTGGTATGCACGTGCCAATAAAGAAGAAAAAGCTAAAATAGCTCCCTCTATCCTCGATCTTGAAAAACGGGTAAGACAAATGTCCCGTGAACTTGATGAAGAGGCTATCATCATCCGCAATACAGAAATACAATATAAAAAATAACAAAACTATGGACGTACTGATAATCATTGTACTCATCATCGCTGCAGTTATACTGTTTCTGGTGGAGTTATTCGTTATTCCGGGAATCAGCTTTGCAGGGATCGCAGCACTGGGATGTATTATTTTTGCCAACTATTATGCATTTGCCAATCTCGGTACGGGGGCAGGATTTATCACATTGGTCGTATCGGGTGTGGCCTGCGTCGGCTCACTGGTCGGTTTCATGCGTTCAAAAACACTGGACAAGCTGGCTCTAAAGAAAGATATAACTTCCAAAATAGACAACAGTGCCGCAAATAAAATCAAAGTAGGCGATATGGGTATAACCACCACCCGCCTGGCACAAATCGGTTATGCCGAAATTGAAGGTAACATCATAGAAGTAAAATCGACAGAAGGATTGCTGGACGAGAAGACTCCGATTATCGTTAACCGTATCGCTGACGGCACTATCTTTGTAGAAAAACAAAAACCATAATATTCACTTAATTCAAAACTCATCATGAATATCGAACCCATGTATCTGACTATCTTACTGATAGCGGGAGGTATTATTCTCCTGGTTCTCTTTTTTCATTATGTGCCTTTTTTCCTTTGGCTATCGGCCAAAGTATCAGGAGTAAACATCTCATTGGTACAACTTTTCCTCATGCGTATCCGTAATGTTCCGCCGTATATCATTGTGCCGGGCATGATCGAAGCCCACAAAGCCGGATTAAACAAAATCACCCGTGACGAACTCGAAGCACATTACTTGGCCGGAGGACATGTAGAACGGGTAGTACATGCGCTCGTATCTGCCTCAAAAGCCAATATAGAACTTCCGTTCCAGATGGCAACTGCCATTGACTTGGCAGGACGTGACGTATTCGAAGCTGTACAGATGTCTGTTAATCCGAAAGTGATCGACACACCCCCTGTAACTGCCGTTGCCAAAGACGGCATCCAGTTGATAGCCAAAGCCCGTGTAACGGTACGTGCCAATATCCGCCAGTTAGTAGGTGGTGCCGGCGAAGATACGATTCTGGCCCGTGTAGGCGAAGGTATTGTGTCTTCTATCGGTTCTTCCGAAAACCACAAATCGGTTCTTGAGAATCCGGACTCCATTTCCAAACTGGTGTTACGCAAAGGACTCGATGCAGGAACGGCTTTTGAAATCCTGTCTATCGATATCGCCGATATCGATATAGGTAAAAACATCGGTGCCGCCCTTCAGATAGACCAAGCCAATGCCGATAAAAACATTGCACAAGCCAAAGCGGAGGAACGCCGCGCAATGGCGGTAGCCACCGAACAGGAAATGAAAGCAAAAGCAGAAGAAGCACGGGCTAATGTGATTCAGGCAGAAGCGGAAATTCCTAAAGCAATCGCAGAAGCTTTCCGTAGCGGCAACTTAGGTATTATGGATTATTACAAGATAAAAAATATTCAAGCCGATACTTCCATGCGCGAAAATATAGCAAAACCGATCGGTGGAAATACGAACATGCCGCTTGGTGATTAATCCATCGCCACAAAATGATGCAGAGTTTCATAAGAACCTGTTTAAATTTTACTCAGCATTATTTTAAAAGTTATTTTTGAGGATGTTTTTCTGTTTTTAAAGGAGGATAGCGGGCTATCTGACGAATGAAAGCAGGAAAACAGACCGAAAATGAGCTTAAAATAAACTGATAAAACTTTTTAGGGGAAAATGTAAGCAGGCTCGAAGGTTTTCATTTTTAATAAACACTTTGTGGAGCTCTGTGTTATTTTTATAGAGAACTTGTTTAAAACTTAATCCTTATAAACATGAAAAAGTATTTTCCTTCCTCGGAGTTGATCATCAATGAAGACGGATCTGTATTCCATCTCCACGTGAAACCGGAACAACTGGCCGACAAAGTCATTTTAGTGGGTGATCCCGGACGTGTGGCACTCGTAGCTTCTCATTTTGAGAATAAAGAATTCGAGGTAGAAAGCCGCGAATTTAAAACGGTCACAGGAACCTATAAAGGCAAGCGTATTACGGTTGTCTCTACCGGTATCGGTTGCGACAATATCGACATCGTCATGAACGAATTGGACGCATTGGCCAATATCGATTTTCAAACTCGTGAAGAGAAAGAACACCTTCGCTCATTGGAATTAGTGCGCATCGGCACTTGCGGGGGATTACAGCCCAATACTCCGGTCGGTACTTTCGTCTGCTCACAAAAATCAATCGGATTTGACGGATTGCTGAACTTCTATGCCGGACGTAACGCTGTTTGTGACCTTGCTTTCGAACGAGCTTTCCTGAACCATATGGGATGGTCGGGCAACATGTGCGCCCCCGCCCCTTATGTGATTGATGCCAATGCCGAGTTGATTGACCGGATTGCAAAAGAAGATATGGTACGTGGTGTGACTATCGCTGCGGGAGGGTTCTTCGGTCCACAGGGACGTGAACTGCGTGTACCGTTGGCTGATCCCAATCAAAACGACAAGATTGAGAAGTTTGAATACAACGGCTTCAAAATTACGAATTTCGAAATGGAGAGCTCCGCTCTTGCAGGACTGGGCAGATTGATGGGACACAAGGCTATGACTGTGTGCATGGTAATAGCCAATCGTTTGATTAAAGAAGCGAACACCGGTTATAAGAATACCATCGATACTTTGATTAAAACCGTTCTCGATAGAATCTGATGAATTTATCTTTTGTCGCCATCGACTTCGAAACAGCTACAGGCTACATGGAGAGTGCTTGTTCGGTAGGTATCGTCACCGTGACCGACGGTATCATAACAGACGAATATTGCAGTCTCATCCAACCGCCGGAAAACGAATATTGGCGTTCAAATATCCTTGTACATGGCATTACCCCGGATATGACCGAATCATTGCCGGGGTTTCATGCCATTTATCCCGAAGTGAAAAAACGGTTGCAAGGAATGACAGTGGTTGCCCACAATGAACAATTCGACCGTAATGTATTGCAGCGCACGATGCGTATGTATCAACTTGATTACGATGAATTGCTGCTTGCGGAACGTTGGGAATGTACTTTACGCATTTACCGTTCTTTAGGCTATAAACCGGCAAATCTGAGTGCCTGTTGCGAACGACAAGGTATCGAACTTACACATCACGAAGCCCTGTCCGATGCTCGCGGATGTGCCAAATTATACCTTAATTTTCTGGAACGCTACTGTCCGGCTAATACCCTATGGTAAATCGTTCTTGATGATGGGCAGGTTTTTCAAACTCGTCAATCATGGCAGCCGCATAATCCTGTACGGAAATATGGCTGTTACCTGCTATGTCTACCACCATATCATCTTTTCCTAAACGATATCTGCCGGTACGTACTCCGGGAGCCATATCGGCAGCCGGTGAGAAAAATACCCAATCGATTTCTTTTTCTTTTTTCAAGAAATGAAAATAAAAATCACTTAATGCCTTGACTCCGGGTAATAGTTTTTCGGGTACCTCACCGGAATCTACCAAACGTATGCCCGGAGCTATAAACAAAGACCCGGCACCGCCGACCATCAGGAAACGGCTGACTCCGGATTTCTTCACTCCGTCCATTATTGTCAGATAAACCTTAATCGTTTCATCGTATATATCCGGATTATCCCATCCGGGATTGAATGCACTGATCACCGCATCGGCTCCTTTACATACTTCGGCTACCTCATCCAAGGAAGAAACATCCGCTTTCTTTATGATCAGATTTTCGTTTTGTATCTTGATCTTCTCCGGATGACGAACCACTGCCGTAACCTGAATTTCACGGTTTAAAGCTTCATTCAGAATAGCCGACCCCACGAAGCCACTCGCTCCTATTAATACTACCTTTTTCATATCCAATTTGTTTTAATGTTCAATTTATAATACTATAATAGTATAACACACCACCCTACAAATTGTTGTGACATGAAAAAGAGGATCAGATATACTTCTCGATTGCCACTTTTAACTGCTCCATGGAATAAGGTTTAGATACCACCTCATTACAACCGGCAGCAAGCGCCTGCTTCTGTTCTGTATAAAAAGCATGGGCCGTCACTGCTATAATGGGGATATCAGCAGACATGGTACGAATTTTTGCAGTAGCTTCAATACCATTCATTACCGGCATACGAATGTCCATCAAGATTAAATCGGGAGTATCCCGTAAGAAACTTTTCACAGCTTCTTCCCCGTTCGTTACCCACAAAATAGTATATTCTTTTTTTAGAAAAGCATTTATCTGCATAAAGTTGACCTCGATATCTTCAACCACAAGAATCCGCTTTTGCCCTGCCTTATACGCAGTCCCCTCATCTGCTGACGAATGAGGTTGCCGAAAAGGCAGATATAAAGCGAACACGCTCCCTTTACCCAATTCAGATTCTACTTCGATCCGTCCGCCAAGACATTCTGCAATACTTTGGCAGATAGGTAATCCTAATCCTGTCCCTGTACAAAAGCATTCAATTTCTCAAAACGGGTAAATATCAGGGGGAGCTTCTCCTTAGATATGCCGCAACCGGTATCACGGACGAACAATTTCACCCAATCTCCCTCTTTACACATCCCCAATGTTATAGTGCCCTGTTTCGTATTCTTGATAGCATTGGAAAGAAAATTAAACAATACTTGAGTAACCCGATTACGGTCCGTCACCGTAACTATTTCCTCTTCCGGACGTACTACTTTAAACTCAACATTCTCTTTCATCTTCAATCGATGTACTTTCCCAACCTCATCAATCAACGTACAGATCTCCGCCGGTTGAAGCTGCATCTCCGACTTCCCCGATTCAATACGTGACAAATCAAGGATATCATCGATCAACTGCAACAACAAATTGCTATTCTTACGAATGATGCCTATGTATTCTTCTTTTTCTTCGGGATCTTCCGTAAAAGCAACAATCTCAGAAAAACCGACAATAGCATTGAGTGGAGTACGTATTTCATGGCTCATATTTGCCAGAAAAACAGATTTCATCCGATCCGCCTCTTCCGCTTTCCGTTTTGCTTCGATCAATTCTTTAGCGTGTTGCACCCTTTCTCCGATATCATGGATCAAAGCCAACACGTTGTTACCTTCAAAAGGAGCAATACGTGCCTGAAAATAATACCTGCCATTCTCAACGTCCAACGGGTATTCTATCTCTTTCATTTCCCCGTCTTTCAAACATTCATTAATATTCCGAATGAATAAATCACTGACTTCAGGGCTATAGATAGAACGTCCGTCAGCACCTTTTAAAACGTCCACCGGATGCAGCAAAACCGTATCAGGAGCCATTAAGACATCTGTTATAAAGAAATTATTATCGAAAATAAAGATAAATTCAGGCAAAGCTTCAATAATCTTCCGGTTCCGTTCTTCCAGTCGCCGGATATGCGACTCTTTCTCACATTGCGAAGTAACATTAATAGTATATGCAATTATCTTTTCGGGGTGTCCCGCTTCATTCTTCTGATAAAAGAGGAAATGATCCTCCAGCCAGATAATCTCACCATGACACCCCATACAGCGCACCTGTATCTGAGATGTCTTGTCCTCCGATTCAAGCATCTGTGAAAAAGCCTTCCGGTAAGGCACGATATCTTCCGGATGGGCATATTGATAAAAGTCATCAATATTTTCAAATACGATGCCTGCTTCTCTCAGACCCAATATACGAAAATAGTCATCCGTAAAACTACATTGTCCGGTAAGGATATCATATTCCCACAATGCTATTTGATGCGCGACCAAAACGGAGGTTATCTCTTGATATTTATTTTTCAGTTCATCAAAATCCTCATCCTTTGTCAGTAAATTCATTTCTTCTATTACCATGGTATGTATTGTTTTGCTGTATGATAAACAAAGATATGAATTATAAAGAATAACTTGCACCAAAGTTATCTCTTTTTTCTTCAGAAAGTTTTATCTTTGCCTTTCATAAAATAAAAAACAATGAATCAAGATACCATCTGCGCCATCGCCACCGCTCAAGGTGGTGCTATCGGAAGTATTCGTGTTTCCGGCCCCCATGCCATTGACATCACTGAACGGATATTTATTCCTGTGAAAGCTGAGAAAAAATTAACCGGCAGAAAGCCATATACCCTCACATTCGGCCATATCTATAACGGAGAAGAAATAATAGATGAAGTGCTTGTCAGTCTGTTTCGTGCTCCCCATTCTTATACAGGAGAAGACAGTACTGAAATTACCTGCCATGGTTCCAGCTATATCCTCCAGCAGGTATTGCAGTTGCTTATCAAAAACGGTTGTCGTCTGGCGCAACCCGGTGAATTTACACAAAGAGCTTTCTTAAATGGTAAAATGGATCTCAGCCAGGCGGAAGCGGTAGCGGATTTAATTGCTTCAACATCAGCAGCAACCCATCGCCTTGCCATGAGTCAGATGCGAGGCGGGTTCAGTAAAGAGCTGACAGATCTCCGGGAAAAGCTACTCAACTTCACCTCTATGATAGAATTGGAATTGGACTTCAGTGAGGAGGACGTAGAATTTGCCGACCGTTCCGCATTGTTGCAACTGGCAGATAGCATAGAAAAAGTAATAGCCTGTCTAGTGCATTCATTTAATGTAGGTAATGTTATCAAGAACGGTGTTCCTGTAGCTATTATCGGTGAAACGAATGCCGGAAAATCAACACTCCTCAATGTTTTGTTAAATGAAGACAAAGCCATCGTCAGTGACATTCACGGCACCACCCGTGATGTCATCGAAGATACCGTAAACATCAATGGTATCACCTTTCGCTTCATCGACACGGCGGGCATTCGTGAAACCAATGATACAATCGAGAATTTAGGTATAGAGCGTACCTTTCAAAAAATTGATCAAGCGGAAATTATCCTTTGGATGATCGATGCTACAGACGCCCCCTCGCAAATAGAAGGACTATCGAAAAAGCTCCTCCCCCATTGCGAAGGCAAACACCTGATCCTCACTTTTAATAAATCCGACCTCATCAGAGAAGAGCAGAAAGAAGCCATTTTGTTTCTCCTAACGAATTTTCCAAAAACTGATATAAATTCGATCTTTATCTCTGCAAAACAACATTCAGGAACAGATGAATTACAACAGATGCTGACTGAAGCCGCTCATTTACCGACAATCACTCAAAATGATGTTATTGTCACCAATGTTCGTCATCACGAAGCACTTAGTCTTGCTTTGGAAGCCATACACCGTGTACAGGAAGGATTGAACAGAAATATTTCCGGAGATTTTTTGGCACAGGATATACGCGAATGTATTTTTCATCTATCGGATATCGCGGGAGAGGTTACTAATGACATGGTATTGCAGAATATTTTTCAAAATTTCTGCATCGGCAAATGATGGCTTGGAAACAGCCGTAACCAACTATAATCATTTAGAATAAAGTCGCTGTATATCAGCGACTTTTCTATTTTAACACTTTCCAATCCGTATTTGGAAGTAACGGTTTTTATCCATATTTTTCCTACATATTTCTACCGCGACAGAAATTCACGGTTAGCCCGAATGTCACAGTGACGCATTAGTTGACGTGTGTTGACAATGGTTTACATGTGTAGACAAAAAGGGAAATAAAAAAACAGAGAAAATGATATAGGAAATATGGAAGTAAAGAGAATTTGTCAATGGTGCGGAAAACCATTCATCGCACAGAAAACAACGACCTGTTATTGTAGCCCTCAATGCTCGAAGCGAGGTTACAAACATCGTATCAAGGAGCGCAAAATGGAACTGCGCCATATTCAAGAAATGCAGGAGCTGCGCTCCAGTCTGGAGAAGCAGGAATATTTCACTTTCTCGCAGGCTGCCCGATTGATGGGCGTAAGCCGTCAGTACATTTATAAATTAGTCAAAGAGGATAAACTTAGAGCATCCCGAATTAGCGGAAGAATGGCTTTGGTAAGGCGTGCAGACATAGAGTTAATGCTCAAAAGCAAACCTTACGAACGACTGGTTGCAAAAAACGACTTCAACATCTCCGAGTATTACACCGCCGAAGAGATTGCGGAAAAATATAAAGTCAACGCCAAATGGGTGTGGACTTACACACGGCAACATAAAGTGCCGAAGGTGAGAATACGCCAGTTCAACTATTACAGCAAGAAACATATCGATGCCGCCTTTGCCAAATACGAAGTGGATTCCGACCTGACCGAATGGTACACGCCCGAAGAAATTCAGGAAAAGTACGGCATGACACGTGTCGCCATCCGTTCGCAGGTGTATCGGAACAACATTCCATCCAAGAAGGAGCATGGGCAGATAT
>OGUL01000030.1_pt1 | contig 175003 bp, 149 predicted proteins | sample 1553651 | NCBI WGS metagenome assembly OGUL01 (sample SAMEA2580048, study PRJEB22360) | human gut metagenome | biome: human gut; feature: human-associated habitat; material: faeces | place: Denmark | collected 2008/2010
GTTATCGATAATATTTGAGGACAGAATACCGGCTTGATTTGCCCCCGAGAATAGAATTTCCTGTCCGCAAAATGTTATTCACGCAAAGCGTGCATAACATTCCACAGACAGGAAATAAAAGTTAACACGGGGCAAATCAGAAAGCCTGATTACACCGCAATCCGCTGTTTTGTTATTGCTTGAAGGATTATTATTTACACAGAATTTTATGGGGTGCCTCTGAAAATGGTTGGCTTAATTAGATTTTTAATTTTCCGCTTGCCTTATGCAAAGCAAACAGAAACGCTACACATACACAAAAGCCTGAGTGCATACCACAATCGGTGCACTCAGGCTTTGCTATTCCTATTTATATAATAAAACCGCCGTTTACTCCGAAAATTTGACCTGTAATGAATTTGGCTTTATCGGAGCATAAAAACAGTGCCGCATCTGCAATATCCTGTGGCTGACCGAGGGTATTAAGCGGAGTTTCCTCTTTCAGCTCGTTTACGGTCTGCTCATCAAAGCATTTCATCATATCGGTCATAACAACACCGGGAGCAATGCAGTTTACACGAATCTGCGACAAGCCTACTTCCTTTGCAAGCGCCTTTGTAAGACCGATAACGCCTGCCTTTGCCGCACTGTAATGCACCTCGCAAGACGCACCCACCTGCCCCCACATTGAGCTGATATTAAGAATTACACCGCTATGATTTTTAATCATAAAGCGCTTTAAAACCTCTCGGCAACAGTAAAAAACGCCATCGAGATTTGTGCCAATCATTTTATGCCAATCGTCATCTGTAATATCGGTGAATAATTTTTGCTGAGCAATTCCGGCATTATTAATAAGCACATCAACATTACCAAGCTTAGCCGCTATAAAATCAAACATCTTCTCCACTTCTTGCGATGAGGAAACATCGGCTTTAACCGCCAAGGCTGTCACATTAAATTTCTCTTGAATTTTATTAGCAAGCGAAATTGCCTTTTTACTGTTGTGATTATACTGCAAAACCACATTGTAGTTATTGCTTGCAAAGGCAAGAGCGATGGCTGAGCCTATACCGCCCGATGCACCTGTAATTACGGCTGTTTTCATAATTATATCTCCAAACTTTAGATTTATTACAGATAATTATATCATCAGAAAAGATAATTTACAATAAAACTTTGTGTGCGTTGCCCACACCTACAACTTTTAACTTCTTGTTTAGCAAAATTAAAAATCTCCGTCGCAACTCTGCAACGGAGATAAAATATATTTATATTCCTTTAACATACTGTCTGAGTGTCGGCAAAAAGCCGATTTTATCGGGTGCCTGCAAGGGCATTTGCGGAAATGCGTCGTGTCCCGGCATATTGTTTGCCTCGATAAACAAAGGCCCATCCTCTGCAATGGCAACATCCCAGCCGATATAACCCAACTGCGGAAGTTTCAGCGCTGCCTCTCGACACATTTGCATTGACTCCTCCCAATACGGGATTTGATAGCCTTTTATTACACAGCCGGAACGGGGGTGCTTTTCGTATACATTTCTCTGCTTGTCGCAAGCCGGAAATGCAATTTTGCCCGTTTCCATATCTATCGGCGAATACATACCGCCGGCATTAATATTATCAACAGGTCGGTCGCTGTTGCCCATACGAATACATGCATAAACGGTGTTTGCCCTGCCCTCCGACAAAATCGTGTAAACTCGAATTGTGTTTACCGATTTGGGGTTAATTCTGCTCATATCGGGGTGTTGCTTAACAACCTCTTCAACAATGCTGATCTGCCTTTTTTTCAGCTCGTCATACATATCGTCAAGTGTGTTGAAGTCGGCTTTTTTCAGCTTATCCACACCCTCGCCGCAGCACAAATCGTCAGGCTTGCAAATAATTTCGTCAAACTCCTGCATAAAATCAATAAACTCGCTTTTACTGCATTTAGCAAAATTCAGCCACTTACGGTGGAGATACTCGCCGAACATAGTGTAAAATTCCGTTTTATTATCAAGAATATGATAATAGCTTGAGTCGTTAAGGAGTTTTACAAGAGAATTATTTATACCTCTTGTAACAAAGGTTGCCCTTTGATCGCTGTTGAGATTATAAAACTCGCAAAGCAGATAATCCTTGTAGCCTGCGCCGTATTTAAATCCGCAAGACACAATATCTGCCAAAATAGCAGCTCTTGGCTTGCCCGAAAGCTTATGCACCTGCTTTACAGTATCAAAAAGTGCGCTGTAATCCATATGTGCAATACATCTTATTATATAACCAAGCTTTCCCATCAGAAAACTCCTTCTCCATTTTCAAATTGTTAAAAACTTGTATCTAAATAATTACCGTTTAGTAACCATTTTAAAGGTTATATTACAAAATGTCAATAGAGATTTTGTGTTTTGTTTATGAAAGTTTTGAAAACAATTCATCAAAAAAGTATTAATATAAAAAGAAAAACGGCGGATTCATCACAAATCCGCCGTTTCTTACAGCTTAAAAAATATACAAACTATATTGGTTTTAAAACAATGCCTTTTAAAATCGCTATAATAAATATAAGTCTGTCTGTTATTACTTTCTCTTTGCAAAGCAATCGCTGCAATAGTAAGCCTTGCCTTCCATTGGCTTGAAAGGAATCTTTGCAACGCCGCCGCACTCTGCGCAAGTTGTTTCAAAAAGCTCACGAGCCGGTTTAGCTGCATTTTTGCGAGCCTGTCTGCAAGCCTTGCAACGCTGTGGCTCATTTACAAAACCTTTTTCAGCATAAAACTCCTGCTCGCCAGCTGTGAAAACAAATTCGTTTCCACATTCTTTACATACTAATGTCTTATCTTCGTACATTGTTTTTTACCTCACTTTTGTACTGTATAGTTTTTGCCCTTTTGCGGAGTTGCACCGCTCAATCTTTTAAGGACAGATATGTAAGGAAATTTTCTTTTTTGCTCTTTGCAATGCATTGTCGGCTGACTTTGCGGTTATACATAGCTTTTCTGCGATTTCAGCATAGCTTAAACCGCCGCAATACATCATAAGCACCCTGTATTCCCTATCCGAAAGCAGCTCCCTCAGCTTACCGAACAGCAACGAGAAATGCTCCTTTGCAATCATAAGCTCTTCGGGGTTTGCATGCTCGCCCTCAAGCTCCTCGGTACTTTCTTCAAGTGAAACTATGCTTGCGCTCGGCACTGCCTTTTGCGCCTTTGCCTTGCGCACAATAGAAATAAATCTGCGCTCCACCACAATGTCAACATAGCTTTTAAAAGAAGTCTTTTGGGCAATGTCAAAGGTGCGGCAAGCACTTAAAAGACCCATAAGCCCTTCCTGCACAAAATCATTTCGCTCGTAGCCGTCAGCAGAATATTTATTAGCCAAAAAGCCAATATTTCGCAAATATCTCAAGGTGAGCACATCAAAAGCGCTGTCGTTTCCGCTTTTTACAAGCACCGCAAGCTCTGCGTCTGAAAGCTCAGCAAGATTTTTTAACGACTCAGACACACACTCACCTCAAAAGACTATTCCTTATATTAAATAATAACCGATTTGCTTTTATTTGTCAATAACAAAATAAATATTTTCCGTAATTTTTTTTAATCACGCCGACAATAATTGTGCAGATTTTACATATTTTACTGTATTTTGACTTGTAAGCAATCTTATAAAATGGTATAATATTATTTAAACTTTACAGAAGAGGTGCTTAAAATGGTTGTGAAAATTAACAGTTTTGGTCTTATGGGAATGGACAGCTACCCCGTTGAGGTTGAGGGCGCAATCAACAAGGGGTTTCCTGCCTTTGATATGGTAGGTCTGCCCGATGCGGCGGTAAAAGAAAGTCGTGACCGAGTTAAAAGTGCCATGAAAAACTGCGGTTTTCCGTTTCCGACCGCCCACATAACAATTAACCTTGCACCTGCCGATATAAAAAAAGAAGGACCTATATACGATCTGCCGATTCTCATAGCCGTTCTCAAAATGACGGGCGCTGTGGTTGCCGAGCTATCCGACTCGGCTTTCTTGGGCGAACTATCCCTCGGCGGCGATGTGCGCCCGATTAACGGCGTACTTCCTATGGTGATAAAGGCTCGTGAGCTTGGCTATAAAAAAATCTATGTTCCTGTTGCAAACAGCGCTGAGGGTGCGGTGGTTGACGGAATAGAAGTATATCCTGTTGAAAATATTTTACAGCTGCTATCCCATTTAAGCGGTGACAAGACAATCTCCCCTGCCGTTGCAGAAATTGAGGACAAAAGCAAAGCTGCGCAGTTTATTCCTGATTTTTCGCAGGTAAAAGGTCAGGCAGAGGTAAAACGAGCATTGGAAATTGCAGCCGCCGGCGGACACAATATTTTGCTTATCGGTCCTCCCGGCTCAGGCAAAAGTATGCTTGCAAAGCGTATTCCTTCTATTCTGCCGGATATGACATTTGACGAAATGATAGAAACCACAAAAATACATTCTATTGCTGGTCTGCTCGACAAAAACGGACTTGTACGCACCCGTCCTTTCCGTTCGCCGCACCATACCGTAACGGCGGTAGCACTCGGCGGTGGCGGTACGGGAACAGTTCGTCCGGGTGAAGTATCGCTTGCCCATAACGGTGTGCTTTTTCTTGACGAGCTGCCTGAATTTTCGAGAATGTCGCTTGAGGTGCTCCGCCAGCCGATTGAGGACGGAAAAATCACAATTTCCCGTTCGCACGGAAGTTATACTTACCCCTGCACCGTTATGCTTGTTGCGGCAATGAACCCTTGCCCATGCGGATATTTTAATGATCCGTCGGGCAAATGCACCTGCACACCGCAAAAGATACATAATTATCTTAACAAAATCAGTGGCCCTTTGCTCGACCGATTTGATATTCACTGCGAGGTATCGGCGGTGAAATTTGACGAGCTGAGGGATAAGGAGCAAACCGAACCGTCTGCCGAAATTAAAAAGCGTGTTGACAAAGCAAGAAAAATTCAGTCCGAACGCTACAAAGGCACAAGTACAAGCTGTAACGCAAATATAAATGCCGAACAGTTTGAAAAAGTATGTATTATTGATGACGAGGCAGAGCAAATGCTGAGAGGAGCGTTTGAAAGTATGGGAATGACCGCAAGAGCCTACGACCGAGTGCTAAAGGTTGCAAGGACGATTGCCGACCTTGATAACAGCGAAATCATTAAATCCGACCATATTCTTGAGGCAGTGCAGTATCGCAGTTTGGACAGAAAGTATTGGGGAAAATGATTTTCGGTTATAAAATTCAGATTGGATAATAAAAATTGTCTGACTGAATCGCAGATCAGATGCAGACAGCCATAGCGGAGAACAGCCGGATGGCACTTGAACAGAATGAATATGAGAGAAGATATGCTGACCTTACCGAAAGGTACAATACCATCAAAGCAGATTATGACAAGATTTCAGAACAGATTGAAAGCAAAAAGGCTCAGAGGGAATTATTCAAGGGCTTCATCCGGGCATTGGAAAAGCAGGGGGCTTTAGTAGAAGAATTTGATGAGGGACTTTGGAGCAGCCTTGTTCAGGAAGTGGTGGTAAAGTCAAAGGATGATATACTATTCATCTTTAAGAACGGATTTAAGATAAAAACGAGATAAATTAAATCCTGATTTGACACATATTATAATAGAAGAAAAAATTCAGAAATTTGATAATAAAAGGTCGTATTCGTCAGTAACCATCGGGCTTGACGGGTTTAACCTTTTATATTGCAGAAATATAACATAAAATGGATATGCGAATCTGCCGATATAAGGTATAATAAGTGTGTTGAGTTTTACAAATCGGAATTGACAGAGCTCTTTGAGCGAGGGATGATTCTTGTCCGATGGGCAAGAAGATGGGAGCAAGATACAGAAAAATTGGGATTTGTTTATGAGGTGACTTATGGATATAAAGATTGAAAACGGCAAAATCATTTTTAGCGAGAATAATATTAAATATTCTTTTGATGCTCACGGAGAGTATCCTCGTCCGTCAATAATGCCTGCAATCAGCGTTGGTGGAAAGCATTTGTCAAACAGAAGCGAGGATATAAAAATCGAAAAGCATACAGCCGTTCAGGACATTGCTATCGGAAATAATATGGCTGCATGGTATACTCAGGAATTTCTGCCCGACGGAGCCGATTACAAGTTAAGCAAAAAAGCAAGCATATATATTGGAGATTTCTCTACGGGAAAAGAAAAGCTGATATATAAAGGTGAATGTTACGGTGATCTTTGCTTTTACGAAAACGATTTGTTTTTCAATATAGGCAACAAAGTTGCTGTATATCACTTAAACAGCGGAGAATCCGAAGTATTGTTCAAGCATTCAGGCATCAAGAAAAGCGGCATAGACTTGCATATTACGCCAAAGCGTATCTTTTTTCAGCACTGGACACATAGTAATAACAATACAATGTGGTATGACCGTGAAACACAAAAACTTATCAATCCGCATTTTGATGGATCTGTTATGTTTTTCCTTGATGATGAAACAATTATCTACAAAGGTCTTAATCATACCTGGATTTATGATACTAATTCTATGAAAAAGAAATGTTTTTTCAGTAATAAAGACCGTAATAAGATAATTGAAATGGTAGGAATGTTTTTTGATATCCCTAAAGAACATATTAATAAATATACTTCTTCTTGGACAAAAATAGAGCTCAACGGTTTTGAGAATGGCAGATTATATTTTAAATGTTTCCTTGACTATTTTGAAGAAAGCTCTTCTTTTGAAGATGGCCAAAGAAATTGTCATTCATTGGGGCTTCCATCAATAGCTCAAACGCAGATATCCTGCGATCTTTCCGGAAAAAACATTATAATAGAAGCAGACAAATCTGACATCGTAATTGAAGAAAAGCCATATAACACACTCCACATGGAGAAATTCGATTTCACAATGGTTACAAAAAAGGCTTTTCGCGACAAACAAGAAATTAACGAATAATCTATTGGTTGTTTATCATAGTGATAAATTCAAGTTTGTCGGGCTGACGAGATACAGAAAACTAGATAACAATAATCAACAGGCAGGTGGTCTTGTAACGAGACCGTCTGCCTTCTTTTATGCCTGCAAGTGCCATTTCTCAAGGGGTGTTCAAATGAACCCCCTTTGAACACCCCTAGGGGAAATAAGGTTAAATTGTATCAAGTTCAGTGTTCCAACGAATCCGTGTCCGTGCGGATATTTTAATGACCCGTCAGGAAAATGCACCTGCACACCGCAAAAGATACATAATTATCTTAACAAAATCAGTGGCCCTTTGCTCGACCGATTTGATATTCACTGCGAGGTATCGGCGGTGAAATTTGACGAGCTGAGGGATAAGGAGCAAACCGAACCGTCTGCCGAAATTAAAAAGCGTGTTGACAAAGCAAGAAAAATTCAGTCCGAACGCTACAAAGGCACAAGTACAAGCTGTAACGCAAATATAAATGCCGAACAGTTTGAAAAAGTATGTATTATTGATGACGAGGCAGAGCAAATGCTGAGAGGAGCGTTTGAAAGTATGGGAATGACCGCAAGAGCCTATGACCGAGTGCTAAAGGTTGCAAGGACGATTGCCGATCTCGACAACAGCGAAATCATTAAATCCGACCATATCCTTGAGGCTGTGCAGTACCGCAGCTTGGACAGGAAATATTGGGGAAAGTAGTGCGGCGGTTTGGGTTTTATTTTGCAGAAACATTACACAAAAAAGATATACTAATTTAGCGATATAAGTTATGATTAAGGTAAGTAACAGAAAAACATACTATCACTGAATTAGGAGCATGATAATGCGTTATTTATGGATATTGATACCTTTTCTTATTTCTATTTCTATTTTTATTTCTTTTTTATTAGAAAAATTATTGGGAAACGGAGAAAAAACAGACAGAGGTTTTGTATTTTCCTTTTGGAATTTGATTTACAGAAGAAAATTTATAAGAACTCTTTGGCTGCTGCCGATTTTGGTAATAGCAGTATTTTATATTCACATTACATTTCAGTCATATTTGCTAACAAGTATTATCGGAATTATATTAAGTATTATATTTATTATTCAAGCTGTTTATTATTATAAAAAACAGAAAGAAGATGAATAACAACTTCCGTCTTGTTACGCTGTAAAACAAAATTTTTCAAAAAGTAAATTCCAAAATATTATTATTTTGTTGAAAATCCCCTATACTTATGCTATAATTTTCATATATTTATGAAGTTAATGGGGTATTATTTATATGAAAAGGAACGGAGCAGTTAAAACTGTTGCTTTTATGCTTGCTGCCTTGAGTTTTGGTGCAGTCATTTCAGGCTGCGGCTGCAAGAAAGACATTGCCAAAGATTTTCAGGAAAACAGCAACGCTACGGTATCAAGAGCCTCAAGGGACAGCTGCGTTATTCAAAACTTTGACATTATTTACCAAGAGCCTGAACTGCCTACGGGATGTGAAATAACAGCCCTCACAATGGCTATGAATTACAGCGGCTGCAATGTTGACAAATACACTATGGCTACCGAGTATCTGCCATGCACTCCTTATGACCTCGAGTACGGCGAGGACGGCAACCTGTACGGCTCAAGTCCCGAGCAATATTTTATCGGTGACCCAACAAGTGTGTACGGATATGTATGCGGCACAACGCCGATTGTAACGGCGGCAAACAACTATTTTAAGGATGCAAAAAGTAAGTTGAAGGCTGTCGATATTACAGGTTCAACTCCGCAGGAGCTTTATGAGCTTGTCAACAAAGGCTACCCTATTGTAGTATGGGTTACAATAGGAATGGTAGAGCGCAGCGACATTGAAAGCTGGACGGCCACAGACGGCAAACAATACGACTGGTGTATGGACGACCACGCCGCAGATTTAATTGGATACAGCGCCGACACCGTAACCATTGCCGACCCGATTAGCGGACTTGTAGTGTACCCGAAAGAAAATTTTGAGTCTGTATTCACCTCCAGGAATAACAAATGCGTTGTTATTAAGAATAGTTGAGTAACAGCAAAACTGATTTTAAGGTTTATTTATAAATATATACTTTATTTGTCAGTTATGCAAACAAAACCACATTCCGCTCAAAAAATTATTTCCGAATTATCTTGAATACTAAGTCAATTAAGCTCGGCTTTACACCTCTTACAGAGGACAAAACCATATGTAAATATAATGTGTTTGACGGCGGAAATGACTATCGGTTATTTTATCTCGGCAACCGGCTGGAGAATATCGAAAAAGACAGACCATTCTTCTCCACTCTTTCACACGCATAAAAAAGCACACGAACTTTTTACGGTTCGGGTGCTTTTTATATACAATGGAGTTGTCGTTTTTTGTTCTATTCTGTGTTTGCTGTTATTCGGTTATTTTAATGTTGCGGTAATCATAGGAACTGAACAAATCAAGGTGAGCAAGCTGCTGTTTGTGCCGTCATATCCGTTTTTTTCGAGATATTCGTCTGCATTTTCCTCGGTAATAGGCTCAACCGAAAAGTCAACAGTCTGTGTTTCCTCTGTGCCGTCATTGTACTTTACTGTTACATCAACGGAAATGCCGTCAAAAAGTTGTGAGTAAAGCTCGTTATACATATCAATGATATCCGATTCATCATATTCGGGATTAAATTCTTTATCGAAATTCTCACCGTATTTTTCGATGTATTCAGCTTTCACCCTGTCGCTCACGGCTTCACCGCAATAAAGACTATACGCATTATATTTACTTAAAATTTTAGCCGCTTTTTCACTGTCATTTGCCATAAGATAAACATTCATACTAACAGGAGCAACTCCGTCAGAATCCACTTTAACGCTTTCATCCTGCTTATCATAATCAACGGTAAAACCCGAGTAAAAATAATCGGCACCCGAATTCATATATATTTTCATAGTTTCATCGGCATTTTTGTTTTCAAAATCCGGTAATACTTTACCGCAATATACTTTTTCATTGTCATCTGTATTAAAAGTAAAATATGAATTGCCTTTTGCATTATATGTAATTGTACTTATGTTATCACCCTTGCAAGAAAGCAACAAATTAAAAGTTTCCTCATAGCTCTCATAGCCGTAAAAATATCTATCAGTCCTATCTATAGCGGCAACCTGTACCGGTTTATCTTTAGTTAATTCGGCAGCTGCGGCCGTAATAACAAATCCGTTTTGATTTTGAGCTGGTTGAGAAAAAAGGGCAAACGCACCTCCCGAAACAAGCATTGCCGCAACAAGAGAAGCTGCAATAACTTTATTTACTTTTTTATTTTTACTTTTTTTAATGTCAATAATGTTGTCATTGCTTTGCTTGCTATAAATATTTTCTATCGCAGAATTAACTGCATTCTCACTGATTTTAATATCATTGATTGTTTTCGTATATAAATTTTTACGCATACTAAAGTCCTCCTTCGGATAGAATTTTGCCGAGTTTTTTCCTTGCCCTTTGCAACTGCGAGCTTATTGTATTCGGGCTTTTGTGCAATATACAGGATATTTCCGAAATCGAATAATCCTCATAATAATAAAGATAAATAACATTTCTGTACTGCTTAGGAAGTTGCCAAATTTCTTCCATTACAGTCTTTGTTTGCGAATTCTCAAGGTATGTATATTTATCAATCGGCTCAATCTTGTTGCGCCAAAATGACTTATGAAAATTATTGCATTTGTTTACAGTAACCCGTATAAGCCAATACTTTAAATGCTCTTCATCATCAAGCGGCGGCTTTTTTGTAAGCAAAGCAACACAAACCTCTTGAAAAATATCCTCGGCGTCAGCTTTTGATTTTAAATTTTGATATGCAATGCGAAATATCATATCCGCATATTTAACAATTACTTTTTCAATTTTATTTTCAGTACTGAATGAATCTCTCATTTGTAACCCCCTTTCACTAATAATACAACTAACCACACCCATTTTCGTGCACTAATTTAAAATTTTTTTATTTTACAATATCAAATCTATAAAATAAAAAAGCATTACCCTAAATTTGAATAATGCTTTTTAACGGAGCTGATAACGGTGGCGGTTCTTTTCAGGCTTACTACCTCGTTTGTTGCGGCTTGTTCACAATCATACTTTCATCAACTCTACGCTCTAAAAACAGTACACCGTACTGTTTTCTTAACGGGCTTTCAAATCCCGTTTTAAATTTTCATTATAAATCAAAAAGAGATATCATCTATAATTTAGATAATATCTCTGCTTGGGGCTGATAACGGTGGCGGTTCTTTTCAGGCTTGCTACCTCGTTTGTTGCGGCTTGTTCACAATCATACTTTCATCAACTCTACTCCCTAAAACAGTACACCATACTGTTTTCTTAACGGGCTTTCAAATCCCGTTTTAATTTTTCATTATAAATCAAAAAGAGATATCATCTATAATTTAGATAATACCTCTGCTTGGAGCTGATAACGGGATTTGAACCCGTGACCTCGTCCTTACCAAGGACGCACTCTACCTCCTGAGCTATATCAGCAGATTAAATTTTATTATTGTGATAAACAACATTAGTATTATATCACATCTGTTTTAAAAATTCAAATGTTTTTTAGTATTTTTTTAAAAAATCGAGAAATTTTTTATGGTAAGAAAATTCAGACAGTTATATCTCATTCTAAGTGTCCGTATTTGCATAACACAAAAGGCAGGGCTGTATTATCTTCCCTGCCTTATAGATTAATATTTAATTTATTACAAGTTTAACATTCAAAACATTGCGGTAGGAAAACTAATGATTAGATCACTCGGATTCCAAGTCCACGCATAACATTGAGTGCAGAAGTATTGAGCGACTCATCGTTTGAGGCGGTTGCATTGCTGTCAACTATTAATTGTGCATTTGGCAAAGCGGTTCGAGCGAGAACGGCATTTGAAATAACGCAGATATTAGACACAAGTCCGCAAAGCTCGATTTCCTTGTAGTCGCACTTTCTGAGATAATCAAAAAGTCCCTCACTGCCATAGGTACACTTTTTAAAGACTTTGTCGTTTGTTTGCACCATTGACTTAATTTCGCCATAAAGTTCGTGACCTTTTGTGTATTCAATGCAATGTTCGATTGGCAATATTTTGCCCTCAAAGGTTTTGAGATAATCGCTTTGGTGGGTATCGAGAGTAAAGATTACATCTGCACCCTCTGCCCTATACTCAGAGATTTTGCGAGCTATTGTATTTTCAAGTCTTTCAGCTCCATCAAAGCCAAGTGTTCCGTTTACAAAGTCCACTTGATAATCAACTACAATCAAGCATTTTTTCATAGTAAACTCCTTACTTCCATGGGCGTTTTTTGCCGTCCCAGCCTTTGTTGTGCCAATAGTCGGTATCTGCCTCGTTCCAGCCGCTTTTGTGCTGAATCATTCGCATAATTTCAAAAAAGCCTTTGGTTTTCAAGCCGACCTTTACCCTGCCGTTTTTCGCCTTTATTTTATTGGCGATGTCGGTAGTCTTTTTGTCAATTTCCGCTTTCGTCTTATCGCTAATCTTGCTGTATGACATAGCACGAACATTAACACCATATTTGTAAACTTTTGGTACACCCCAAAAGAAAAGACTATCTGCGATGTCTTTATTCGTTGACTTTGTACCCGCTCCGGCTGCGGTAGAAATACAAACTGCCTGCTTTGAAAACATCTTCTTTTCAGGACGGTGTACCATCCAACGGTAGCCGTAATGGTCAAGAAAACTTTTCATAGCGCCTGTTACATGATAAACATAAACAGGACTTGTAAAAATAAGAACATCTGCCTCATCAATAGCATTTGTGAGCTTTTCAAGCCTTTGATAATGTGGGCAAAGCTGTTCGCTTTTTAAAATGCAGGCGGTACAGCCAATGCACATATCACCGAAATCCTTTGGCAAAAAGTACTCTGTTACCTCACCGCCGAGCTTGTCGGCAAGCATTTTGCCGATGTGATATGTAGAGCCTTTATGGCTTTGACCGTTGACTACTGTAATTTTCATTCCTTAATCTCCACAGGTTTTTCGTCAAAGCCTTTTATTTGAAAACGAAGTCCGCAGGTTGAACATTCGTAGTACGGTTTGCCGTTGTTTTTTCCGTCATCAACAATGAGCATAGGACTTTCGCAAAATGGACAAAGTTTAATATCTTCCATAGTTATTCTCCGTTCGGTAAATTTTAGTGTAATAATAAGTGGTCATTTGTCAAAAGTTGAGGTGAATTATGGTTTAGCCATCAAAGTATAGCTTTATAAATTTAAAATTATCGCAAATTTTAATAGCCAAATGGCTTGCTGTTTGGAGGCTGGAACACAACGGTGTAAACCTTTAAATGCGATAGCAACAAAGGGAAATCCACGCTACCAAACTACTAATTTGCCACTTTTCAAGGGCAAATTAGCCACACACAAAGACTTTTACATCCTTTAAAACATCTTTTCTCTACTGATATTCAAGTATAACTGTCTTACTTTCTGCCACTCATTAGTCTTGACTTTTATTTTGTCTTAAAATCTTGTTTAATCTAAAGTTTAGTTATTCTACAATATAATTGCAACCGTTTGTTTTTATGGAAAATCAGTGCATTTTATTATTTTGTGGACTTTGCCCACAACCTTTAAAAAGGTTGACCAAACTTTTATATTCGTGACAGAAAGTTTAACTTTTGCTTTACTTTGTTGCCCGACCGAAAGTATTTTAAACTTTTTAACATTATTATAGTAAAATGTTAAAAATCAGCTTAAAAACAATTTAAAAATCTTTAACTGATTGCTTTCGTTATCGGCTACGCCAAGTCCTAAAAATTTGCCTTGTCTGTCGCTTACTCTGATTATTTCCTTATCTTGCGCTTTTGCTTTTGCAAGTGCGGTTCTTGCCATATCAAGCTCGCCGCCGTTTGAAAATCGTTTTGCCTGAGCGTCAGACACATAGATTTTGCGGTAGCTTTCAAAAAGGCTTTCTGTCTGCATAATATGCTCCGAGATTTCGCCTTTTTCTGCTAATTCTCTTGCATTTTCAAGCGTTATGCTGTCAGCAAGATTATATCCGCAGGCAGAGGTTCGGCACAAAGCCGTCATCACTGCACCTGTACCGAGTGCTTTGCCTAAATCGTCAATTATTGTGCGGATATATGTTCCCTTTGAACAGCTTATGCTCAGTGTTCCGCTCTGCGTTTCTTCATCAAAGTCCTCTAATTCAAGGCTGTATATCGTAACCTTTCTTGACTTTCGTTCAACCTCTTTGCCCTGTCTTGCAAGGTCATAGAGCCTTTGACCGTTTACCTTGATTGCCGAGTACATCGGCGGCAGCTGTTCGATTTCTCCTCTGAAATTGTCAAGCACTTTCAAAATATCCTCTTTTACTGCGGTGTTTCCGCTTTCGGAAATCACCTTTCCCCATATGTCGAGGGTATCGGTTATAATTCCTAAACGGAATTTTGCAGTATATGCCTTGTCGTGGTTCGGCACAATGTCCTGCGCCTTTGTTGCATTGCCGAAAAGTATCGGCAACACACCGGTTGCGTTAGGGTCAAGCGTACCCGTATGCCCTATTTTGCGCTGACCTGTAAGTTTGCGCACCACTGCCACCACATCAAACGAAGTAAATTCCTGCGGCTTGTTTATAATTATCACACCGTTCATAGAGTTTCTTCCGCTGCCTTTATCAGCTGACTGCGCACATCCTCAAGGCTGCCGTTTACAGAGCAGCCTGCCGCCGCCTTATGTCCGCCGCCGCCAAACTTTGAGCAGAACTTTGCGGCGTCAATATCGCCGTTGGTACGAACGGAAATTTTGAAAAATCCGCCCTCTTTTTCTTTCATAGTAATGCCTATCAATACACCCTCAATTTGACGAGGAATAGAGGCAAGTCCCTCTATTTCATCCTCGCCGATGTTAAGGCTTTTGAGCATATCGAGAGTAACCCACACAATGGCGCACTTTTCATTTGCGCAATAAGTAATGGTATCATAAACCTCCCGCTCAAGCATAATTTTTTCTTTTGACTTTGTTTCAAACATAACCTTGTTGATATATGCCGAGTTGCAGCCGAGTTCCACAAGGCTTGCGGCAATTCTGAAGGTATCGGCGGTAGTGTTTGTGTAGCGGAAACAGCCCGTATCGGTAGAAACACCCGTATAAAGGCAATTTACAATCTGCTTTGTAAAGTTCACGCCCATACGCATAAGAAGTTTATAGATAATTTCGCAGTTTGCCGCTGCGTATTTATCGACAAATTTCTCCTTAGCGGTAACGGAATTAGAGCCATGGTGGTCAATGCAGATGTCAATTTTGCCGAGATACTTTTCCATATTCGGCGCTAAAAGGCTGTCTGCCGCAACATCTGTACTTATAATGCAGTCGGCGGTAAAGGACTGCTCCTCTATTCCGTCTGTAAGGTACTTGAATTTTTCGGGCAGATTTGCGGTAATTACCCTTGCATTTTTGCCAAGCTGTTGGAGAGCAAGGCAAAGCGCATAACCACTGCCGAGGGTGTCGCCGTCGGGGTAGTTATGGGTTAAAATTTCGTAATTATTATGCTCCCTGAGGAAAACGGAAATATCATACAGATTCATCTTCGTCCACCTCATCATTGGGAATGTCTAAATCGTTTAAAATTCTGCTGATGTTTGCGCTGTACTCAATGCTGTCGGTAGCCTTAAAAATAAGCTGCGGCACATATCTGAGCTTGAGGCGGTGCGAAAGCTCTCGGCGAATAAAGCCTGCTGCGGATTTAAGTCCCTTAACAGCCTCGTTAGCACGATCAAGCCCCTCCATAGCGCTTACATAAACCGTACAATAAGAAAGGTCATTAGTAACATCAACACGAATGATTGATATAAAAGCCTGCTGCACACGAGGGTCTTTGAGCTCACGAAAAATAGCTGTAAGCTCACGCTTTATATCCTCGGTAGTGCGTTCTAATCTATGCCCTGCCATAATATCCTCCAAATATAATTCATAATGCGTAATTCATAATTCATAATTCATAATTATTCTGAATTTCATTACAGATTATAGGGTTGTGGTCGATTAACTAATGCTGTAATTTAATAAAAAATCAGCTTATGCCTTAGTCAATCCTATAATATGATTAGTGGCAAAGCAAATACTTACTCTGCCCACTAACCACTGATTACTTATTAATCACGATATTCCTCGATTGTGTAAGCCTCGAACATATCGCCCTCTTTAATATCGTTAAAGCGCTCAAGACCGATACCGCACTCGTAGCCCTCGTTTACTTCCTTAACGGCATCCTTAAAACGCTGTAATGATGCGATAGTATCCTCGGCGATTACAATGCCGTCACGAATAACTCTAACGCCTGCGTTTCTGACAATCTTACCGCTCTTTACATAAGAACCGGAAATTGTGCCGACCGACTTAATCTTGATAACATTTCTGCATTCTGCTGTACCGAGAACTACCTCTCTTGTCTTAGGAGCGAGCATACCCTTCATAGCAGCCTCTATCTCCTCAATGCAATCGTAAATAATTCTGTAAAGACGCATATCAACGCCTGCACTCTCGGCATTTGCAGCCGCAACACTGTCCGGACGAACATTAAAGCCTACGATAATTGCGTTTGACGCCTCGGCGAGCATAACATCGGACTCGTTGATTGCACCAACGCCGCCATGAATTACATTTACTCTTACCTCGTCATTAGAGAGTTTTTCGAGCGACTGCTTTACAGCCTCAACAGAACCCTGAACATCGGCTTTAACGATAATCTGTAATTCCTTAACCTCGCCTAACTTCATCTGGTCAAAGAGGTTGTCGAGTGTAACCTTTGTCTGTGCCTTGAACTGCTCCTCTTTCTGAGATGCCTTTCTCTGCTCAACAAGCTCTCTTGCAAGTCTTTCATCAGAAACAGCGTTGAATATATCGCCGCCCTGCGGAACTTCTGCAAGACCTGTAATTTCAACAGGAACTGACGGTCCTGCCTCTTTTACTCTCTCGCCCTTATCATTTACCATTACTCTTACTCTGCCTACGCAAGTACCTGCGATAACGATGTCACCCTGATGAAGTGTACCGTTCTGTACAAGTACGGTTGCAATCGGGCCTCTGCCCTTATCAAGGCGAGCCTCAATAACAGTACCTTTTGCGGCTCTGTCAGGGTTAGCCTTAAGCTCTTTCATCTCTGCAATAAGTGTTACCATTTCGAGGAGGTCATCAAGACCTTCCTTTGTCTTTGCAGATACAGGAATACATGGTGTATCGCCGCCCCACTCCTCAGGAACGAGCTCATACTCTGTGAGCTGCTGCTTTACATTCTCAGGATTTGCGCCGACCTTATCCATTTTGTTGATAGCAACAATTACAGATACGCCTGCGGCTTTAGCATGGTTGATAGCCTCTACTGTCTGCGGCATAATACCGTCATCGGCAGCAACAACAAGGATTGCAATATCTGTTACCTGCGCACCTCTTGCTCTCATAGTAGTGAAAGCCTCATGACCGGGTGTATCAAGGAAAGTGATAGGCTTGCCGTTAATTTCTACTCTGTAAGCACCAATGTGCTGAGTAATACCGCCTGCCTCGCCTGCTGTAACATTTGCATGACGGATAGCGTCAAGAATTGAAGTTTTACCATGGTCAACATGACCCATTACAACCACAACAGGTGCTCTCTCTACGAGATTTGTATCGTCATCTTCGCTGTCATCAATAATTCTCTCTTCGATTGTAACAACAACCTCTTTCTCAACCTTAGCGTGGAACTCCATAGCGATAAGTGAGGCTGTATCAAAGTCGATTGTGTCGGTTGCTGTTACCATTGTACCCATAAGGAATGCCTTTTTAACAACCTCGGCAACAGTAGCCTTAAGTCTTAAAGCAAGCTCCTGTACTACGATTTCGTCAGGAATCTGAATTGTCATCTGCTTTTGCTTACGCTCAAGCGCAATACGCTTTAAACGCTCCTGCTCGGTTTCTCTCTTGCCCTGTCTTCTGCCCTTCTGCTTTTGAGAACGGTTAGTAAACTTCTGCTTTTTAACAGTGTTGTCTGTACTTCTCATCTTTGAAGATGCGTTTGCAAGGTCATCGTATTTTTGGTTGTAACGCTCAACATCAACATTAATAGCACGAGTATCAATTATTCTGCGCTTACGGGTTGAGGTTTCTTCCTCACTTGTAACCTCAACAGGCTTTGCCTCCGGCTTTGTTTCAGCCTTAGTCTGCTTTGCAGGCTTATCCTGCGGCTTGCCCTGCTTTTTACCCTCTGCTCTGTTATCTTTATTCTCAGGCTTACGGTCATTTTTCTTGCCGTTCTTGTTATCTCTGCCCTTATTGTCCTTGCCGTTATCCTTATTATTAGCCTTTTTCTCAGCTTTAACCTCTGCCTTTGCAGGCTCTGCGGTTTTATTTCTTGACGCAAAATATTTATCAAGATTAGCCACATTGTTCTTCTGAGTTACTGCGTCAAAAACAATATTAAGCTCGCTCTCCTCAAGAGTAGCCATAGCCTTTTTTGTTACACCGCAATTCTTCTCAAGAATATCTGAAATTTCCTTTACACTAACGCCCAAATCCTTGGCAACATCTCTTACTTTGTATTTTATCATATTATTCTCCTCTCTGTTCACCTTCAATAAGCATAGCAAGCTTATCTGCAAAACCTTTGTCCTCCACAGACAGCACTCCGCAAAGCTTGCCGAGTGAAAAACTGATTTCATCTTTAGTTCTGTTTACCTCAAGCACACGCACACTTTGCTTATGCGCCTGCAGCAAAACAGGCTTTAAGCTGTTTTGTGAAAAATCGTTTGCATATATTATAAGTTTTGCCTTGCTCTTTGCCATTGAGTCAATGCAGGGGTCAGCTCCGATTACCAGCTTTCCTGCACGACGGCACAATCCGAGCAAAGACAATATTCTGTCATTCATATACGATTGCCTCCCTTAGCTGTCCGCTTTCAAGCTGTTTTCAAGCTGTTCATAAACCTCATCGGGGATTTTGCAGGAAAACGCTCTTTCAAAGCGTCTTGCCTTTCTCGCCTTTTCAAAGCACTTTATATCGTGGCAAACATACGCTCCTCTTCCCGACTTTTTACCCGTAAGGTCAAGACTTATCTCGCCCTTTGCGGTTAAATTGCCGTTCTCGTCCTTGGTATCGGGAGCTTTTACTACTCTGATAAGCTCACGCTTTTCTTTCATTTCGCCACAACCTGTGCATTTTCTCAGCGGCTGTTTTTTCTGTGTCATAAAATCCCTCCCCTGCTTAAAAATTATATAATAATAATTAATTATTATTCTTCGCTTACTGCCTCATCAGCCTGAGAATCTGCGCTCTCCTCTGAGCTTTCCTCTTTGCCTGTTGCGTCAAGGTCAAGAGTATCAATGCTCTCGTCTGCTGTATCGTCAAGCTCAAGTGTATCTTCAGCTGTTGTATCCTCTGCAACCTCGAGTTTTTCGTCCTCTTCGTCCTCGCCAAAGAAACCGCTTTCAGGGCGAATGTCAATCTTCCAGCCTGTAAGTCTTGCCGCAAGGCGTGCGTTCTGACCCTTGTTGCCGATAGCAAGTGAAAGCTGACCGTCAGGAACAGTTACTCTGCACTGCTTGCCCTCAAGGTCGGTAATCTCAACATTGAGCACCTTTGCCGGAGAAAGTGCGGCAGAAATGTACTTCTGTGGGTCATCGCTGTACTCGATAATATCAATCTTCTCGCCGCCAAGCTCATCAACAATGCTGTTTACACGAGCGCCCTTTGTACCGATACAAGCGCCTACTGCATCAATATCAGGATTGTTGCTGACAACAGCCATTTTAGTTCTTGAGCCTGCCTCACGAGTGATTGACTTAATCTCAACAACGCCGTCAAAAATTTCAGGTACTTCCTGCTCAAAAAGTCTTTTAACAAGGTCTTGGTGAGATCTTGAAATAATAGCACGAGGACCTTTTTCGCTTGTCTTTACATCTGCAATGTAAACCTTAATGTGGTCGCCCTCTTTAAGGTCATCGTGGCCAATCTGCTCGCTCTTAGGGAGCATAGCCTCGCTTTTGCCGATTCTGATAACGGCAGCACCGCTCTTAGGGTCGATTCTCTCAACAGTAGCTGTAACAAGCTCGCCGAGCTTGCTCTTGAACTCTGAGAGTGTCTGACCTTTTTCGCCTGTACGAATACCCTGACGAATAGTATTTCTTGCAGCGCCGATAGCGATTCTGCCCAAATCCTTAGGGTCAAGCGGAATAGCAACCTTATCGTCGATTTTGATAACTTTTCTCTTTAAAATTTTCTGAGCGTCCTCAAGTGAGATTTCGTAATCGGGGTCAAAAACCTCATCAACAACAGTTTTCATAAGTCTTACATCAAAGATATTTCTTTCAGGAAGAATTTTGAAAGCTACTTCGTCATTACCGCCGTAATAATTCTTGCAGGCAACCTCAATGCCCTTTTCAATGTTTTCAATCATATAGTCCATTGGAATGCCTTTTTCTTTTTCGAGCATTTCAAGCGCAGCAAAAAGTTCCTTAGTATTCATTTTTCTGATCATCCTTTTCTCTTATCTTAAATTGTTTAATAAACCGGAATTACATATCAAAGTCGTCAAGTTTAATCCAAGACGCATCTTTTTTATTGATAGTTATATGGTTCTCTCCGTCGTGGTCGGAGATTGTTACCTCGCCGTTATCGTAAGCGTCAAGCACACCGCCGAATTCTCTGCCTATGCCCTCGATAGGACGGAGCATTTTGACTTTGATGTCAGCGCCGATAAACTGCATAAAATGCTCATCACGCACAAGCTCACGCTCAAGCCCCGGAGAGCATACCTCGAGGCAATACGCACTCTCAATAGGGTCAAGTTCATCGAGCGGCTTGTCAATCGCACGAGAAACATTTTCGCAGTCGGTAATATCAATACCCTCAGGCTTGTCGATATAAACTCTTAAAAACCAGTCAGCGCCCTCTTTAACATAGCGTACATCCCAAAGTGAAAGTCCGAAATCCTTAACAATAGGCTCGCAAAGCTCCCACACCTTGCTAACGGTAAGACCGCCTTTTTTCTTTGCCATAAATACCTCCTTATGAGCATTTGCAGCAGCACAAAACGCAGCCGCAAGTTATTGGTGCGGATTAAGCTAAAAATAAGCTAAAATCAAACGCTTTAATCCGCCCGTTGCAAACAGAAAGGAGTGGGCTCACTTCCCACTCCTTACTTTACAATACTTATTGTATTTAATTATAACACCATTAATACAAGATTGCAAGTGTATTTTTTAAATTTTAAAGAAAATACGGTACTGTTTGATTATAGTGATTACATTTATTTAAAAATATCTGCCTCGCCTATTGCGGCTTGTTCACAGTCAAAGTATCATCAACGCTCTCTTAAATGTTTTCCCGTCTGAAATATAGTCGCATTGCGTAGTATATAAATGCACTTCCTTATGCTCCTTATTTCAGACAGCACTTTGCTCCCTTTATCCGCCACAGGCGGCGGTCGCAAGACTACCACCGGACTGTTTTCTTAACGGTCGTACCCCAATGGCACTTCCTCGCTTCGCTCAGGCGCAGTCCTTCTGCGTTAATTCCTTAACTCTCATATAAAAAAAGAAACCAATCTTTTTTTGTAAGATTGGTTTCCTTGGCAGGGGCAGAAGGACTTGAACCCTCGGCACGCGGTTTTGGAGTGACTGTTGAAAACTCAAAACCGCATAGATAAGCCACTTTTTAAGCCAAAGTTGGAGCATCAAATTGTATTTTCGCAGTTTTGATGCTTTATTGATGCTATTAGAAAATTCTTGCCAACTTAACTTCCTCATTACTATATATATCATAGCATAACAAAGATTCATTGTAAGGGAATCAAGAGCTCAAAATTTGCACCGCAATAAACAAAGAATAGAGTTTTTTATTTATCCTCAATATACTCATGTGGTGAAGGATTGTAATCTCTGTGATGATATTTGTAGTAGCATACTCTTAAATCGGCTTAGAATAAATAGCGGTAAGAAGTATTCATATTCAGAATGATCGCCAAAATAACAGATAACAAAATCATTGCGGACATAGCCTGCACTTGCAGACAGTACCGCACAGTCTCTTCAAATCTTTATCAATACAATACCAATTAGAATACTATACACTCTTTTCTAAAAGCAACAATTAACGCTTCTTAATATTAATACTTCTGTGTTTTCCTGCCAATTCATATACATCACCAAATATAATTCTGTGAATCTTGAATACACCATTAGGAGAGAAATCGGAAAATCCGCTATTGTAGAGCGAAGTCATTTCTAAAGTGTTTTCTTTGTCTTTATCAGGCGTTGAAACTCCTCTTATTAATGTTTTTGTAATCAATATTCATAGTTTAGTCGAGAAATTTCAAACACAACATTTGATGTGAAGGTCATATCATCCTCATTGAAGTTCATATTTATTTCACCGTCATATTTTTTAACTACTCTTTTAATGCTTTTCAGTCCCGTTCCATGTATTGCGTCAGATTTTTTTGATGATGCTATGCGGTTGTTTTTGACGGTTATAATATTCTTTACAGAGTTTGTAAGCTGTATTGACAGATATTTATTTTTGCGTACAAACGCCGAAAAATCTATAAATCCGTTCTCTGTATTTTGTGCCGCTTCAACTGCGTTTTCAAGCAGATTGTCAAGCAGAGCAGTTATGTCGGGTTCGCTCATAAAGCTAAAATCAGCACTTCTGATGTCAATATTCATCTTCACCCCGAACTTGTCACAGAAGGATTTGTACCTGTTGACGATTGAATTGACCATAGGATTGTTGCAGTAATCAACAGATTTATTTATGCTGAAGTCTTCAATAAAATCGTCTATGTACTCTGTAACAGCCTTGTCTTTGGCGATGCTCTTAATAGCGTTTAAATGCCGTTTTATGTCGTGCATAACAATTTTTGAGTTTTCATTTTGCTCATTAAGTAAATCGTAATACTCAGCTGCAGATTTTAGTTTCTGCTTTTCATATTCCAATTCCATATTGCGGCTCTGAGTTTTTAGAGTGAATTCATAAACCCAGAACACCGCTATGTTTGAAAAAAGCAACACCATTATGCCAATTAAAAGCAAGGTTAAAAAGACTTGTCCTAATTCATATTCTGCAAGTGAATATAATATTGCATATATAATCAGAGTACTTGATATTGGCAGAAGAAACAGTATAAGCGATGTAGCAGGACTTTCCTTACGACGCTCATTTGATGATACCTTAGACAGTATATACATTGAAGAAAAATAAAGCAGTTTGCTGATGGTTGATTGAAAAATAAGGTTTACCGAATTATCAAGACAGGCGAGTAGTTCAGTCCCAAGTATGGCAGCTGAAAATAACATAACAACAAATTCTGTAGTAACATTAAATACTAAAAGTATACTGCAATGAAATATTGCGGACTTTATTTTTGCCTTGTAGCAAAGATGAAGCAAAAAGAAATTGCAGACAAAAAATGTGAGCATATTTATAACGGTTATATTAAACAGCCTTGCAAAGTACAGAATTGCATAAGTTGCCGGTAATGAGATTATCAGAAACTTTTTACTTGCCTTTCTTTCAAATTTGTTTTCAAAATAAAATAGTGATATCAGAATTTCTGCAAGAAAAATAAGTGCATAGCAAATTGTATATACCATTTTTATACCCCTATGTATGCAAAATATGCCTTTTTAAAGTTTGAATAGTTCCTTTGAGATATAGGTAGAGTTTCAGTTTTTAAATCTACTTTAATATTAAGCTGAGTCTTATTAAAATCCGAGACATACCTCAGATTAACAAGATAGCTGTAATGCGGTTGTGCAAAATAATCGTAATCCTTTAGTTTTTCTTTCCAATAACTTAATTTTTTATTTGTATAATACTTCTTCTGCCGTGTTATAATAACAGCCTTTCTTTCTTCAGTAGTTATATATACTATATCGCTTGTGAAAACAGAATAATACTCGTCATAGTATTCAAGAGTTATTATTTGAGTATTGGAATGATAATAGTTAATAGCCGTATTTAATGCTCTGAAAAAACGGTCATTGTCAATAGGCTTTGACAGATAGCGAAACACATCCAAATCCATTGCGTCGTCAAGATAAGACTCGTGGGAAGTAATTATGAAAATAATTATATTGGGATTAAAAGCTTTTAAATGAGCCGCCAAAGTAAGCCCGTTTACCTGCGGCATTTCAATGTCGATAAACGCCATATCATAACTGGCTTCGCTTTTCATAGGAGCGACGCCGTTGTAAAACACATCAATATCAAAATATATTTTATGCTTATCCGTAAATTCAGTCAGCTTGCTTTGTATTTCATCGGCAATATATTTGTCGTCGTCACAAATCATAATTTTCAACCGAAAAACCTCCCGTAAATCACATCATAAGTATAACATACAATGAAAAAATAGTCATTATAAATCTTTTGTTTTTTATTATTTTATCAGTCAATATGAAAAATACATCACATTTAACGAATTTGACATCATTTTTGCAAAAATTATGTTTTTATTTTAAATACGTGTTAAAATTACAACAAGGAGGAAACAATACTATGAAAAAGATAAAAAACCTAATTTGTAAAATTTCACCCGCTATTATTTCTTGTTTTACACTTGCGCTTATAATCAGCGCTAATTCATCAACTTGCTTTGTAATGCACCAGCCCAAGGTTCCTGCGAAACTTGATGATTTTAAGAAAACTAAATGATGGAAAGGTTTTGTAAAAAGTGTATAAGCTTTTTTGTATCAAATAACCTTATAAAAAGTGAATATGAAGAAGTATATTGTTATGCGCTGAATATCATTTTATCTTCACTGATACATATTGCAACAGTGATTGTATTAGGATGGTCATTCGATTTGTTACTTGAGAGTTTAGTGTATTATTTTTCTTTTATATCAGTACGCAAATTTGCAGGTGGAGGACATACCGATACTCCGTTGAGATGTTATATTTTTTCAGTCATTTCAACGCTTGTTGTACTTGGCTTAATGAAATTATTGTTTTTAGTCAATAATGAAGTCGTTAAGTTATTATTTGAAATATCGGGATTTATATGTGTCATTATTATTGCGGTTTTAGCTCCTTTGGATACCGAAGCTAAACCTCTCGGCGATAAGGAGAAACGGCTTTTTAAAAAAATTGCAATTCTAAATTCTTTTATCTTGCTAACGCTGTCCGCCATATTGATGATACTTGAATGTAATAATATGGGTTATTCAATAGTTTTGGCAATATATATGAGTTTGTTTGTTTTATTGTTGGGTAAAATAAAAAATGAGATTAATTTGTAACATTTAAGCAAATGCACAATTAAGCAATAATTAATAGGCTTAGTGTTTTTTGATGAAAAAGTGTGCGCTTATAATATATAAGTTAATATCGGTTGCCTTATATATTTATTGAATACTATCACTATCATAATAAGGAGATGAAGCCAATGGGAACTAATTTGTATTAATCAATCGCTTAATTTTGCATAATTAATTTCAACAAAGTAAAGGAGAAAAATCATATGACAAAAAAAGCTAAATTGTCAGTTATAAGTTTATTTATATCTGCTTTATTAATTTTTTCTTGCGTAAATGTATTTGCTGTTCAAACCAATGATGAATATAGTTATTCTTATTCTTTTGATGGTGATAATGCTGATTTCATAAGTAAAAATTTAATAACCGACGAAGAAAAATATTATAATGTGAATAACAATGGCGTATCGCCATTAAGCAATTTAACGGAAGGTTCTACTTCAGGATATATACCGGATAATTACTCTTTTGGCAATGCTTCTGATAATGATTATGGTGTTGAACCAACAACTATTATAGGTTCTGACGGACGATCGAGGGTAACAAATACTACAAGTTTTCCTTATAGTGCTATTTGTTACTTAGAAACACAATGGAAAGATGGCACGACAACCATAGGAACAGCATGGATGTATTGGAAAGATATAGCGATTACAGCAGGACATTGCGTATATTCATCGGATAGAGGTGGCTGGGCGCAAAGTGTGACAATTTGGCCTGGCAGAAATGGTAGTACAACTCCTTATGGTTATGCATATGCTAAAGTTATGCATACGAGTACTGCATGGACCAATTCATCAAATGCTAATTACGACTATGGTTTGCTTGAATTAAACAGAAACATAGGAACCTCTACAGGATATTTTGGTATGCATTGGACATCAAGTTCACTAAATGGAAAAAGCATTACCGTAGCGGGATATCCGGGAAGTTCGAGCAAAATAAGACAACTTTGGAAAATGAATGGTAAAGTTGCAAGCTGTAATGCTAATAAAGTGTATTATAGTATTGATACTGAAGGAGGACAAAGCGGTTCTCCAGTATACTGGTACAATTCTACATATGGATATCAGGGAATAGCAATTCATGCCTATGGAGGTTCTTCAAATAATTCAGGAACAAGGATAACACAATCTTTATTTGATTTCTTTACATCATTTAGGGATTAATTCATAAGGGAGGACAGAAGTCTATGGTTGTACGTGTGCAAAAATTTACAAAAATAATCGTATTCAGTTGTGTTTTAATTTGTGCTTGTTTAATAAGTACAGCTTGCTCCGGAAATGCGAATTTGACAGAAACAGAAGATAATATTAAAATTACTGCTTCTGAAAAAGTTACTAATGAAACAACAGCAAGTCAGGAAAGTACAACACAACCTGATTCATCTACTGCAGAAACTACGAAACCGGAGAGTACTACCAAATCTAAAACTTCTAACGAAGAAAAAACTCAATCATCGGAAAATACAAGCGGAAGTGAATCATCAAAACAGAATGCCACTTATTCAAAAGATAAAGTCACTTTTATCTTTAAGGATAATTCCGGGAATGTTATAGAAGGGATTGATGTGGTTATTCAACCGCATGCCAATGAAGGCAGCGCACATACAGATATTGCAGAAGTTGTTGGAACGTCTGACAAAAATGGCGCAGTAGCTTGGAAACCTATAGAAGGAAAGCATTTGTTAGAAGCTTCAAAAGGGTCTGAAAATCAAGAATATGCTGTTGATATTGATGTGTCTGATAAAGGATCGGTAATTGAATTGATTTGGCGGTTTTGACTTCAAATATAAATATTATTCATAGCTCATTGTAGTTATAGGTAAAAGCTACTCTCTGTAATTGCTTTTCATTTAGAGTTTAATGTAAATTTTGGTGGTTGTCGCAGAACTGCGACAACCCCTTCTTTATATGTCCTGAATCAAGTTTTAAGATCGAAAAACGATCACTAAATTAAAGGTCAAGTCAAATCAGAGGGTTAGTAAAAATTAAATCCTAATATTTGATTTTTCAGAAGCTTTGATAGTTAACCTAACGCCCCATTCGGCAGAGTATAATTATTGGTAGGAAGGCGTTTAAATGGTTACTCTTAATTAACTCAGTAAAAGCTAAAAACTATGGTCAAGACTTTGTTGTAAAATTTTCCCTAAATAAACAAAAGATAAGCAAAAGCCGAAGAATATATTTGAATAAAATTTTGCGTATATTTTAATGCTTTCTGTTCCTATTAGGGAAGCAACTATCCATCCAAGTGATAAAATCTTCCTCTGTCAGCTTCCCATCCATACACTCATTTCTTTTTGTCATAGCCTCATACTTCCACTTTTTGAAATCCTTTTCAAGAATGGTATGAGCCTTAACTCTTGCGGAATATCTTTTGTAATACTTGTTATAAATCTTAATGGCGGCGTTGTCCGCCGTTTTCTTTTTGTAGTTTTCAAGTGCCATAATGTCCTGACAGTTTCGTGTCTCTCCCTCGGCAATTCTGTCACAGTAGTTTGTGTTGTAATTGCCCTTCATAATAAAATACTTGCCACAGCGTTTGCACTTTCTGAAGCGAATATCCTGTTCAAGCATTTTTGTAAATTCAAGTTCAAGTGCTTTCCTGATGTTCCTGAATTTATAACTTGTATTCGGAGAGATAGGAAATCGACAGAACACTTGCATCTCGGTATCACTTAATTTATATTTCTTTTGAAATTCCTTATGCTTTTCAGTTGGCTCATATTCATTCATAAATCTGCTGAGAAAATCCTCATGAGATAAATGAATAGGCAGGATTTTTCCATTTGGAGTGCTTCTGCTGTAACTAAAATACTCCTCTCTCTGAATTGTCAAAGGCTGATTATGGATTATTTTGTAAAGATAATACCTCTCAGCCGGCTTGATTTTCTCCATTACCTCCGGATAGAAGTCCTCGTCAAAACAGAATTCAATTAGTTCCTTATACTCGTTCTGTAATGTAATTAGATAGTTGTAATACCACTTCAAACCTTCAACGGGTAAGTTTTCTTTCAAAAACACAGGAGGACAAATTGCTGAGTATAAAGACGCATTTGCTATATTCTCAAAGAAAAGTTTGCTGTCTGTATATTTGAAAAACATTTCAACATTTTCCTGATTGCAGTTGTATATTTTTTCAGGTTTTTCATTGATTTCAAAGCGATTTTTCTCTTCGCTGTTTTTAATTAAGTTATCAAAAACAGAAACAAATCCGTAGCTTTCTTTAAATGGTGTTTTAAAGTCTGCATAGATAAAATCAAGTATTCCCTCACCTATTTGCAGGTCAATTACAGCACCGCTAAGCACATTATGAAGAGGCTCTTCTTTTTTAATTTCGTATTCATCCATAAGATCTTGAAAATACTTGTCACTCTCATCCCAGTCAACATTATATTTTGCAGAGAAATGTTCTCGCAAGGCTTTGTTTTTCTCTAAGCCTTCAACTCTACTCTGTTCATAATCAGCTATATCTTCATCAGACAAAATGTCAGGATGAACATTTCTAAGTGAGCGTTCAAGTTCTTCAAATTCATCAATAGCATCCTTCATAGACATGTCTTCATTAACTCTATCAACTTTGATTGAAAACAACTTTGAGTCAGGCTCGAATGATGCAAAGTTAATGAAGAAATCATAGTACACATAGCTGTTGCTTTGCCTTGAAATATTATATTTTTCGTAATCCGTATGTTTATATTCCGAGTAATCTTTCTTCATAATCTGCTCCTCATTTTAGAAAATCTAAATTTTTTTAAAATTAGATAATTAACATCACTCTAACTAAGATTATACAATTCTATTGTCTGACTGTCAATTTTCTGTTATTTTAAAATCAGAGGTGATGAAGATGAAAGAATATTTCTATAAAAGCTATGACGAACTGCCGTTGACGTTATCAGTGCAGGAAATTGCAATAGTACTTGGAATATCAAAGACAAGTGCGTATGAATTGGTCAGGTCAAAGGGCTTCCCTATTCTGAAAATAGGCTCACGGCTTGTAGTGCCAAAGGAAAAGTTCCGTGAATGGGTAGAACAGAACACAGGAGGAAGTATTTGAGATATAACTCTAATAATAGTGCAAGCCATTACTTTACTCTGCCGAATGAAATATTTTGTCTTGGCTTATCATCCAGAGAGATTGCTGTGTACTGTTATCTTTTGAGGTGTGAGAACAGAAAAACATATCAGTGCTATCCCAGCTACCGTACAATCGGACAAGCTTTGAAAATGAGTCAGAACACGGTTAGAAAATATGTTCAAAGCCTTGAAAATAAACATTTAATCTCAACCGAGAGAACCGAGGTAATAACAAAAGACGGACGAAAACGCAACGGAACCTTGCTCTATACTATCCGTCCTATCAGAGATGCTATTGATTATTTCCACAGTGAGCAGTTGCGGAGAAACGCATAATTTCGATGAAATTATGAAAAGCAGGTTAAAGTGGGGCGTCTCCCCACGGTGTCACATCAGACGGCAGAGCCGACTGTTATGGGGTTTTACAGTATGTCAAAAATTAGGATTTGAGGGGTCTATCAAAAATGAGCGAAAATAAAAAGAAATATGCCTATTGGATGAAGCCTTCAATGGTAGAAGAAATGACAGAAATGCTTGATACAGCAAATGCGACTTCAAAAAGTGATTTTGTGTGTCAGGCGGTGGATTTCTACATTGGTTATCTTCATAAGCAAAAATGCATTGACTATCTCTCGCCAATACTCGCACAAACAATTAAAAGCGAAATCGAAAGTGTGGAAAAGAATGTTTCTGAAATGCTGTTCAAGATGGCTGTTGAACAGGCAAAGCTAAGTAATGTTATTGCGGCAACAAATCAGATTGATAAAGTTTCATTGTCGGCACTCAATAATCTCTGCGCAGAAGAAGTTGCAAGGAACAATGGCATTATAACTTTTGAAGATGCGTACAAATTCCAACGAGGTTAATCTATGCCGAAGATTATTTTTACAAGCCGATATATAAAAAATCCTGCATCATCAAATGCAGGTAAGCTGATAAAATATATGGGCACTCGTGAGGGTGTTGAAAAACTGCCAAACGGTATTGATAACTCCCCTGCAACTAAAAAGCAAAATGATTTAATCTGCACTGCACTAAAAACTGTTCCGGAAGCTTGGGATTATCCCGAGATGAAGTCTTATCTTGAAAATAAGACAAAGTCTAACGCAACAGAATTCCTCAACTAATTTCTTGAACGCAACGCAGACAGGATAGGCGGTGTTAAAAAGTTAGTTTCATATTATGCAGAAAGACCCGGTGTTGAGAAGTTAGGTAAACACGGATTGTTTTCTCAAACCGATGAGAAGATAAATCTTGATGAGGTAGCGGATGAAGTTTCAAATCATAATGGAATTGTGTGGACCCATGTCATTAGTCTTAAGAGAGAAGATGCTGAAAGACTTGGGTATAACAATGCAAATGCTTGGAAAATTTTAATCAGAAGAAATGCTCTTGAAATTGCCAAGGCTCATAAAATAGAGCCGAGCGACTTGCAGTGGTACGGAGCATTTCATAACACAACACATCATCCTCACATACATCTTATGGTGTATTCTAAATCAGGACAAGGATATCTCACTAACAAAGGTATCGAAAGTATGAGAAGTGTATTTGGTAATGATATATTCAGAAATGAACAGTACAAGCTGTTTGAAATGCAGACAGAAATCCGTGATGAACTTAAAAATGAGGCAAAGAATGTAATTGATGATTTATTTTCAAATATTGATTCGGATGTTTATGTTTCCGACAAAATAGTTGAGCTGTTCAGAAAACTTGATGAACAGCTCAGAAGTTACAACGGCAGGTTGATGTACGGCTATCTTCCAAAATTAATCAAAGAAACCGTCAATAATATTGTGGCGGAACTTGCAAATGATAAAAATTTGTCAAAGCTCTATTCAAGGTGGAATGAAATCAACAGAGAAAAATTGTCGCTGTACTACGATAAAGAAAAGCCTGATATACCTCTTGAAGATAACAAGGAATTCAGAAGTATTAAAAACTACATCTTGAAGTCGATTAGTTTATTATCCAAAACAACTCCGACAATGGAAATTGATAAATCAAGTGTTGAGCAATCTGTTTCAGGAATAGTCCTCACACTCGCAAAATTGATTGCAAACAGTTGCAAGCGTAAACGAGCTAAATTATTCGGTCAGGTTGACAGCAAACTAAAATCTAAACTTGAAGAGAAAAAGATTGCTCACGGACTTAAAACTGACAGAACGGTTAATCAGAATGAAATCGAAAATGATGAAGGGCAGGGATTTACAATGTCAATGTAAACCTCCTGTTGAGCCACGTGTCGCCCGTGTTGCGATTTTGTTGCAATCAGCAGGAAAGTAATCGAAATTTTAAATTTAAACCGACACGGGCGATTTTTGAGAGTTTCAAATTTGGTCTGGATATTCAGACTCATTTATGGTATGTTATTGTACTTGAAAAGGAGCTGATATCTATGTCAACGAGAAAATTACTTACTAACGGCAATGCTTTCAAAAGGACGGATAACCGATGGGGCGGTGTGGTATGGTATATGGATGAGCAAGGCGAACGGAAAAGGAAAAGCTTTTCGGGTACAACAAAAGCGGAAGTCAATAAGAAAATGACGGAATATATTGCGGCGTTCAATGACTCAATAATTGAGTCGCAGGAAACAAAGAAAAAGCTGAAAGACAGTATGCAGAACTGGCTTGAGGTATTTAAGTTTCCGTCTGTGGAACGCACTACATATGACCGGTATGAATGTACTGCGAAAAATCAAATCTATCCGTATATCGGCGATAAGGTAGTCGGAGATATCAAGTCGGCGGACATAAAAAAATTGCTCAATGACAAAATGAACGAGGGTTATGCTTACACAACAGTTAAGAAGGTTCATAATGTGCTGAATGAGTATTTCCGTTATCTTACTCAACAAGAGTATATTGACAGAAATCCTATGATAAGCGCTCCGATGATTAAGAAGAGCAACTTTCTGGCGGCGCAGGACAAAGAAAATCTTCCGACGAGTGAAACCATAACAGTGTTCACGCCGGAAGAGATTAAAATATTCAAAGATGAAGCGTTCAGCACTTTCTCAAACGGTAAAAGAAAATATCAGCAAGCCGCCGCATACATTCTTATGCTGAACACAGGATTGAGAACAGGCGAGGTGCTCGGACTGCTGAACAGCGACATTGACCTTGCAAACAGGGTTATGCACCTTAACAGAGGTGTAAAGGAAATATCAAAGCGTGACGGAGTAACAGCAGAAAAAGGACGGGAGGTTAAGGTCGGCAAGCTGAAAAGTGCCACGAGCAAGAGAGATGTTCCGCTGAACGATACTGCAATCGAAATGATACTTGATTTAAGAAATGAATTCTACTTCGGAGAAGACTCACCGCTGATACCCGATGAAAACGGCAACTTCACCCGACCTGTCAACTTCAGAAAACGCTATTACAGAATCCTCAAAGCCGCAGGCATAGAAACCAAAGGCTTGCACTCACTCCGCCACACTTTTGCCACTAACCTTGTAAACGGCATAAAACAACCCGACGGTTCAATAAAATCATTAACTCCAAGACAGGTAGCCGACTTACTCGGACATACAACATCTGAAATTACTGAACTCTATTATGTCAAAAGAGATTTGACAAAACTGAATGGGGTAACGGATGGGTTTGAATTATAAATGATTATATTTAAAATTCTTTTGTGCAATATATAAGCTAAAGGCAGAAAGAGTATAGCCATCATTAATTTTTTCAGAATTAATTAATGAAACTAATTCTTCGGTATTTGTAATTTTAATATTTTTGATACCCTCATAGTTATACATTAATTTTGGTTTTGTGATTTTGCAAAGACAAATATTTACTTTTTCACCACACAATCCGCTATCTGCAATTACCCTACCTATCACGGAGCATGATAATACATCAACTCCTAATTCCTCACGCAACTCCTTAATGGCATTTTCGTTAATGGAGAGATTGGGTTCACCAAAACCTCGTGGGAAACAAAGCTGATAATCTCTCATAGAATGCCTAAATTGGTTTAATAAAACAAATTTACCCTGATATATAGGAATTATTACAACAGCGTTGTCAGGATTTTGTTTAATTATTCTTTCGTAAGCAAAACAACTATTGCCATCACTTACTAAATCTTTAACCAATAAATGATATGTACTCTCATATAATAATCCAAGGTCACATTTGTTCTGATTTTCATATTTCATAAGAATGCTTTTGTTTGTGATTATTTTCAATTTTCCTTGAGTAAAAGACTGTGGTCGAGTATGTACTAAATTAATATATTTATCTATTGTTGTTAGCGACATATACTTTTTGGACCTCCTTATCATAGTATTTGTGTTTTATAATATTGTTGCAATTCCTCATGTCAAACCTTTGTTTTTTATCAAAAAATAACTCAATTAAGTTTGAAACCTTCAAGAAATATCCAACAGCATCTCCAAAAATTATCGCAATAATATCAAGTATGATTCCTGAAATACTCACATAACCATTAAATGTATCAAGTGTTACATCAATTACTTGTCCTGAAAAATAAAGTATTGACAATGTCAGCAGCCATACAACAAAGTAACGGGTTTTCCGTGCTGTTCTATATTTTTTTATGTTTTCTTGCCAAGAACTATTACTGCTGTTATTGAAATTCTCATTTTTGATAATACGAATTGCACTTTCCCAGTATTCTCTCTGAGTATCAGTAAATTCATAAAATTCATCTTTTTGTTTAGATGAAAAATATTGATGATTGTTTAACTGATAGTTATTTAGTATTTGATTATATCTTTTTAAAAAATACTGCTCTTTATTTTCTGCATCATCAATTGAAATAATAGTAGAAATACTGCTTTCAACAGCCAAGTTATAACAAGTATTTATTACTGTTTCAACCTCTTGTAGCCCCTTAATACTCTTATTGTATTCTTTTATCCATTTAGAGCGTGATTGTTCTTGGTATGAGATTTTTTCCTTTAACGCAGATAATTCTTTATATACATCTAAATCTGTATTTTTCAAAACCGAACAAGCTATATCAACACATTCAGTAAATTTAGTAATTTTTTCAGTTTTTTCATCTATGTAACTAATATTACTTAAACTTATCCTAACTAAAAAATCAGCATAGTTTTTTAACAGTAGGATATCGTGTTCGGATATATCTATTTCATTCGATAAACTTTTAGACCCAAGCTCTTTACAAAGATAATTTAAGTCGTTATAGATAAGTGTTTCTTTTAATATCTTTAATATGATTATCTTTTGTTTATTATTTTCTATGTTCAGGCAGTTAATAGCAGAAAAAATAAAATCGTTATTTTCAGATAATTCTAAGGATTTGATTTGTTTGTCTATTTGTTGCATTATATATCTGACAGCAGATGAAATAATTATGTCTTTATATTTATATTTTGATACTACAATTCTTCCACATTCAAAAAGATTTATCAAAACCTCTTTCATTACATTATCATTTAAAAATGATATAATGAAATTTGAGTCAGCCAGTTGGTTAAAGGATAGTACAACAATATCTCTATTTAAAACTATGTTTTCATATAATGTTTTATCTAAAGCATATTTAATTTCTTCTTGACTATTGCAAACAGAATCCAAATCGCTTAAATATACATATCTATTCAAATAAAAAACCTCCATTAAAGTGTTAATATTGATAAATTTGAAAATACAATATAAAAGATTATTGATGCTATTTTGATGATGTAGCAGACGGAAACGTTGGAATTTTTGAGACCGTTTGAGAAGTTTGAAACATAATTTGAGCATCAAAAGTGGTATTTTAGACCACGCTCCGCCTGATTATTTATATAAAAAAACGGCTTAAACGCAGTGTTTAAGCCGTTTTCTCTTGGCAGGGGCAGAAGGACTTGAACCCTCGGCACGCGGTTTTGGAGCGGCTCTGACAGAGATTTAAGTGAAAGCACCCCTAAATTTTTGTTGATTTTTAACATTAATCAGTATAGTGAATTTGTTGATAATGCTTAACATTTTTCATCTGTTACGAGATTTTAACGATTATTTGCCGTAACAAATGGTGGAACAAACTGCCGACCAATATTCATCAAATCAAACAATAAATTGCCAGAAAAACTTTTGCTTTTCGTGTTAATTCTTTTTTATTATCGCATATTTTACAGAAATGTCAATAGTCGTTATTATTAGTTGGCGAGGAGAAATGAATATGAAAAAACTTAATTATCATTTATATCTGACCGACGATGAATACAGTCAGGTAATTCATAGTTTAATTGAACTTAAAAATAACCTCATATAAGCAGGTAAATATACAGATGTTATTGATGACTTGCTTGTTCGATTAATTTCAGCCAAGAAAAAGAATATAAAGATTCACATCAAAAAATGAATATATTATAGTGTCTACCTACTCGGTTATTGGAGTAGGTATTTTTTTTGAAAAAATTTTTAAAAATACCCTGACAAATGGGTACCCTTTGTCCAAATAGGTGAAGAGGTTATTTTTTCGAGCAATCGGAAAGACCTTTTCGCTGAACTTTGACAACTGAATATACACTTCATTAAGACGTTACTTCTGATGATGTGCATAAGCACGAGCCACAGCAGCGGTACGCCACGACCTTTCAGATTTGAAAGTGAGCGCTAATTCCGTCTGCAAGTATCGGGTTGCCCCTGATATGGCGACGACAGTCAGAATGATAATGATACTCCTGTACGCAGCTTGGAGAGTTCCTTCGAGGGGTGAGATTCCCGTGCAACGGTAAAGCAGACCGTTACTTAATGAAGTCCCAGATAGATTTATCTATCCGCCTGGGGTGTTGAGGACAAGTACGGCGGAAAAGTTACATAGCTGTTTTTGCAGGACAGCTATTACGGTGTAAAACCTTAATGCACCGTGACAAAATTTGAAAGGAGGAAAACGAATGCCAAACTGCAAAACTATTGCTATCTGCAATCAGAAAGGCGGTATTGGAAAGACGACAACCACAATGAATTTGGGTATTGGATTGGCTATGCAAGGCAAAAAGGTACTTCTTGTTGACTGCGACCCGCAAGGCGATTTAACCGCTTGTTTGGGTTGGAAGAGAGTTGATGAGATACCTGTTACTCTTGCCACGAAAATGCATGATGTAATCCGTGACGACAGCACGGATGCTACAAGCGGAATACTTCACCATAACGAAGGTGTTGACTTGATACCTTCCAATACAGACCTGGAAGCGTTGGAAATGTACCTTGTTACGGCAATGAGCCGTGAGAATATTCTGAAAAACTATCTGAGTAAGGTGAAGTCCGGCTATGACTATGTTCTGATTGATTGCAGACCTTCACTCGGTATGCTGACGCTAAATGCATTAACGGCGGCTGACAGCGTTGTTATTCCTGTTCAGGCGCAGTATTTGCCGGCAAGAGCAATGACGCAGCTTTTACAGACCGTTACAAAAATAAAGTCGCATACCAATCCTGACTTGGCTGTTGACGGTATTTTGCTGACGCTTGTCGATAACAGGACGAACCTTGCCAAAAGCACGGTGGATGCAATTCGTGATAACTTTGGAAGTGTAATCAGGATATATAAAACGAAAATTCCGATTGCAGTAAAAGCTGCAGAGGTAACTTCCAAGGGCAAAAGCATTTATGCTTATGAGCCGAACAGCAAGGTGGCATTGGCATACGCTGAATTTGCAAAGGAGGTGCTTTCGGATGGCAGAAAGAAAGAGCGACTTCGCACTGCCGACACTCGATGACCTTTTTTCTACACAGCAGGAGCGAGAGGATGCAAAGCTTGAAAAGATAAGGGATATTTCCCTTGACCTGATAGACGATTTTCCCGACCACCCGTTTCATGTCAGAGATGATGAGGATATGACACAGCTTGTCGAGAGCATTAAGGCAAACGGAGTATTAACACCTGCCGTTTTAAGACAGAAAAAGGACGGACGGTATGAGATTGTCAGCGGACACAGGCGAAAGAGAGCTTGTGAGCTTGCCGGTCTTACTACACTCAGAAGTGAGATAAAGGACTTAACCCGTGACGAAGCTATTGTGTATATGGTTGAAAGTAATTTTCAGCGTACAACAATACTTCCAAGTGAAAAAGCTTTTGCCTACAAAATGAGGTTGGAGGCAATAAAAAGGCAAGGGCAACGCACGGATTTAACTTCTGCAACACTGTTGCAGAAGTCAGTAAAAACAAGCCGAGAAATTATTGCTGAAAATAGCGGTGAAAGTCACGAACAGGTTAGAAAGTATATCCGCCTGACAAATCTCATCCCCGAACTTTTACAACTTGTAGATGAGGGCAGAATTAAAATGCGCCCTGCTGTTGAGCTTTCGTACCTTGACGAAGATAGTCAGCGTGATGTCGTCCTACAGATTGATATTAATGACTGCACACCGTCGCACGACCAGACAATCCGAATGAGAAAAATGTTTGAAAGCGGAAATCTGACGACGGAAGCTGTTGAAGCGATTATGTCGGAAGAAAAACCGAATCAGCGAGAGCGTATTGTGCTGCATGGAGACAGAGTGCGAAGCCTGATTCCCAAAAGCGTAAAGCTAAAGGATACGGAGGACTATGTTTGCAAGGCTTTGGAACACTACCGCAGATACCTGCGAAGTCGAGCAGAGCGTGACGGCAGGTAGGACAAGTTTTTTTACTTTCCCCCTTTCTCACACTCTATCCCCTTATACTACCTAAACTACCCGAAAAGAAAGATATATACTATCTCATAAATTAACTTTATCTCATAAATATATCTTTCTCTAAAGGCAAACAAACGCATATTTTATTTCAACGGACAGAATTTAGCTGTCCGATTTTTATTTTGGAGGTAAACCAATGACAAAAGTTTTTAACAAGAGAAACGCAAAGAGAATTACTGCGGTTGTGCTCGCACTTATCTCTATCGTTTCAACAATTTTTATTCTTCCTGCAAATGCCGCCGCAAAAGAAGTCACGGTCACATTTGACTATGCTTACGACACAGGCGGCAACATCATAAAATTCGTAAAATACACAGAACACGACGGATATGTAGTCGGAACGGTCGGAGAAGAATTGTGCAGGATTTATGCAGACGGAAAAGATGCATACTGCATTGAACCCGGTCATTCTCTATTTTCAGGCAATACGCTGACAACTGATGCTTCGGCGGCTTGGAATGCTCTTTCAAGCGCACAGAAAAAGGCGGTAAATCTTGCACTTCTTTTCGGAAAGTCAGGAAGTGCTTCAAGCCTTGTCGGCACAGACGGTCAGAAGTGGATTGCTACACAGCTTGTTGTGTGGGAGTTCTGCACAGGTTGTCGTGACGCATCAACATTTAAACTGAAAAATTCAAAGTTTATTGACGGCATCACATCGGGCGGTGCAAACCCGAATGTAAAAACCAACTACAATAAAATCATCGCAAAACTCGAAGATTACAACACTATTCCCAGCTTTGCTTATAAAACTTCTGCAAAGGCAAAGAGCAATGTCAATGAGTTAAAGTACAGTAACGGTAAGTATTTGCTTACACTTACGGACAGCAACAATATTTTGTCAGACTATGTTTTCAAAACGACTGACGGCGTTTCCGTTTCTGTTTCGGGGAAGAAGATTACGCTGACTTCCACAAAGGCTATTCCTGACGCTGTTGTGTTCAGCGCAACGAAGAAAATGCCGAAGGTTACGACAACGCTAATTGCCTGCGGCAGCTCGTCAAAGCAGGATGTTGTAACAGGCGTTCAGTCTGATACTGAAACCAAGACGGCGTATTTTGCCGTAAAGACCTCAGCCGGAAGTCTGAAAATCGTTAAGACCTCGGACGACGGAAAGGTCGAAGGAGTGAAATTCAAGATTACGGGTGCCGATAATTACAGCAAGACGGTTACTACAAACTCAAAGGGTGAAATACAGCTTGATGACCTCAAAGTCGGCACATATACCGTAACCGAGGTAACTGAGGATAAGTACGAAACACAAAAGGCACAGCAGGTTAAGGTTGAAAGTGGAAAAACTGCAACCGTAAAATTCAGCAATGTTCTAAAGCGTGGTGAGCTTCAGGTGGTAAAGTCCTCTGAGGATAATTTCAATGCAGGCGTTAAATTCCACCTATACGGAACATCTTTATCGGGAGCAAATGTAGATGAATATGCTGTTACCGATAATTCCGGTGTTGCTGTTTTCAAAAATATCCTGGTAAGCGGTGACAAGCCATATACCCTCGAAGAAGTGGATACAGCTATTCGCTATGTTGTACCGAAATCGCAGACAGTTTCAATCACTTGGGATAAGGTGACAAGCAGAGAGTTTATCAATACACTCAAAAAATTTACCGTTACAGTTGAAAAGACCGATGCTGAAAAGAAGAAAGCACAGGGCGACGCTACACTTGCAGGAGCAAAGTATGGTATTTATGACGGTGACAAGTTAATTGATACCTACACAACCGATGAGAACGGCAAATTCACGACAAAGGAATATGTTTGCGGTGATAACTGGACAATCAGAGAGATTGAACCGAGCGAGGGTTATCTGCTTGATGAAACTGTCTATACGCTTGGTGCAGAAGCGAAGAATTACACGGTTGAACATAACGCTGTTTCGGTCGGTGTTACAGAGCAGGTAATCAAGGGTGATGTGGAAATCGTCAAACATTGCGATGACGGACAGACCAAAATCGAAACTCCGGAAGAAGGTGCCGAATTTCAGCTCTTTCTCAAAAACGCAGGAAGCTATGAAAATGCCAACCCGGATGAGCGTGATATCCTTGTATGCGATGAAAAGGGATACGCAAAATCAAAGAAGCTCCCCTACGGAACATACACAGTTCATCAGACCAAAGGCTGGGAAGGCAGAGATAAAATTGCCGACTTTGATGTATTTATCTGCGACAACTCAAAGCCGTACAGCTATATCATCAATGATAAGATTTTTGAATCCTATATTAAGGTGGTTAAGGTGGATGCAGAATCAGGAAAAACAATTCCCTACGCAGGGGCAGGATTTCAGATTTATGATGCCGATAATACTTTAATTACAATGTCGGTAAAATATCCGTCAAATATGACGATTGATACTTTCTATACCGACAGCAACGGAAGTCTTATCACTCCTGAAACCCTTGTTTACGGCAAGGGATACAAGCTTGTTGAGGTTCAGGCTCCCTACGGTTATGTGCTTGATAAAACACCTGTTTATTTTGATGTAACAAAGGAAAATTCTACAAACGAAGGCGGTGTTACTTTGATTAAGGTGAACAAAGCTAATGTCGCACAGAAGGGCAAAATCTCAATTTCAAAGGAAGGAGAGCTTTTCTACGGTGTAAATGTCAGCGGCGGCATTGATGAGAACGGCAACGAAATATCGACCGTCTATCAGCCTGTTTATGAAACGGCAGGACTTGAGGGTGCAACATACGAAATCCGTGCGGCAGAGAATATTATTACTCCTGACGGCACAATACACAATAGGAAAGGCGACCTTGTTGATACAGTTACCACAAGCAATGACGGAATTGCTGTAAGTAAAACTCTTTACCTCGGTAAGTACAGCATTAAGGAGACTCACGCTCCATACGGTATGGTACTCAATGACGAAGTGCATATTGTAGAGCTTACCTATGCAGATCAGACCGTGAAGCTTACGGAGACAGCAACTTCATTTTTCAACGAAAGGCAGAAAGTCAAGGTGAATCTTGAAAAGTGGCTGGAAACCAATGAAGCGTTTGATATTGGTACAAACGGGGAAATAAAGAACATATCCTTTGGCTTGTTTGCAGAAAAAGAAATTTTATCTGCAAGCGGAACATCTATTCCTGCTGACGGACTTATAGAAATTATCACTCTTGATGAAAAGGGTAACGGTTATGTGAATACAGAGCTTCCGTTTGGCAGTTACTATGTAAAAGAGCTTTCAACGGATGAGCATTATATTCTCAGCGATAAAAAATATCCGGTTGTTTTTGAATACGAGGGTGAAAAGACGAGTACGGTTGAGCTGACTGTAAATAACGGTGAGTCAATTATGAATGAACTTATCTACGGCTCGGTATCGGGCAGGAAAGTTGATGAAAACGGAGAACCTCTCGGCGGAGCTGTTATCGGACTGTTCAAGTCATTAGATGTTGAATTTTCAGAGGAAAACGCAACCGTGACAACTGTTTCTGCGGAGGACGGAAGCTTCAGCTTTAGCGATATTCCTTACGGTACTTGGTATATCCGCGAAATTGAACAGCCGACAGGCTTCGTCCTCAATGACACGGTATATCCGGTTACCGTTAACGCTGACGGCGATGTTGTAGAAATTGAGATTGTCAACGAATTTATCCGTGGCAATATCAAGACCACAAAGGTTGACGCTGACTATCCCGAAAATAAGCTAACAGGCGCAGTATTTGAGATTTATTCCGACATTAATGCTGACGGCAAGCTTGATAATAATGATGAGCTTATCGGTAAAATCAAGGAAAGCGAGACAGGTGTTTACGAAATGGACGACCTTGTTTACGGACACTATCTTGTAAAGGAAAAGACCGCCCCTGACGGCTTTGTTCTTGATGAAAACATCTATCCTGTTTTTGTTGAAACGGACGGCAAAACCTACGAGGTTGAAAATGAAGCAGGCAAAGGATTTTTGAATGAAGCAATGAAAGGCTTACTCAGAATCGTAAAGACCTCATCAGACAAAAAGGTTGAAGGATTTTCCTTCCGTGTAACAGGTGAGAACGGATATGATGAAATCTTTAAGACCGACAAAAACGGAGAAATTCTTATTGAGGGATTACGAATCGGCAAATATATAATTTCTGAGGTAAACAACGATGCATCAGCCGGATATATGCTCCCTGATGACAAGGTTGTTGAGATTGAATACGGTAAGACCGCAAATGTTGAAATGCATAACGAGAAAATTCACACACCAAAAACAGGTGACGAGAGCAATCCAAACCTCTGGCTTATTCTCGGAGGCACATCGGCAGTTGGTATTGCGGCTTGTGCGACAGCTCTTGTAAAAAAGAGAAAGAAAAACAACAAGGAGGCAGAAGAATGAAAGTGATAATTGCCGTAGCACTTCTTGTGTTTATCATCGGCGGCTTTATCTTTTTACAGATTAAAAACCACAACAAAAAGAAGTGAGAAACTATACGACGGGCGGCTTATTAGACCGCCCGTCAGATTTTGAAGGGAATATATGAAATGGCAGATAAAACTGTAATTACAACACAACAGAAATTCAAGGTGCTGAATAAGCTTTTTGAGGCAGGCTTCAAAACCGAAAAGGATTTGCAAAGCATAAACTTTCAAAATGTTTTCAGCATACCAAATCTGACAGTTCAGGAAATGAGTATAATTTCCGAATTACAGACTAACACAAAGGGCAATAAGCTCTATTCTTATCTTGGAGGTAACAATGATGAACAAAACAACGAATGCTAACCGAATCACTCTATGGACGAGTATTGACCTTATGCTTCCGTGCATTAAAGCAAAAATCAGGAGTGAGCTTTCGTCATTTACGGAAAATAAAGTGACTGCACTTATGTACGCAGCCAACTTCAAGCATTTTGAAGAAATAACATATAAGCTCAGCAAGGTATCTGTCGGACAGCCGATTATTGCGGTTGCTTCGTTTACCGACACTTTTAACGAAGAAAACAACTCAAACGCTGTAAAGGTTATTGACTCGGGCAATCTCGGAGAATGCTTTGATATGGATTTTGACCTTGCGGAGTGGTATATCGACGAGAACGGCGACCTTTGCTCATACAATATTGACCGTGAGGGCGCAGGTTTTTATATCTTCTTTGCACTCAAAAAAGATGCTCCACTAAGTCTGGTGCAGAGATTTTTCAAGGAAGCCGAAAACGGCGACTGCGAGCTTGACTATATCAACGAAATTGCCGAGAGTATCGGTGACAAGGTGCTTGACGCTCTTGGTATGAAATTCTGCTGTTCGGACGGTGAGTGTAATGGAAAGTAGTCTTTCTCCGCTAAAGGGTAAGGAATGGCTTTACACCTATCGCAACAGTCAGCAGATTTCAATGCAGACAGGCTTAATCGGCTATATCCGTGCGGATATGGGAACAAACGGAAATGAGTTTTGGTCAAGTTGGAACAGCTTTCATGATGATTTGAATACACCCGAATTTAACTCTGAAAAGGTTGATATTATAAATCCTTTTTTAGGCGACGGCGGATTTCTTTCAAACAGGAGCGAGCTTGCTAAGTTCTGCCGTAGTGGTAGGGTGTTTGCTTATGAAACAGGCAGAGATTACGGTGTGAGAGTGAACACGCAGGATTATGCTTATCTTATGCGTCTGAATCCATACAAGGGTGAATATAACCTTTACTGCTATTGCTACAAAAAGGATTGGCTTGACAGTCACCTTGAAAAAGCAGAAAGAGGTATTCGTTTTATAAATCCTGATTACAAGGAGATATTCCGAATTGAAGACGGCGATAAAATCAGAATAACATATTCTGACGGTGAAAAGGCTGACAAGATTTGCAGATATGTTGACGACTATCACTTTGAAGCAGATAGCGATATTTTTCATATATGTGAATTTGCAGAAAGGCTTGAAAAAGCGAAAGCCGCTGTTATCCCTCTCCGTTCCTCCTTGCCTGACCAATGCTATGTTTTTGTACAGTCCGAAAATAAAATCGGTATTGTAAACAAAGGCGAAAAGGGATATATCGATTCAAAGTCAGCTAACGGTAAACCGAGTGAAAACCGTGCGCTTGTTGATGATTTGAACGGAAAGCTCGGTATTACAAAAGCTCAGGCAGAATCAATGAAGGCAGGCTCTATGCTCGGTTGGGATTGCCCGGCGGCTAATCCGAAAAACTATAACGAGAAAGGAACACCTATCAAGCCTAAAAACAGAAACCACGAAAGATAAGGAGGTGCTGAACAATGGCAAGAAAGTTTGACCTTATCTCACAGCTGTATGAAGATACCTCGAAAGAGGTTATGTCACCCGATAAATGGGCGGCATTTCTGAAAACAGCCTGTTATAACTACCGACTGCGATTTGATGAACAGCTCCTTTTATACGCTCAGAAACCCGATGCAACCGCCGTTCTGCCTATTGAACAGTGGAACAGGACTTTCGGTCGCTGGGTAAACAGAGGTGCAAAGGGTATTGCCGTGTTTGAAAGTCTGAACGGCAATTCACAGAGATTAGTCCATTATTTTGATATTTCCGATACACACGCAAGCGAAATCTCAAGAGCTGTCCCTATTTGGAGTATGAAACCCGAATACACAGATGAAGTAATCGACACGCTTGAAAACAGCTTCGGATATCTTGATGAAAAGAACAGCCTTGCGGATGCGATTATCTCCGCTTCAAGCAATGCTGTAGAGGACAACATTCCCGATTATGTGGGAGATTTGCTTGTAACGGTTAATGATACCTTTCTTGAAGAATTGGACGAGGACATCGTTAAGTCAATGTACAGACAGCTTGTTAGTAACAGCGTTGCTTTTATGATTATGACAAGACTCGGCATTGACACTGAACCGTATTTTAATGATGATGACTTTCGTGATATTGTCAATTTCAATACGCAGGAAGCCTTGAATGCTCTCGGCTTTGCAACGAGCGATATTGCCGAAATGGGACTGTCGGAGATTTCCAAAACCGTGCTGGCACTCAACCGTCAGAATCGCATAATTGCGGAAAACAGACAAAGTGAATATACTAATAGCACAATAAATACCGAAAGGAGTTTTGAAAATGGCAGAACTGACATACACAATGCAGGGCGATTACCTGCTTCCGAACCTGACTCTTCCGGAACAGCCGAGGGTACAGCTCGGACATTACGCTCAGATGAGAAAGAATTACCTGTTGCAGAAACACAAAATTCTCTATTACAATCTGCTGACGAAGGGAACGCTGACCGAACACCTGTCGGAAATAGAACAGACGGCGACAGAGATGGAGGACAGAATTCTCAGACAGATGGCAGTTCAGGAGGGCGTGACAGAGAAGCTGAAAGCGGACGACCCGATGAAGTGGACACGCCTGATGAACAACCTCAGACAATCGGCTCAGGAGATAGTCAAAGCGGAAGTGATTTACGCTTAGAATATCACGACCGCAGCAACGAGGATAAAAGTATTCCGTTCTTTGGCGGTGATGATAAAATCAAAGCTGTCCTGTTATCTGCTCCGTATCTAAAAGCAACCAAAACGGAAATAGCAAGATACTTTGAAAACGAATCGGACAGTGAAAAACGAGTTGAATTTATCAAAAGCATATTCAATAATGATGCTACCGAGATTACTACTCCCGACGGAAAGCAGATGGGATATAAAACCTATCAGAATGTACTTCTTTTGTGGGAAGGCGAGCAGGATAATAAAATAGCGCAAGCCTACTATGATTGGGGTGTTATTGCAGGACATTTTGAGGGTATGCGCTTGCTTGGTGAACTCAGGGACACAACAAACCCTCTGCCCTCTCTTGAAGGACAGTTGGAAATATTTACAGCCGAGGCAGGAGAAAAAACTCCTGCCTTTTCCTTTTCTCAGGAGATTATTGACGCTGTACTTACCCACGGAAGCGGTGTGAGCGAGGGTAAAATGAGGATTTACGAGCAGTTTCAAAAGTCCTTATCTGCAAAAGAAAACATTGATTTTCTGAAAAACGAGTATGGCTGGGGCGGCTCATATCCAATTATTATCGGAACAGGGATTGACGAAAGTCACGACGGCAAAGGTATTATGCTCAGCCGTGGCTTTGAAGATAACGCACCACGACTGCTGTTAAATTGGAGCAAGGTTGAAAAACGCATCGGCAAACTTATAAAACTTGACCGATACCTAAATCCAAAAGAAAAGGAATATTATCCGACTTGGCTTGAAAAACAGGAGCAGATAAGAGCTGAACGGGCGGCGGAGAAAGAAATTCGTGAAGCAATATATACTCCACCTGCTGAAAAGGAAGCTGTCCCTGTTGAATATGAATACAAATATTCGCTCGGGGCATCGGTATATATCGGAGCGGATGAGTATGAAATTCTGTCCTTTGACGAAAACCGTGTAATGCTTTTTGACAAACAGTTTCCTCTTTTCAACAAGGAAATGACAAGGACGGAATTTGACAGCAAAGTCAAAGAAAACCCGATGAACGACCATTTAAAAGTTGCCGTACAACCCGAAAAAGAAAAACAGATTACAAAGCGTGATTATAACAGATACAGTCCTGTTATGCAGGAATACTTCAAGATTAAGGACGAACATCCCGATACGATTATTCTGTTCCAAATCGGTGATTTTTACGAAGCTATGGGCGATGATGCCGTAACCGTTTCACAGGCACTCAGCCTGCATAACACCACCCGAAGAATAACCGATACAGAACGCATTGATATGTGCGGATTTCCGTCACACAGGCTTGAAACATATGCGGATATGCTACTTGACCGAGGTTACAATATCGGTATTTCGAGTCCAAACGAAAGAGAAAGCCGGGATTTTATTCTTATGACTTCCGACAGGGCACACGCTCCCATTCAGTCCGAGCCAATCGGCGGGATTGATAACTCCGACCTTATCGGCAAGGAACTCACGCTTGATAACCGCAATTTCATTGTTGAACGGATTGACAGAAACGGTGATGCTTCTATGCGTGACATTACCTTTGAGGACAAAAACGGTTTTCCGATATTCAGAGTTGAAAAAGCCGATTTTGTTCGTTCGGCTCTTGAACTTTCTGAAAAGGAAGAACTTGATACGCCTGTTTGGGAGAGAAAACAGAAAGCAAAAGCACAGACCTTTGACCTGCACCCTGAAATTCCTTTGGCTGACCGATACACATTTGACCTCAAGAATTTTGAGCTTGATGAGGTCGGTAAAAAGGCACGCTTTCGCAGAAACACAGAAGCAATCCGTGTGCTAAAGGAATGCGTAGAGGAAAACCGTTTTGCCACACCCGAAGAACAGCAAATCCTTGCGCAGTATGTAGGCTGGGGCGGTATTTCCGAAGCCTTTGATGAGAATAATGCTGCTTGGAAAAGTGAATATAACGAGCTTTCACAGTTACTGTCCGATGAAGAATATCAGTCAGCAAGAGAAAGTACCTTGACCGCTTTCTATACTCAGCCTGTCGTTATTTCAGCAATTTACAAGGTTATGGAACAGATGGGATTTAAGGAGGGCAACATTTTGGAGCCTTCCTGCGGTATCGGTAATTTTATCGGTATGTTGCCGCAGTCAATGCAGAACAGCCGTGTTTACGGTGTGGAGATTGATAAAATCTCTGCAGGCATTGCACAGCAGCTTTACCAACGTTCTTCTATTGCAGGACAGCCGTTTGAGCAGGCAGAAATTCCGGACAGCTTTTTTGACGCAGTTGTGGGTAATGTGCCCTTCGGCGATTTCAGCGTTGCAGATAAACGCTATGATAAAAACCATTTCTTAATCCACGATTACTTTTTTGCAAAGTCGCTCGACAAGCTCCGCCCAGGCGGTGTAATGGCGTTGGTGACTTCAAAGGGTACAATGGACAAGGAAAACCCAGCCGTGCGAAAATATATCGCACAGAGAGCGGAATTGCTCGGTGCGATAAGACTTCCGAATGATACCTTTAAGGGAAATGCAGGAACGGAGGTTGTTTCCGATATTCTCATACTGCAAAAGCGTGACCGTATCATAGACATTGAGCCTGATTGGGTACACCTCAATACAGGTAAAAACGGTACCAGAATTAACAGCTACTTTGCAGAACACCCCGAAATGATACTTGGCGATATGAAAATTGTATCAGGTCGGTTTGGTGATGAAACAACTTGTACGCCTTATGAAAACGCTGATCTTGAAAGCCTGCTTGATGAAGCTGTTTCCAATATTCACGGCGAAATTACGGAGTATGAAACGGAAGAAAATATAGAGGAAGAAGATAATTCAATCCCTGCTGATCCGAATGTCAGAAACTTCTCATTTACCGTGCTTGACGATGTAATCTATTTCCGTGAAAACAGCCGAATGTCACCTGTTGAAGTGTCGGCTACCGCTGAAAACCGAATAAAGGGACTTATTGAGATAAGAAACTCCGTTCGTACTCTTTTAGATTTGCAGACGGAAGACTATCCTGACAGTGATATAAAAGCTGAACAGGGAAGGCTTAATAAGTTGTATGACAGTTTCACAAAAAAGTACGGACTTATCAACAGTCGTGCAAATACTATGGCATTCTCACAGGACAGTTCCTACTCGCTGTTATCTTCATTGGAAATACTCGATGACGAGGGCAACCTTGAACGCAAGGCGGATATGTTTTTCAAGCGGACAATCAAGCCTCATACACCTGTTACTTCCGTTGACACAGCTTCCGAAGCACTCGCCGTTTCTATGGGAGAAAAGGCGGGTATTGATATGGAATATATGTGTCAGCTTTCAGGCAGAAGTGAACAGGAGGTTTTTGAGGAACTGAAAGGTGTAATTTTCCTCAATCCTGTCTACGGTCAGGGCAATCCTAACGAACAGAAATACCTTATGGCAGACGAATATTTGTCCGGTAATGTCCGTGAAAAGCTTGAAGTTGCAAGGCGTTCGGCAAAGCTGTATCCTGATAATTACAACATCAATGTTGAAGCTCTTGAAAGAGTACAGCCAAAGGATTTGACGGCTTCCGAGATTTCCGTAAGGCTTGGAGCAACCTGGATTCCACCTGAAATTGTACAGCAGTTTATCTATGAATTTCTTGATACTCCACGCTATGCACAATGGAAAATCAGGCTTCACTATTCGCCCTATACGAGTGAATGGAGCATTGAAAACAAAAGCTACGATACAAGTAATCTCAAGGTGTACCGCACTTACGGTACAGACCGAAGCAATGCTTATAAAATCATCGAGGAAACACTTAACCTCAAGGATGTCCGCATATTCGATTATGTTGAGGATGAGGAAGGCAGAAAGAAACCGGTACTCAATAAAAAGGAAACTACAATCGCATTGCAGAAGCAGGAGCTTATCAAAGAAGGCTTTAAGGAATGGATATGGAAAGACCCGCAGCGCCGTGAAAAGCTCTGCAAACTATATAACGAAAAATTTAACAGCACAAGACCCCGTGAGTACGACGGAAGTCATATTACCCTTAGCGGTATGAATCCTGAAATTGAACTCAGGGAACATCAGAAAAACGCTGTTGCACATATTCTTTACGGCGGAAATACCTTGCTTGCACACGCAGTCGGCGCAGGCAAAACCTACGAGATGACGGCGGCAGCTATGGAATCAAAGCGGCTTGGCTTATGCAGTAAGTCGCTTTTTGTTGTGCCTAATCACCTGACCGAACAATGGGCGGCAGAGTTTTTACAGCTCTATCCTGCGGCGAATATCCTTGTTGCAACCAAAAAGGATTTTGAAACGAAAAACCGCAAACGCTTCTGCGGACGAATTGCCACAGGCGATTATGACGCTATCATTATCGGACATTCTCAGTTTGAGAAAATTCCGATGAGCGTTGAAAGGCAAAGAATTATACTCGAGCAGCAGATTGACGAAATCACAGACGGTATTCGTGAGTTGAAAGAGAACCGTGGAGAAAACTTTTCAATAAAGCAGCTTGAAAAAAGTCGAAAATCCTTAAAGGTAAAGCTACAGAAGTTAAACGACCAAAGCCGAAAGGACGATGTAGTTACCTTTGAGGAATTTGGTGTTGACAGACTTTTTATTGACGAAAGTCACTACTACAAAAACCTTTATCTCTATACGAAAATGAGAAATGTCGGCGGAATAGCTCAGACCGAAGCGCAGAAGTCCTCGGACCTGTTTATGAAGTGCAGATACCTTGACGAAATCACAGGCGGCAGAGGAACGGTATTTGCAACAGGTACGCCAATCTCAAACTCAATGGTGGAGCTATATACCATTCAGAGGTATTTGCAGTATGAAACACTTGTAGAAAACGGCTTGCAGCACTTCGATTCGTGGGCTTCTACCTTTGGTGAAACCGTAACAGCCTACGAGCTTAAACCCGAAGGAACAGGCTACAGAACGAAAACACGATTTGCTAAATTCTACAATCTGCCTGAGCTTATGGCAATGTTCAAAGAGGTTGCCGATATAAAAACGGCAGACACACTTAATTTGCCTACACCTACTCCCCACTATCACAATGTTGCCGTAAAGCCTTCCGATTTTCAAAAGGCTATGGTAGCAGAGCTTGGAGAACGAGCCGAAAAAGTGAGAAACAATCAGGTTGACGCAAGCGTAGATAATATGCTGAAAATCACCAACGACGGACGAAAGCTTGCCCTTGACCAGCGTATGATAAATTCTCTGCTTCCTGACTTTGAGAGCAGTAAAATCAATGCTTGTATTGATAATATTTTTACGATTTGGCAGGAGAACGCAGACAAAAAATCGGCTCAGCTTGTGTTCTGCGACCTCTCCACTCCGAAGCCGGATGCAGAGTTTTCCGTCTATACGGACATTCGCAGAAAGCTGATAGAGCAAGGCGTACCTGAAAGCGAAATCAGCTTTATTCACGAAGCAAAAACCGAGGTGCAGAAGCAGGAGCTTTTCAAAAAGGTGCGCAAAGGCGAAGTCAGAGTTTTGCTCGGTTCTACACAAAAAATGGGTGCCGGTACGAATGTTCAGAACAAGCTCATAGCCTTGCACGACATTGACTGTCCGTGGCGACCGTCAGACCTTGAACAGCGTTCGGGACGAATTATCCGTCAGGGAAATGAAAATCCTGATGTGGATATTTACCGATATGTAACAGAGGAAACCTTTGACGCATATCTGTATCAGCTTGTCGAGGGTAAACAGAAGTTTGCTTCACAAATTATGACTTCAAAATCTCCTGTCCGTTCTGCCGAGGATATAGACGATACTGCTCTTTCCTATGCTGAAATCAATATGCTTGCAACGGGAAATCCGTATATCAGGGAGAAAATGGATTTGGATATTCAGGTGCAAAAGCTACGACTGTATAAGTCACATTACCTTTCGGAAAAGTATGAGCTTGAAGATAAAATCATAAAGTTTTATCCGCAAGAAATATCATTGCTGACTGCAAGAGTTGACGGACTGAAAGCAGATTTAGAGATTGCCAAAGCACACCCGAAAGAGGTTGACGGCAAGTTTGCAGGAATGGTTATTGACGGTTACAGCTACACAGAAAAGGCAGAAGCAGGTCAGGTGATTATTGAAGCCTGCAAAGCAAAAACAACTTCCGAGCCTACTCCTCTCGGTGAGTACAGAGGGTTTAAGATGGAACTTGAATTTGATACCTTTGAGCGTGCATATGCCGTAAAACTCAAAGGGCATTTCACACATTCAGTTACTCTCGGCACAGATGTTTACGGAAATATAACCCGAATTGATAACGCTGCTGATAATATTGAAACCAGATTGCACAAGGCGGAGGAACAGCTGGAAAATACAAAGGCACAGCTTGAAACCGCAAAGGTTGTGGTGGAAAAACCGTTTGCACAGGAGGATGAATTGAAACAAAAAATGACTCGTCTGACCGAGCTGAATGCCCTGCTTGATATGGATAAGGGAGATACTCCCGTTGTCGGAGGCGAGCCTGACGAGGGCGACCTGCCACCCACAAGAAACAGAAACGACAGAGAAAGATAGGAGGAATTTTATGACTACTGTTGACTATAACGAGCTGCTGTACAACAAGATGAAAAAGGAATTTGACAGCTTTATTTCAGAGCTTAAAACTAAGCCGCCCGAACAGATTATTGAGGGCAGCTATGAGAAAGTTATCAAGGAAGATTTGCTTGCAATTTTTGAATACACAGAGTTTTCTCAAACCGAAGCGAAGTCTTTGTACCGGCTGAAGGCTCCCCTTGATGACATCTATCAGGAGTGGTGCGGCAACGATATGAGCTATTGTGATATGCTCCGTGAAACAATAGATGACCGTATTAAATCGGCAGTTAAGGAAATGAAAGCAAAGCAGAAAGATAAGGACATCAGGTAAACGAAATGCCATATGTTGATCCGCAGACTGTTGAAAAAGCGAGAGAAATGGATTTGCTGACATATTTACAGAACCACGAGCCAAATGAGCTTGTCAGACTTTCGGACGGAACATACTGCACTCGTACACACGACAGTCTGAAAATCTCAAACGGAAAATGGATGTGGTGGTCAAGAGGCTTCGGAGGATACTCTGCCCTTGATTACCTGATAAAAGTTAAAGGCTTGGACTTTGTACAAGCCGTTGAAACCATAGTCGGAAAGTGTGCGGTAACGCAGAATATCAATTTGCAGCAAAAAGAAATCAAGCAACCCAAGCCGTTGCTTCTGCCTGATAAAAGTACTTCCAACAGAGTGATTTTCAAGTATCTTTGCGGCAGAGGTATTGACAGGGAGCTTATTGATTTTTGCATATCCGAGGGTAAAATTTTCGAGAGCCTTCCGTATCACGATGTAGTTTTTGTTGGCTTTGATAAGGAAAATAATCCGAGATATGCTTCCTACCGTGCGACAGACAGCAGTAGAATTTTAGGTGACTGTTCGGGAAGTGACAAGCATTATTCTTTCAGATTGGCTGACGGAGTTAGTAACACAGTCCACATTTTTGAATGTCCGATTGACCTTTTATCTTACGCAACTTTGCTGAAAATCAATGGCTATGTTTACCGCAAGTACAACCTTTTATCACTTGCGGGTGTTTACTCGGAAAATAAGAAAACAGGTGTTGGCAAAGTGCCTGCTGCACTTGAAAATTATCTGAAAGACCATTCAAACACAACAAGAATCGCTATCCACTTTGATAATGACAGAAGCGGCAGAGAAGCCGCAACTGCTCTTATAAACAAACTGAAAAATGATTACAAGGTCGTTGATTTACCGCCGCCAAGGGGCAAGGATTTCAACGACTTTTTGTGTTTACAGCTTAATATCTCAAAGCAAAAATCCAAAGAAAGGAATTACGAAAGATAATGAAAATTAACATTTATCAGGTAAATCACGAGCGTGATACTCATAGAGTTGCGTTTGTAGATACAAAGTATCTTGAAAAGGCACAGGGGACTTCTGCGATTGACAGCAAGATTTACGACAAAGTTTTTAGCGGTGATGTTGACTGCAAAACTCTTGATGATGTTTACTCAAAATTTAATACAGACCACCCGACAGGGTATCGTGGCAGGTCGCTTTCAATATCGGATGTCGTTGAGGTTTTGGAGGATGAAAGTCTGGAAAAAGGATTTTATTTCTGCAATACCTACGACTTCAAAAAGGTTGATTTTGAGCCGTCAAAAACACAGAATACAGTCAGTAAAAATATGATTACTGTCCTCTGTATCAAGCCAAATCATTATCCGAAAACCGTTGCAATTGATAACTCCCTTGAAGCTATGCAGAAACTTGTCGGAGGAAATATTGAGGAATATATGCCATTTGAAGATGAGGTGGCAATCATATGCAACGAGGAAGGAAAAATGAACGGCTTGCCACTTAACAGGGCGGTTTATGACGAAAAAACCAAAGAAATTATTGATATAATTGCAGGAGATTTCTTTATCGCCTACGCTCCTATTGACTCTGAAAAGTTTAAGGACTTACCGAAAGATTTGGAGCAGAAATACAGAGAAAAATTTAAATTCCCCGAACGCTTTTACAAGCAGAACGGTGAAATAAAAGCGTATCAGTACAAACCTAAAGAGCTTGATACTATACGCTGAAGCTTGAATATGCAGGCAACCTCAAAGATTGATGAATAATCTTAGCGAGCAGACTGTTTGTATCCACATAACGGATAAAACAGTAAAAAGGCTCGTTAGGTGGTTGCCCCTAATACCCCGAAAAGAAAGGACTGAAATTATGCACGGATTTATTATATTCATACTCGGTTGCTTCCTAGGCGGTTTTGTCGGAGTAGCTTTAATGTGTATGTTCCAGATTAACCGTATCAATCGATACGAAATGAAAGGCAAAAAGGATGATGAAGATGAGGAGAAGCTATGATAAGCATATCAGGCTGACAAAAGAAGAAAAAGATGAATGGCAGAGAAAGGCACAAATGACGTGCCTTAATGAATCTGCTTTAGTACGTTTTCTGATGAAAGGCTATGAGCCGAAAGAAAAACCTGACGAGCGTTTCTTTGAAGCAATGCGTGAGCTTTCCTCAATAGGCAACAATATAAATCAGCTTGCGGCAAAGGCAAACTCTCTCGGTTTTCTTGATGCTCCGATGCTTTATCGTGAAGCGGAGCGTTGGCATAAATTTCAGGCGCATATCGAGAGTGTATTTTTACGACCCGATAAATCAGAGCTGAAATGGCAGTAACTAAGCTATGGGTTGTGAGAGATAATCTGGGCAGGGTGATTGACTATGCCAACAATCCTGAGAAAACTTGCAACCCCAATTATACCGACGCACAGTATCAGACACTTGCTGATGTCATTGCCTATGCAAAGGACGAGGAAAAAACAGAGCGGCAGTATTATGTTGATGGCATAAACTGCAATCCTGCAACTGCCCGTGACCAATTTATAACCACGAAAAAATGCTTCGGAAAGACAGACGGCATACAAGCATATCATGGATATATGAGTTTTAAGGAACAGGACATTACGCCTGAGCTTGCACAAAAGGTCGGTATGGAATTTGCAAGCCGTATGTGGGGTAAGCGTTTTCAAATTGTAGTGACTACTCACCTGAACACTAAACATCTGCACTGCCATTTTGTAATCAACTCAGTTTCCTTTGTTGACGGAAAGCGTTTGCAAAACGATGAAAAGGTATGGTTTAAATTCAGGCATATAGCAGATGAAGTATGCAAGGAGTACGGCTTATATTTTAATCCAACCCCCAACAGAAGTAAGCAATCGTCATATTACTACAACAAGGAAAAAGCCGGTATGCCCACTCGGTACAGTACCCTGCGTGAAGTAATCGACCTGGCTTTGGAGCATTGTAAAAGTATAGAGGATTTCAAGTACGCTCTCCGTGATATGGGATATACCTATCAGCTGAGTCCGAGCAGAAAGTATTGGACGGTTACTCCGCTCGGATATAAAAAGCCTGTCCGACTAATCAATCTCGGCGAAAATTACTCCAACGACGCTATACGAAAAAGAATTCACGAAAATATGAGCCGTGTTGATGTGTACCGGTACACCATAAGTACGGTTACGAGCCGACAGTACCGACTTTCGACACGGGAAGATAAAATTAGAAAAATCGGCGGCTTATACGGTCTTTATCTTTATTATCTTTACAGGCTTGGCAAATTGCCAAAATACAAAAGAATCAGCAATGCTCAAATCCATTACTATTTCAAAGAAGAACTTTTGAAGCTTGATGAATTGAGCGAACAGACAAGGCTGCTCGGAAAACACGGTATTCAGACCGACGAGCAACTTTTTGAATACAAATCCTCTGTTGAAAACGAAATCAAAAGCCTTACTGCCGACAGAACGCACCTCCGAAAAAAGATACGAACAAAAATTGATGATGCAGAGCTGTCGCAGGCAAAGGAAAAGATTTCTCAAATCACGGAGGAATTACGGAAACTTCGCAAAGAAGTTAAACTCTGCAACGGTATTGCAGAGAGGTCGGGAATTCTGAAATCCAACCTTGAACAAGTGCTTGCAGAGGAAGAAAAAAACAAAGGAAAGGAGAACCGAAGATATGAACAACGGCGGTGACGCTGCTGAAATTATTGTCAGACTTTATCTTGAAGGCTTTGAGGAAGTGGTTAAGCTGTCGGGTAAGGGCATTAAGGAATTAGTACCTTTGCTTGCTTCTACGCTGAAACAGGAATCAAAAACCAAAGGCAAGGCACGACTTACGCAGATGATTAAATCAGGCAGTCCGCTAAAGGTATTTACTTTCAAAAACAAAGACCTGAAAAAATTTACCGAACAGGCGAAGCGCTACGGAGTTTTATATACAGTCCTGCGTGATAAGAACAGCAACGATCCGAATGCAACGGTTGATGTAATCGCCCGTGCCGAGGATGCTTCCAAAATACAGCGAATTGCAGACCGATTTGAATTTTCAAAGGTTGATAAGGCTTCTATTATCAAGGAAGCGGAAAAATCGGCAGCAAAGAGAGGAGAAGTACAGATTGATAAGCCGACCAAATCCAAGGGCGAGATTATCGTCGAACAGGCTTTGGCAGAGCCTTCCGAGAAGAAAGACAATGCCAATGAAAACCCCGATGTTGCCAAGACCGACAAAAGCCCTCAGTCAAGGCAAGACTCAGACAAGGCAGATATGCGCACTGATAAGGGTGATATAAAGTCCGCTGAAAAGAAACCCTCCGTTAGGGAAAAGCTGGAACGCTACAAGGCAGCAGGACAGAAGAAGGAAGCAGAACGCTATCAGCCTGAACACACTCAGGAGCGTAAAACTCCTGCAAAAAACAGACAGACCAAACATACACAGCCTAAGAAAAAATACAAGGCAAAACATAATAGACCGAAAGAGAGGTAATATTTTTGACAAACGATTTCAATTCAAGGAGAAGCGGCAGTTTTAAACCGAAGCTTTCTCCCGAAGAATATGCAAAAGCAAAACAGGAAGAAAAAGAAGCCGTTTACAATCTCATTGATACGGCGATTTCCGATATTGTAAACAACCCTGCTGAATTTCAGAAATATCTTGATACGCAGGCTCGTATGGACAGATACTCGGCGGCTAACGCACTTCTTATTTACAAGCAGTGCCCGGAAGCTACTCAACTCAAGGATTTCAACGGATGGCGTGATGACAATATCCGTGTAAAAAAAGGTGCAAAGAGTATATCTATTCTTGAGCCTGTTGATTACACAAAGGCGGATGGCTCAACGGGTATTTCATACAATGTCAAGAAAGCATTTGACATCTTACAGACCAATGGCAGACGAGAGCCTGCACCTACGGTCAACCGTGACCCGAAAAATCTTGTTTCGGTAATGCTTGACACTGCTCCTGTAAACTGCGAGAGCAGCAGTCAGCTTCCTAATCCCGATGCAGTTGCCTACTACGACAATGATAAGAACACGCTCTTTATCAAGAAAGGTGTCGGCGACAGCGTAGCATTGTTTCAGGGTGTTGTCCTTGAACTTGGCTATGCGGAGCTTTCGGGCAGGAGCGACAGCTACAGCCGTAAGGATATGAGTTTTCAGGCGGTGTGTATCGGCTATATGCTTTGTAAGAAATACGGAGTTGAGGCAAAGAATTTTGCCGTTGACCGTATTCCTCCCGAATGGAAGAATAAAGAGCCGAAGGAAGTCCGTGCAGAGCTTTCCAAAATAAGAACAGCAATGAGCAATATTCACACCCGTGTATCCGACGAACTTTACCGTCATCAGCAGGAACGCTCAAAAGACCGTGAACGATAAAAGCGAGGTGCTTATATGAAAGAGCCTTATTATCATATCGTACTTGACGATAACGAACACAGTGCTGTTATTCAGTCACTTAATGATACAAGAAACGCCTTGCTTGCAAAAGAAAAATCAACGGACCTATTGGACGACCTTATTATCAAAATCGGCAACGCCCCTCACCGTAAAATCAGGGTAATTGAAAGGAACAGCGATGATGCAAGATAGCGAGAGAAAATCCGTTATCATAGTTTCTTCAATAGGCGTAATTCCTGTTGTGTGGTTAGCTTTGCTTATTGCTCCGTTTCTGAAAGGCGGTTTATCCGAAATTGTTACAGGACTTATGAACGCCTTAAGCAATCCTTTTGATATACAGCTTTGTGAGGACAGCCTGAAAACTGTCCTCTTTTTGCTTGCCGCCTACGCAGTGGGCATAGGTATTTACTTTTCCACACGCAGGAACTACCGACGCGGAGAAGAACACGGCTCCGCTAAATGGGGCAACGCAAAAGCCGTTGATAGAAAATACCGACAGTCCCCGCCGTCTGATAACAAGCTGATGACGCAGAATGTCCGTATCGGTATCAACGCACAGAAGCACAGGCGCAACCTCAACACGTTAGTTTGCGGCGGTTCGGGTGCAGGTAAAACCCGATTCTATTGTAAACCGAATTTAATGCAGGCGAACACCTCATTTGTGATTCTTGACCCGAAAGGCGAGATTTTGCGTGACACAGGCGGCTTGCTTGAAGCGAAGGGGTACGAGGTGCGTGTGCTTGACCTGATTTCAATGGAAAAGAGCCATTGCTACAATCCGTTTGTATATTTGCGTGATGATAACGATATTCAGCGTTTGGTAACTAACCTTTTTAAAAGCACAACTCCGAAAGGCTCACAGTCCAATGATCCATTTTGGGACACGGCGGCTTCTATGTTACTTCTCGCATTAGTTTTCTATCTGCACTACGAAGCTCCAAAGGAAGAGCAGAATTTTTCAATTGTTATGGAAATGCTCAGAGCGGCAGATATTGAGGATGACGACAACCCTCGCCCCTCGCCCCTTGATAATCTGTTCAGTGATTTGGAATACGAAAATCCCGACCATATTGCACTCAAATATTACCGTTCCTACCATTCAGGCTCGGCTAAAACATTAAAGTCAATACAGATTACGCTTGCCGCACGACTTGAAAAGTTTAACCTTGAAAGTCTTGCTGCTTTGACTTGTACGGATGAGCTTGACTTGCCGTCTATGGGCGAGAAAAAGGTTGCGTTGTTTGCGCTGATACCTGACAACGATTCGAGTTTCAATTTCCTGGTATCAATTCTTTACACACAGTTATTCCAACAGCTTTTCTACTCGGCAGACCATATACACGGCGGAGCGTTACCTGTTCCGGTTCACTTTCTGATGGACGAGTTTGCAAATGTTTCGCTTCCCGATGACTTCGACAAGATTTTGTCGGTTATGCGTTCCCGTGGTGTATCGGTTAGTATTATTTTACAGAATCTTGCACAGCTCAAGGCTTTGTTTGAAAAGCAATGGGAGAGCATTGTCGGTAACTGCGATGAGTTTCTTTACCTCGGCGGCAATGAACAGAGTACACACAAATATGTTTCGGAGCTTCTCGGCAAGGAAACGATTGATACCAACACCTACGGCAAGAGTACAGGACACAGCGGTAACTATTCAACTAACTACCAAATCAGCGGCAGGGAGCTTATGACGCCTGATGAAGTCAGGTTGCTTGATAACCGATATGCAATCCTCTTTATACGAGGTGAGCGACCGATAAAGGACTTCAAGTATGACATACTGAAACATCCTAATGTCAGTCTGACGGCTGACGGTAAAGCTGATGTTTACAGACAAGGTGAAGTCAGAGATGATATTGCCACTATTTCTGTCGGCAATTTCTCAAAAGAAGAAGTTGAGGATATTGATATATCTGAAACAAGCTATGAACTGTTGTCCGATGAGGACTTGCAGGAAATTTATAAAATATAGGAGGACTTTTTATTATGAATATTGCTAAAAGACTTTCACAGAGAAAGAATAACAGACTTCCGATGAACGGTAAGGTTAAGAAAGGCTTTCGTACTTACTGTATGATTGTGATTGCAACTGTACTCGCTGTATGTTGCTTTACGGTAACGGCGTTTGCAGCAGAAGAAAGCGGCGGCAATGCACTTACAGCAATTAATAACCTTTCAACCTTTATCTTCGGACTTATCAGAGCAGTCGGACTTATCCTCACAGGCTTCGGCGTTGTGCAGATTGGTCTGTCGCTCAAATCACACGACCCGTCACAGAGAGCCAACGGTTTTCTTACCCTTGCAGGCGGCGTCATCATCACCTTTGCAAAGGAAATTCTGAACCTCATTATCGGCTCTTAATCAAAACAGGGGTATGAGTTTTATGACCCATACCCCATAATTTTTAAGGAGGTGCTTTAATGTCCGATAATTGGGTTGTTCAGAATTTACAAAACGCACTTGACACCTGGAACGCTAAAATTACAGAGATTTGGTCTCTCGTTCTGACATCTCCGAAAGACTTTAAGGGCGGCGGTATTTGGACGGCTATTGAGAATGTAAACTCTGCCGTACAGGCTATCGGGTTAGCATTGCTTGTGCTCTTCTTTGTCATAGGAGTTGTAAAAACCTGCGGCAGCTTTGCAGAGGTAAAGAAGCCCGAACACGCAGTAAAGCTGTTTGTCCGGTTTATTCTTGCAAAAGCCGTCATTACAAACGGAATGGAGCTTATGTTGACTCTGTTCAATATCGTACAGAGTACAATCGGAACGATTATGACATCCGCAGGCTTGGAAACGGCAACGCAAACCGTGTTACCTGATGAAATGGTAACAGCAATAGAAAACTGCGGATTCTGGGAGAGTATTCCGCTATGGGCGGTAACGCTTATCGGCGGATTGTTCATTACCGTAATGTCTTTCATTATGATATTGACCGTGTACGGAAGATTTTTCAAGCTCTATATGTACACGGCACTTGCTCCCATACCGCTTTCAACCTTTGCAGGCGAGCCTACGCAGAATGTCGGTAAGAGCTTCTTCAAAAGCTACTGCGCAGTCTGCCTTGAGGGTGCGGTTATCGTTTTAGCCTGCCTGATATTCTCCCTGTTCGTAACATCACCGCCTGTGGTAGCAACAGACGCTTCACCCGTTACAATGACTTGGGCATATATCGGTGAACTGATATTCAATATGCTTGTCCTTGTCGGCACGGTGAAAATGTCCGACCGTATCATTCGTGAGATGATGGGACTTTAATTTTAGAAAGGAACTTGATTATGGAAGTAAAAATAAACAGAGAAATCCGCAACTACACAGAAGCCGTATTTTTCGGTCTGTCACTTCGACAGATCATTTTTTCTGTTTGCGCTTGTGCTGTTGCAGTTGCCGTTTTCTTCCTTTTAAAGCCGTGTGTAGGTACAGAAACCGTATCGTGGATTTGCATTCTTTCCGCCGCTCCGTTTGCGGCACTCGGCTTTGTGAAGTACAACGGAATGACAGCCGAAAAATTCGTCATTGCTTGGGTGAAATCAGAATTTCTTACGCCCAAAAAACTGACATTCAAATCCACAAATACCTACTACGAGCTTATGAAGCCGAGTATCGAAAGAAAAGCAAAGGAGGCTATGAAAGCCAATGATTAAAACATTAAGAAATATAGGAAAACAGGACAAGGAAAAGTTTGTCGTTCCAAAAGGGGTTCAGGACGTTATTCCTGTTACCGCCATTTATGATGACGGCATTTTCCGAATCGGAAAGGACAAATTTTCCAAGTCCTATAAATTTACCGATATTAACTACGCCGTTGCAAGCCGTGAGGATAAAGAGGAAATGTTCCTTGAACACTCCGAGCTGCTCAATTCATTTGACAGCGGAGCAACTACAAAGATTACCATTAACAACCGCAGGCTCAACCGTCTTGATTTTGAAAAGTCAATCCTGATTCCTTTCAAGGATGATGCTCTGGACATCTACCGTGATGAGTACAACAAAATGCTGCTAGATAAAGCAACAGGCGCAAATTCAATGGTACAGGACAAGTATATTACAGTATCTGTCTGCAAGAAAAACATAGAGGAAGCCCGCACCTATTTTAACCGTGTAGGTAACGATATGATTACTCACCTGAGCAAGCTCGGAAGTCAGTGCATTGAGCTTGAAGCAGAGGAGCGACTTCGTATCTTTCACGATTTCTACCGTGTAGGTGAAGAAAGCTCCTATCATTTCAGCATTAAGGAGAGCTGTAAGAAAGGACACAGCTTCAAGGACTATATCTGTCCCGATTCAATGGAGTTTGAAAAGGACTTTTTCAAGATCGGCGACAGATACGGCAGAGTTCTTTTTATGCGTGACTACGCTTCTTATATCAAGGACAGTATGATTTCAGAGCTTACCGAGCTTAACCGTAACCTGATGTTGTCTATTGATGTTATACCCGTGCCGACAGACGAAGCCGTGCGAGAAGCTGAGAGCCGCTTGCTCGGTGTTGAAACCAACATAACGAATTGGCAGCGCAGACAGAACGCCAACAACAACTTTTCCGCAACCGTTCCGTATGATATGGAGCAGCAGGAGAAAGAAATGAAAGAATTTCTTGATGACCTTACCACCCGTGACCAGCGTATGATGTTCGGTGTCCTTACGATGGTACACACAGCAGACACAAAGGAACAGCTTGACAACGACACGGAAGCATTGCTCACTACGGCGAGAAAGCACCTTTGTCAGTTTGCAATATTAAAATTTCAGCAGATGGACGGACTGAATACAGCTATGCCTTTCGGTGTACGCAAAATTGATTCCTTCCGTACTTTGACAACCGAATCACTTTCCGTGCTTATGCCTTTCCGTGTGCAGGATATTTTCCACGACAACGGTATTTACTACGGTCAGAATGTTATTTCAAAGAATATGATTATCGCCGACCGAAAACAGCTTTTGAACGGTAACGAGTTTATCCTCGGTGTATCGGGCGGTGGTAAATCATTCGCAGCAAAGGGTGAGATTGTCAATCAAATTCTTTCATCGGATGCAGATGTAATTATTGTCGATCCTGAGCGTGAGTATGGAGCACTTGTTAATGCGCTCGGCGGCGAGGTAATAAATATATCGGCTACCTCTAAAAATCATATCAACGCTATGGATATGTCCGAGGAATACGGAGACGGTGCAAACCCTGTTATTCTGAAATCCGAGTTTATTATGTCGCTTTGCGAGCAGTTTTTGCCTTTAGGTGCAAAAGAGAAATCAATCATTGACCGTTGCACAGCAGGCGTTTATCGCACCTATCAGCAGAACAACTATACAGGCAGAGTTCCTACCTTGCAGGACTTTCGTGCGGAGCTTCTCAAGCAGGACGAGCCTGAGGCGCAGGAAATCGCTCTTGCGATTGAACTGTTCACCAACGGCTCACTCAACACCTTTGCAAAGCAAACAAATGTTGATACCGATAACCGCCTTATCTGCTACGATATTCTCGACCTCGGCAAACAGCTTATGTCAATCGGTATGCTCGTTGTAATGGATAGCATCCTCAACCGTATCACGCAGAACAGAGCGAAAGGCAAATCAACCTTTATTTTCATTGATGAAATTTATCTTCTGTTTCAGCACGAGTATTCCGCTAATTTCCTTTTTACACTTTGGAAGCGTGTGCGTAAGTACGGAGCGTATGCGACAGGTATTACACAGAATGTTGATGACCTGTTACAGAGCCATACAGCAAGAACGATGCTTGCAAACTCTGAATTTATCGTAATGCTCAATCAGGCTTCAACCGACAGAGAGGAGCTTGCACGACTGCTCAATATATCCGATTTACAGCTTTCGTATATCACGAATGTTGAAGCAGGACACGGACTTATCAAGGTTGGCAGTTCACTTGTGCCGTTCGCAAACAAATTTCCGAAGAATACACAGCTTTACAGGCTGATGACAACCAAGCCGGGTGAAGGTGCTACTGCGTAGAAGAAAGGAATCTGCTATGAATAAGAAAATTTTGTTAGCCTTGATTGTGGTGCTTGTCGCTGTATGCAGTGTCAGCACCTATTTTCATATCAAGGGAAGAATTGAATCAGAGGAAAATAAAAAGATGTATGAAACCGTAGCCGAGGAAGTTTCGGCTACTAAGGACAGCACAGCCGTTTCCGCAAGTGAAGCGGCTGTCAATCCGTATACGGAATACACGGACGGAGGTAGCGGTAATAGTAAAACTCAAAGTTATACTGACACAATGACTTTTGCCTATAACCCCGATATGGTCGGATGGATAAAGATTGACGGAACAGATATCAACTATCCTGTTATGCAGACACCAAATGAGCCTGACTATTATCTCAACCGAGATTTTTACAAAAATCAGTCCGTTTACGGCTGTCCTTATGTTCAGGCGAATTGCGATGTCAAAACTCCGTCTGACAATGTAATAATCTACGCTCATCATATGAATGACGGTTCAATGTTTGCAAATCTTGAGCTTTTCAGAAGTAAGGATTTTTGGAAATCTCACAAGCAAGTCAGCTTTGATACGCTCGATAGGAAAGCAACCTATGACATTCTTGCCGTGTTCGCCGTTCCTGTTGATGAAACAGATAAAAATTCATTCAAGTATTATGAGTTTGTCAACGCCTATGACCCACAGCATTTTTCTGACTTTGTGAGTAGATGTAAGGAGCTTTCATTCTATGATACAGGCGTAACCGCAAAATACGGCGATAAGCTGTTGACGCTTTCTACCTGCGAATACACACAAAACACCGGCAGACTTGTCGTTGTGGCAAAAAGGTGTAAGTAAATTATCATAGACAAAGTTGAGCAAGAGTGATATAATTTTAGTAAAATAAATCGGTATTTGTGAAGTTACGAAACTTCGATTTCTATAATAGGAAGATCAATGGGGATGAGTTTCAGAGGTGAAAAAAGATGAATAAAAATAGAATTGCATTAGTAATTGGTAATTCTGATTATTTGAATGTGGATAAATTAAATAACCCTAAGAATGATGCCAATGATATTGAAAGTGTTTTGCGCAAACTAGATTTTGATGTAACAAAAGTAATGGATGCAAAATTAATTGACATTCAACAGGCAGTAAATACTTTTTTGCAGGAATTAGATGAATATGCTGTAGGGTTGTTTTTCTATGCTGGACATGGTATGCAGATTGACGGCAAAAATTATATTGTTCCTGTTGATTTCAGATCATGTGATAAAAGTAAAACTGTTGTATCTTGCTATTGTTTGAATTCTTTTCTAGACGGTGTTTCATCGTATAAAGGGAAAACAATTATTTGTATATTAGATGCATGTCGTAATAATCCTTTTGCTATGGGTCGGGGATTTTTAACTGGGTTTGCACCGTTTGATAATCCACCGAAAGGTACTATCATTGCTTATTCCACAAGTGCTGATTGTAGTGCATTTGACGGGCAATGTAGTAATGGATTGTATACACAAGTATTAAAGGATGCTATGCTCATTCCAAATTTAAAAATTGAGGAGATGTTTAAATCTGTTAGAAATAAAGTTTCAGAAATATCAATTAACCAATATGGAAAAGAACAACTTTCATGGGAATACTCTTCTTTAGTAGGGGACTTCTATTTTTCTGTAACACCACAACCAGTTAATGTAAATATTGCGGATGACGAAATATATGAATATATATGTGCTCGTCAAAAAATATATGAGAATACTTCTGATAATATATATGATATCGAATGCTTGCCATATGTGGATGCTTACAATAAATATCATATACCAATCATTAAAATTTTACGGGCATTTTCTAGAATTGATTATCAGAAAAAAGGATATCAGTTTTCTGATGCCACTATTGATCAGTTAAATAGCAATTACTTATCCTCGTGGGGATTTAAACAAAAACATGGCAGATGGTATTATAAAAATAATTATGTTGAGATGGGGGATTTATTGCCTCTGTCTGAGGAACTTGAACCTAAGAAACCTATTAAGGGTAAAGAGTTGAAAATTGAAGCATCTTTAAATTCGGAAATTGATGGTGGAAAAATAAGATTTAAGTTATCCTCTAATATTCCAAAAGGAACCCCTATAATATTTACATTGAGTGGTAAAAAATATATAGCCCAATGTATAACTGTCGCGGATAACAATCCTTTGATAAGTGAATGGTTTAGTTACAAGGGAAATTCTATAAAAAAAGGATTCTATATCATAGATGTGTCTTGCCCAGTATATAGCGCGTTACCAGACAGCATAAAGGAAATATTTGGAGAACGTAATAGAAACATTTATGGACAATATGTGAAGTTTGAACCTATTGGAGGAAATACAATTCATTTTTCTTATGGATTATTGATTGAAAATAATTCTGTCAAAGTGATTGATATGAACCAAAAAATTTCCGAACTGTAAGATTTTGTTTTATCTTACAAGAGGACTAGCAAAAATCCAGTTTATCAAACTAAATAACATTATAAAACTCTGATTGGAGAAACACCAATCAGAGTTTTTATTTTGCGTTAAAAAATTTTTGAAGGAGGTAATAATTTGCCAGATATAAAAACAAAAAAAGAAAATAAAGGTACAATCAAAACGCTCGACAAGGCAAAGATTGCATCTGGTCGTATGAAATCTGCATATATACAGACAAAAGATAAAGCCGAGCATTCTGTTGAAGCGGAAGAGTATTCAGCTAATGAATATGCTACTGACAGAATGGAATCAGGTGCAAAGCGAGGTGCAGAAGAAACTGCCCGTCAGACTAAAAAACAGCTCGGAAATGCAAAAGACGGAGCTAAAATGGTCAAGAACAAGATTAAACAGCGTATCGAGAACAAAGCACAGAATAAAGCTGAAAACGCAGTTAAGAATTCTGTTCAGAAATCATCTAAAAATGTTGCCAAAAAATCCGCTGAAAAATCTGCCAGAACAACATCTTCCAAAGCATTCAATGAAGGGCGAAAAAGTATTCGTACAGTTGAGCAAACCTCAAAGGCAGTTAAGCAATCAGCACGCTCGGTAGGTAGAAAAACAGTGAAAACTGCGCAGAAAGGAACAGCTAAAACAGTAAAGACATCAGTTAAAACCGCAGAAAAAACCTCAAAGGCAGCCATTAAAACTTCAAAGCAAGCCGCAAAAGCCGCACAGAAAACAGCACAAGCAACTGCAAAGGCGGCTCAGAAAGTAGCACAGGCGGCGAGGGCGGCTGAAAAAGCAGCTGTTCAGGCGACAAAAGTTGCAGTCAAAGCGACAATAGCGGCAATAAAGGCAATCATTGCAGGAATTAAGGCATTAGCTTCAGCTATTGCCGCAGGCGGTTGGGTAGCTGTTGTGATTATCATCGTTATCTGCCTTATAGCGTTAATTGTCTGTTCCTGCTTTGGAATATTCGCTTCGGGCGAGGATTCAGGAACAGGTGTTACAATGCAGACTGCCGTCCAGGAAATCAACGAGGAATACAATCAAAAAATTGAGGATATTAAGAACGACAATACCTACGATATTTTTGAAATGTCAGGCTCACGAGCAGAGTGGAAAGAAGTTATAGCTATCTACGCTGTGGATAAAAATATGGCTGATCTGAATCCTGCAAATCCTGATGAGGCGCAGGAGGTTGCGACGATGGACGAGGGTAAAAAGGAAGATTTGCGTAAACTGTTCTGGGAAATGAACAAGGTTGAATCCCATACTGAAAAGAAAACCGTAAAAGAAACCGTCGAGGTGAAAGAGAACGGCAAGACGGTCAAAAAGGAAAAGGATGTTGAAAAAACGACCCTGTATATTACCATAAGCCACATTGACCTTGAAACGATGATGAACAACAAGAGCTTTACCGATGAACAAAAGGAAATGTGCCGAGAGCTATTATCGGACGAGAACAACTCTTTATGGCTCTCCGTCCTTCACGGAATTTCAAGCTCGGATAGTGACATAGTCAAGGTGGCGCAGGAACAACTCGGCAATGTTGGCGGTCAGCCGTATTGGAGCTGGTACGGTTTTAGTTCCCGTGTCGAATGGTGTGCCTGCTTCGTTTCATGGTGTGCCAACGAGTGCGGATATATAAAAAACAACCTTATCCCAAAATACTCCGTATGCGATACCGGTGTTAATTGGTTTAAGACCAAAGGAGAATGGCTCGACGGTACAGAGGAGCCACAGGAAGGAATGATTATTTTTTTCGATTGGGCATCCGACGGACTGGACGGTAATTCCGACCACACGGGAATCGTAGAAAAAGTGGAGAGTGGCAGAGTTTACACAATAGAAGGGAATTCAAGCGACGCCTGCCAAGAAAACTCTTATCCAATCGGATATTATGAGATACTCGGCTACGGCTGCCCTGCGTATAAGTAATAGAAAGGAACAGCTGACAAAAGAAAAACAGCAATCCTAAATGTTTGCCAAAAGTTTGTCGAAAAGTCCAGCAAAAGCTGGACTTTTTGCTGTTTTAGTATATAAATAGATGAAACATACGCGAGAAGAAATCAAGAAAGAAAAAGTTTGAAGAGAAAAAATGTTTGTACGGTAGTTCTACAAGGAAGCTGTCTGTAAGTTCGAATGCCATTCCCTGTTTTATTATTGGAAACATGATAACACAGATGTTTTTTATAAATTCAGTCAATTACATTGAACACATAAGATAATTGAGGTATAATATGTACAATTATAGACATTATTCGGCAATTTATTAGATAGAAATATACAAATGACTTGAATACAGGTTTTAGAAATATATTGAGGAATAATTAAGAAGTCTATAAGCAATATATCGAAAATTGTAAATATGATTTGAAGAAGGAAATAATATATGAAAAAGATAGAACTACAACCTACAAAGGAAAACATCTATAAAACATTTATTGATGATAGTATTGGAAGAAACAAAGATATTTGTTATTTTATATCTTTATTAGACTCGTTTGATGAAAGCAATTCAATAGCAATTAACAGTAATTGGGGTAGTGGAAAAACCTTTTTTGTAAAACAGATTGAAATGGTATTAGGTATACATAACAAGTTTTTTCAAACTGCATTTGAAAACAGTGAAAAAAATGTAATCATTTTACAATATAGTAATTTATGTAAAAGACTTAATGTTGATGAAATAGAAAAATTGTATTTGCCAATATATTATGATGCTTGGAAATATGATAATGACGACGATCCAATTCTGTCTATTGTGTATGAGATTATTTCAACTCTCAATAATAAATATGACTTTGAGGAATTAAATATAAATTTCTCTAAAATTCTAAAAGGAATCATGGAAGCGCTAAATCTATCTGGTATGTATGATTTAATTACTTCAATTCAAGTTGATGATGACTTAAAAAGCATTGCAAAATCAAGAGATTTAAAAAGCAAAATTGATGAGTTTTTGGATCAAATACCAATAGAAAGAGCCGACAGGGTAGTAATCTTTATTGATGAACTTGACAGATGCAAACCTACATATGCCGTTAAACTGCTTGAAAGAATTAAACACTATTTTAATAACGTTAAAATTATATTTGTATTTTCAACAAATTTAGAGGAACTGCAATCTTCTGTTAAGTGTGTATATGGAGAAAGCTTTAATGCCTATCGTTATTTAGATAGATTTTTCGATTTGAAGATACCTTTGCCAAAAGCAGATATGTCAAAATATTTTAGTTCTATTGAATTTGATAAGAATAACTATGTTTTTGATGGTGTGTGTCACAAGTTTATGGAAAAATATAATTTTCAGTTAAGAGATATATCAAAATATGCAAGGTACTTAAAAATGACAACTTATAACTCAGCCCATAATGGTGGTTCTGCTTATTGTCCAGACGAGGTTGGATATCGGTTTTGCCTACAATGTTTGACACCAATAATAGTAGGATTATTCGTATATGACATTACTATGTACAATAAATTCATAAACGGATATGACAGTTCGCCGTTGATAGAACTATTAGCTGACGGTGAAATCGGTAAATTCTTTTTTAGGAGCATGTTAGCCAATGGTGAAACATACGATGAACATACATTAATTACTCGTGAAAGCAAACTAAATGAATTATATGACGCTATATTTAACACAAACTATGACAATGGCATCTATGTAAAAACTATAGGAAATATTAGTATTGAAAAAGATACAAAAGAATATCTGCTTAATATTATAAATTTATTGTCTAATGAAGCTCATAAATCATGGAAAGTAGATGATGAATAAAAAGGTTTATCTTATAATTGTATTTTTACAAATTTAGAAATTGCATTGAACACATTAAGGCGATTGTGATATAATATATACCATTATAGATGCAATTCGGCAAATTATTATATTTAAATTAACAAATAACAAACAATTTATAAAGCAGAATCAGACTAACAATTTTGAATATTGATTAATTACCTAAAAAGGGGTATTGTGATTATGAAAGATTTATTTGAAGGCTTATCAGATAAACAATGTGATGCTGTCAGAACAATAGATGAAGATGTTGAAATCATAGCTTGTGCCGGCGCAGGCAAAACCGGTGTGGTAACACGTCGCATTATAAATATACTAAAAGAGAAAGAAGAAATTTTACCGGAAAATATTGTTGCTTTTACATTTACCGAAAAAGCAGCTGGAGAATTAAAGGCTCGTATATATAAATACGGTGAAGATGTGTTGGGAAATACAAATGGATTTGCCAATATGTATGTAGGCACAATACACGGTTTTTGCTTGAAAATGCTCCAAGAATATATACCCGAGTTTCAGAAATTTACTGTTTTGAACGAAATTAGGACAAAACTTTTCATAGAAAAGAATTATGAGGCTTGCGGTATGAGTGATTTAGGATTACGCAAGTATGTAGAAACAAATTTGTTCCTTAGTGTAATGAGTCTATTGAACGAGAATTTGTTTGAAATAAATAAATGGGATGAAAAAACTAAATTAGCAGTTCAAAAGTATAAAACAGCATTTTATGGAAAAAAGTATTTCGATTATTCTTTGATAATGCAGGAAATGCTTCATCAACTTGAAACTAATGAAAAATTTGCGAAGATTATTTTAGACAAAGTTAAATACCTTACAGTTGATGAATACCAGGATACAAATCCAATTCAGGAACGACTGATCCAGTTTATCAAAAATGGTGGCTGCAATCTATGTATAGTTGGTGATGACGACCAGACCATTTATGAGTTCCGTGGAAGCGACTCGTCTAATATTCTCACTTTTAAGGAACGATATGATATTAAAAAGTACATTGTTCTTGATATCGACTATCGAAGTTCTGAAGCAGTTATTGATATTGCCCGTCGTGTCATTAGAAACAATCAAAATCGTTTGCCAAAAGAAATGCAGTCGGGGAACTTAATAAAAGCGGAAGAAAGTGATACTACATATAAAGAATTTGACGATATTCAAGAAGAATGTGATTTCATTGCGAAAAGGATAAAGGAATTACATTCTGTCGGTGTTAATTATTCTGAAATGGCCATTCTTCTTAGAAAACATAAGTTTGGCGCTTTCTTTGCTGAAACTTTCAAAAATTACGATATTCCTTTTATAATTGAAGGAGTAAACGAATTGTTTAATACTCCTGAATGTAAAGCTGCAAAGGGAATTTTTGATTACCTTAATGGTGAGATCGATATGACGGGATTGTTTAAGTTGTGGACGAATATCGACTATGAACTTGACGAGAAAGAAGTAGCAGATGCAATCGGTATGCTTTCGCAAATGAATGTAAAAGATAAAAAGTTTTATGGAGATTTTTGCTTACAGCAAGTGTATCATGACTTTTTGCGAAAAATCTCGATTGCAGACGATACTGATAATGCTTCGGCAGAGATTATTCTTTACAATCTCGGAAAATTCTCGCAGGTAATTGATGATTTTGAAACTATATATTATGCAACACTTCCCAAAAATAAACTTGCAAACTTTTGTAATTTTCTAAAATATTCAGCAGCAAGCGCTTATCCAGAAGGATATCTTGTAAACACCTATATTCGTCCTGATGCTGTAAATATTATGACAGTACATCAGTCAAAGGGACTTGAATTTATAGCAGTGTTTATTCCTCAACTCAATAAGAACAACTTCCCGTCAAGAAAGATGGGTGGAAAGAGTATTTGGCATATCATTGATAAATCATATATTTCAAATTCGAGTAAGATTGCAGGCGATGATGTTGTTGAACGATTGGAAGAGGAGAGAAAGCTTTTCTATGTTGCAATAACAAGGGCGAAAAAGTATCTTTTCTTAACAAGGTCGCCTTACAATAAGATGGAGAAAAATATATCTCCATTTTTAATTGAAGCAAAAAATTCTCCTTATATGCTTATGTATGATTCCGAAATGAGATACATTAATGAACACCTGCCAAAGATGAGCGAAGAGCCTACCCCGATAAACCTGAATTTCTCCATTTTGCAGGATTATTTTGAGTGCGCATACCGATTTAAGCTATCTATGTTCTACGGTTTTGTTCAACCGATTGTTCCGGCGTTGGGATACGGAAAAGCAATGCACGAAATAGTACAGAACATACATAGAAGGTATCTTGCGGGTGAACAAGTTACAAAAGACGATATTCGTACAATTGTTAATACAAGCTTCTACCTGCCGTATGCAAATCCAAAACTGGAAGCAAATATGAGAACTGGAGCAGAGGAAACTGCGTTAAAATACTTTGAAAAGAACGAACCAGACTTTAAAGATATTACTATGGCTGAAGCGGATATTGAATTGGATATGGGCGATAGCATAAAGGTAAATGGTCGAATAGATCTGGTAAAACGTCGTGAGCAATCCGGTGAAATGAAAACATACATTGTTGACTTTAAAACAAAGAATCGTGATGTTACAGAATGCATAAATACAGAACAGCTAAAGATATATGCATTAGGATACTTAAAACTCACTGGAGAAAAGGCGGATTATCTTGAAATTTACAACCTGGATAACACGGAGTCTGACAAACAACGTGTAACAGACAATTTGCTAAAAGGTGTCGGAAATGATATACGAAAGGCTGCTACTAAAATTCGTGCGAACGATTTGCCGAGAAAGTGTAGCAAGGAAAAGTGCAAATCCTGCTATCTGAACTATCTTTGCCTAAATAAAATGGAAAAACGAGATTTTGAAATTTAACGGAGGCTGTTATGGCTAATTTATCACAAATCAAAAGAGAGAAGATGCTTGCATTTCTTGAACAACTGAAAGAGCAGCATAGCGATGATGAGTCGCTGATTGCAATAAATCAGATAGAACGGGAACTCACTTCTAAGAAATACGGACTTGTATGGGAACAGCACGAGGAAGAAGTAGATGTGAAAATGCGTACACATATCCCTGTATTTGCTGAGGATAAGCAACGGGAAATAATAGGTAATCCTGATAGTGAAGATTTTAATTTTCTTCTTGAAGGTGATAACCTTCATTCATTAAGATTGTTGGAAAAAACTCACAAAGGGAAAATTGATGTTATTTACATAGATCCTCCATATAACAGAGGAAAAAAAGATTTTAAGTATAATGATGATTTTGTCGTAGATGAAGACGGATACAAACATTCAAAATGGCTTTCTTTTATGGAGGAAAGGCTGAAAATTGCCAAAAATCTACTTTCAAACATAGGAGTAATTATTGTTAACATTGATGAGCATGAATCACACACATTGATGTGTTTACTACAAGAAATATTTGGTGAAGAAAATAACATTGGTGAAATCATATGGAATAAGCAAAACCCAAAAGGAGACTCATTAGGAATTTCCGCAATGCACGAAACTATTTTTTGCTTTTGTAAAAATCGAGTATCTTTTTTTGCAAATAATAATGTTTGTATTAGGAAGAAAACAAATGCGGAAATTATGATAAATAAAGCAAATAAATTATTTAAGAAGTTAGGTAAAAAAACTATTCCAGAAGAGGTACTTACTGCTATTAAACCTTTTGATTATAGTGCTGAAACAAAAGAAGATTTTTATGTTACATATGATTTAAAACTGATAAACAAGGAATTCCAGAACTGGCTTTCAAAACAACGATTTTCAAACGGAGAGAAAGCATATAAATTTATTGATGATAATGGAAGAATTTATCGTGGTGTTTCAATGGCCTGGCCCAATAAAAAGAAAGCTCCCGATGATTATTTTATTCCCTTAATTCACCCTGTAACTCATAAACCTTGCCCTGTTCCAGGCAGAGGTTGGAGAAATCCTCCTGCTACAATGAAAAAGCTTTTAGCGCAAGGGCTTATAATTTTTGGTCCTGATGAAAATAAACAACCAGAAAGGAAATATTATCTGGATGAAAATATGTTTGAAAATGTCCCTTCAATTTATGAAAATGCCGATAGTGCAGATGATCTACTTTCAAACTTAGGCGTTGAGTTTGAATACCCTAAACCTGTAAGTGAAGCAATATATGTGTGCTCTTGCATACAACCCAATGCAAATTTATTTCTTGACTTTTTTGCTGGTTCGGGAACAACTGGACAAGCTATTCTAGAAATGAACAAAGCGGATAATGGTAATCGCCATTTTATTTTATGCACGAATAACGATAATAATATATGTAATAATGTAACATACCCACGTATTAAAACAGTTATTACAGGAAAACGAACAGATGGCAGTGAGTATTCTAGAGGTATTCCGGCAAATTTAAAATATTATAAAACCGATTTTGTAGCAAAAAATAGCGAAGAACTACGTGATGATTTGCTTGCACATATCGTTGAGATGATACAGCTTGAATATGGCGTAAAAGTTGATAACAAGAAATATGTGATCATCACAAGTGACGAAGATATGGATGAATTTGAGAAAAATATTGATATTTTCAAAGATTTAAAAGCTATATTCATTAATCAGGACGTACTTCTCTCCAATTCACAGGAACAACTTATAAATAATCTCAATTCCTACGTAATACCTGATTATTACTTTGATTTTGAATTAAGAGAAGCAGGAGAAATTTGGTAAACTTTGTTTGAAAGGTTTTAAATATGCAAATTCTAATGGTAAATTCATCTGAAACTTGGAGGCTTTGATTATGCCAAATTATAATGGAAATGCAATATACGATTATGTGGTGAAAAAGAATTTAGGCTACTGCTTTTCAGTGGAAAATAATTGGCTTTTGTTATACGGAAACGCAAGAAGTGTTCCTAAAATATTGGCTCTTGTAAATAAGGTCGATAATATAGATATCAATAATATGTCAAACAATGAAAAAGAAAACGTTAATTTGGCATATAAGATTGCAGTACAATTAAAATTGCCTTTCATATGTATTCGTTTTATGACAAATAGTAAAGAAGTTTTTGTTTTGCAATCTGTTAAACACTGGGAAAAGATAACTTATGACCAATTAAGAGATTTATTTGAAAAGTATGGTGTTGTTGAGCCGGGAACCGCAAGAAAGCCTGTAAATCAATATACATCAAGTCCTTATCACGATTGGCAAAGAGCGAATTTAGGAGATATCACAGTATCTGATTTAGATATGGTGAGATATAGAGCAAATAAGATAGAAAAAATTGTTGAATTAAAAAGATCTAAAGTATCTATTGATAAGTGGAAACCATTTCCTCAGGATTATCCAAACTTTGCACTTATTATCAATACTATTGTAAATTCTCAAGTGAAAATTCCCTTTTTGCTATACTACAATGAAATGAAAGAAGGAGAAATCGGAAAACGTAAAGAGGATATTTCTCTAATACGGGTTTTTAAATTTAAAATTCCTATAGATATGATAGAACAAGATCAAGTGGAATACTATGATTGCGGAAAATATACGTTAGATAAAACTTTATTAGATTTATAATGTATCAAATATTATTAGTATAAAAATATGAAAAATAAGAATATTTTGAGAGCAGGTTGGAAATATGATAAATGGAATAAATGAATATGATTTTCAAAATAACTGCGTCGATTATCTGATTGATAAAACTGTTGACGGTAGCAGTAAAAAGGTTATCACGGTTAAAGCACCAACGGGTGCGGGAAAAACCGTTATTCTTATAAAATATGTTGACAAGTACCTAAAAAACACCGATGGGAAGACCGCTTTCATATGGCTTTGCCCTGGAAAAGGTAATCTTGAAGAACAGAGCAAGGAGAGTATGGAGAAACTTGCGCCGAATCTGGATACTCGTGCGTTGATGTACTCACTCATTACCGGTTTTTCGGGCGGAAGTATAACATTTATAAACTGGGAACTTGTTACGAAGAAGGGTAATAATGCATTAAAAGATGGAGAAAGGGCAAATCTCTTCGAGAGAATAGCCGAGGCTCATAAGAATGGCATACGATTTGTTGTTATCATCGATGAAGAACATATGAATAATACATCAAAAGCTGATGACATTATAAGTGCCTTTGCTCCAAAAAACATTATTCGTGTATCAGCAACTGCAAACAAGGTTGAACATCAGGAGTTCTATGAAATACCCGAAGATGAGGTCATCAATGCCGGTCTTATTACCCGCGCCATATATGTCAATGAAGGCGTAAACGAAAAAGAAGAATTCGAGAATGACTACGATTACCTGCTTGAGTTAGCAGATGATAAACGCAAAGAACTACGTGCTGCATACGAACTTGTCGGCACTGATATACGTCCTCTTGTACTCGTTCAGTTTCCTGTTGGACAACCCGAAACGATTGTTGCTGTTCAGGACAAGCTTGCGCAGATGGGGTATACATACGACAACGGTATGGTAAATATCTGGATGAGCAATGAAAAAATGATAAGTGATGACCTCACCAAGCTTAACGGAACGCCAGCTTTCCTACTTATGAAACAGGCAATTTCAACTGGTTGGGACTGTCCACGTGCGAAAATTCTTGTAAAATTGCGCGAAGGTGGTAGTCAGGACTTTCAGATACAGACAATTGGAAGAATCCGTCGTATGCCGGAAAGAAAGCACTATATCTTTCCTGCCGTGTTAGATTTTTGTTATCTGTACACACTTGATACACAGTACAAGGAGGGATTACTGTCTTCCCTTGATAAGGCATACCAAGTACGCCGACTTTTTGCAAAAGAAAAAGTGCGTGATTTTACACTTACAAAAGAAATGCGTAATTTGGATATTGATACTGGTATTGGCGAACGTGAATTACTCCGTCGTATTTATGATCACTTGAAGAAGAAATACAATCTTGGTACAAATAAATCTGTAAATATTGAGAATATGGCAGCGGGTGGTTATAATTTCTCTCACCAAATAGATAGCAAAGTATTACAGGGATTATTTCGAACCTCAGCGGATTTGGCTAATGCTAATTCCAGAGATAGAATTTCGGTTAAGACTATCGTAAATACTCACTCGCACGGTATTTATCTTCTGCACTCGATAGATGAACTCAAAAAAGTTGTTGGTGTCCCTTCGCAGAAAGTTAAGAATATCTTACAGAGATTATTCCGCAAAGGAAAGCGTACACAGTACAAGTTAGTTTCACTCGAAAATAACGACTTCTACGCATTCATTATCAACAATGTAAAGAAGCTGAAAGAGGAATTTAGAGAGATTGTAGCAGACGATAGTGTTCAGCTCACTTTCCTTGAAAATGCCAAGACCACAACATTTAAAATTCCAGAAATGGAAGTTTACAAATTCGCATCAGTTAAAAAGGTAGTCCTTTTCAATAAAAATGCTTACAAAGAATACACCAATGAATTTGTTACTTCAAAAACTCGCAGTACATCGGAACGTCTATTTGAGAATTACTGCGAAAATAATTCTAATGTTGAATGGTTCTACAAAAATGGAGATGCTGGTCAGCAGTATCTCTCTATAGTATATCAAGATGGTTTGCGTCATCAGTGGCTTTTCTATCCGGACTATATAGTGAAAATGAAAAATGGTGACGTTTGGATTATTGAAACCAAAGGCGGTATGCAGAACGGCTACTCGAAGAATATTGACATTCAAGTTAAGAATAAGTTTGATGCTTTTAAAGCGTACGCAAATAAATATAATCTTAACTGGGGATTTGTACGTGACATAGATGAGCAACTGTATATTAACAACTCAATTTACTCTGATGATATGTCCGGAGATAATTGGATTTCACTTGAAGATGTTTTATAATTTTATTGTGGTATTACATGACTCGTTCTTTGAGTACCATCTATGAAATTAAACTTTTAGAATAATTTCTGAATTTTTTATCTAAAGTCTAAATCGTGTACAATTGGAATCAAATCAGTTCACTACTTTTACCATGAAAAGCTCGATTTTATCGGGCTTTTTCTGTTGTGTAGAAAAAAACACCTGCTCAATCCAGAATTTTCCGTCCTCACCTCCATCCATCAATATTTCACGAATATTTTTTGCTCTTTTTTGATCCTTGATTAGTATCAATAATAAAGTTGTTTTGTGATATACTGATGATTCTCCTTGAGTTAGTGATGGATATCCATAAAAACAGATAGAGACTTTCAATAAGTAAGTTTTGCTATCCTGTAATCTTAGGTAAAATCTCTAGTTGAATTTGTAAATAAGCCGTTAGAAACTTATGTATTGTATTAGGATTTTGATTTTTTATGCAATATAATGCTGACACATTTCGCAAGCGTAAATTAATATGATTTTATTTTAAATACTGTCTGTAGTACTGTTGTATTACCAATTATTTTAGGTATAAGTTCATCTAGTGACCGTATATTTTCTTTACATAACAAAACCTCCTGTGGTAGTGCCTTAAATTCTACCATAGGAGGTCATTTTTTTCATTTATTACTTTCTACAGATTTGTATACTCTAAACAATTCTCTTTCTTAGTTGAACAAATCATTACATTGGTCAACTATATTTTCAATTATTCTTATTTGTGAAGGTGTAAGCTGTTTTATTTTATCAGATAAAATCAATAAATCTTTATCAACGATTTCGCCTGTCAATAAATAGTCAGCACTCACATTTAATGCTTTTGATAGCTTTAATAAATTTTCCGGGCGCATCGCTCTTTTTCCAGCCTCTGCATAAGAAACGAACTGAGGAGTTAAATCTGCTTTTTCCGCAAGTTCTTCTTGTGTCCACCCAAGCCGCTTTCTCAATTCTGTAATGCGGTTTCCAATATCCTGTAAGCAAATATCAATTTCAGCCAAGTTATTCCCTCTTCCATATATATATCACTTTGTTAAATTATATCCACAAAAAGATAACTTTTTAATCGTTAGTTGTTGATTTTACTACACAATATGATATATAATAGTGGGTAGTGAAAAATAGGATTGATAAAAATGTTAGAAATAAATAATGTTTGTTGTTTCTTTGGGCATAGAGATGCCCCGGAATATATAATACCCGAAATAAAATCTAATATTAAAACTCTAATTACAGAATGTGGTGTAACAACTTTTTATGTAGGGAATCAAGGCAGATTTGATTCAATGGTTGTTTCCGTTCTTAAAGAAATGAAAAATAAATATCCTCAGATTTCTTATTACATAGTTCTTGCCTATTTTCCAAAAGAGAATGAGAATTATAACGAAAAAAACACCCTCTATCCACACGGAATAGAGAGTGTACCTAAACGCTTTTGTATATCGTGGAGAAACAACTGGATGATAGAGAATTCACAGTATGTTATATGTTATATTACCCATATAACAGGGGGTGCAGCAAAATTTGTAGAAAGAGCAAGGAAAAAAACAAGGATTATAATTAATCTTTCGTAGAGTATTTTACTTTGCGAAAAGTTGCATTTATTGTTAGTAGTTATTGTAAATTCTATTGTTTCTGACTAATATTTTGACGGCGAATTATACAGCTAATTTTACTTTAGACATATTATCTCGTTTCATCTGCATAGTTACATGCATGTATTTATCAAGAGTAATCTTTACACTCGAATGACCAAGTAATAGAAGAATAAAGCATGTTATTTAAGAAAAATTAATACATAAATAAGCTTGACAAATAGTTACCATCAACAAGCTAATGTAAATAACTATAAAATAAAAAATAAATCAATATAAAAGCCTTGACAAATTTTGTTAATGGCGATATAATGCATGATAGAAATCGAACAAAAGTTCTATTTTGTTCAAACATCTTTCCTTGCTTCCCCGTTGCGAGGTTAGAAATATATTAGCATTTATGGGAGTTGATTCAAAAAGTGTAGTTTTACTTTCAATTGAATATGTATCAAATTATGTGAATAATGAAGTTAGTTCGGAAGGAAGATGGAAGATGAAAAAAACTAATTTGATAAAAACACCGAAAGAAAGAATTACGCTTGGTGAGTGCGTGAGAACGGAGACTGGAGAACCCGCACTCAAAGTAAAAAAGAGCAATAAGGATATGTATGAAACAATATCAATGAGCCAACTAATTGAACTTATGGTTTTGATGTCAAATCAAAATTAAGCAGTAAACCCAAATATGAGGTTTTCGCATTACAAAAAAATATAGCTCAACGATTGAGCTTAATCAAGATGAATTAAGCCGACACGAGTATTTTCAGAATTTCTGATTTTGAGATTTTGAAAATGTTCGTGTCGGCTTTTTGTTTTGTCATCAAAATATGAAATGAAAAATATTCAAGCCTGAGTGTACATCAGGGCGAGGATACAGATATTTGCTAAAAAGACCGAAAGGTCAAAAGCAGAAATCGGTACCCTTACCTTTGTATACTCAAAATTGCAAGGGCTGGTACCGATTGGTGCCAACCCTATTTTTATGCTTGCCCTGACTGTCCTCTGCGGAAAGGATACTAAATGTTTTTGTTATACTGGCAAGCTGCAATTGCAAAATATCCGTAGCCTTTGGATTTTGATTTAACCCAAATTCAAAATTCAAAGGAGATTACAGTAAATGTCAAATAATTTTATTTCAGCTCTCGAGGAGCAGTTTAATAAGGATTGTAAAGTTATAAATATCAGATATGAATATGAAGGCTATAGCGGAACAGAGAGGTACATCATAGCAAGCTGCCTTACAGAAAAGGAAATCTGGAATAAATATCCAAAGCAAGCGAAACTCTATGCACCGTTCGTAAGGGTGGATTTGAGTTTTATAGAAGTTCGTCAAAAGTATATTAATAACGAAGATAAGTTTTGCAAAAGAGCCAAGCGCACGCAAGACATTTTTAACTTTGATGAAACTACCGCTGTATTTCATAAGGAGCTTTTAGTTAATGATTTTGTATTGGAAAGAATTAACGAAGAGAAGGAATGTGAGTTACTTTCTACCCTTTACAAATCTTTTGATACTTTAACAGAAAAGCAAAAATCAAGAGTTGTCAAGTATTATGTAAAAGATAAAACATTGCGAGATATTGCCGAAGAAGAGAATGTTAAATACCAAACTATAAATGAATCTCTTGAGGAAGCAATAAAAAAATTAAAAAATTTTTTCAAAACACCCTGACAAACGGGTACCCTTTGTCCAAATAAGTGAAGTGAGTAATATTCCATTAAATTTATGAAAAGAGGTAATAATATGACGAAAGAACATAAAGTCAAGCGAGGCGAAATATTCTTTTTTGACTTTGGTGAAACCCGAGGTTCTGTTCAAAACGGATTTAGACCGGTGATTGTTTTACAGGCGGATGAAATTAATGACCGTTCAACAACAACCATAGTAGCTCCTCTGACGGGAATCATTAAAAAGCCTTATTTCTTTTCTCATGTTTATATAGGAAAAAGATATAGGCTTGAAATTCCTTCTATGATACTTATGGAACAGATAACTACGGTAAATCAAAGTGATTTGAAGGATTGCCTCGGAAAAGTCACGGAGAAGGCACTAATCCGAAATATAAATGCTGCTTTGATGCGAACATTCGGAATTCGGCAGAATAACAGTATAAACACAGGCGATATACGTTGTTTATGCCAAAAGCACTTACAAGAATACAAACTTTTGCCGGATTTTATTATTAAGCGTTTTGATCCGCTCCAGGCTAAAAAGGATAAGTGTGACAAATGTAATGACCTCGGATATGATTATGTTTTCTTTGACAAGAAAGAAGTACTTAAAAAAAGAGGAGGAGCTATGGTGAGCAAAAATTAATCAAAATCGCATAATTGTCAAAGTCGGCGGATTCAGTTAAAATAAGTTTGCTGAATATTGGTCGGCTTTCAATTAAAATAAAATGCACTTAACGAAAGGAGAAACAAATGGATAAAGAAAAAAATACCAACCAAGAAACTGTAATGTTCGCTGAATACGGAGACATAGTATCCGTTGATGATATTATGAAAATGCTTCACATTGGCAGATCCGCAGTTTATTCATTATTGCAAAATGGTGTGATAAGAACGGTTAAGGTAGGAAGAAAATACATAATCCCGAAGCAAAGTGTTACGGACTTTATTAATTCAGGATTATATTAAAAACGCATAATTGTCAAAGCCGACTGATTAAGTTAGAATAAGTCTAATGAATATTGGTCGGCTTTCAATTTGGAAAGGAGATAGCTATTATGCCGACCACAGGATATTTAAGAGAGAAAAAAGGAAGATATTATGCTGTACTCAATCTTTACGATAGTACAGGTAAGAGAATTCAGAAATCCCACGCAACAGGCTTGCCTGTTAAGAATAATAAGCGAAAAGCAGAACAGATATTAAAGCAATTATGTGTTGAGTATGACAACAAGAATTTAAACTTTTACTCCAACATCAAGGTTGCCGACTATTTCAAGAAATGGCTTGTAGCAATAAAATCAGAAGTTCGTCCTAATACTTATCGCAGCTATAAGGGAAATATGAAAAACCACATTATCCCTTACTTTGAAAAGCTGGGTACTGAGCTTCAAGAGCTAAAGCCGCATCAACTTTCCGATTATTACAAGTCGAAGGTAGGAACAATATCCGTCACAACGATAAAGCATCACCATCAAAATATATCAAAGGCTCTTGCCGACGCTGTAGAAAAGGGTTTAATATCAATAAATCCTGCAACAGCCGCCAAAACGCCAAAGCAGACAGAAAAATTCAAAGCGGAATTTCTTAACCGAGTGCAGATAAAACAGCTATTAGCTTATCTTGAAGGAACAAGCATTTACCTGCCGACATATCTTTGTACGGTTTACGGATTCAGACGAAGTGAAGTGTTAGGCTTAAAGTGGCATAACATTGATTTTGAGAACGAAACCATATGGATTAGGGAAACCTTACAGCAAAGCACAAAGGAAATTAGCGGAGACAGTAATTATACATCATCCACAAAGACAGAAAGCAGTAACCGAACCTTGCCAATGATACATCAGGTAAAAAAGATACTTCTTGAACAGAGGGAGCGTCAGGTGAGAAACAAAGAATTTCTAAAAGACGCATATATCTCAAATGACTACGTTTGTACCTTCGATAACGGTAAGGAGATAACGCCTAATTATCTGACGAAAAAATTTCATACGTTGATTGAGAAGCAAAACGATTTTCCGCAAATCAGATTTCACGATTTACGACATAGCGTTGCAAGTAATCTGTTGAATGATGGATTTACTACTGTTCAGGTTGCCGAATGGCTGGGACACAGCAGTTCAACAACCACATTAAAATTTTATGCTCACATTGATAAAACCTCAAAATTAGCAATTGCAAACAGCCTGCAAGCGGATTGATTTCTACACTTTTTCTACAACATTTGAAGCCACTGTAAATGCCAAAGTGGTGGAACTACGGTGGAACTGATGTAAAATTCAAAAATTTAGAATAAAAACGACAAAAGAAAAAATCCTCAAAAACGGCTTATCTAAGCCATTTTCAAGGACTTGTTTGTGGCAGGGGCAGAAGGACTTGAACCCTCGGCACGCGGTTTTGGAGACCGCTGCTCTACCAACTGAGCTATACCCCTATATCTGTTTTATTTTCAAGACAAGATGTATTATATCAAACTTCGCATAATTTGTCAAGGATTTTTTGAAAATTTAATATTTATTTTGTATCTAAATCAGAATACCAAATAGCATACTATCAAACGGATTGATACTTCATAATATGCAAAGCTAAGCACATCATATTAAAGAACAGACAATATCTTTGCTTTAGGAAAACAAGGGAATGCGCAAGAAATTCAAATTGCGTCAATCCCTTTATTTTATACTTACACATTCCTATAATATTCATCCAGCTTTGTATCGCAAACGGTTAAGATATATTCTATATCCGACTTGGAAAGGCGATTGTATATTTTGGGGTTTAAATATATGTATTTTTGATTGCATGAGATTTCCATAAAATTCATATCATAGAATCGTTTAAACGGAAAGCGTAGGATATTATTTTCAATCTGTTTTTTACTGCAATTATTTGAAAAATAAATACTTCCCTTTTTCTCGGCAACGAGTCCATTATTTCTGCGTTTTTTATAGAATTTATCAAAATAATCTACAATATCAGAAAATTGTGCCTTACCCTCATCGTCAGCAAATCTAAAAAATGCTTTCAAAAGCAACGGCTTATAGGAATAGGTCATCTGCATGATACTCTGCAACTTCTTCGTCAAGCATTTTGTCCAACATTTTAATATATTCTTCATCATCGAGAATTTCTATTGAACACTCATCTCCGTTTGATCTGATTATTTCCGGAGTGCGGTCACGAACAAGTTTATTATAGATCTTTTCACCCAAAAGCTATCACCACGCTATATAATATATGTAATATTATAACATAATGCAGTGAATTTTCAATAATTTTTATGAATAATGCAAAATCATCACCTTGATTTTCTAGACTATTACATCTATTATTGTTTATTTTCACTTTAAAATATGTATTAATGCCTTAGCAATCTTTACTGCCTCGTCTGTTGTGTTGTCTTTGCCTAAAGATATTCGGATTGTACCCTTTGCATATTCATTAGGTGCAGCGATAGCTTTCAGTACATGAGAAATTTGTGTATTTTGGCTGTCGCAAGCCGAACCCGTTGACACCATTATTCCCATTAAATCAAGGCGGTGCAACAACATTTCCCCTTCTGCGCCTTTAAAAGAAAGACTGAGATTGCCGCTTATCTGCGGTTGTGCGCCATTGCGAATATAGTCAATTTTTGCACTGCTCAGCAAATGCACTATTGTTTGCTCCAATTTTTGCAAATGCTCTGTATTCTCAGCTATTGCGGCAATATTTTTCTCCAAGGCTTTCGCCATTCCTACTACCGCACTAATATTTTCCGTTCCGCCACGCATACCGCCCTCTTGAGCGCCGCCGTTTATATACGGCTGTATTTCAACTCCATTTTTAATATAAAGGAAACCTATTCCCTTAGGCCCATTGAATTTATGCGCTGAACATGACAGCATATCAATATTTAAGTCTTTTACATCAACTCTGATATGACCTAATGCCTGCACTGCATCGGTATGAAAAATCAAACCATTTTCATGGGCAACGGCGCACAATTCCTTTATCGGCTGAATTGTTCCGATTTCGTTATTTGCCATCATAACCGAAGAAAGCACTGCGTTTTCTGATATTGCGCTTTTAAGGCTTTTGGGAGTTATAAAGCCTTCTTTTGTAGGGCGAATATACTTTGCTTTGTATCCGCAGCTTTCAAGATATTTGCAGGAATTAAGCACTGCGTGGTGCTCAAACTCAGAGGTAATAATTACACTGTTTGGCTTGTGTAAATTCATAATTCCTTTGAGCGCCCAATTATCGCTTTCTGTGCCGCCTGAAGTAAAAAATATTTCATTAGGTTCGGCATTAATACATTTGGCTATACTTTCCCTTGCGTTTTTAAGCGCCTTTTTTGATGCTTTGGCAAACGAATAAGGCTGAGAGGCATTGCTGTAATCTTCAAGCAAAAACGGGCGCATCGCATTAAAAGCATCTAAGTCTAATTTTGTTGTAGCTGCATTATCGGCATAAATCATTTATAACACCGCCTTATTCAAATAATTTGCAACCCTCGTCTTTAAATTCTTCTATCTTATCGAGCAAATCCTCTACCGTTGTATCCAAATACTGAGCCAAACAATCCAAGCAATAAAATGTATCGGCCTGTGTGCCCAAGAGTTTTTTATTGATACCGACAGTATTTTTGTCAAGATTTTGTAATCCGCAGCTTATGCAATATTTTTTCATTAGTAGTCCTCTTTAAGTTTGAAAACAGGCATTTTTTTACTTTCGGTTTTGTATTCCTTTGGGTCAAGTATCTCTAACTGCAACTGCACAATCGCCCTCATTTTTACCGCAGGGCGCAAGCAGTAATTTAAAAATAAGCGCCTGTTTATATCCTCAACGGTGCGGACATTTGGAAACAATAATTTTAAATATGCCGTTGTCAGTCGCTTTACTGCCTCAACATGCCTTTCGTATGCACCGTCTGATACCTCTACAATTTTATCGACTATTGCACGATAGCTGATGTCGTCACGCAACAAATGGAGAACCGAACAGAAATACTCTGTATTCAAAGCCCAACCTGAAATTTTCAGTTTTGGCTGCATTGGCGGAATATCCCAACCTCTGATAAAGCCATGCATTCTGTCCACAAGAGCGCTCTCTCTGAATAATGACGGCAGCTCCACAAGCATATTTTTGTACTCGTCCATATTGTCTGACTCAATATTTCCGAGGAAAATTATACCTGCATCAGACACTACCTCATGACCGTTTACATCACATCTTCCTCGTTCCATATATCCTTGCATTACAGAGCGCATTTCGTTTACATCGCCGAATTGTACGAGCTTTACCTCGTCAATCGCTACATAATCGTGCCCCACCACATAGCCGGGATTTTTCTTTTGATTGTCATAGAACATTTTTGCACGAGATACCTTTCCACCGTCTGTAAGCAATCCGTATTTGCTCACATTGCCGAAAACATAAGACTTACCCGTACCCTTTGGCGCTAATTCTATGATATTTAGATTTTTTTCCACAAACGGCAACAAACGCATAAGCATTGCGAGCTTGCTATGCTCATCATTATAGCCTGCGGCATTATAATCCATTGCGCCAAGCAATACATCTATCCACTGCGATATGTTAAATTCATTTCTTACATCTTTATAAAAATCAAGGCTGATATCATACGGGCAAAAGCTTGTAAAGTCGGTAAGCTTAATTTTGCCCTGAATTTTAGGCTTTACCGAATCATCGGGCAGTCGGTAACCTAACTCAACCACGCCCCATATATCAGAACCTTTTACCAAGTCATCTTTTACATTATCCCACACATACGGCTCTATGATTGTTTCTTTACTTTCAAGTCCGAACTCAGGGAGCGAAAAAGAAACCTCACCTGTTTTTATGCTAATATCGATTGCAATTTTTGTGAGCAGCTTAACCTTTTCAAAGCCTGTAATTATTCTTTCCTTTATGCTTATCCAAGCTTCTTTTCGTGGCATATAGGTATTGACAAAATCAAGCAATTCTTCTGTATCAAAACTTCCGTCCTCATCTTCAAATTTTTTGAGAACCCAGTCACGCAAAAAAGACGGCAGTTTTAAAGTTTTTAAGAAACTCATGGAAAACCGGCATTTGGAAATCCGCCAAATAAATCTACATCTTTTACGCTAACATAATCTCCGATACAAAATTGCTCCAATACATTATCGGTAGCGATAACATCAAATTTCGCCTGCGATTTTGAAACAAACTCGTCTTTACTTATTCTCAAGGAATTTTCATATACAGGCTCAAAATAAATAGAAGTATCGAGATCTTCTTTTAAGATATCAAGCTGTTCTAATGTAAAATGATTGTGATTTTTTGCAAATGTTGCAAAAACATCGCTCATAGATAATTTTTCGCCAAAAGTGCTGATGATCTTACCCTTGAACGAAAACCTATCTTTGAGTTTATAGCCAATTACATCTCTCAGTCCAATACCGGTTAAATACGGATACCTCTCCATAACAGACGGCAACTCACTTTCGATAGTATCGGTAAGTTCCTTGCCTCCCATATACTTTTTATCTGCAATAGATAAGCTTATCCACCTTGCAATTAAATCTATTTCATACTGAGTAAGCTCGACAATATCTGCATGGAAATACTCGCCCTTTTTATTTCTGATAAACTCGTCACTGTTTGAACCCGAAATTATATTCTTTATTTTGCTGTTTGAAATATGAGAAAGCGCCAAAACAATGTCCTCTGTTTTTACAGGCATTCCGCTTGATATTAAAAAATTACGAATTTCCTGCGCCTCATCTGCCTCAACATTTTCTCCGCTTGCAATGAAATTTTTCTTTAAAAAATACATATTTGAGCGATTGATATATATAAGATATGTTTTCAGCATATCAACACTATTTATTCTGCCTTGTGCAAAATCGTCTGCAAAATTGCGGTAAAGCGAATCATAATAAATTATATTTTTGCCACTTTCAAAAGTGTCACTGATATATTTCAGCAACCTCTGCTTTGCCGCTTCACCAAGCATATCTTCGGGAAGATACGCCATATTGCCATATTTAATGGTTATGCTTTGAATATGCTCACAAATTGTTTGATCATCATACTGCAACTCGGTTTCAAAAGTATTTTGCCATTGAATACGAAATCTTCGAAGACTTAATTTATCATTAAGTCTAAAACCTTTTTTATAATTAGCCGACAAAATCTTTCTGTACTGCTCTAAAACAGCATTAAAAAAGGCTGTTTGACCAGCACAAGAAATTTTATCTGTTTTATCGCCAATGTTTGGATTACTTTTCTTATCCAAAGCATAGCTCGAAATATATTTTATAAAAAATCGGTAATATTCGTTCAAGGCACTATCAATTTTTTGAATTTGCCTACTGTTTCTTGCCCTAAAAACCACATCTTTATTAACGACTTTTATCACCTTATATACATCATCTGCGTTGGTAACTTCAAATAGCGAATAGCCGAGTTTTCTGTTACTTTTACTGTATGTATCAACTAAATCGCATAGCTTTTTAACACGAGGAATATCGGCTGAACGGACAGAACTATCAAGCCATTTATAAAACTCCTGTTTAGTTTCTGCCATAGTACTCTCTCCATTTTTGATTTCATCTGAATAACCGTTACATAGTCGTTATAAAAATTCACAATTTTGTATAGATTATATTATTTAAACATAGTATAATATGTATTATTTTATCATTTTTTACAATTATTTGCAATAATCTGTTGTTACAAAATTTCACCAACAATTTTATATAATATGTTTAATATAAAAATAACGCAAATTGCTACTGCAATTTGCGAAATATAATTTTATTATTTAGCACTTTATTAAACCTTATGAAATTACACTATTCTCAAACAGCAGTGTGTCGGTGATACAGTTACATTTTGTTTTACTACCTTATGAAATTACACTATTCTCAAACAAGTACCGAGAAGATGAACTGCCTTTGTAAGTTTTACTACCTTATGAAATTACACTATTCTCAAACGGCGTGCATTGGTTGTGGTTCCCGTGGCAGGTTTTACTACCTTATGAAATTACACTATTCTCAAACAAAGAGCTGAGAATGATTACTTGCAATATAGTTTTACTACCTTATGAAATTACACTATTCTCAAACAGGGCGGTGGGGTTGATTTGGTCGCAGATTGTTTTACTACCTTATGAAATTACACTATTCTCAAACCTTCATATTTGTTTCACTGATAGCAGGCACGTTTTACTACCTTATGAAATTACACTATTCTCAAACAGACAGTAGAAATGCTACACAAGATATATCGTTTTACTACCTTATGAAATTACACTATTCTCAAACATCTCGACCTTCCACAATCCTGATGATACCGTTTTACTACCTTATGAAATTACACTATTCTCAAACAGATTGAGATTTACAAGCTCGACAGTAAAAGTTTTACTACCTTATGAAATTACACTATTCTCAAACAAGTACCGAGAAGATGAACTGCCTTTGTAAGTTTTACTACCTTATGAAATTACACTATTCTCAAACTCACACGGAGCGGCACCGCAGGTTCCACGCGTTTTACTACCTTATGAAATTACACTATTCTCAAACAGCCATTGTTAGTATGGTCAGAAAGAATTTGTTTTACTACCTTATGAAATTACACTATTCTCAAACGACGGATATACACCGCTTGAACATAATGCGTTTTACTACCTTATGAAATTACACTATTCTCAAACCGCCTGTTGCTTGCTATATGTTTGAGTTTAGTTTTACTACCTTATGAAATTACACTATTCTCAAACCAAGTTGACCATATACAGAGCGTGTACTGGGTTTTACTACCTTATGAAATTACACTATTCTCAAACCACTGTTCTTAAGACTTGGTATTTTGTTTTGTTTTACTACCTTATGAAATTACACTATTCTCAAACAACCATTTAAAGCGTATTCCCGTGCGTGGGGTTTTACTACCTTATGAAATTACACTATTCTCAAACTACAGACGAACCGTACGGCAAGTATATTGTGTTTTACTACCTTATGAAATTACACTATTCTCAAACAGCACCTACAACCCAAGAACCATAAGAACAGTTTTACTACCTTATGAAATTACACTATTCTCAAACCAATTTACAATGTTAAATGTGTTGTTTACAGTTTTACTACCTTATGAAATTACACTATTCTCAAACCTCAAAATTGAAAATAAAATGCACCCACTATAATGTGCATGGTAATTTCATAAGATAATTGTAAAACATTAACTAATTTTTGTCAACAATCTCGCATAAATCTTTATCAATTACTATAAGACTTTCTGATTTAGAAATTTTAGCAGGAACAGAATTTTCTATATCTACAATGCAAATATTATGTGCAACTGCCGATGATAAAATCATTTCTATTTCTTCGTCATTAAGATACAAATGGAGATTTTGCAACAGAAAACATTTTATGCCGAGATAATTTTTAAGAAGTTTCAAATATCTCACCAATCGTTCTGCGCTGTTTTCAGAATCGTTGCGTGGTGTAAAAGCAAACAATTTTAAAAATGCAGATGTTTCTATATTATTACAAAAATCAAAATCGAAGTCATACTCTTTAGCCAAACTTTCGCATATACTGTTGCAACACTCACGCAAGTTATTAATTTCATTAAAGAAATTAACATTGCACATATTTTCAAAAGATGCATTAACCTTTGTCATTAACTTTTTATCCGCAAATTCAAAAGTTAGAATATCATCAATAAATCTTATGTTTTTGCTGAAATACATTGGTTTGTAATTTTCAGAAAATACAAATAACTCATCTTCATCATTATGATATACCGAAAGAATTGTTTTTCTAAATAGCCGCTTATCCTCTATAACTAATAATTTTATACAGCTGTTTTCAAAATCAACAGGTGCGGACATATATTTATACAGCATTTTCATAATATCAACAACCTCTCGTCAGTATCCACCGTATCGTTAGAATATTCTCCTGTTATTATTTCCATTTTTGAAAATTGCTTTTCAGTAACAGAAAGTATTTGCACAAGACCTTCGGGCGGCTTATTCTTTTTTATGCTGTCAACGATAGAATTTGCCATATTTTGATTTAATGCAAGTTTCACATATATTGATTCCTGCAGCATCATAAATCCGCTTTTTATTAAATATCTGCGAAACTTTCCGTAGTTATGGCGGTGCAACGGAGTTTCTGTAGGAAGATCAAACATTACTATTATTCTCATAAATCTATAACTCATTTACTTGCAAACCTTATAAGTGATGTATCGTTTTCTTCTATTGCGGCAAATATGCTTTTACAATACACTTTTATTGCATTAATAAAAGTTTGTGTTCTGCCGTCAATTTTAAGTTCATCATTAAGCATAGCAAAAATTTGAACTTTTTCTTCTTTTTCAAATTTTTGCGGATTCATCTCTTTTACTGTAAAATCCACAAACGCTCGAAAAGGTTCCATTAAGTCACAACTCAAGTTATACTGATTGAACATATTGTCATGAAAGAGCCCAAGTTGCGTCAGATAGCCGCTTGATACAACTTCTCGATTGAAAATAGACAGTATAATACTATATCCATAGTTTAGTGCTGCGTTTATAGGACATTCGTCATTGCGAGAAAAGTTTTTTCCAAACAATGCGTTAAAATATACTTTTGCGGCATGACCCTCTCGATTAGTTTTATCGTTAAATTCAAGTTCATCTATATATGATAAAAGCTGATTGCACTGTTCCAATTTATAATAGCTTAATACCGCTGCTTGATTTTTAATTTTTTCCGCAACAATCTAAGTCCATACAAATTGCTTAACATTTTCATTCCACGCAATCTGTCTTTTAAGTTTTAAACTGCAATCATGACTGCCATAATATGGTGTAAGTTCGAATGACGGATTATGTTTATCATCACAAAAAATTACTTTCACTTTTTTATTTATAAGTTCATTGAGGAGAGCGGCAGTGATTGACACTGCCGTACTTTCAATAATCAAAACAGATATTTCGCTGATATGTATTTTTGTAGTGCTTTCAACATCTCGTACCACCAAATGCCCCATACTATAATCGAGCTTTGAAGTTTTAGTAATTACAACTGTACGCCAACTCACCGCTGCTCGCCTCCTTTTATTTTATCAAATATTTAATAAATCAACTTTTGATTCAAACAAACCTGTTACAGATTGATTTATAAGCTTAATTGAATTGATGCCCTTTAAATCTGTCACTACCATACCAAATTTTATTGCCCCTGCTTTCTTAGCCTCATTAATAAATGTTAAATCTCCTGTAACAACATTACAGTGTATTATTTTTAAAATTTCACTTAAAACATAACACTGCTTTCTGACATCAAGCGAAACAAATTTATCTCTATGAGAACTGATTTTACTTCCCATATCGGCAAATTTCACTTTAAAAATGGTATTTGTCATCTTGTCAACAAAGGCATCAAACAAAGCGATATTTTCATCTTCACTTATTCCGTCAAAGCTCGTTATTTTCCATTCTTCGGGTTTAGACAATAACTTACTTATTTTTTTGACATAAGCCTCCTTATCTGCACCTAAGACAAGCTGAGTTGCAGGCTTGCAGGAAATATATTTTCCTGTTTTAGCACTCATATGTACTCTGAAACCGTCAATTTCTATACACGAATTATATTTTACTATTGGAATAAGCACAACAGGATTTTTTAGTCCGAGCCTTGCAGTAAGATATTCTGTCGGATTTTCTTCATAGTATTTCTTTAAATAATTATCAATAGCAACGAGCTGTCTACACTCCTTGCCCTTTTTACCATCGTATTTAACATATGAAAAATATGCTGCTGTCGGCTTATCGTATCCGCCATATTTACTAATATCACTTAACGGCAAATCTTTTTTCAAAGGAGCTTGTCCGTTACCTTTCTTTAAAGGATTGATTTTAAACAAGCCGCCCTTCTGCACATAAGAATATCTTGTAAATAAAATATTATTCTTATGCATACTCTTTTTAACTGTGGAAATAGATTTTGAATTTTCTATATCCCATGTTCCCTTTGTTTCAAATGTGAACATTTTATTCAGGCTGTACTTTTTAGTCTGCAAGCCTTTGATAAATATAGATTTGTTGTGTGTGTAGCGAACATTGTAAACATTTCCCACCACTATATTGAGATATGCGTCTTTTGCATGGTGCAAATCGTTGACATCTCTGCACTTGGTAAACTTATACTCGTTACGAAATTCGCTTACCAAACCTGCCTTAACATAAACTATCTCTGTATTCGGATACAAAGTTTTAAACAATGTTGCAACAGCCTTTGTTGATTGAGAAGTTTCTACGAGCTGTCTTGCGATAAAATCCGAAAGTTCATCATCTGTAATAGGAGTAACTCGGGTCAATCTTTCGTATTTCTTTTTTGATATAAAATTATGCTGATACAAATACTGCCAATGATTTTTCATCTTTTCTCTCGTACTGCCATCGAGAGGATAATCGTTATCCTTATGAGCATTTATCTGCTTTTTTACAAGCACACGATTATCAAGACTGTCATCTTTGATTTTTGAGCGAGGGAAAATATGATCAATATCATAAAGATTATTGTTGAAAAGATCCTTTAACCCAATACTTTCGCCCGAATACATACACCTGCCCATTTGAGTATAATACAAGTACAACTTGTCCTGCTTAAATCTGTCATCCTCTGTTTTTTCAAGTTCTTCCCAAAGTTCTCCGCTGTCCTCTTTGCATTTTTTATAGAGTTCTTCAAGTTGTATTTTTCTTGATTTTGTACGACCTGCATCACCTTTTGTGCCATCATGTCTTGTCATTTCAACAAAAATCTTTTTAGGCGCACCGCCTTTTACCTTAACGATTTCCTGCATAATTTTCATAGACTGATATACAGGACGCTTAACCTTTGGCGATACATACATATCCTCTATCATTTTTTCTATTGATGCTTTATGTGTAGAACCCAACACTGCATTTTCTACACTTTTGGCAAAATTATATTTTGAGCCGAGCAGCTCCATAAGATTATCGTTTGTATTCCAAAGAGTGTTGATAATATTGTCCCTGCACTCGCCTGTTGTGGTATCAAAGTCATATATTTCTGTTAAAAATTCACGAGATAATCTTCCCCAATCTTTATATTTTAGTTTGCAGATTTTCTTAATTTCATCTTCCGATAATTTATCGGAAAACTTCATTTTTATTCGTCTTTTTAACAACTTCTTGTCATCGCCAAAAATAGTTATAGCTTTGATTATGTCTTCCTTATCCTGCTCTGTTAAATTATAAATAATAAGCTCCAGCGCAGAACGCATATTCGCCTTAAAATCTCCGTCAATTCCTGTGATTTCGGGAGTGTTTCCCGTCTGAGCTTTAATGTAATCCCTCAGCGCCTTTTGTGTAACTTTTTTCCTGCGCATAAACAGGTCGTTAAATACTGCCTGCTTGAAGCTAACATCAGGTTTTTTGCCGTCAATTTTTAAGTTATTGAGTTCGTTAAGCACCATAAATTTGCAGTACAAAATCGAGTTTTTAGGTATAACATCTTTATCAGGCAAATAGGTACATTTTGCAGTAAGATTATTTATAAATTCTTCTGCCGATTTATCCACATCAACAACACTCTTAAAATTCCATGGATATATTTTACCCTCTTTGCGCACAAGCCATGCCTTGTCACTACTATTATTCAAAGGGCCAACATAGTATGGAATACGAAATTCAAATATTTGCAAAATCTTATCCGCAACGGTAACTCCGTTTTCATCTGCATCATTTAAAAAATCAAGATATTCTGACGCATTTTTAAGAATTGCCTTAACCTCGCTTTTGTTCACCTGCATAGGAATTACGCCGTTATCCTTAATTACTATTTTAGGCATAAAAGTTGCGTTTTCAATTTTTTCAAACATACTTTCATAGCCTGTTTTATCAAGCTTATCAAATTTTCCCTTTAAATATTTGCAAAAATCAATCTGATTTGTTCTGTAAATAATAGCTCCGTTTTTTCCGTCCTCTTTAAATTTTCCACAATAAGCTGTGTAATTGTTAAGTTTGTCCTTTGTTTTTCTGAAAATCTCATTGTATTCCGACTTGCATTTTTCTTTTACAAAACTCTTTAATTGCTGTAAATCGCTCTTATGTTCTTCATAGGTCTTTACCTTTGCAAAAGAAATATACTTTTCTCCCTTTAGAATATCTGCAAGGACTGCCCAATCATATAAAGCCTTTACCTTTTCAATAAGCTCAAAACGCTCTAAAAGCAAGTCACGATAATATTCTTCATTATCATCGTATCCTTTTTCAAAAGTAATTGACGGCTTTTCTTCGTTATTATAGCTATCGTCACCATACAAATCTGCCAGCTTTACAGATTGTCCGCATAGAAGTAAAATTACCGCCGTCTGCTTTGGGTGAGTTTTTTTACTGATACCAAGCATTTTGCAAATTTCGGATGATTTTGCGGTTTTTCTCTTAGTTTTATCCTTTAAAATCTCGGCAATTTGAGTACAGTCGGTACACTCAAGACTAAGCTCATATTCGGTACAAAGGTACTCCTGTAAATTAGAGAAAAGCACTTCAAACGATGACTCTTTTTCAAAATCTGAGCCCATATTATCAAACAAAAAGTGACCTCTGTTCTTTATAAGATGGTGTAACGCAAGGTAAACAAGTCTTACATCGTGTGGCTCTCTGCTCAAAATTAACTCTTTGCGCAAATGATAAATAGTCGGGTAAAGATTATGGTAATCTACATCTGTAAAATCTTCATCTGCGAAAACCGCATAAGGTACAGCTGTCGACTTGTCTTCAAGGTATAATTTACTTTCCTTAAGCCTTTGAAAAAACGCTATATCTTTCTTAGCAATTTCAGTATCAAAAAGCATTTGCAACCATTCAATGCGTTGCCTTTTTCTTTCAGTTCTTCGCCTTGAGGTGCGAAAGCCCCTCCTCTCTTCGGCAGTATTGCTTTCATCAAAAAGTCTAATGCCCCACATAGCATTGCCCTTGAATTTACATAAATTATAGTCAGGGTCGGTTACCGCCCAGCCAACAGAATCCGTACCCATATCAAAGCCTGCATAATAATCATTCATAAAATTAACTCCTTTGTATTGACAAATTGATTTTTTAGATATATAATTTAGATAATCTCAATACCTTATGAGATTACACTATGAGTTCAAATAAAAATTTATTCAAATCGTTGCTTTTGCAACCATCACAGTGTGTGATTAAAGGATCTGATTTATCAGGTCCTTTTTATTTTGTCATATTTCCGCCCTTGCTAAATATTGTCATATAAAATTCTTTTTGTTATATGATATCACCCCTTTATAATAAAATCAACATAATTTTATTTTTTTACAGCCTGTTTTTATACATTATTATAATTAGAAATATATTTAATGTGCTTTTATTTAACATTTATATTTACTCTTAAATACACTCTGATTAATTATATCATTTTAGCTGTCCAATAATCAGGACTTTGCTCGTAGAATTTTAATTTTTTATAAAATAAAAATTGATTAACTTTACCTTTACAATTTATGCAAACAATTCAAATTGGAGGATATATTAGCGGAAAAGATAACGAAAAGGAGCCTGACTGTTGCTTTACTTGTGAGGGCATTGGTTCAGGTACAGAGAGCGGCGGCAATTATAATTGAAAACGGATGTGTACTCTTTGCAGGCAACGAAAATGAAGATTACTACTCTATCGGCAGTGGAGTTCATATGGGAGAAAGTGCTGAAATTGCGGTTTTGCAAGAAGTTTTTGAGGAAACGGGTATTCATTATGAGATAGAAAGGCTTGCGGTGATTCATGAAAATTTCTTTAATAATAACAGCGGAGCACTTACGCCATTTGTTTCAGCCACCAAACGGCGAGCCGTTTGGCTATCAAAAATTTGCAATAGATTAAAGTTTTGTGGGCGTTGCCCACACCCACAACCTTTGAAAAGGTTGACCAAACTTTTTTGTCTTTTGGTACGAATAGTCTTGCTTTTTTCTTGCTTAGTGCCCTACTGAAAATAAATTAAACTACATTTTTCTAAACCATTGACCTAAAAACTAAAAATCGACAACACCGCTAAGTGTTGCCGATTTACTGATATAACAATATTATTTTTTAAGAAATTCAACAAATTTTTCGCCTAGAACTTCTCTGGAATAAACCTTGCTGATTTTATCGTAGTTATCTCTGAGCTGATCGTCTGTAACCTCAGGGAACTTGCGGATTTTGTTAAGCAAGTCCTCATATGAAGTATAGATACAACCGTCAATGCCGTTTAATACTTCTCTTGAACCTGTGTTCTCTGTGCAATATACCATTTTGCCGTTGAGTATTGCCTCAATGTACGGCATACCAAACGAATGATTGAGTGTGAAATCTACAACCGCATCGTGAGTTTTCATCTGATTTTTAGGGTTCGAGGTTTCGCCGCAATAGCAAATGTAGTCCTCCACCTCGTTGTCAAAAATCTTATCGAGGAACTCGTTGAGATAATCACCTGTGCCGTAAACATCAATTACAATATCGTCAACCTTTTGCTCTTTAAGATATTTTGCAAAGCCGATAAGATTGTTAATATCAGCCTCACGCTCGTGGCTGATTCTGAGCAAATACATACCGAGGAAGTAGTCACGCTGTGGCTCTTCAGGGTTGTTGGAGTTTACATTCTCCTCTATTGCGCCTATATCCTCTCTTGCCACACTACGGCTTGACTCAAGTGTATTGCCAAGCACGATATAATCCTTGTAATTTTTGAAATTAAATTTATCAAGGTAAAGCTGACGGTTTTCCTCACTTACAAATACCGCCTTGCCAATGTCGATTTTCTCCATTTTATTAACAATATCAGGGAAAAGCTCGTTTACAAGTGCCGCAGTGCAATGGAAAAAGTATATCTTCTCCTCTATCTTCTCGGAGGTTGCGTCATTAAGGAAAAGGTGGAGCGACTCTCTTGTGGAAATTACGGTTTTACTGTTGATATTCTCAAGTTTTTTCCTCATTGCCATACCTGAGTATGGTGAAAGGTTCTGCTTACTGCAATCGCAGTCAAGGTGACCGTAAAGTCCTTTCCATCTAAAGAAGCCACGCTTTAAAAGTTCAATCTTTCTGCGTGAATTTGCCTTATACAGTGCGGTAAGCTGCAATCCGTAAGGCATCTCCTTTGGCTTTGCGGTGCACTTTAGCGACAAAAGCTCTACAAGATAGTTTTTCTCAAGCAAAGCCTCCGCAAGCGAACGGGTAGCAAAAACCGTACCGCCTACACCGTAGAAGTTATAGCCGAGGAATGTTACCTTATTCTTCTGAATTGAAGAAAATTCCTCATACATTCTGTCAATATGAGCGCCGCTCTCAATAAAGTCATAGTCAATCTCTTCCGGAAGTCTTGACTTAAAGAACGGATTTATAGAGTAGGATTCATCGGCGATTACATCTACAAGCTCTCTCGCCTTTGTATATGAATACTGCTCAAGCTCCTCTACCTCGCAATAAAGGTTACGCTTTGCAAGGTAATTCTTCAAATCAGGCTGATACAAAATTACAGGCTTATTGAGCACCGTAAAGTCAAAGCCTACCGAAGAATAGTCAGTAATGAGAACATCATTTTTCGCAAGTTCGTCAAGCACATCTGTTTTGTGCGAATGAATAAATTTGATTCTGTCTGTCTTTGCACATTCCTTAAATTCTTCGATTTTCTCTTCATCAAAAAATTGGTGCAAACAAACCGTAAAAACGGAATTTGTTTTATCAAGATAATCGGCAAGTTTTTGGCTTGAAAGCACACCCTTAATCTGATGCATAAGCATCTGCGTCATATAGTTGTCGCCAAGGTACTCTCTCCATGTCATAAACCAAAGTATATTCTTGCCGTTCTGCGGCTGTGCATGGTATGCCTTGTGGCGCTTTACAAGCTCAATGTAGCGTGGCGGATAAATTCCGTAGTAAAGCTGATAATCTTTGAATTTATTGTAATCCATAAGAGTGGGCTTAATGTTCTTGTTGTAATACAAAAAACGGAACATATTATTGTTGTAGCCATAGCCCTTATATTCAATAGCTTTAATGCCGAGCGTGCCGTGCTGTAAGTAAATAAGAGGCTTTTCTATGAAAAAGTCTGTCTTAAAAAAGCCGAGCTTTGTAGGAGTAATATCCTTGTAACTCAAAGAAACAAAGTACATATCGGCATTTAAGTAAATCTTAAAATGCTTTACTGTGTTTTTCCAAACAACAAAACTCTTTTCTTTGTCAGAAAGAGAAGCGTAGGTTTCTTTATTGGCGGCATTTTTTTCAAGCACAATGTACTTGTCTATACCGTCCCTGCGGCGTACTACCTGTTTCCAAAAATAATATGAGTTATTATTTGAGGTTGCGGCAAGATTTTCGCCAAACAGCCATATAAAATTTCTACCCATCAAATTACTCCTTTAGTATATGGTTTATGCCTCGGTAATTTTACCGAAACCGCAAAATGCAAATTAAATAAACTAAAATTACAGCTCAAAAGTTGATTTTTCAGGCAAAAGTTTTTCAAATGCATCAATGACGCCCTGCTTTTTCACCTCAAAATCCGTAGTTTCGGCTGTATCGTTAATACAAATCATATTATGCTTTTGTGAAGGAATGTCCCTGCACAAATCGGGATAATTATACTCCTTGACATGATAACAGTATGCAAAGCTGTCCCTGCGGACTGTATAATTGCCTGCCGCCAGCTGCCAGAACTTCATAAGCCACTGGTTTACATTGCCTGTTTTTCTGAATTTATCCATACAGGTAGAATCCAGCGCATCGTATTCTTTTTCCCAAATTTCTTCAAAAGTCGCTTTCATAAAACTTGACGGAGTGTGCTGATAGTAAAAGCCCGGAAACCAATGCCACGGCAACAAAAGCGTCGTTTTTAAATGATTTTTCATTCCGTTCTTACCGCTATACCACTTTTTCCAGTCACGCTTAAAGACTTTTTCCTTATCGAAATGGTCGTTAATGATAGAAACATCCGCACCGTTAAAGAAACCTGCGCTGTCCTTATTAAAACAAATGCAGTCAAGCGCAAATGTATCGCAAGGCATACCGTCTTTGAAAAAGTCCTCCGGTTTAGTCGGTGCGGTAATAAACATATCGTCATTAAAATACACAAACTGTTCCGAAAGTCCCTTTATACGGTGCAAATTAAGCTCAATAGTATGTGAATTAAAGGTAGGAAGATACTTTGACGGAATGTAATCTTTATGATTTACAATGTTAAGTTTTGGGTTTGTTGTATCAAGCCACTTCGGCAGATGTCCCCAGGTGACAAAGTGAATTTTATTTACCCAAGGGGCAAATTTTTCCACACCTCTGAACCAATACTGCAAGTTGTCCCAATCTCTGAAACGAACTTCACTGTTGGCATTGGTGACCGTTTTGCCGTCATACTTGGCTTTTTCCGCCTGCCACTGCTTATCGTTGCCGTCAACCCAAATTATTACAAAATCAATCGGTTTTGTGTTTTTCTCTTCCATACATACCTCACGGCCATCTTTCTTTGACAGCCTCGTAATTTCTCTTTGAATTTTGTGTATCGTACAAGTCAAAAAATTCTTTGTGTCTGTTTAAATAAAGCTCTGTGTTCGCAAACGAACGCTGTGCCATCTGCTCTATATAGTTCATAAGTCCCTGTTCTTCGTTATAAACAGGGCCAAATCCATCCTCGGTATAGTCAAAATAACCTTTGCCGTAGTGCTGTTCTGAAAATCTTTCGTAATCAAACTGAAAATACGCAAGCGGCTTTTTCATATAAGCAAAGTCAATCTGCACGCTTGAGTAGTCGGTAATCATAAATGCCGAGCTTTTCATAAGCTCCTGCACTGTATACTCGGGATATTTGCAAATTGCAAGGTAAGGATTGCTCTTTGAAAAGCAGTCAATAAATCTCTGCATATCCCTATGCGGGTAAAACATAACGGTACAGCCGTACTTTTCGCAGATCTCTTCAAGCCGCTTGCTGTTTATGATTTTACTCCAATTTTTAAAATAATCGCTCTCGCAAAAAGCCTTTTTATCATCTTCAATGCTTTTTGAAAGTGCGTCCGTACCAATCCAATCTCGCCATGTAGGCATAATAAGAATTTGATTAGGCACTGTTTTAAAATCGTGAAGTTTGTCCCAACGAGGAAGTCCGAGCAGCTTTACAGTACCCTCGGGGTAGCCGTAATTTTTGCTTACATACTCCCACTCCCTGTATGTGCTGGTAACAAACATACTCATTTTTGTGTTTTTATAATAAAGAAAGTCAATATTTGTAAGAATTACACCATGCTGTAAAAAAACTCGGCTGTTGTGCAAAATTCCGTAAACCTCAAGCAGATAGCAAACGGCATAGTTTGGCTTGCCGCCTTTTTGCGAGCTTATGTTTACCTTTGCGGTAAGATACAAAATCCAATGCGCAAAACTGCCGTACTTTACGGTTTTGCCTGTTTTTTTAACATTTTCATAGTCCACGCTGCTTTTATAAACGGCATAAACGCAATCCTGTTCGGGATGATTTTTGCATACATATTCAAAAAAGCAAAAGCCGTTGTCGGTAGCCTCTACACCGTTGTCGCACACAAGCCACAAATCTTTTCTGAAACGCCTGTAAACAAGCGCAATAGGCAGTGCGAAAATAAACAGGAAAATATGAAGTATATCCTTAGGCTTTACATCTTTGAGTTTTTCAAAAAATCTTGACATAACCCACCGTTAAGACATAAATTCTTCGTACAAAGGCAATACTTCCTCAGTAGTACCCTGCATTTTAACTTCGCCCTCGTGCAGCCAAAGAATGTTGTCGCAAAGCTTTCTGAGTGTGTCTGAGCTATGAGATACAATAACAACCGTTCTGTCTTTATTCATAATAAGGCTGCGCATTTTTTCGTAGCTCTTCTTTTTAAACTTTGCGTCGCCAACGCTCAAAACCTCGTCAATAAGCATAATTTCGGTTTCAAGAATAGCTGTAATTGAGAAAGCGAGCTTTGAATACATACCGCTTGAATATGTCTTTACAGGACGGTCAATAAAGTCGCCAAGCTCAGAAAACTCAATGATTTCGTCAAGTTTTTCTTCAATTTGCGGTCTTTCAAAGCCTAAAAGCATACCCGAAAGGAAAATATTCTCTCTTCCGCTCAGCTTATTCTGAAAGCCAACGCCAATAGAAAGCAAGGAAATTGAATGGCCGTGCAAGTCGATTTCGCCCTCATCAGGTGAAAAAATGCCTGCGATTGCCTTAAGAAGTGTAGATTTACCGCTGCCGTTTTTGCCGACAATACCCAAAATCTGACCCTTTTCAACCTCAAAAGAAACACCCTTTACAGCCTCAAAATACTCAATTTTCTTATTCTTTCTCGGTGCAAAAATAGACTTTAAAAGCGAAACCTTTTTAAAACATCTGTATTTAATTTTAACATTTCTGACTGAAATTGCTGATTCTCCCATAATTAAATCACCTTTACATAGCTGTTTTCGTGCTTATAAATCGTTCTGATGCCAATAACACTGATAACGATGCCAACAACAAACCACGCAAGCAATGCTACCCAGTGTGGATCCTGATTATAAATAAGCACTCGTCTTAAATCGCAGATAATAAGAGCTATCGGATTACATTTAATCAAAAGCTCACCCAAAATACCGTCAAGTTTATTTTCGATTGAATAGAAAATACCTGAAATGTAGAAACCAAGCTGCAAAACAATGGTAATTACATTGAGCAAGTCCTCAACAAATACGCCAAAGTGGAGCATAATTGTACTGCAAGCAAATGTGATTACCACCAAAAGGGCCATAATCGGCAGTGCCCAGAACATACGCCAGCTCAAAGGCACTTGGTAAATAATCATCAAAAGAACCGTAAGAGCATAGGATACGAGCATTTTAAAGCCGTAAACACCGATTTTTTCAAGAATAAATATGTGCTTAGGTATATAAACTTTCGTGACAATCATCTTTTTTGACTGCACGACTTTTACGCAGCTTTTAACAACCTTGCTGAAGAACTGCCAACAGTTAAGACCGATAAATACGAATACCGGGAAATACGGCTCGCCGCTCTTAAATACAAGGATTGCGATAAACGAATACACAAGCATAAAGAAGAACGGATCGAGAATCCACCACAGCCAGCTCAAGAAAGAGCCCGCTACTTCGGACTTAAGTTCCGCCTTTGAAGAAAATACCGTGTAGTTAAAGAATTTTTTGATGTCCTTAAAAAATCTGCTCATCTTTAATAACTCACTTCCAAATCTGTAAAATTTTAATTCTGACACATAATTATCTATTTTGCATTATAACATTATACTGTCAATATTTCAAGTATTGTGTATTTTTCAGGTGACGAATTTTGCAGGCATTTTTGCGATTTTTCTGTTAAAGAATTTGCAAATAATACACATAACCCTTACATTGTCTTGAAATATCATAATTTAGTTTTCAACATTTCCTTAATAGTATGTTAAAAAATGCGAATTTGTTATGGCTTGTTTTATGCCCAAAACAGAAAAAGCACCCTGCATTTACGCAAAGTGCTTTGGTCTAAAATTCATAATGCGACCACATAGAAATAATTTTTATTGTTTTCTTAACGCTCGTACCCCAAGGGCACTTCCTCGCCTTGCTCGGGCGCAGTCCTGAAAGGTTGTACATATAACACTAAAGGGTATTAATACTTTTGTACTAACACCCTTTTTCTATGGTCGAGGTGACCTTTTTAAGTGGCTTAAACGCTGACTTAATCGCAATTGACTGCGGTTTTGACAGCGATTTTTTTATTTTCAGGCGATTTGCAGGTTGTTTGCTTTCATATATTCGTCGGCAATCGCAAGGTGCTCGTTTTTGAACTTTTCAAAGACAGAGCAATAAACATTCAGCGTGATGTTTATGTCCGTGTGTCCTAAAAGCTTTTGAAGCACCTTTGCAGGCATTCCGCTTTCAATACACCTCGTTGCGTATGTATGCCTGAGTGAATGTAAATCTACCCTACCGTACACCGAGCTGTCAAGAATGTCGTAATTCTTAATCACATTTGAGTAAACATAGTTGACTTGGTTTGAAGTGACAAGCCCGCCGTTGCTTGAAGTGAACAGCAAACCTCTTTTCCTGCCGCCTAAACATTCTTTCAAAAAGTCTGCAACATCATCGCTGATAAAAAGCGTTCTCGTGCCTGCGGCGGTTTTGGTATCGTTGATTACGGTGTTTCCAAATTCGCCTCTTGATACGGTTTTACTGACATTTATTGTTTTGTCGGTTAGGTTAATATCCTCTGCCGTAAGGGCACAACACTCGCCGATTCGCATTCCCGTGAACATTGACAAAAGCATTATGTCACCGTAGTGTATGTCCTCGGTTTTCAGCACATTCAAAAGTCCTATCTGCTCGTCAACCGTCAAGGCTCTGACAGGGATTTGCTTTTTTCTCGATTTCGGGCACTTGATGTCGCTCAAAGGATTGCTCTCAATGAGCTTTTTGCTGATTGCTTTTACAAATACTGCTCCCAAAAGCTGATACATCTTATTTATGCTCGACTGGGAATAATCAAGCTTTACCTTGAAAAAACCGACTATATCGTCCTCGGTGACTTCCGTAAGCTGCTTATCAGAAATATCGGAAAGCATTTTCAGAGTTTCCATTTTGCGGTCATAGGTTGACTGCCTGATTTCATTCAGGGCAAGCTGTTCCTCTATCATCTTTTCGGCAAGCTGATGAATTGTTTTTATCTCAACCTTGTTACGGTTGCGCTTTTCGAGGTTGCCTGCGAGAGCCTGAATTTGCAGCTCACGCATTTTGTCCTTGACAATTTTCTTTGTTTTTCCGTAAACGGTGCGGCGTTCCTTTTCACCGTCGATTGTCAAATAAACCTGACCTGCAAAGCGATGACGGCTTTCTACAAAATATATTGAGCCGTTGCCGTAGGTTTGTTTTTTCTTTGTGTCTTTAGCGTTTATTGTAATCCGTCCTTTCAAAACCTAAAGACAGCTTATCGTTATCCGACTGTATTTATGATACTCCAAAAGCGATAAGCCGTCAACAGATTTTCGCCTTATTTTATACTCTGCGCTTGCTGCTCCATTCTATAAAAGCCTGCTCACTGACCTTGAAGTTTTTGCCGACTCTCACCAACGGGAAATCAGCCCTCATCATAATGTTTCGGGCAGCCAGCAAACTGCATCCGAGTGCCTCGGCAACTTCTTTTGTGCCTAAAAATTTTATTTTTTCATCCATTTTGATTTCCTCCCTAATTACCGTACAAGCAGTCGGTTTCCATAGTGTCAATTGAGTTGTAGAGAGTCGTAAGCAGATAGGCTCTCATATTTTTGATTTTGCTTTTATTCTTTTCAAGCGAGCTTATTACATATTCGATATGCTCGGCGGTTACCATTGACAGTCGTTTGCGAACAGACTGTATGGGAATTTGCCGTTTGTTAATCCGTACAGTATCACTTGCGTAACAGTAAGTGTCTGTCATAAGTCTAACCATTTCGTCGAGTACGCCGCCGTAATCACGCTCCACCAGTACATCATATTCAATTTGGAATTTTATTTCATTCTCAACCTCGTCATAGTCGATTGATAGATTGGTATTACTCCTATCGGTATTATTAATTTCAGTTTTATTTCCTGCTGATTTTCCGCAGTCAGGTACACTTAATTTTTGCACTCTGCAAAGCGTATTTTCCGCACTCTTGAATGAGACTTCTTCGCTGTCAAAGAAGTTATCAACATAAATAATGTCAGGCTTGCCTTTGCCCTGCCTTAGTCTATGTATAAGCTTGAAACGTTCAAGCTCACGAAAAAGCTTCGTAGCCTTGTCATGACTGCATTTCAGCTTTTGACAGACTTCATTGTTTGTGAAGTACACAATGGCTCTGCCGTTTGAGTCAGTCATACTGTTCTGCTCCGAAAGCATTCTGCGGTCAAGCAACAGCGAGTAGAGCAGCTTTGCACCGCACGACAAGTCTATATATGCATCATCAAAGAGAGCCTTTGGCAGTTTGATAAATTTGGATTTCATATGTTACCTTCCTTTTCTTATTTTTTCCGGGGTTTTAGGGGTATCCACTAACGAGCTTTTACTGTTTTATCCGCTTGTGGATACAAACAGTCTGCTCGCTAAGATTTGTCATAGGTTTCCTTGGTTTACTTTTTCTTTCTCTCTTTCGAGTACTGACACATTGAAAATAAGCGTTTTTCATTGTTTAGATTCACATCCTTAGAAAATAATTTGTTAATGAATTTTCTCGAATTTGATAAAGGAAATTAAAAATATATTTCTTTATCCCCTTCACTTGTATGGACAAAATCAGTATTTTGGAGGGGGTGTATTTTCAAAAAATTTCAAAATACCCTCTCACTTATTTGGACAAACACAGGCGTTTTGTCAGGGTATTTTTGAAAAGTTTTTTATTTTTTTGTGCTATAAAAAATGAATTTTCCGTTTTCGTTTGATATTCAAATAAATATATCCCTCTACTTATTTGGAGTGGGCGAGCCTGAAATTCAACCCATGTTCTAAAAAAATTTTCTCAAAAATGAATTAAAAAAAATAACACCTGCCTTACAGCAAGTGTTGAGTTAAAAGGTTTATGCAGTTTTGCACTATCGGTAAAACATATAATTCTTTGGCTACCCGAAAAAAGGCATATCGTGATTTGCAGGACAAAAAACAAATTATAGATTTTTAGTACGGAGTTGTTAAGACATACAGCTCCTTTTTTTAAAATTATGTTAGTGATATTTCTGTTCTTTTTAGTATAAATCGCCAATAATCATTGATTTATATGTCGAAATGTGTTATATTATAATAGTATAATTATATTTGCCAAAGTGATATAATGCTTAAAATGTAATACGAGGGAGGGCTGACAATGATTTTAGATAAAAAGCAGATGACTGAGGAAGACATAAAGCTACAATATATAACTCCTGCAGTACAAGCAAAATGGGGACTCGACCGTATTACGATGGAAACCAAAATAACAGACGGTCGCATCAATCTGAAAGGAAATATTGTAACCCGTGAAAAACCAAAGAAGGCTGATTATGTTCTTTACTTAACAAAAAATAAACCTATTGCGATTGTTGAAGCCAAAGATAATAATCATTTTATATCTTACGGTTTGCAGCAAGCGATTACCTATGCCAAAATGCAGGATATTCCGTTTGCATACAGTTCAAACGGTGACGGATTTCAGGAACACGACCTTCTGACCGGTTTGGAACGCACACTGTCTATGGACGAATTTCCGACTGTGGATGAACTTACTGCCAGATGGGAAAGCGAAACAAACGGCGGCAAAGGCATATCTGATAACGAAAGAAAAATAATCAATCAGCCTTACTACTCAAGCCAGAACACATATGATCCGAGATATTATCAGCGTAACGCTATTAACCGTACCGTTGAAGCAATCGCAAACGGACAAGAGCGTTTACTGCTCGTTATGGCAACGGGTACAGGCAAAACCTATACGGCATTTCAGATTGTTTACCGCCTTTTAAAAAGCGGACTCAAAAAGAAAGTTCTGTATTTGGCTGACCGCAATATTCTCGTGGATCAGTCGATTCAGCAGGATTTCTCTCCTCTTGAAAAAGTAATACATAAGATAAATTTTGCAAAAGACGATCCCGTTACCATAACTTCTCACGAGGTATATTTTTCTCTTTATCAACAGCTTGTAGGCAACGAAGAAAACGAAGATGAAGAAAGAGGTGAAGAAACAGTTGCTCGATTTGCAAAGTTATTTAATCAGGATTTCTTTGACCTAATTATTGTTGATGAGTGCCATCGAGGTTCTGCAAAAAAGGACAGCAACTGGCGCAAAATTCTTGATTATTTCTCCTCTGCTACACAAATTGGTATGACTGCAACTCCGAAGGAAACCAAATATATTTCAAACATTGATTACTTTGGAGAGCCTGTATATACATACAGCTTGCGAGAGGGTATTGAAGACGGCTTTCTTGCTCCGTTCAGGGTTATAAATATAACAACCGACATTTCAGACGGCTGGCGGCCTTACAAGGGACAGCTTGATAAATTTGGAAATGAAATTGAAGATCGCATTTATACTAACAGCGACTTTGATTACAATATTATTCTTGAAGACCGCACATACGAGGTTGCAAGGGAGATAACCGAATATCTCAAGAGTACCGACAGAATGCAGAAAACCATCGTATTTTGTGCTACTGAAGATCACGCAGAGCGTATGCGTATTGCGCTGAATAATCTCAACGCCGATATGGTCAAAGAAAATCCCGACTATGTTGTCCGTATCACAGGCTCCGATACTTACGGCAAAAGCAAGCTTGACTACTTTATTTCCGTATCTGCACCCTATCCGGTAATTGCAACAACCTCAAAGCTTCTTTCCACAGGAGCGGATTGCAAGATGACAAAGCTGATTGTTCTCGATGAAATGATTAACTCTATGACAGAATTCAAGCAGATAATCGGTCGTGGCACTCGTCTGCGTGAAAAGGAAGGTAAAAATCATTTTGTGGTAATGGACTTCCGCAATGTGACAAGACTGTTTTCCGATCCCGATTGGGACGGCCCTATTGAGATTGTAGAAGGCTTTGACCCTAATCACAAGCCGATACCGAAACCCGATACACCAGGTAATGGCGGTGATTCTGTTTCGCCACCCGCTACTGTTGACAAATATGTTGTTGATGAAAACGGATGTGATGTTCATATCATCGGAAAGCGGGTGGAAGTTTATGACGCCCTGGGCAAGCTTCTCCGTCAGGAAAGCATTGTTGACTATACAAAGTCTAATATTCTCGGCAAATATGCTTCTCTTGACAACTTTATTTCAAAGTGGACTTCCGAAGAAAAGAAAGAAGCTATTCGGGGACTGTTGAAAGAACAAGGCATAGACCTTGAGCAAATGAAAGCGGAGCAAGGTATGACCGATGTGGATGATTTTGACTTCATTTGCCATGTCGCCTTTAATCAAAAGCCGCTTACACGCAAAGAGCGTGCGAATAATGTAAAAAAGCGTGATTTTCTGAGCAAATACAGCGGTGTTGCAAGAGAAGTGCTGGAAGCCCTCCTCGATAAATATATGAACACAGGTATTTACGAAATTGAGAAAACCGAGATTTTACAGCTTGATCCGTTTAAGAAATTCGGAAAGCCCTCAAAAATCGCCACCTATTTCGGCGGAAAAGCAGGCTACATTCAATCTGTAAAAGCATTGGAAGAAGAACTATATAAGGCAGGTTAATTTTAATGAGCAATCTATCGGGATTTGTAAAAAGACTTCGTGACATTATGCGCAATGACGCAGGTATCAACGGTGATGCCCAGCGTATTGAGCAGATTGCATGGATGCTCTTTTTAAAAGTATATGACGCAAAAGAACAGGACTGGGATATGGATGAAGAAAACTATGTATCCATCATTCCCGAAGAATGTCGTTGGTCAGCTTGGGCGGCAGACGACCGTTCTGGCTCTGCCATGACTGGAGATATATTACTTAATTTTGTAAACAACATGCTGTTTCCGACTCTCAAAAATCTGCCTGTTACCGCATCTACTCCCATAAAAAAGGCTATTGTGCAAACCACCTTTGCCGACGCAAACAACTATATGAAAGACGGTGTATTACTCCGTCAGGTTATCAATGTCATTGATGAACTGGATCTCAGCGATTATGAGGAAAGCCACGCTTTCGGCGAGATTTATGAATCCATTCTGAAAGAACTGCAAAGCGCTGGTTCTGCCGGTGAATTTTACACACCCCGTGCTGTAACCGATTTTATGTCAAAGATGATTCAGCCGAAAATCGGCGAAAAAATGGCGGATTTTGCCTGCGGCACCGGCGGATTTATCACAAGCTGGCTGAAAGAACTGGACAAGCAAGTCACAACCACCGAGGATAAAGAAAAATACAATAATTCTATCTACGGTATCGAGAAAAAGCAGTTTCCGTATATGCTCTGCATTACAAATATGCTTTTGCACGATCTTGATGTTCCGCAGGTTTTCCACTCGAACTCCTTGCTCCACGATGTATTGGACTACACCGAGGATGATCAGTTTGACGTTATTCTGATGAATCCTCCTTACGGCGGCTCGGAAAAGGCAGAAGTAAAAAACCATTTTCCCTCTGACCTTGCAAGCAGTGAAACCGCCGACCTCTTTATGTCGGTGATTATGTACCGCCTTAAAAAGAACGGTCGTGCCGCTGTTATCCTGCCTGACGGCTTTCTGTTCGGCACAGATAATGCGAAGATAAATATTAAAAAGAAACTGCTATCCGAATTTAATCTGCATACCGTTGTGCGTATGCCGAGCAGTGTTTTTGCGCCATATACATCTATCACTACCAACATTCTGTTCTTTGACCGCACCAAGCCTACCGAAGGAACCTGGTTTTACCGTCTTAATATGCCCGAGGGATATAAGCATTTCTCAAAAACCAAACCGATGAAGCTGGATCATTTTGAGCCTGTTATCGAGTGGTGGAACAACCGTCAGGAAATCAGCATAGACGGTTTTGACAAAGCTAAAAAATATACTGCTTACAAAACAGAAAATGGTGATATTGAGTTAAGAGATTCCAATGGTTTAGTAATTACAGATTATAACCTTGACCTTTGTGGTTATCCCCATATTGAAGAAGAAATACTTGATCCTATGGATCTTATTCAGCGTTATCAGGAGGAACGGGCGTCGCTGAACGCAGAAATTGACCGTGTGCTGGCTGACATAACCGCCATTCTCGGAGGTGGTCGGGAATGACACCGCAGGAATTGAAAGCGAGTATTTTACAATTGGCTATTCAGGGAAAGTTGGTAGAACAACGCCCCGAAGAAGGCACCGCCGAGGAACTGTATAAGCAGATTCAGGAAGAAAAGAAAGAACTCATCAAAGCCGGCAAAATCAAAAAAGAAAAAACCCTGCCGGAGATCACAGAGGATGAGATTCCGTTTGACATTCCGGAAAGTTGGATGTGGGTGCGACTCGGGGATTGCTCAAGCTATTCTCAGAGAAAAGAAAAAGTAAATGCAAGTAATATCACTCCGGATATGTGGTCACTTAACTTGGAAGATATCGAAAAGGAGACTGGCAGAATCATTCGTAGATGTAAAGCATCAGAAAGAACTATTGCTGGTGACAAAGTGTGTTTTCATAAAGGTCAGGTATTATACAGCAAACTGCGTCCCTATTTAAAAAAGGTGTTAGTAGCGCCTGATGACGGAGTCTGTTCTCCTGAAATGGTACCGTTTGCACCGTATGGCAATATTGACACTCAATATCTTGTGTATGTCTTAACCAATCCACATATTGACTATATCATAAATTCTGTAACTTATGGTGTGAAAATGCCAAGAGTCGGAACTGACACCATGACTAATCTTTTAATTCCTCTCCCTCCCCTTGCCGAGCAAAAGCGCATTGTAGCGAAGATTGAGGAACTGTTGCCGTATATCGACCGCTATGAAAAGGCATGGAACAGGCTGGAGGAATTCAACAAACGTTTCCCTGCGGATATGCAGAAATCAATTCTTCAAATGGCTATTCAGGGCAAACTTGTTGAACAGCGCCCCGAAGAAGGCACCGCCGAAGAACTGTATAAGCAGATTCAGAAAGAAAAGAAGAAACTTATTAAAGAGGGCAAAATCAAAAAAGAAAAGCCCTTGCCGGAGATTACAGAGGATGAGATTCCGTTTGACATTCCTGTAGATTGGATATGGATTAAGCTCGGTGAGATAGTGTCTGTATTAGGTGGCAAACGAATTCCAGCGGGCAGAACGCTAACAGCAGACAACACAGGATATAAATATATCCGTGTTTCTGACATGAAGAACGGTAGCGTGTTGGCAGAGAATCTGCTATACGTTCCGACCGACATATATCCGTCTATTTCCCGCTATGTAATACACAAAGAGGATGTGTATATTACAGTTGCAGGAACGATAGGCAGAGTTGGAAAAATTCCTCCGGAAGTCGATGGAGCCAATCTTACAGAAAACGCAGATAGACTTGTTTTTTCCAGTATCGATCAAGATTGGCTGATAAAGTGTTTGGAGTCGTCTTTGGTACAACAGCAAATTATAGACGCAACAACCAAGGTTGGACAGCCAAAACTGGCAATTAAAAGAATTCAAGAACTTTTGATTCCGCTTCCACCCCTTACCGAGCAAAAGCGCATCGTTGCCAAGCTGGAAGAAATCCTGCCGTTGTGTGAAAGGTTGAAATAATGGATAAAAAATGGTTTGAAATATTCGCAGACAGAGCCAAATGGGATGATCTTGTACAAACGTATATCAAAACAGGAATTGCACCCGGGAAATTGCCTTTTTCACATTTATCAGATTTGTGGGATTATTTCAAGTTTTGCATACTGACTGACAATCGATTTTTCTTCGATCACCCACTGCTGGATGTAGTAAAAGCTAAAGTCGGTGAACACGTAATCACACTACCTGCCAACACAACTCTTTTTAGAGCCAGAATTGATACTAACGATTCATTGGGTGATCGGGCTCGCAATTTAATGCAGGTTGATATTTTAACCGAGTTGAAGGAAAAGGAAACAGTTCCAGAAAAAGCCGAAGTCGACAAAATGATTGCAAGGTTTACAGGAGTTGACGGGTATGATGCCTACCGAGAGCAGCACCAATGTGGATTTGAGGGGTTTTCGGCAGACGAATGCATGTGCCCGCCGCCGCACAAAGTATCTCATGGGAGATGCAATCTTCCCAATTCACCACATTTATATGCTGCAGCAGACATCCACACAGCCATAGCAGAAACGCGTCCGTATATTCGTGACACGATCAGTGTTGCGTCGCTTTGCTGCAAAAAAAATCTTAGGATCATTTTCGGGATTGGTTCTATATGGCCATGAGCTCGGAATTTTCGGCTATCAACAAGGGAAAGGGAAACGATTATTTTGCAACACAGTATCTGTCTATGTTAGTAAAGAGCATGGGATATGATGGGCTAAGGTTTAAAAGTTCCTTGGTTATCGATGGCATAAACTATGTTATTTTTGACGAAACAGCATGTAAACCGATTTCATCAAAGTTATATACTGTTGTACAAGCTCGTTACGATGTACTTCCTGTGTCCATCGATTCACATCTTAAAGATTCGGCTGGTTCAGATATAGATAATCCGCCCTTGTCTCGTTGAATTCATAATCTAATTTGAAAAAATCTGGTTTCTATGCGGCAAAAAACAAAAGAAGATAAACCACCTTGAAACACAAGCAACCCTTTTGTTTCAAGGAAAATCTGAATTAAACAGGAGGTTATATTATGGCTTCATTACTGTCTAAACTAAGTGGTGCATCAAAGCCTGCACCTATTGAACCTAGAGAGATATTTATGGCGTTGCCACAAAAAGATAAAAGATATGAGTATCCTAGAGATGTTCAATCCGAAGTATGGAAAAAATGGTTTGATGTTAGGAATAATAAAAACTGTATTATTAAAATGAATACTGGAAGTGGAAAAACCGTTGTAGGTTTGATGATTTTACAAAGCTGTCTAAACGAAAGGAAAGGCCCCGCTGTATACGTAGTGCCAGACAATTACTTAGTGGCTCAAGTTTGCGAAGAAGCTAAAAAATTAGGGATACTGGCAGTAACAGATAGAGATGATTATTCCTACACAGAAAATAAAGCTATATTAGTTACTACTATTTTTTCTTTGATTAATGGTCACAGTGTTTTTGGAATGAGGCAAACAAATAATTATCCAATTGGTAGCATTTTAATGGATGATGTTCATGCATGTCTTGATACAATCACAACACAATTTTCTATTAGAATACCTTCAAACCACGAGCTTTATAAAGAAGTGATTGATTTGTTTGCTGAACAGTGGAAGAGCTATAATAGCAGTTCTTATATTAACATCGTAGAAAATTGCGATCCTGCTAAGAATGCCATTATTCCTTTTTGGATGTGGCAAGAAAAGCAGACTGAAGTTTACACTTTACTTTCTAAATACAACACCAATGAGGAAAAGAATCATTGTATTTATTTTAATCTTCCGCTTCTTGATGAATCCCTTGCAACATGTGATTGCTTTGTAACGGCACGTGGTATTGAAATTATACCTGAGGGCATCTCTATCTCAAAGATTAAAAGCTTTGTAAGTGCTCAAAGAAGGATTTTTATGAGTGCCACTCTTTCTGATGACAGTGTTTTTGTTTCAGCCATTGGACTACACAAAGAGGATGTTCGCAGTATTATATCACCAGATAACGCAAATGATATCGGTGATAGGCTCATTCTTTTTCCAAGACATCTAAATAGCGAAATAACAAATGACGACATCAAAAATAAGGTTCTTGCTGTTGCCCAGAATTACAATGTTGTTGTGATTGTTCCTTCGTTTGAGAAAGCAAGATATTGGGATCCCAAAGGCCTTAGAACCATAACCAAAGATAACATTGAGAGAGCAGTATACAAATTAAAAGAAAAGCATATTGGGCTTTTTGTTTTTGTCAATAGATACGACGGGATCGATTTGCCAGACGATGCGTGCAGAATGCTAGTGATTGATGGTTTACCACCTTTGAGGAACGAGAAAGATAAATACATTCAAAGTGTGGATCCTGCTAGTAATATTCTTATAAGAGAACAGATACAGAGAATAGAACAGGGAATGGGACGAGGAGTAAGATCAAACAGCGATTCCTGCTGTATTGTACTAATGGGAGATAATCTTGCTGATGTTCTGCTACGAAATAACGGAATATCATTCTTTAGCAACGCTACAAAAGAACAATATAATTTATCAAAAGATTTATGGGACTTGTTAAAACAGGAAAATCCAAAACCTAGCGTTGACGATGTGTTTGAATTGGCTGATTTTTCACTTAATATAGAAGTGGAATGGATTCAAAAGAGCAAAGAACGTTTATCAACCGTTATGTATACTGCTGAACCGCAATTTGACAATAATGCATTGGCATTGCGAAATGCTTATGATTTATCAATGGTATTGCAATGGCAAAAGGCGATAACTTCCCTCGATCAAGCAATAAATTGCGAAGTACAAGACACAACAAAAGGATATTTACTACAAATAAAAGCAAAATTCACAAACTTTATTGACAGAGCCCAGGCACAGCAGGTTTTACTGGCAGGAAGATCTATGAATATGAGTACACTTGCTCCTATTAGCGGTATTAGGTACGATAAGTCCATTAACAACATCAAGCAAGCTAAAGCAATATGCGAATATATAGTTAAAAACCAAATTACACAAAATGACTATGTAATCCATGCCAATGCAATAGAATCATCACTTTTATTTTCTCCAGATGCTGATGAGTTTGAAAGTGCATTACAGTCCATTGGAAAACTCATTGGATTTATTTCAACTCGCCCAGAGAAGGAAACTTACGGAGAAGGGCCAGATAATCTTTGGGCAACTGGTAACAACAAATATTTTGTAATTGAATGTAAAAGTGCTGCTGTTTCAGATACAATATCAAAGGATTATTGTAATCAACTAGGAGGAGCTATTAGATGGTTTTCCAATGAATATGGTGAGGCATATACAGCAACACCAATAATGGTACATAGATCAACAATTATCGATCGGCAAGCAACCGCTGTTCCTAATATGATGATTATTACTCCCGATAAGCTTGAGTTGTTTAAAAGGAATATAAACGAATTTGTAATTGCCGCATCTCAAAATGATAATTGGCTAGATGAAAGCAAAATTAATAATCTATTAATTCAATACAAATTGAGAAGCAATGATATCCTCAATAATTACATGCTAACTTTCCGTGAGTGTTAAGTCTCAGAGATTTCAGAATAGGATGACATAAATCAGTTGTTTTGTTTATTTTATAGATTTCCCAAAATATATTTATGGACTTTTATTTGTACTGGCAAGCAAAAATACCAAGAAACACATAAGGGGGTAATTATCAGCAAATGAACGAAATCAAAATTGGTTCTTTTATTGAGTATTTATCATACGTTGAAAAGAACTATAATCGAGATTTTATTTTTCGAGGATTGAACAATTTAGATTATTCATTAGTCCCTAAAATAGGGCGCGAAGCATATGTTGCGAAGTGTAATCCTGATTTTGTAGTTGACGAGCTACAAGATTTAGAAGAGCAAATTATGCATGATTTTATAAAAATGTCAATTCCCCATATGGATTTAAGAAATATAAGCGCTTGGAATCAATGGACTATCGGACAGCATCATGGCTTACCCACAAGATTTTTGGATTGGACAGAAAATCCTCTTATTGCAGCATATTTTGCTACTGAGAATTATAATAACAATGATGTTGCCATATATGTTGTAAATAAAACACAATTTAATTCTAATACGGACGAGGATTTAGATGTCTTTTCCTTGTCCGATAAAGATGAAGTGGTTCTCTACTCGCCAAGCTATATACATCCTAGAATTATCGCTCAAAAAGGAGTATTCACTGTACATAAAAATCCCACCATCCCATTAGATCAAACCAAGATCAACGGTGTGCTGTGTGTTGTTGACAAATTAATTATCCCTCATACTGTTGTAACAGATTTCGTCAATGATTTAGATTGGTTTGGTATCAATCGTTCCTTTATTTACCCTGGTCTTGATGGTTTAGCATACCATTTAGATAATAAAGCAAAAGGAGGAATTTAGTAATATGTATGTTCCCATATTAAAAAATCGAACAGTAGAAATGACTGTACTTTCACTGCTTGCAAGTGTTGGCGTTTTTGATAATACTAATGTTTTGCCACTTGTTGAATTAATTCAAGAAAAAACTCGAACAAATAACAAAAATACTATTATTGATGATTTAGCTGAGATACTAAATGAGACTCCTCGAATGTCAATTATGATAGACTTTTTCAAGTCAACTAAACTCAATAACACTACGGATGCGATAAGAAATTATGTAACACAATCAACTAGGCAATCGGAGTTTTGTATTGAAGAAATGCTCAAACTTAAGCAATATCCAACAAGAATAATACCAGTAATTTCTTATTTAAGTGAAAATGTTTCTTTAGAAAGAATATCACATGAATCATCCGAGTATAGAAAAACTTTTTCTCGAATAGCGTTTCGTATAAAGACACAGGATTTTGAACACATATTTTCTTTCATTGAAAATATAATAAGTGAAAATGATCTGTTGCTTTTAGATATTGAATCTTCTTCTCACTCAAATCCTGTTTTTAAAAAAATATATAAACGGATAGCGGACAGTAAAAAGCAGAAGAAATTTATATCCGTAGTAATAAACGATAATCGTCCTAAAACATTAACAAATAAAAGTATGGCTAACGGAGAACCAATTGCACAGATTGACAACAGCCTAAAAGAATCATATAATTTGAATATGATGAACAAATTTAATGGATTTGGCGATTATGCTTGTATTGTTGCCTCACTCCCATCAACTGGAGGTACAATTAGTCCTGCTGGCGTGTTTTATTCAAATGAAAATAATTTTTTTGTCTCATATACGGGAAGAACTCCTCATCTATCAGAATTTCCTGACTTCATAGCTCCAAGTATTGTAGATTCTGAATACTGGACAGAATTTGAGGATGAACATCACGAAAAATGTCCAGGTTGCCAGGAAATAACTTCAATAATTAAAGGGAAAAAAAGTGGTAAAAATCAAGCTCAATGGAAAATGATAACTATGCTGCACTATATTTATACTATGTATGATACTAATGCTTAAAGAAATGGTCATGTGGCTAAAAAACCATATGACCATTTCTTTTTTCATACAACATATCGGGATCCATTTGGGATGCAAAAAAGCTTTGACAATCTATAGGCAAAATTTTATCAAAATTACCCTTTAGATATTGCCACTGTTCGCTGTACTTGTTTTTCAAGAACGATTTATATGCGGACCAGATGTTTTTTTCTTTGGTAATGCTTATTAGAAGTTCAAGATTATCTTTTTTTGCTTTGAACGGTTTTTCATTAAGTGATTTCAATATTTTCACCAAATCAGTATTAGATAAACTATTTAAACAAAAATTAATATCGCAAGTGTTTTCTTGGGCTGCTTTTCTATATGAGAATAACATATCGCCAAACGAGTTTGTTCGATAGGTTATTATACCACATTTTTCAGGGATATAATTTTTGACAATATCAACCTTTTGAATTGGGACGATAATATATACTTTTTCAAACGAATTTAAATAATCTTTCATTTGAGTTGATAGTCTATCATAGTTATCATATTCGGTCTTAATTTCATATGCACACAATTTACCATTAATTCTGCAAATATCAATTCGGCTATCTCCAATTGACATTTCAAAAGCAACAATATCGTGTGCAGCATCCTTCAGGTGTCTAATAAAGTGATATTTGACTACTCTTTCACAAATATAGTATTTCATTAAAAGATGATTAATGAACTCATTAGATGAGGTTTTTTCTTGCAAATCAATTAAATCTTTTGCAGGTGTTTTTGAAAATGCATATCTAATTTTTTTCCATCTAACTTCTTCGGGGTCATAGATATTATAGTCTTTATTTAAATATCTGCATATTTGTACGATATCAGAATTGGAATATGCTTTTAATATATCTTCATACATTTTTTGCTTCCTCCTTTTGCATATCGCACCAAATAATACTTTTGTTTAAAACTGTTGCGATTTCTAAAATTTCTGAGTATTTAATTGTGCCCCTCGTTATTTTGTTTGAGAGGTTTTGAATGGTTGTTTGATTATCTTCAGAACGAGATAAGTTAATTTGGTTGACAACCTCAGTTAGTGTCATCCCAGATTTAGCGAGAATAGATTTTATCTCTCTATGGATTAGATTATTTTTCATAAATTACACCTTAAAATGTATTTTTATATAATATAGTGTATAATTTGATTTTTGTCAAGTGCATATTAAGTTAATCTCTTAATGTGAAGTAATACTTATGGATACAACTACTAATACTTGAAAAGACTTATTTTGTATATGCAGGATATTCAAATTATGATTGTCAAAATACAAATGTGAATAGTATCAGAAAGAGGCACGGGAGGTTACCTCCCGTGCCTGCTTCATTATATGTAAATGATTTCTTTGTTTACCACTTCAAGTACTCTACTTCGAATATTGTTCATTCGACGCACCCACTCCACTTGGTCGGCGGCTTTGAATTGTTCAGTAACTTTTTCTTTTTCGGATAGTTGATTTATAAGCGTTGCAAACATTTCATTAGCCTGATTATCTATATCAGATAGATATTTCACAATCTTGCCGGAAGTCAGCAGATTATAATATCTTATCTTGTGGTATCGGAGCAAATAATTTTTATGGCGCAGTCCGAAAACACCGATTTCGCATTTCGGTTGTTGGGGCAGCTTTAAGTTAGGCAAAAGATAGTCGCCTTGTTGAGTGTAAGTAATTTTAGTATTTGTCATAATTTTGACCTCCAAAAATATTTTTCAGTCGGACAAACGATAAGCGAATTTAGGCTGTTTTTAGTATTTTGCGTGCAATTTTTAAAAATGACTGCACTTTTGAAATTTTGAGTGTTCATTAAGCCGCTTACTGACTGCGTTTTTGACAGCACTTTTGACTGCGATTGACAGCAATTTTGACAGCACTTTATATTAATTCAAGTGTTTTCAAATTTACTCAAATTAACTGAGCAACAGCTCATAACCCCAGTGTTTAAGCCATTTTAGAGTACTTTAAGAAAATTTGGCAAAAAATAAAAGGCGGTTAAAAACCACCTTTTTTGGTCGAGGTGACAGGACTTGAACCTGCGGCATCTTGGTCCCAAACCAAGCACTCTACCAAACTGAGTTACACCTCGAAATTTATTAATTTTTGTTGCCTCAATTAGTCAGCTTAATTATTATATAACACGAAGTGCGATTTGTCAACAATTATTTTTAAATTTTTTCAGATTTTTAAAATATTTTTTGCTTTTCTTTAATTGACATACATTGCTGTGAGGTATAAAATATGATTACACTATTTTAAGGGTGATTATATGTCTGAAAATACTAAATTAAATTCCTCAAGCGGTTTGCCTGAGAATAAATATACTACCAAGAACAAGTTTGTAAACATATTCTTGCTTGTTATGTTTACGGTTTTTCCGCTGTTCTATACCGATTATTATTACAACATAAGGCACGATAAATATTATTTCTTTCTGTTTGCAACCGATGCGCTCCTGCTTATGCTCGGCGCTGTTGCCGTTACTAAATCTGATTCAGCCAGCGCAAAAAACGAAAAGAAAGCCGTACCATGGTACAAAAAGCTGTCTTTCACCGACTATGCGTTTGGCGCTTTCATTTTAGTATGCACAATATCAACTGTCTTTTCGCAAGATCCGTATGACGCATTTTTCGGTATAAGCGGCAGAAACAACGGCTTATTCCTTATTCTTTATTATGCGGTTGTGTATCTGTTAATTACTCGGTTTTATCGCTTTAAAAGCTATGTTTTTGTGGCTCTTGCAGGCTGTTCGATTATAATTTACCTGCTTGATATTCTCAACTGCTTTTACATTGATCCTCTCGGAATGTTTGCAACGCTCACTGATGAGCAAACTATTGCAAACTTTACCTCTACTATCGGCAACAAAAATCTTATGTCGAGTTTTATCTGCGTTGTAATGCCCGTTACCATTGCCTTTTCTGTATTGAGCAACAAGCGCAACCACCGCATTATCTATTATATATCTTCAGCATTCGGCTATATGGCGCTGATGACAGCCGACAGCTATTCGGGCATTTTGGGACTCGGGGCAGTATTTGCCGTACTGCTTGTATGGTTTTCACGCAAGGTTGCAAGGCTAAAAAGATTTTTTCTTGCAACAACAATTATGCTTTTGAGTGGAAAAGCGCTTCGTTTGTTTTCGTATTTTATGGGCGACAAATCAAAGGGAATTTCTGAATTTCAAAGTCTGCTTGTATATTCAAATGTAATATGGGCGGTAATAGCCGTATTTGCTGTTATTACTGCGCTTTTGTACCTTGCGGCTTATAGATTTCCATACAAAACCCTGCCGATTGCTATACCTATTATAACAGGAAGTATTTTTGTTCTTTCTGTTTGTGCAATGTTTTTTGCGGTGTATTATTTCAGCGTGATAGACACAAAAACCGACCTCGGCTTTCTTAAAAGCTTTCTTCGATTCAATGACAGCTGGGGCACTCATCGTGGTTATATGTGGATTCGCTCGTTTTGGATATTCGGCGACTTTTCATTTTATAACAAGCTGTTCGGCAGTGGCCCTGACACATTTGCCACTGTATTTGAGCCGTATTTTGAGGGACTTATGCACTACGGCGACAGCTCCACAAACTGTGCGCATAACGAATACATAAACTACCTTGTAACTACGGGCATTTTGGGACTTGCCTCTTACCTTTCGATACTTTTCGGTGCGCTGAAAGGTGCAATAAAGTCCGCCGCAAAAAATCCGCTTGCAATTATTTTTGCCGTATCTGTTATCAGCTACGCCGTGCAGGCAACTGTAAACCTCGCCCAGCCGATTACAACACCGCTGTTCATTATATTTGTTTCGCTTTGCGAGGCGGTTTCTCGTCAGCAAAAGGCGGTCAATAATTAATACTAGTATAACCGACAAGACAGACCTAAAAATCTGTCTTGTTTTTATGCCGTTTTTCTGTGCGACACTTGTTTTACCCGGCAATTATTTGCTGAATATTTGTGGGCTTTCGGCTTTCTGAAAATTGCTTTTACAGGGTAGCGCATTGCATAGCTTATAATTACAAAAATACACACATTAACATATAAATTAGCGTCTGTCATATTATTAACTCCTTTTATGTCTTATTTGTTATGCTTTAATTATATAATTTTCAATGGGCCATAATCAGGACTTTGCTCTGAATTAAGAATTTAATTTTTTAAGTTATACTTAAAAAATATCGTTTCTAAAGAGCAAAGGGAGTTTTTTGGGACACCTTATTATTTATAATATAGATAAAGAAAGCAAAACCATATTTTTTAAATAATAAGGGGGAAACATTATGAAAAATCTATATGTTACAATTACAGGCACAAAGTACTACTATGGAATGACGCCTTTTAAGATTGGCAAAAAGCTCACCTGTAAAAAAGAGCCCACCAACCCGCATGACAACGAGGCTATTAAGGTTACGATGAAAAATATCGGTACAATCGGCTACATAGCAAACTCACCGTACACAAAGGCAACAGGAACTCTCGGCGCAGGCGGTATCGGCTGTTATGTTAAGAAAAAGTTTAAGGTAAAGGTAATGTTCATCACCTCTACAAAGGTGATTTGTAAGGTTGTAGACGGTATCAAGGATAATTATTTGTTGCAGGATAACGATAAAAGCACTGAATTTAAAGAAGATCTTGCTTTTTGATTATTGTTAAAGCTCTCCCGATATGATATAATCATAAAAAATAAGCGAGGGATAAATATGGTAAGAGAAATTGTAAGAGATCCTATGTTTTTGCAGAGGAAGTCGGTTGACGCAAGTATGGCTGATATGCCCGTTGCTATTGATTTGCTTGACACCTTAAAGGCTAACTTTGAAGGCTGCGTGGGTATGGCGGCAAATATGATTGGCGTATCTAAAAGAATTATTGCGGTAAGCGACAACGGAAAGTATATTCTTATGTTCAATCCCGAAATCATCAAGGGATACGGCGAATACGAAACCGAGGAAGGCTGCCTTTCGCTTGACGGCGAACGCAAAACAAAGCGATTTAAAACCATAAAGGTTAAATATACAACAGACAAATTCAAAACCACAACACGCACATTTACCGATTTTACATCGCAGATAATTCAGCACGAAATTGACCATTGTAACGGTATTTTAATATAAAACAGTCTGTAAAATGTATATTTACAGTCATACTTTAATTTTATGATTATTAAGCATTAAAATATCTATATACCGTTTAATTGTTATAAAATTGTGCATTATTGTAAAGAATAATTGACATTTAAGCGCAAATATTCATTGACAGAATTCACCTTTTATAGTACAATTTTGAAAAGATATTTTTATATATCATTTTTAGTAAAGGGGAATAGACAATGAAAAAGAAAATTATTTCAGCGTTGCTTTCCGCTGCATTGGTTGTGACAAGCTTTTCTTCAATTACCGCCATGGCAGCCAGCGACACAACAAGCGGTACAACCTATCAGCAAAAATCATTTACCGCTAACAAAATCACTCATCCCGAAAACGGATTAAAAGCTCCTGACGGTATTGTTGACTACATTGGCAACAGCACTGTTACAGACGAGATAACAGGTGTTGGCGATCGTGCCCAAAACTATGCGTGGTCTGCAATCGGCTACGGCGACTGGGTGTATATCGGCACTTGCCCTAATGCCATGACTCAAACCCTTAACTTTATGGGTACAGTTCTTGGCAATAAGTTTGACAAAGAAATTATGATAGCTACCCTAAATGCTATGTTTAACGGCGCTTTCTTTACAGCTGAAGAGGACGGCGGAGATCCTAAGGGTATTCTCGTAAAAGTAAATACAAAGACAGGCGAAGTTAAACTTCTTATGTCAAAGGCTACCACAAACACAAATGTTCAGTTCAGAAATGTTGTTGAGTTAAACGGCAAATTCTACTTCTGCGGCTCGGTAAACGGCTTGCCAACGGTTTATCAGGTTGACCCTGCAACCGATGAGTACAAAAAGGTTTACCAAAGTATAGATCAGGCAGATTTTTACAAGGCTTATCAAATGGGTATCAGCGTTGGTATCAGAGGTATAAGCACATTTGAAGACAAGCTCATAATAAGCCTTGTTGGTCTTGAGGGCGCATATATCTGCGAAAGTGACAATCCCGAAGATCCCGATTCATTTAAGGTAATTGCTACAATGAGCGATATGTTCAATTATCCTGCTTACCGCTATCAGGACAGCATCTACGGCGGTTCTATTTGGGATATGGCTGTATATAACGGTTCTTTGTATGTTTCTATCTGCACAGGTACTCCTGAAAACAAGCCTGACGATAACACAATGCAGTCTTTTGCGCTTATCAAGGGCGACAGAGATGACAACGGCAAGTGGACATGGACTTCGGTTATCGGTGACAAAGAAAAGGATAATGCAAAGTACACCTACGGCATTGATCCCGAAAGGACAAGATCCGGTGCGGCTAACCTCTGCGTTTATGACGGCTACCTCTACATTGGCGAGTACAACGATGAGGAAATTGCACTTGAAAGAGTTTTGTTTGACCAAAGCTGCGATTTTATGAATTCTAACCTTGAGCAATCCGTAAATCTTTACAGAATGGACGAAAACGAGGAAATTAAGCTTGTTGTGGGAGATGCAGATGAAATGTTCCCCGACGGCGGTCTTACAGGTTTAGGCTCAGGTTTTGACCGCAACGAAAACCAGTATATTTGGAGAATGCAGGTTTACAATAACAAGCTCTATGTAGGTACATTTGATACAAGTTCACTTCTCGAACCAATCGGACAGCTTACAAACGGTGACCTTCTCAAAATGACAGACGAAGAATGGCAGTCACAAATTGAATACATTAAGGTGCTCGCCGAGCTTATTCTTAACAAATATAAAACGCCACAGCTGCCTGTTGCCGCTCCTGCCACACTCTCTATATCAAGAGATGACGCAAGAAATATGGCTAAAAGCGTAAACAATGCAGGCAAAATCAGCCGAGCAACAGCAGCAAATGCAGAAAATGTAATTGAGCTTGCTCAGGAGATTGAAAACACAGCTGACGAAAAAGCGAGCGAAGAATTTATTGCAACATATACAGAGCTTTCTAAAGCGTCTAAGGATATGACAATCTCAATAGGTGAAATTATCGATAAAATATTTACAGAAGAAAACATTGCAAAAATGACTTCATTTGTAAAATGTGCGGCTTATATGAGCACAGCCGAAAGAGGCTTTGATATTTTCACCCTTGACAGCAATCTTAATGTAAAGACCGTTACAACAAACGGTTTCGGTGATCCTTACAACCATGGCTGTCGTACATTTGCAGTAACCGATGATAACCTCATTGTAGGCACAGCAAACCCATTCTACGGCACTCAGATCTGGACATTATCGGATAATAAATATGACCTCAATAAGGACAGCAAAGTTGATGTTCAGGATGTAACCTTTGCTCAGTGCGTTGTGGCAGGCACAGAAGAAAAACCGGCTGACTTTGACGAAAGAGCTGACTATAACAAAGACGGCAAGGTAGATATAAACGATATTACAGCATATCAGATTTACCTTGCAGAAAACAATAATTAAGACTGAATTTAACTGTCGGTTATAACAATTTACCGCTCTGCAATTTTTGCAGGGCGGTTTTCTTATGCTTTTGCTGTGATATAATGAAAAAAGAATTTACTTAGTGTTGGGCAATATTCAGAGGTTCTTTATAGGAAATTGTGGTAAATTATGGTTTAGAAAGCCTTGAGGAAAATTGCCCTGCCGCCGCAAAGGTGTGTAATGATTTCTGTATAAGCGTTATCCCGGCTTTTATTAGCATTATGAAAGTTTAATAAATTTTCTTGCAAAATTAAATATTCACGCTATTTGTGCTCGAATTTATTTGTAATTAAAAAATTTTGAATTTCAGCTCATTTTTTTGCAAAAATCTATTGACAAAGGGCAAAAACAAGGCTATAATTCAACTTGTAAAGTAAAGTTTCCGGAAAACTTCTTATTTTCGCTTATTTTTAAAATGAATATTTCAGAACAAAGAGGTTCACCCTGCTTTTGGTAAATTTGCAATTTATTTTTATTTTCTTGCAATTTGCAAAGGCGTGGTGAGCCTTGTTTTTATTCATTCGGTTTATGTGGAGGTTTTAAAAATGGATGCAGGCAACATAGCTTTTATGCTGATATGCTCGGCTTTGGTGTTCCTTATGACACCCGGTCTTGCAATGTTTTACGGCGGACTTGTTCGCAAAAAGAATGTAGTAAACACAATGATGACTTCAATTTTCATCATCGGAACAGGCATTGTAATGTGGGTGCTTTTCGGCTATTCACTTTCATTTGCTCCAAGCTCAAACGGAATTATCGGCGACCTTAGTTGGATAGGACTTGAGGGTGTATCTCTCACAGAGGGTTACACAGACGGCGCAGCAATTCCGAATATGGTTTTCTGCGGATTTCAGATGATGTTCGCAATCATTACACCGGCGCTCATTACAGGTGCTGTTGCAGGCAGAATGAAGTTTAAATCACTTTTTGTGTTTATAATTTTATGGTCATTAATCGTTTATTATCCTCTCGCCCACATGGTATGGGCAGACGGCGGACTTCTCGGACTTGACGGTATCGGCGCTCTCGACTTTGCCGGCGGCGATGTTGTTCATATCAGCTCCGGTGTATCCGCTCTCGTGCTTTGCATTATTCTCGGCAAGCGCAACGATTACGAACACGCAATTTACAGAATCCACAATATTCCGACAGTTGTTCTCGGTGCGTCACTGCTTATGTTCGGTTGGTTCGGATTTAACGCAGGCTCTGCACTTGAGGCAAACGGTCTTTCGGCTCACGCATTTATGACAACAGCCGTTTCTGCCGCTGCCGCTATCCTTTCTTGGATGCTCTGCGATGTAATCAAAAACAAAAAGCCTACGCTCATCGGCGCAAGCACAGGTATGATTGCCGGCCTTGTAGGTATTACTCCGGGCGCAGGATATGTACCGATTTGGGCGGCAGTAATAATCGGTCTTACAACAAGCCCTGTTTGCTACCTTATGATTTCATTCGGTAAAAAGAAATTCGGATTTGATGACGCACTCGACGCATTCAGTTGTCACGGTACAGGCGGTATCTGGGGCGGACTTCTTACAGGTGTTTTCTCAAGCACAGCAATCAACGCTGACGCAGGCAACGGTCTTGTATTCGGAGAGTTTGCTCAGTTTGGTGCACAGGCTCTTGGCATTGGCATAACACTTGTAATTGCTGTTGCTGGCACACTTATCTGCTATGGCTTAACAAAAATTCTTACAGGCAAAATCAGAGTAAGCAAGCGTGACGAAATGCTTGGACTTGACATTACTCAGCATGGTGAATCAGCATATCCGTCATTTAACGGTCTTGATAACTAACGGAGGATTAAACATATGGATAACAATAACGAAGTTCAGCTTATAAAAATTGAGGCTGTTGTCAGAGAGGAAATGTTCCTCGATGTAAAAAAAGCCCTTATGGACATTGGCGTAAACGGCATTACTGCCTATCAGGTTGTTGGCTGCGGTATTCAGCGAGGTATGGCTGAATATGTAAGAGGTCAGAAAGTTGATGTGCAGGTTCTCCCGAAAATCAAGTTTGAAATCGTGGTTTCGTCTGAGGAATGGGAGGCAAAAACCATTGAGGCGATTAAGAAAACCGCTTTCACAGGCAACCCCGGCGACGGAAAAATCTTCACCTACTACCTTAAGCAAGCAGTAAAAATCCGCACCGGCGAAACTGGCTATGATGCAATCCAAACGCCAAACTTTGATGACTAATTAAATATTCCGATTAAAAATCTTTCTTTAAATTTCAAATAATCCCCTTAGAGTTGATATTAAAGTCAAATTTGATACTGCTCTTTGGGGATTATTTATTTTGCTTTTCTGATGTGTGGGTTTAATGTGTTATGATTAACTGATTTATGCTCCGGTTTGGATAGATTTATAGGTGACTGTGTCTCCAATTTTCTTTGCAACTCTCGTATTTAAAATCCAGTATGGATAGATTTATAGCCTCGTACTCAGCCTCGTGCCAAGTTTTGCCCTCGTGATTTAAAATCCAGGATGGATAGATTTATAGCGCAGAAAATTATCTTGATATAAGCAACAGCTCTGTATTTAAAATCCAGTATGGATAGATTTATAGATTAAAAGCTCCCTCAAAAAAGTTCCAAACCAAAGAATTTAAAATCCAGTATGGATAGATTTATAGCCAATACATCCACATTTTACCATAAATACCAAAAATATTTAAAATCCAGTATGGATAGATTTATAGTAAAGTTTGAATACTCTTGTTAATTTCGTCACCGTCATTTAAAATCCAGTATGGATAGATTTATAGCGAATGCACACCGTCAAACTCAATGTTGCGGATAGTATTTAAAATCCAGTATGGATAGATTTATAGTGATATTTCCCCCTCGATACAGGCAGGCACAAATCATTTAAAATCCAGTATGGATAGATTTATAGACTCAATGCCTGCTGTGGCGAGCCCTGCTCCGATAATTTAAAATCCAGTATGGATAGATTTATAGACAGTTGCGAATAGTGATATTTGAACCTACCCTAATATTTAAAATCCAGTATGGATAGATTTATAGATATTCCCATTCTTTTGGATTGCGCTCTTTAAGCATTTAAAATCCAGTATGGATAGATTTATAGTAATTACTTCCATTTCCATTCTCCTTTCATTTCGTCTTTAAAATCCAGTATGGATAGATTTATAGATGCCGACGCAGTACATAATAGCTAACCCAATTCTCTTTAAAATCCAGTATGGATAGATTTATAGAAATCAAGATAGAGCAACCCTTACGCTTGACAAATTCTTTAAAATCCAGTATGGATAGATTTATAGAACGCAACCCGAAAAAAACGGAAAAAAATATCCGCTCTTTAAAATCCAGTATGGATAGATTTATAGGATATTTTATCAATCACAAAAGCAAGAATTGAGAGCTTTAAAATCCAGTATGGATAGATTTATAGGTCGGGATTTTCTTTTACACCGTTGTCTTTCTGCCATCTTTAAAATCCAGTATGGATAGATTTATAGCCTCAGTAATAGCATTCTCCTCTTTTTCTTTTGTTGCTTTAAAATCCAGTATGGATAGATTTATAGAATATGCAACAAGGCGAAATCAAAGTTTATCCGTTCTTTAAAATCCAGTATGGATAGATTTATAGTGATATAACATTACCTTCTCTATCAAGCAAACTAACTTTAAAATCCAGTATGGATAGATTTATAGAATATGAAGCAAGGCGAAATTAAAGTGTATCCATTCTTTAAAATCCAGTATGGATAGATTTATAGAGGCGTAACAAATCCCTGTAATGACGAAATTTTATACTTTAAAATCCAGTATGGATAGATTTATAGTTATTCCCTGTTGATTTAAAATTTTTTGGATTTTGTTCTTTAAAATCCAGTATGGATAGATTTATAGCTGTCAAGTGCTTTTAGTTTTTTTGAAACATCAAACTTTAAAATCCAGTATGGATAGATTTATAGCTCGCAAACTAAGCGGTGAAGAACGACTTGAGAGTCTTTAAAATCCAGTATGGATAGATTTATAGGGAAAAATGTGCCGACTGCGGACTTGCTATTCTTTCTTTAAAATCCAGTATGGATAGATTTATAGTTCGGTCAATGGTCTGTCAGCCGAGCATAGTCCTAAAACTTTAAAATCCAGTATGGATAGATTTATAGACAGATTTTTTTGCCAATTTTTTCATCGTAGTTAGCCTTTAAAATCCAGTATGGATAGATTTATAGCTTTCAAAGGAGAATATTGAAATGACTAATGAAGATATTTAAAATCCAGTATGGATAGATTTATAGTCTATTTCTGTTATAATTGCTTTGCGCTTGCTTGGTATTTAAAATCCAGTATGGATAGATTTATAGGCCGTTTCTGTCGCACCCTTACACGCGTTCAATTAATTTAAAATCCAGTATGGATAGATTTATAGGTAGCTCGAAACATTGTGAATCATAAGCATACCTGTATTTAAAATCCAGTATGGATAGATTTATAGTTCAATACAGAACAACAATATCGCATTAATCGTGTATTTAAAATCCAGTATGGATAGATTTATAGAATACATTAAAAATAACACCAAACGATTTGATAATTATTTAAAATCCAGTATGGATAGATTTATAGCCAACACAAATTATATACCAAATATACCTCAATATAATTTAAAATCCAGTATGGATAGATTTATAGTTTAAATTCTTTCATAATTAAATTATCCTTTCTTTTATTTAAAATCCAGTATGGATAGATTTATAGTCTAATGTTTTCATAAATAATACAACCTTTCTTTTTATTTAAAATCCAGTATGGATAGATTTATAGAGTACCGATTTCATCAATAAGAACTAAGCAATCACGATTTAAAATCCAGTATGGATAGATTTATAGCACAATAAAAATCGCTATCACGATTTATACGAACCTTATTTAAAATCCAGTATGGATAGATTTATAGTGCTTTGCCTGTTTCATCAAATGAAACATTCCAATATTTAAAATCCAGTATGGATAGATTTATAGCCGTGGGGCAAAAGCTTAAGTAATCATCGGCGTTATTGAGATCTGTTTTGTCAACATCTTAAAATATACTTAAGAATTTATTATATCAACACATACAAAAGCCTAAAACACCGATGATTGCTTGATAAAACAGCTCTGTCAACCTCCCCGTATTTTTTAGCTATGTGAGGTCGACAATAAAATGCCTTATAAAAAATTTGATGTTTTATCATCAACAATTCCGAGAAAATCTTTGCTCATCCATCGCTCTTCACGAGTGTGAAACATTATAACGGAGTCCTTATCCTTTCTGATATAAACATCAAGTTCCTTTTTTAATGCAAGGGCATTCACTTTGCTGATATTGCCCTCAAAAACGGAATTTTGAATATGCACAAGGTATTTTTTGCAAATCTTAAATACCTTTGGCAAAATCTTTTTGCCTTTTTCATCGCATATTATATCATACACAAGTATTACATACAATATTTACCACCACATTTCAAAGCCTTTATACTCTTTTTCGCCTATTATATGCTTAATCAGTTTGTAAAGCTCAAGCCGTATTAAAAACTGATACGAAACATTTTTATTAAGCTCTTTGTGAAAAATAGTTGTTTTGAGTTTCTCATCAAATTCAGAAGTAATTATTTTTGAGGCTTTTTCTGTTAGCTGTAAACCGTTCAATCCCTGCACAAAGCTGTTCTCTGTTATCTGCTTGCGGTTGAGCAGTGAGAAAATTAATCTGTCGGCTATTAGCGGCTTAAAAATCTCAGACACATCGAGCGCAAGAGAATATCTCCTTGTACCGGGCTGATGCAGATAACTGATTGTAGGATTAAGTTGGGTTTTATAAATTTCGGCAAGGGTTTTGGTATACACAAGTGAGTTTACATAAGAAATTAAACTGTTTATCATATTATCCGCAGGGTGATAAACTCTTTTGTCAAATTCTATATCTTGGTCAATTATGATGTTCCATGCCTTGTAGTATTCTTGACGGATATTGCCCTCAATTCCCATAAGCTCCTCTATGCTCTGCACATTTGGAAGTTTCTTTCTCAGATTTTCAATAGAACTCATATATGCCGATACATCTTTGCCTCTGCCGTTGTAATATCTCAGATTTCTGTAAATATTGTATGATGCGGCGACTATAAATTCTCGTGCTATTGAAAGTCTGTTTACAGAATCTCCGTAAGCGAGCACCTGCTTTACCAAAAGCTGACCTGCAAGTTTGGTTTCTTTAGGGCAAAAACTGCCAATGTAGAACTGATAGTAATTAAAGAAATGCACAAGTATACCGTATTTTGAAAATAAATTCAGAAGTTTTGAGGTAACCGTTATCTCATTCATAATATAAATTTCTTTTATATTTTCAATCGGCAAATCCTTTACATTTCCGTCAACCGTCGTAAATCTGAGCGTGTTATCCTTTTGCGTTAGGTTGCCTGCTAAATATATGTAATAGCTCTCCTGCATTTAATCACCTCAAATACAACACAAATCATAATAAGCACATGATTTGCATATCTTTTTATTTTCATATTGTGGTGGCAAATCAGCCGATATGATTTTTATAATATCGGCTGTCGCACTTTCAAGTTCTTTTTCGTCTTCTTCGCTAAGCTCAACATTAAGACTTTGCTTTAGCAACGGATAATCAATCCTGCCTCTTATGCCCTCTACCCCTCGTTTTTTAAGATAATAAATATAGTATTTTAACTGAGCAATGCCTGCCTCCTCGACTTTTCGGCTTTTCTTAACTTCATGCAAAAGATTGTGCTCAGATATGAAATCTATATTAATTGTATTGTCAATCATAATATGCTTTTTATTTTGCTTATAAGTGGTTTCGTCAATCAGTTTGCCGAGTTTTACATTTTCGTTTTCACTCTCCATAGCCAACCCGTTTGAAAAATACCACAGCTTTCTTTTACAAACATAATAATAGTATATATGCATACCCGTAACTCTGTTTTCGTCCATAGTGTTACCTCATAGAAAGTTATCAGGTTCTTCTTTTTCGCCTAACTCTTCTTTTTCTTGCTTTTGTGTTTTCTTTTTCTTGTCAAATCTTATGCCACATTCGGAGTCATAGATACAATCAATAATAGGAAGTTTGTTGTACTTCATATCAATAAACTTACCTGTATTGTTATTGTCAATTCTAAACTGATTTACAGAAACAGTGAAACCGAGTATTGTTTCGCTTGCTTTTAGTTTTTCAACAGGGCTTACAGATTCTGAATTGAGCACTTTTAGAGCATCATTAATAACGCTTTCGTTTTGATCAAACACCTCAGCAGGAATTGCGTCACTTCTGTCAATTCTTCTTATTCCGTCTTTTTTCAACTCCAAATAGTCAAGATTATCTTCATACCTTTTTAAATTTTTGCAATACTCATCATAATATTTTGACTGCACTATTTTTTCGGTTGAAAGGTAATTGTCAATCAGTTTTTTCTTTTCCTCCTCAGAAATCACACCGTCAACATTCAGTACAGCTTGCTTTGAAAGTGCATGGATGGTATCATCAACAAAGTAATGAGCGTTGCCCTGTATTTCTGTAAACACAAAGCAATTATATGTTGAAAAATCTTTTTTAGCTCTTCGGTTGACTCTGCCAAAGCGTTGGAAAAGTGAAAACAAATCCGAAAGTTCTGTTATAAGAATATCAAAATCTATATCAAGGCTTGCCTCTACAACAGAGGTTGAAATCCATATTTCAGGAATATTCATACTTTCGTTAGGTTTTTCAGAGGCTTTTAAAATTTCATTTTCCTTGTCTTTTCTGTCATTCTTAGTAAAATTCGAGTGAAAAAGATTTATATCTGCATTTATCTCTGAATTTTTCAATTCAAGATACATTTTGTTTGCAATATCTATCGAGTTGCATACAACAAGATATTTTTTTACTTTGTCGCACTTAGTATCATTGAAAATTTTAATAATATCATCTGATTGCAACGCTTTTTCTTGCACCTTAACATTGTGCCTTAATTTTCCTTTGTCCGAAAAATCAGCCGTTTTTACATCTTCTCCAAAGATTTTTTCAAGCTCATTTTTCACAAACGGCGGTAATGTAGCGGTCAGCACTGCCACCTTGCCGCCAAGCGTATGAATCATTTTAATTGCGTAAATAACAGCTGCCAAAACATCGGGTGAATACATCTGTATTTCATCAATAATAAACTTTGAATATGATGCTACCGCAAGTTTATATTCATAACCTGCATACTTCAAGGCAAAGTCAAATATTTGGTCGGGAGTGCATACTGTAATCGGCAAAGAAAGTTGTTTGCTGTACTGAGCATATACAAAATCATAATTTTTTCCGTTAATTATTGAATCTTCCAAATAATATGATTTCATATCGGAGTGAACGAGAGCCACCCTTTCTTTAAAGTCTTTTCCGCAAAGATCTTTTATTCTGCCATACATTGCATTGATTGCCGTTTTTAAAGGCAAAACAAAAAAGCATTTGTTGTCGCCACACCAAAGCAAGCCTGCCTCGGTTTTGCCCATACCTGTCGGTGCTGTTACAATTAAGTTGCTGTCCGTATTTTTAATACAAAATTCTTGCAATTCATTGTAGCTGACATTTTCAGCTGTTTCCCATTCATTAAGTGAAGTATTAAGAAAATCATTGACCTTTTCACATTCAATGCCTGCGCTTGCACTGTAATCGCATTTGTGCAAAAAGCCTTTTAACAAAACAGCGTATTGTTTTTCGGGTTCGCTGAGTTTTTTGTCGAACAGGTCTTTAATTTTCTTAACATTGCGTTTCATCTTATTGTACGAAGCGGTTTCCAAACCAAGTTCAGAAATAAAGGTTTCGATAAGCTCTTTATTTTCACCGAAAACCGTAATAGGAGATTCCTTATTATCGTGATGATACATCACTGCAAAATATACACTATCAGGCTTATTGCACTCGGATTTATCAATGTAAAATATTGAAAGCACATTGTGCGGAATTTCAAGCTCCGGCTGAAATTTGCCGCCCCTTTGCACTCGCTTTTGAAATTGAGAGTTTGCCTTTCCGTAATCGTGTTTTTTGCACGCAACAAGTAAATCTGAATATAACTCTTCAGATTTAATATAGCCGAGCTTATAGAGCAGTTTTGCCTGCTCTATAAGCTCATTTGAATGTTGTCCGATAGTTTTGTCGGGTTTTGCAAGTTTATCTTCTATATTCATATAAATACCTCAAGCTAAAAGCACTGTATATATTCCGTTCTCTGATTTATCAAGCATTATACCTTTACATCCGCTGTCAAGGTAATTAATCTGACAGAAAATAACAGGCACACGATTAAACACTCGTTTTCTCATACCGCCCTTTATTTGCTCAACCACATAATCCTTTGGCATAAAATATTTTGTGCCTCCTGCGTATCCACCGTCTGTTTTTGAAATTATATCCATATCGGATTGATTTTCCTCATAATACTCAACAGGCATATAAACATCGAAATCATTTTTTTCGTAATCAACATCTTCATCAACCTCAGTAAGCTCTGTTTGAGCACACTCGAGCACTTCTACAAAGTCCTCTCCTCTGCCGATTGCAGTAAGGTTTCCGATATTCTCCATAATATCATTCATAGTATTGTCATCAGTCACAATATGAATTACAAGTTCAATGTCGCAAAGGATTTCATAATACTTAGGGCCTTTTGCAAGGGTTCTGAAATGCGAATACGGAATGGTATGTTTTACTCTTTCGTACTCATCATATACAGCCTTTATATGTTTAATGCGCTTGTCAAAGGCTTTTACTTCATCAGCTGAAATGTTTGCATCGGCTTTCATTTCTTTAAGCTGAACTTTCATTTTATTAATGATTTTTTTATGTTTGTCTATTCTGCGCTTGGTGCGCTTTAAAAAGCGGTATTCCTCGAGCAGTTCGGCATTAATCACATTAATTGTAATTCCATTTTCAAAGCTGTTGCCCTGAGTTTTTTGTGCCGTAGCCACCACCTGATATGCACTTGAAAGCATATCAGGATTTTTCATTTTTACAAGGGTATTACGATCATCGTTAAGACTGTTAAGAAAACAATCGTCCTTATACATTTTAGTTTTTAACGAGCCGTACTTTCCCTGTACGCTTACCTGCATAGGGTGATAGGTTGTATAACCGCAAGCCTTGTGAATTGCTCCGATAACAGTAGAATATGGCGGCAAAGGATATGTCATACGGCACTGCACCGTTTCTTCTTTTTTATAATTTGCGCTGTTTTGTTTTATATGAAGTCTAATTGCTTTCATATTAATTCCGCCTTACTCTGAAAAATACTCTTTTACCTGACCTCTGAGATTTTCAAAAAATTCAGTTACGCTTGTTGGGTTAAGCTCTCTTACAATTTCATCTTCGTTTGAAAGCTCGCCGTTGCGCATAAGTGCACAGCTGTAACCCTGAGCAAGTTTTTCCTTGACAGGCTCAATAATAAGCTTTTTTCCTGAAACAGAAACCGCATTCTCAAAGATGTGGGTTTTGCGTGGTGAAAGTCCGCCTGCAACAAAGATTGGCTCTGCGTTGTCGAGGTTGCCCTTAACAACAAGCGAAAGATTTTCCACTGCATCAATAAGAGCAATAACTCTCTCGCATTTTTCGTGGTTGTCTGCCTCTGCGCCAAAGTTTTCGTCTTTGCCGATTTTTTCAAGGTCAATGGTAAGGCTGTAAATCTTTGTTGACTTGTCATATTCATACTGATATGGCATAAGTCCGCAATCCTTGGCGTTATTCTGAACATTCAAACCATGTGCCTTTGCATAATTTGTTGCGAGATAAAGATTGTTGTGGAAACGGGCGTCATTAATAAAAGGTTCTGTTGCTACCGCATCGGTAAGATAGAAAGAACTGTTGCGAATATATGTAACACCTTTTGTATACATATATCCACCCTCAAGAGCCCTGCAAGTTGCGGCATTTATATCAGCATTAACAAGCTTTTGCATTGCTCCGTCAACAGAGGTTTGTAAATCATCATAAAATCCCGACTGAACGCAGATGGCATTTTTCAGGCTTTCTCTGCTCCTTGTTGCGTATTCTTTGCCGCCTCTGAACACTTTTTGAACACTTGAAATATTGCCAAGGCTTTCGCCATAGTTACTTGTCATATTTGCGATTACTGTAAGAGTTAAAGCTTTGTTTTTCATAATAAAATCTCCTTTATATTAGTCATTATTCTCTGAATTTTTTGAATTGGTTTCAGTTAAAGCGCTTGCAAAAGCAAATGCAATATCTTTGTTTTCCTCTGCATTTTCAAGGAATTTGTAAAAGAATGAAAATTCCATACCTACATATGCCGACAAACTGAGAATTACCTCTTTTGCTCTGTCATAGTCGTGTGCGCAGAGTGCGCTGATGATTTTCTGCTTATAAGAGTTAATCTTATTACTGCTTTTCAACCTTATGAGTTCTTGTGAGGCTTTAAAGCCGCAAATTCTTGCTGAATTAATTTCGTCCATAATTTTATTTCCTTTCCATGATATATTTATGTCTATGAGTAAATCTGTTCTGCTTTTTATGTAGCCTTTGTTGCTGTTATCATCAAAATAAAATTTTAACATACTGAGAATAACATCATCAAGCAACACATTATTAAGGCAACGCATATACACTTCTTTTTCGAGATTAAACCAATAATCGTCATTAATTTTTTTCACAAGATATAATGATTTACCCGATAACTCTCTCAATTTTTTCAATCGTTCAAGTCTTACAAAAAGTGTAGAATAAAAAGCGTCATCTTGAGATTTAGAGATTATCTCAACATCATAGCTGATATAATCTTTTGAATTTTGCAAGACAAGCAAAAGTTTATTTTTGTCGCCTTTGCCCTCTGTACTGCTGAGCTGTTCTGAAAAAGCACGATTGGTATTTACCAAAGTTTCAACTGAAAAATTATTATTTACAAAATATGTTTCTCGCATATCGGGATTTGAAAAAGCAAATGGAATAAAGTCAAATTCCAAAATATCGTTAGCGTCAAAACTTTCTTTTGAAAAGCAAAAGCCGAGAATATTGGTTTTTCGATCCTTGTCTACATTGTAGCCTCTTAACCTGCAAGTGCTGTTATCATCAGTAAAAATAAGGCGTTCATTACAGTAATTTTTATAAAGATTATTGCCGTTCTTAAAAATAGTCTTTATAATTTCTTCCCTGTTTTCCTCAATAGTTGAGATAAAAACAGCCTTGTTAGTTCCGTCAAATTTTGTCTTGCCCAGCAAGCCTTTAAGAACAGTTTTGCTTTTTACAAGGTCATTAACCATTTTAATCTGCTCATCGCTAAACTCATCATTGCCAAGAATACTCAATATAGTTGAGTGCGTCATATATTTTTCAAAATAACTCTCAACAAAATCGAGATACTTTTCTTCGGTAATACTATCGCTTTTATAAATAATTCCGTCAAAACCATGAATATAGTTTTCAGGCTTTTCGTCAGCATTATAAAGAATTTTATAGTCGATTCTAAAATGGTCAAAATACTTACACAAGCCTACAACTGCCGCCGCAGCCCTCCAATCGGTAGGCTGCAACAATGTATCATAACCATAGTATTTAATAGTTGTTTTCATCAGTTCGTTTCATCTCCTTCGGCTATAAGTTGGGCAAAACCAAATCCTGCGGATTTTCTTGAGCCGATACCGCTTTTGAGCAAGTAATTTATTACCGCCCTGTCACCGCTGATAATAAAAGTGCCCAAACTGCATTCTATATAATTTTTGTAGTGGTACACAACAGTCTTTTTGGCATCTAACGGTTTTATGCCGAATTTTGAAAGTATCTTTTCATCAAAACCGTTTTCGTTAAGCTGTCTTTTTATTATCTGCTCGGCAAGCTCGTTGAAATTTTCATCTGCAACAGAAACATACTTGTCCGAATTACTCTCTGCGTTATGTATTCTCAAGCAAAGCGGACTGAGCATTTTTACAAGTGCAGAATTTGAACTAACCGTCTTTTCCTGCACCTGACTAACGCTGGTAAGAATCATTTCATTGCCAAGCGGTGCAGGAATATGCTTGCCCTTTTGCTTTATAAAAGCAGATGCAAAAATATATCCCGTTGTGCTGTCGGCAGTAGAAAAAGTGATACTGATTTCATTCTTGCCAAGCTCTATTTCCGTTTTTGAAAATTTAGGCATTGGCAAATTTACCGCAAAGGTAAAATTTCTGCGTTCGGGTGTAAAATAATACTTTTCAAAATACTTTCCCTCGGCAATCTCTGACAGTGACCGCTTAAAAAAAGAAAGACATACTCGCCGATAGTCAAGCGGTAACTTGTTATGCTTTGTAATAAATCGCAATAAGATTTTCATATTTAACCTCCGTTTTTTATCTTTTATATTCAATTTGCATTATATCAATAAACAAAATTGTTTGTCAATGCTCCTAATATATGTTTATTTTGCATATTTTTTAAAATTTATAAAATTATCATAGCACATTACCTGTCCAATAATCAGGACTTTGCTCATAAGTTTGAAAAAATTTTCAAATTATTTCTCACAAAAGCAAAACACCCCTAAACAAGAGGTGTTTTGCGGGTATTCGGATAATTGATTACAATTTTACATATGCAACACCGCAGGCATTTGAGCCGATATGACTGCCAATGACTGCGCCTATTTGCATTATCTTAACACTTGCCGCCGTTGGCAGGTGTTTTTTTATGTCTGCCGCAAGCTCTTTTGCAAGGCTTTTGTTGTCAGAATACATTACATACAATGGAAAATGCGGATTGAGTTCTTCCCTTTCGAGCCTTTGAGCAAGACTCTTTAGTCCTCTTTTAATGCTAAAACTCTTGGCAAGCAATTCCACCTCGCCGCCACTGAGCCTTATTACAGGTTTTATATGAGCGACCGCCGAAAGCATTGCCTTGGTATAATTTACCCTGCCGCCACGATGCAGATACTCAAGTGTGTCAAGGCAGGCAAGCAATGATATTTTCGACTTTACGCTCTCAAGTCCGTCAAAAATTTCTTTTGCGGTTTTGCCCTGTCCGCGCAGTTTGACAGCATATTCCACAAGCAGTTTTTGTCCTGCTGAGGCGGTTAAAGAATCTACTATATACACATTTTTACAGCCTGTCATATCACAGGCAATCCTTGCCGTATTTGCCGTTCCGCTGATTTTTGATGACATAAAAATTGCCACACCGCCGTCTTTGCCGCTGTTGGCAATCTCAAGCTCCTGCACTATATCGTGAAGTGACGGCTGAGAGGTTTTTACGGGCTCTGTTGTATTTTTCAGCTTTTCAAAAAAGTCATTTTTCGAGAGTTCTCCGTTATCCTTATGCTCATCATCACCAAAATTTACTGAAAGCGGCACGCAGTCAACCATTAATTCTTTCAGCTCCGAAACCTCAAAATCCGATGCGGAATCTGTTATTATTCTTACCATTAAAGCACCTCTAAAAAGATTTACATTAATAGTATAGCCAAATTTTTATAAATTCTGCATACAAAAAATCGGCACGAAAACGCACCGATTTAAAATTAATGTGTATTTAAGTATTCAAGAAATTCCGCCGTTTTTGACCAATATTTTATGCCCCAATTTTCAAAATTCCACTCCTCCATATAGTCGTTACACTCGTAATCAATGTAAAAAAGTTTTTCATTTCTAACTACGAAGTTGGTCGGAAAATAATCTATATTTGTATTGTTGGCGTACAACAGTGCGCACATATTCTTTACCTGCTCTATATATTCGGGTTTCACGCTGTCCGTTTTCACCATTTCAAAAACAGTGTCGCCCTCAATATATTCCTTTAAAATACGCTCGTTTTCTATATCTATGTCGAGCATTTCAGGCATTGTAATACCGATTTTCAAAAGACGGTTATAATCATTTAATTCGGACTGAATTTTGTTGCCAAACTTATAATAACTGCATGGCTCATGGTGAATCTGCTTTAGCACATAATTGCTTGTGCCGTCTGTTGCAAGGTAGGAATATCCACCCTTTCCCCTGCCGAGCAGTTTTATTATATTAAAATTCCTGCCGTTTACAGAAAGTTCGGTTGGCATTGAGTTTTGCATACAATCACTTCTTTTTATATTATTCGGTATATTTACAGCACAATTATATCACATAAAATTGATTAAGCAAGTATTTTTTCAAAATACTCAACTATTTGCATAGAATCCGGAGTATCAAGATACACAAACCTAAAATTGCGTACGGTCTTGTAACCGTCAATATAAAAAGGAGCGAGTGCGTCACTGCTTTTCAAAAATGCTTTATACGCAAAGGTTATTCCGATATTTTTTGCAATTAATTTTGACATCAATCCAAAATTGCTTACGCACACATTTCGCCTAAAATTCTCAACGGTGTAATTATGTTCAGACAAAAGCTGTTCGAGAATTGTCCTTGTTCCCGAACCCTTTTCACGAATAAACAGTGTTTGGGAGAAAGCTTTTTCAAGAGAAATTGCTTGGTTTGCAAACGGATGATTTTTACTGCACACACCGATAAAATCTTCCTCCTTATAAATTTTGCTTGCAAATTCCTTGCTGTCGAAAAAGCCTTCAATCAGCGCCAAATCAAGCTCGCCTTTCTTGAGTCTTTGCAAAAGCCTTACGGTGTTGTCTATATCAATCAGCAGGTTATTATTTGGATTTTTTAAATAATCTGCAAGTTTTTCATCAATCACAAATTCACCAATTGTTTTTGTTGCGCCTATTCTTAGCACAGGCTTTCGCTCTGTCTGCATTTTTTCAAGCAGCTTTTGCTCCTGAAAAATCACATTTTCAGCATAATTTTTAAGCAGCTCTCCGTCACCGGTAACTTTTAGCGTATGTCTGTCATATATAAAAAGTTTACACTTATATTCGTTCTCCAAAAAATGAATATGCTGAGTAACGGCAGGCTGTGTCATATTCAAAAGCTCTGCTGTTTTTCGATAATTCATCGTATCGCAAAGCACAAGAAATGTTTTTATTCTGTAATCTATCATAATAGCCTCATAAATTTTACTTATCATTTCATATTAAATCATAATTATATTTTATTACTAAGTTGTGTTACAATCAATAGGTAATATAAATTCGGAGGGAAATTTATGACATTTATTAAGAAAAATTGCGGCGGAATATTGCTTTGCGCTATAATTGCGGCTTTTGCCGAAATTATGTGTATGTTCGGCATTGGCGGATTTTCATTTGAACTTATAGGTGTGCCGGTATTTGCTATTATAACAGGTATGATTATTTCACTAATCTCGCCTACTCTTGCAAAAAAATCCACATTTGCCGGCGGAATTAAATTTACATCTAAAAAGATATTGCAATGGGCAGTTATAATTCTCGGTTTTTCGCTTGACCTCAATACCATTGCTGTTGTAGGTGCAAAAAGTTTGCCTGTAATTATCTGCACTGTTTCAACATCGCTGATCGTTGCTTTTTTAATGATGAAAATTCTTAAAATCAACTCAAAAACCGCCTGTCTTATCGGTGTTGGCTCATCAATTTGCGGTGGCTCTGCCATTGCCGCAACCGCACCCGTTATTGATGCAGACGATTCAGATGTGGCAAGGTCAATTTCTGTAATCTTCTTTTTCAATATTCTTGCCGCACTTATATTTCCTGTTTTCGGATATTCAATAGGGCTTGGCACAGAGGGTTTTGCTGTATTTGCAGGCACTGCCGTTAATGATACCTCATCTGTAACAGCCGCTGCGTCTACCGCCGAAAGCATTTACAATACAACAGGTATTCTTTCTGCTGCTGTAACTGTAAAATTGACACGCACACTTGCAATTATTCCGATTACTCTTTGTCTTGCCATTTACAGAGCAAGAAAAGCAAAACAGTCAGACAAAGGCGAAGGCTCGTTTTCGTTTAAAAGAATTTTCCCTTGGTTCATCCTATTTTTTATCGGTGCGTCAGTAATCACAACAGTTGTAGGAATTATTCCGGAATGTAGTTTTACGCTTTTTTACAGTCATTTTATTACATTTACAAAATGGCTTGCAAAATTTTTCATAGCAATGGCAATGGCAGGCATCGGGCTTAACACTAATATTGTTGACCTTATAAAAAACGGCGGAAAGCCTATTTTACTCGGTCTATGCTGCTGGATTTCCATTACTGCCGTATCTCTCTTGGTACAAAACCTTACAGGTATTTATTCATCAAACATTTAATTCATACAAAAATCACCGCCAAGTATAACCTGACGGTGATTTTTTGTTTTGCACAAAAGTGTATATATTAAAATTAATTTCAAAACTATTACGCATTTGCTTTGAGCGCAACTCTTTTTATTTTACCGCTGATTGTCTTTGGCATTTCATCGGTAAATTCAATGTACTGTATCCATTTGTATGATGCAAGGCGCTTGTTTGAAAAAACTTTAATGTCATTTACAAGATTTTTGTCGGCGTCGCATCCGTCAACGGTTTTTATAATTGCCTTGATTGCCTGTCCACGACTTTCATCGGGAACACCGATTACCGCACACTCAAGCACGGCAGGGTGTTTCATAAGCACATTTTCAATTTCAAAAGGGCCAACTCTGTATCCCCTTGTTTTTATAAGGTCATCAGCTCTGCCTACATACCAATAATATCCGTCCTCGTCCATATATGCAGTATCGTTTGTGTGGTACATTCCGTTTCTCCACGCATATTGGTACATCTGCTCGTCACCAATGTAATTTGTAAATATTCCGTACTGCTTTCTGTCCTTTGGAGGTATAACTGCAATCTCGCCTGTTTCGCCCTGCTTTACCTCGTTGCCGTCTGAGTCAACAAGTCTTATGTCATACATCGGGCTTGGCTTTCCGATTGAACCCGTTTTGCCATGAGTGCCGTTAAGATTTGCAATGAGCAATGTAGTTTCGCTCTGACCGTAACCTTCCATTGGGTGAAGTCCTGTCTGCTGATACACTGCCTCTGCCACAATCGGGTTGAGTGCCTCGCCTGCTGTTGTGAGATATTCAAGCGAGCTTAAATCGTACATTTGCATACCTTTTTTGACAAAATATCTGTATGCGGTAGGCGGTGCGCAGAATGAAGTAACCTTGAATTTTTCAATAACCTTGAGGATTTTTGACGGTGAAAACTTTTCAAAATCAAAAGCCATAACCGCACAACCGCAAAGCCACTGACCGTAAATTTTACCGTATGAAGCCTTTGCCCAGCCTGTTTCGGCGATTGAAAAATGAAGTCCGCCCTCTTTAACATTTTGCCAATACTTTGCTGAAATTATATGGCACAAGGAATAAATGTGGTTATGCACCACTGCCTTTGGATAGCCTGTTGTGCCCGAAGTAAAGTAAATGAGCATAGGCTCGGTTGCCTTGGTTTCTACTCGTTCAAGCTCGGCGCTTGCGCTTTCGATTTCTTTTGTAATATTTACAGTGCCGTCAAAATCTTTTCTTGCCACAAACACTGTTTTTAATGAATTTTCCTTATTCTTTGCCTGCAAAATATTCTCTACGGTGTCGCTGTCGGGTGTGCATACCGCCATTTTAATATTTGCAACATTTACTCTGTAACTTATGTCCTCGGCGGTAAGCATATTTGTGGCAGGGATCGCAACCACGCCCAGCTTATGGAGCGCTGTAACTATGTACCAATACTCATAGTTGCGCTTGAGCATAAGCAATACTCTGTCACCTTTTTTAATGCCGTATTTCAAGAAAACATTTGCCGCCTTGTTGCTTAGTCTGCTTAAATCCGCAAATGTAAAAATTCTTTCCTCACCCTCGGGATTTGTCCACACAAGAGCAATATCGTTTGGTGCTTTTTCTGCCATTTGGTCGAGCACATCGTATCCGAAATTATAGTTATCTTCAAATTTTAACTTAAAGTTCTTTAATGTATTATCGTTGTCAAATTCTTCGGTGCAAAATTGCTTATACAACTGCATATTATCTCGCCTTTCAGAATAAACCTAAAATTATTACAGATAAAATAATATCAAAAATAGACTGATTAGTCAATAAATAGCATTATTCTTATTTTATTAATAAATCAAACAGTTATGCAAAAGCTGCATAATAATGTAAAATAATCAGCACTTCGTAAATATTACCGCTATTGCAAAAATACAGTATTTTTGGTATATTTAGAGTATATAAAAGTATAAATAAAAATTTAACAGGGCGTGATAATATGAAAAAATTTACTCTTGCGGAAATAGCTGCTGCCTGCGGCGGTAAATATGTGGGTGACGAAAATTTAAAGCAAACCGCAATTTCATCAGTTGAGCGTGACAGCAGATGCATTAAAGAAAATTCACTTTTCCTTGCCATTAAAGGCGAGCGAGCAGACGGACACGATTTTATTGAAAAATGCTATGCTGACGGCGCTGTATGCGCTATCTGCGAAAACGCACCGAAAAATCCTACAAAGCCGTACATACTCGTTGACTCTACCCTTGAGGCGGTTAAAAAAATAGGTATGGCATACCGCAAAAAGTTTGACATTCCGATAGTCGGCGTGTCGGGCAGCGTGGGCAAAACCTCTACAAAGGAAATGCTTTATGCTGTGCTTTCTCAGAAATTTAAAACCCACAAAACGCAGGGCAACCTAAACAATGAGCTTGGTGTGCCTCTTACACTTCTTGCAATGCCGGAAGATACCGAGGCGGCTGTAATTGAAATGGGAATTTCAGATTTTGGCGAAATGAGCCGACTTGCGCAAATGGTTCAGCCAACCATCTGCGTGATTACAATAATCGGCTGTTGCCATCTTGAAAATCTTGGCGACCGCAACGGTGTATTAAAAGCAAAAACAGAAATGTTTAAATTTGCAAGCGAGGGTGCGGAGTTTGTGCTCAACGGTGACGATGACAAGCTCTCAACCGTAACAGAAGTAAACGGCAAAAAGCCGATTTTCTTTGGACTTGACAGCAAAAACGAATACTATGCCGAGAATATTCAAAACAATGCAGACGGCGGTGTGCTTGCCGAGCTTTGCTTTGGCAACACAAAGCTTTCTGTAAAAATTCCTGCTATCGGCAGTTATATGGTATCAAATGCGCTTGCCGCCGTTGCAGTAGGCAAACTTTGCGGTCTTAGCAATGACGAGCTGATAAAGGGTGTGGAATCCTACAAAACAGTAGGCAGCAGAGCAAATGTTATTAATACTAAAGATTACAAAATCATAGATGACTGCTACAACGCAAACCCGACCTCGGTTATGGCAAGCATAGATACACTTGTGAACTTTAAGGGCAGAACGGTTGCGATTCTCGGCGATATGAAAGAACTCGGCGCAAACGAGCTTGAAATGCACCGCACAACAGGAGAGTACGCAAAAGAAAAAGGCGTTGACCTTGTAATTGCAGTAGGGCCGCTCGCAAAATCACTTGCCGAGGGCAGTGGCGGAAAATGGTATGCAGATATTGACTCTCTCTTCCCCGAAATTAAAGATCTGCTTAAAAAGGGCGATACAATTTTAGTAAAAGCCTCACATTCAATGCAGTTTGAAAGAATAGTTGCATTTTTGAGAGGAGAATGAGCTGCTCTGTTTCACTTATTGTGGTTATCTTTTCAGGTTCTGTTTTAAATGTTGGGGTAACATTGTAAATAATGATTTAGCCGATTTTCGATCGGGCAACAAAGTAAAGCAAAAATAAAGTTCTCCGTCCCAAAATTAAAAGTTTGGTCAACCTTTTCAAAGGTTGTGGGTGTGGGCAACGCCCACATATGCTTTATGCTATCGCAAATTTTAATAGCCAAACGGCCTGCCGTTTGGCGGTTTGAAATAACGGCGAATGCCATTAAATTGCGATAGCAAAAAAGAAAGATATTCTTAAAATTAAAGCCGTCAACGCATAGCGATGACGGCTTATCTGCTGATTATTTCTTTTTGGTTCTATGATAAATGTTTGGGTAATGATGTTATCCTAAAAATTTCAACAAGCTAAAAAGCCTTCCACTTTGAGGGGAAGTTGGCATTTTCTATGGAAAATGACGGATGAGGTGTCGCCGTTTACGGCGTTTTTCTTAATCTAATCTTTTATATAAGAGAACTCTTAACGAGTTCTACACCTCATCAGTCACTTGCGTGACAGCTTTTTCTGCGAAAACGGCTAACCCTTTGTCGCTATGCGACATTTCCCTTTACAAGGGAATACCTCAAGGGGAAGTCTTGATAACTCTGTTCTTAGCCCCAACTATTGACAAAGAACCGAAAAAATAACACACCCTGTAAATCAAGGTGTGTTATTGGCGCGCTGGAAGAGACTCGAACTCCCGACCTTCTGATTCGTAGTCAGACACTCTATCCAGCTGAGCTACCAGCGCATATGCGGTTAATTATTAACCGCAAGTAGTATATTACCACATTCTTTTAAAAAAAGCAAGTGTTTTTTGAATTTTTATTTATTTATTTTTTTAATTTTTATCGTCAAAGAAAGCAAAGAATGCTCTGTAAGCCATATAAACATCAACCTTTGATACGATTTCAAAAGGTGCGTGCATACAAAGTACAGGCACACCGAGGTCTACTACATCAACATTCATATTGGCAACATACTTGGCGATTGTTCCGCCGCCGCCCATATCAACCTTGCCGAGCTCGCCTACCTGCCACATTACATTGTTTTTCTCAAGCAAAGCTCTTACCTTGCCCATATACTCGGCAGATGCGTCCGAAGTATCGTACTTTCCGCCATGACCTGTATATTTTGAAATAACAACACCCTCGTTAATATAGCAAGAATTCTTTGCCTCGTAAGCCGCTGCATAGGTTGGGTCATATGCTGCGCTTACATCTGCTGAAAGACAAGTGCTCTTTGAAAGTGCCTTGTATCCGTCAATGCCGTCCTGCTTTGCAAGGTCATACACAAAGTAACGCAAAAAGTCGCTCTGCATACCTGTATTGCCGTCACTGCCTGTTTCTTCCTTATCGGTAAGGTAAGTAATACAGGTCTGCTCAGGAGTGTTTACATCAAGAGCCGCCATAACCGCAGGATAAGCACAAACCTTATCATCGTGACCGTAGCCGCCGATCATACTTGCGTCAAAGCCGATATCTCTTGTCTTAAATGACGGAATAAGACAAAGCTCGGCAGAAAGAAAATCGCCCTCTACAATACCGTATTTCTTATTAAGAATTGCCATTACATTGAGCTTTACAAGGTCTTTTTCGTCTTCGCCGTCAGCATATGGACGAGAGCCGACAAGAACATTGAGGTCTTCACCTGTAAACACCTTTGCAAGCGGCTTTGAAACCTGATCCTTTGCAAGGTGTGGGAGCAAGTCGGTAACGCAGAAACAAGATTCACCCTCGTCATCGCCCCAAGTGATGTTTACCTTTGTGCCGTCAAGCTTTACGACTGTGCCATGGAGAGAAAGCGGAAGTGCTGTCCACTGGTACTTTTTAAGACCGCCGTAGTAGTGAGTTTTGAAAAGTGCAAGGTTTGTGTCCTCGTAAAGTGGGTTTGGCTTTAAATCAATTCTCGGTGAATCAATGTGAGCAATCGCAAGTCTTGCGCCGTTCTTTACGCCGTTTTTACCGATAACTGCAAGAGCAATCGCCTTGTCACGATTTACATAATAAACCTTGTCACCTGCATTATATGACGCATTTTCGTTATACTCTGTAAAGCCTGCTTTCTTTGCAAGCTCAAGAGTGTAGCTTACAGCCTCACGCTCAACAGGAGAATGGTCTAAAAATTCTTTATAACCTACGCAGAAATCGTCTGCCTTTTCAACTTCTTCGGTACTGAGGGTAGCCACGCCCTTTTTGCCTTTCATAAAAATTTCTTCTTTAAGAAGAGTTGCCTTACTTTTTTCGTCTGCCATAATTATCTTCCTTTCATTTAGATGTACCATATTATTTTATGAATAATATAACTCAATATACTTTGCTTTTGCGTCCGTTACCCTTTCCACATATTCCTTTGTTTCGGGATACGGTATATCTGTAAGCGTTACGCCGTCTGTGCTGTAATCGGAATTATCAAGCCAGTCAGACACCACAAAACCTGCGTTGTACGCTGCAATAGCCGATGTTTCTGTTCCGTAAAAATCAAGAAAATATTTTAAAAGATACGAGCCGTAGTCTATACAGATTTCGGGATTAAACAAGTCGTCTTCTGTGTATTTTCCCTCGCAGCCTCTCACCTGCTGCAGCCATTCAAACGAACTCGGCATAACCTGCATTATTCCGCAAGCGCCTGCGTCCGACTGAGCGTCTGCATTAAATCCGCTTTCCGTTCGGATAACGGCATAAATAAGCGACTCATCAAGCTCATAATCCTTTGCGGCTTTTTGCACATATTTACTGTAATCTCTCGGATAGCTAAGCTCAAGCAGTTGTTCCCTTGCGCTGTCATAACAATTAAACACAAACAGTGCAAGCAAAATTGCCGCAAGCACAATACAGCCGCCGACTATAAAGCCTTTTTTCTTCTTTTGTGGTTTCTTCCTGTATCGTGGATTTGCCGCCATTAAATCACCTGCCGTAAGTATCCGAGCAGTCCCTCGGCTTTGCTGATAAGTTCTTGCCGAGAGCCGTTATTTTCAAGAATAAAATCCGAATTTTCTTTGAAATAGCTTTCGGTAAGCTGAGCGTTTATACGGCTGTCCGCCATTTCTTCTGAAATATTATCCCTCTGCATTATGCGCTGTTTTCTTATATTTTCATCTGCGGTAATGCTGATTATGAAATCGCAAATCACATTTGCCCTGCTCTCAAAAAGCTGAGGCGCATCAAACACAATCAGCTTTTTGTCGGCACTTATACACTCCTCGGCTTTTTTCAGAAAAAGCGAAAGCACAAACGGATGGATAAGCTCGCCTAAAATTTCTGTTTTTTCCTTTGTTGCAAATGCCCTTTGCGCAAGTTTTTTGCGGTCAAGAGTTTTGTTTGGCAATATTATGTCACTGCCAAACTCCGCCGAAAGAATTTTAAGACACACCGAGTTTGGTTCATAAAGCTCTGCCACAAGACGGTCTGCATTGATTACCGCCGCACCGCTTTTGGCAAAAACCTCTGATACAGTGCTTTTGCCTGCGCCCGTCTGCCCTGTAAGTCCTAATATTTTATATTTTTTCAAGGTCAATCACCTCATAGCCGGCGGCTCTGATAAGCCTGTTATACAGTGCCATTCCAACGCCCTCACATGACGGCAGTCGGGAATACGCCGTATCTATTCCGCCAACCTCGTCAACCTCTCGGAGCATATCAAAAAGTCTGTGCGCCTGCTGTGCATAGTCTTTTCTTTTGCCAAGCGAAAATGTTTTTACTTTCAGCTGTGAAATATCCTCGTCACAACACAAGGCGGCTGTTTTGCCGTCAGCCTTGCTGTTTACATAATTAATATATTCTTCATCTGTGCCTTTAAGAAGTATAACCCTCGCTTTTGGCGAATAATGCTTGTACTTCATACCCGGACTTGCCGCCTTTTGGTTAGGGTCGAGCTTGTCGAGCACCGCCTTGTTAAGCTCAACCTCGCCAATGGTTTCTCTGAGCTGTTCAAGAGTAATTCCGCCCGGTCTTAAAAGGCAAGGAACTTCGCCCGCAAGAGTGATAACCGTACTCTCCACACCAACTTCGCTTGCGCCGCCGTCAATAACAGCCTCTATTTTGCCGTTCATATCATTCATTACATGAGTTGCGGTAGTAGGGCTTGGCGAACCCGACAAATTTGCCGATGGTGCGGCAAGCGGAGTTTTAGCCGCTCTTATGAGCGCCCTTGCAACAGGGTGTGACGGACAGCGGATTGCAACGGTTTCAAGTCCTGCCGACACTTCATCGGGAATAATATCCGATTTTTTCATTATAATTGTAAGAGGGCCCGGCATAAATTTTTTGGCAAGAATTTTTGCCTTTTCGGGAATTTCTGCGGTTAAGCCGAATTTTTCTATATCCTCAAACTCTGCCACATGAACAATAAGCGGATTATCCATCGGTCTGCCCTTTGCCTTGAAAATTTTTGCGACTGCCTTGCCGTTGAGAGCATCTGCCGCAAGTCCGTAAACGGTTTCGGTCGGCATACCTACAAGTCCGCCGTTTCTCAGGATTTCTCCTGCTTTGTTTATGTTTTCCTGTGTACTTTCGAGCAATAATGTTTGCATATTGTCACCTTGATTATGAATTTTCCATACTTTCCTTGAGCTTTTCGGCTCTGTCTGCTGTAACAAGAGCATCTATAACCTCGTCAAGATTGCCATTCAATATATCTTCAAGCTTGTATAGCGTAAGTCCGATTCTGTGGTCGGTAAGTCTGCCCTGCGGATAATTGTAGGTTCTTATTCTTTCACTTCTGTCGCCTGTGCCTACCTGTGACTTACGGTTAGCGGCAATTTCACTCGCCTGCTTGTCCTGCTTTTCCTTTAAAAGTCGGCTTTTAAGCACCTTGAGCGCCTTATCCTTGTTTTTGTACTGACTTCTTTCGTCCTGACACTCAACAACAGTGCCTGTGGGCAAGTGGGTAATTCTGATTGCGGAGCTGGTTTTGTTGATATGCTGACCGCCTGCACCGCTTGAGCGGAATGTGTCTATTTTCAAATCGTTAGGGTCAATTTCAAGCTCGACATCTTCTGCCTCCGGCAAAACGGCAACCGTTGTGGTTGAAGTATGCACTCTGCCCTGGCTTTCGGTTTCGGGCACTCGCTGAACACGATGCACGCCGCTTTCATATTTGAAACGAGAGTATGCGCCCTCGCCCTCAATCATAAAAGAAATTTCCTTGTAGCCGCCAAGCTCGGTTTCGTTTGCGTTTACTATTTCGATTTTGTATCCCTTTTTCTCGGCATACATACTATACATTCTGAAAAGCACCGCACTGAAAAGCGCCGACTCCTCACCGCCTGCGCCGCCACGAATTTCCACGATAACATTTCGCTCATCATTCGGGTCTTTTGGCAAAAGTAAGATTTTCAGATTTTCCGAAAGCTCCTCAATATTTTGCTTAGCCTCGTCAAGTTCGAGCTGAGCAAGCTCCTTTAAGTCGTTGTCACTGCTTTCGTCAAGAATTTCAAGACTTTCTTCCTGCGCCTTTACCGCCTTTTTGTAATCACGATATGTAAGCACAATTTCTTCAATCGACTTAAGCTCTTTCATAATTTTTTGATACTGCTCGGGATCTGCCGCAACCGACGGCTCATAAAGCCTTTGCGAAAGCTCGGAGTACCTTTTGTCAAAAATTTCTATTCTTTCAAACATATTATTTTTCCTTATCGGTTAAAATTCTTTTAATATTTTTTTCAATCTTATTGCGTGGCACCATAACCTCTCTGCCACAACCGAGGCAACGGATTTTAAAATCCATTCCAATCCTTAATATTTCAAATTCTTTACAACCGCAAGGGTGCGGTTTTTTCATTTCTGCTCTGTCACCGACATTAACATTCATACTAACACTTCCGATTATATAAAAGCTAAAAACTCAAGTAAAACAGACGCTTTTCGGCATTTTTAAACAATATTTTGCAAAAAGCGCTTGTCAGCATTTTGTTTTATGCTATTATTGATTTTTATTATATATCAATACTGCCAAAATATCAAGAGTTTGCTTTAACTGCTTTTACAAAGATTACAAATAATTACAATAATATTAAAAATTCATTGCCTTTTTATCACAGATGTGGTAAAATAGGCTTTGATAAACAGAAATGTAAACATATTTGACAGAAAGGAAGATTTAAAATGTTTTATAAAAAACTCAAAAGAATTCCGGCAATGTTCTTAGTTTGTGCATTACTTTTTACCACAGTATTTTCGTATTCAATGATTGCTAATGCGTCATCGTCTTTCACCTCAAGACTTGATGCACCGTCATACAGCAATGATTATTATTACAGCAATAAAAATATCTATTACCAATACGGCTATGGTATGCCAAACTGCACAGCTTACGCTTACGGCAGAGCATACGAAATTCTTGGCAGAGATCCGGGACTTTGCCACTATGACGCTTACGAGTGGTATGACTACAACGATGGTTACAGCAGAGGTCAGACTCCAAAGGTTGGCGCTATTGCTTGTTGGGAATATTACAGAAACGGCGAAACAGGCGGTCATGTTGCCGTTGTAGAAAAGGTAGAGAACGGTACAGTTACACTTTCAAACTCAGCTTGGGGTTGGAAAAACTTCTACCTTACATATGCCGATGTTAATGACCCTACAATGGGTGAGTCAGACTGGACATTCCAGGGATTTATTTACCTTGGCGACTTTAACAAGGGCAGTGACAGCGATAATGTTGTTACAGACTACAAAAACGGTGTTTATGAGGTTGAAGTAAGCGACTATCTCAATATGAGAGAAACCGCAACAACTTCTTCAAAAACAGTTTCTCAGCTCTATAACAACGATCAGGTTTATGTTACCGATATTAAAGCAAACGGCGGCTACACATGGGGTTATTCAGAAATAATCAAGGGTACCAACAAAGGCAAAAAAGGTTGGGTGGCTCTTGACTTCTGTAAGTTTATTCAGGACAAGCCTACAAGTGATGACATAGTATACGAGATTGGCGATATCGACTTAAACGGTGAAATCAATGTTCTCGACATCACCGCTCTCCAGTTGTATGTATCTAAAAACGGCGACCTTACAGACGCACAGCTAAAGCTTGCCGATCTTGACGGCGACGGTAAAATTGATGTAGGCGATGTAACAGCTTTACAGCGCATTATTTCAAAACGAAAAGCACTCTAAAACTACATAATAAAATTACGGTCATTCGCAAAATGTGCGAATGACCGTTTTTTGGTTTAAAATTCAATTGTACATGTATCCTCATACAAAGCTCTATCTCCCGAAACTCCGCTTGCCCATGCGTGGGTTTTAAAATCTTCTTCTATCATTCTGAATTCTAAAATATTTTTTCCCGATGCATTTTTGTACTTTTCAATATCCTCTTTATCTACTAAAATATAATAATAGCAATTCATATCAGCGGCACAATACTGTATTGTATATGCTGTAGTATCGTTTCCGTTAATCTTTGCACTGAGCATCTCAAACTTTACAGTTTTATCTGTTTTATTATGTGCATATAATCTTAATCTATCATATTTTTCTGATGAGGTGTGGTCTGTATCTAAATACAATAAAGTACCGTATTCATTGTCAAAAACAACCTGTTCGGTATTTATATTTTCTCTTGCCGGCGGAGTGATTTCGTCAGCTGTTTTGCCTGTTGGATACAAATAAAATATTTGATTACAATAAAATGTTTCTTCGTCAGAATGATTTTCAGTATTATATACCTGTAAATTAAATGCCACTTCATCAATAGAATTTATACCGCATTTTTTAATTTGTTCAAGATCAAATTTTATGCTGAATGAATCTGTTTCGCCCGGATCTGTGCAACCATAGCCAACCCTACCAATATCATGGCAATAATACCTGTTTACATAAAAGTAATCGCTAAAATCTGTATCAACTTCTATTTCTTCATCTGTTGTTTTATTTTTGAGTTCTGCTTTTACCTCAAATCTGTTACTATACATCTCACAACCCGTGACAGTGACAGTACACTTGTCATTATCAAAAAGCACCTGTTCATCAAGACTGTAATCAATTTGAGTTAATCCGTCTTCTCCGTTGTCAGCTCCGCTGTTCTCATCGGAAATATTGCTGTTTATTTGAGAAACAACATCATCGATGTTTTTATCCTTATTTTTGTTATTCACTACCACCGCAGCCGTAATTCCGCCAATAACAACGGCAAAAGCTGCAACTATTGCAAAAAGTTTTAAAAGAATTGATTTTGACATTAATTTTCCTCCAAATGCGCCTATATTTTTTTCTGCTTTTAATGTACTGCTTTTCGGTTCTAAATTTTGAGATGTTATACTTATCTTCGGAACAACTAAGTTTTTTGCCTCTGTAATGAAAAGAGAAGTAAAAAACGGAACGGGTACAATAATGTGCAATTTATCGTTGTTTTCCTCTTCATACTTTAAAATCGCCTTTTTCATTTTTCCTCTGGCAAGATTAAGGCGTGACATTACAGTACCCTCGGGGCAATCTTCAACCTCTGCAATTTCTGTTATTGACATTTCATCAAAATAATACATAAAAACGGCTCTGTATTGTACTTGCGACAAAGTATTCTGCATAATTTCTAAAATTATTCTGCGATTTTCATTATCGGTTATATATTCCTCAGGAATTGTTATTTCCGAAGTTTCAGAATAATTCTCAAGAATTTCATCATCAAGCTGCAGTTCCTGTTTGGCTTTAAAAAAGTCCTTACATTTATTTACCGCAATTTTCTTAACCCATACAGGGAATTTGGCGTTTTCTTCAAGAGTATTCAGCTTTAAAAATGCGGTAACATATGTATTTTGCATAATTTCCTCTGCGTGAGTTTCGTTTTTCAACAAACTTATGCAGGTAAACCACACCTCTTGCTGTGTAAGATAATACAACCTGTCAAATGCCGTATTATCACCGTTTTTGGCTTTAATTACTAAACTACTTATTTCTTCCATAAATATCTCCTTTAAATCAGTATAAAAAGCAGTACATAATATAGACGATTGAAAATCAACTTCCATTTAATTTTTTTAAAATTTTTAATATTTTTTTAAATTTTTTGATTTGTGAGTCTTATTATTTTTGTGTTAAATTTTATTATATCATAAAAACGCTGTTTATGGGTATTTATTTTTTCAAACTTTTAATACGAATAATTACAAATGACTTTTAAAAAATTTTTTGTAACTTTTACATAAATTTTACTTGAAATATTTAAGATTTAACAATATAATAAGAATAACAAGGAGTGATATAATGACTTCAACAATTGATGTAAAAAAGAAACAAGATTTAAAAAAATGGCTTGAAATGCCTTACAATAACAGAGAGCTAAGCTGGCTCGATTTTAACGCCCGTGTACTTGAAGAGGCTTTTGAAAAGGAAAATCCTATAATGGAAAGATGTAACTTCCTTTCAATTACAGCCTCAAACCTTGACGAGTTCTTTATGGTGCGTGTCGCAGGCGTACTTGATAATATTCATCGTGGCACAAATAAGCCCGACCCATCGGGACTTACACCTAAAATGCAGATGAAAAAAATCAGTGAAAAAGTACATGCCTTTGCCGAAAAGCAGTACAACTGCTACAATCGTTCCATTATTCCGTCACTGAGAGCAAACGGCATTAACTTTGTTAAGGCAGATGAAATGACCGACGAGCAAAAAGCATTTGCAGACGATTATTTTCAGAGAGTGGTATTCCCTGTTCTCACACCGATGGCGGTTGACACAAGCCGACCTTTCCCATTGCTTGCAAACAAAAGTCTTAACATTGCAGTTCTGCTTACAAATGCCGAGGGTGAAGAATTTTACGCACTTGTGCAGGTGCCGTCAATTCTCCCACGATTTTTGGAACTCCCTGCAAAGGGCAAGCGTGACTTTATTACACTCGAAAGAATTATTACTATTCACCTCGGTGAACTGTTTGAGCTTTATAACATCAAACAGTCGGCAGCTTTCAGAATCACAAGGGACTCTGACCTTGACATTGACGAGGACACAGAAGACCTTATGGAGGAAATTAAAAAATCTATTAAAAAGCGTCAGCGTGGTGTGCCTGTAAGACTTGAATTTTCTAAAAAATGCCACAAGTCAATCCGCAAATTCCTTGTAGATGCATTGCATGTAACCGAGGACGAAATTTATGTACAGCACGGTCCGCTTGACCTTACTTTCCTTTCTAAATTTGCAAGAATAAAGGGCTGCGAAAAATTCTGTTTTGAGCCGATTACACCTGTTAATCCGCCTGCCGAATTTTATGATTGCGACGATATTTTCGAGGCTATTCGTGAAAAAGACAGACTTGTGCACCACCCATACGAGAGCTTTGATGTAGTGGTTGACTTTGTTAAAAAAGCCGCAAAAGACCCCGATGTACTCGCAATCAAGCAGACATTGTATCGTGTAAGCGGCAACTCTCCTATTGTAGGCGCACTTATTAAGGCTGCCGAAAACGGCAAACAGGTTACTGTACTTGTAGAACTTAAAGCTCGTTTTGACGAGGAAAACAACATACAGTGGGCAACCAAACTTGAAAAAGCAGGCTGTCATGTAATTTACGGTCTTACAGGTCTTAAAACTCACTGCAAAATCTGCCTTGTTGTACGAAAAGACAAAGACGGAATCCGCCGTTATCTGCATATGGGTACAGGTAACTACAACGACAGCACAGCGAGATTCTATACAGATATCGGTATGTTTACCTGCCGTGAAGAATACGGTCTTGACGCATCATCTCTGTTCAACACACTTACAGGCTACTCTTTGCCGCCCGAATACAATAAATTTATTGTAGCTCCTCAAGGTATGCGACCTTTCTTTGAGGAAATGATAAGAAAGGAAATTGAAAATGCAAAGCAGGGACTTCCTGCGTCAATTACCGCAAAGGTAAATTCACTTGTAGACCCTGCAATTATCAGCTTGCTTTACGAGGCATCGCAGGCAGGCGTAAAAATTGAGCTTATCGTGCGTGGAATTTGCTGTCTTATTCCGGGATTAAAAGGCTGGAGCGAAAACATAAAGGTAATAAGCATTGTAGGACAGCTCCTTGAGCACAGCCGAATTTTTAAATTTGAAAACAACGGCAATCCGCTCTACTACCTCGGCAGTGCAGACTGGATGCAGAGAAACCTTGACAGACGAGTTGAACTTGTGTTCCCTGTTGAGGACGAAGACATTAAAAACAGGGTTGAACAGATTTTAAAAGTTACGCTAAAAGACACGGTAAATGCAAGAAAGCAGTTACCCGACACCACATATCACCTTGTAGATAAGCGTGGCAGAAAACGACTTAACAGCCAAAAACATTTTTCAAAACTTGCACAACAGGCACAAAATGCCGTTAAAAAACAGACATATGTAAGAACAGTAGGCACTCCTATAGTACCTGCAAAGGAAGGAGAAAAAGCAGAATGAAAAGAATCGGTATTTTAACAAGCGGCGGCGACTGTCAGGGACTTAACTCTACTATTCGTGCGGTTGCAAAAACACTTTATCAGAATTACGGCAATGACGGCGTGCAGATTATCGGCATTATTGACGGCTACCGAGGACTTATTTACAACGAAACAAGGATGATGAAACCTGATGATTTTTCGGGTATTCTTACAAGGGGCGGTACTATTCTCGGCACATCAAGACAGCCGTTCAAACTTATGAGAGTTATTGACGAAAACAGCGTTGATAAAGTTGCCGAAATGAAAAAGAACTATAAGAAGCTTGAGCTTGACTGCCTTGTTGTTCTCGGCGGAAACGGCACACAAAAGACCGCAAACCTCTTGCGTGAAGAGGGCTTGAATGTTGTTTCTCTCCCAAAAACAATTGACAATGACCTTTGGGGTACAGACAAGACCTTTGGTTTTCAGAGCGCCGTTGACATTGCAACAAATGTTATCGACTGTATTCACACCACAGCAACCTCACACGGAAGAGTTTTCATTGTTGAGGTTATGGGTCACAAGGTTGGCTGGCTGACTTTGTATGCAGGTATTGCCGGCGGTGCGGATGTTATTTTAATTCCGGAAATTCCGTACGATATTAATTCCGTAATTAATACAATTAAGAAAAGAACCGAAAGCGGAAAGAAATTCTCAATTCTCGCCGTTGCAGAGGGTGCAATTTCCAAAGAGCTTGCCGCAATGCCTAAGAAAAAGAGAAAGGCTGCTTTAGCTGAAATTGCTTATCCGTCAATCTCATACAAAATTGCAAAAGAAATTCAAGACGCAACAGGTCAGGAAACAAGAGTTACCGTACCCGGACATTTCCAGAGAGGCGGAAGTCCTGACGCATACGACCGTGTGCTCTCCACCCGTTTCGGTATTGCAGCTGCCGAACTTATCATAAACGGTGACTACGGCAAAATGGTTGCACTTGTAAATAATAAAGTAGTTGCAGTTCCACTCGAAGAAATCGCAGGTAAACTTAAAGCCGTTCCTGCCGACCACGAAATAGTAGCCGCCGCAAGGAAAATGGGCATTGCCTTTGGCGACGAAAAATAATTAACAATTTGTGTTTAAAATGTTGAAAAAAAGCGTTCACCACTTTTTAAGTTAGTGAACGCTTTTAATTTATTGGTTGACCAAATTTTTTTGCTTCGGGACGGAAACTCTTGCCTTTTCATCACATTGTTGCCCGATTGAAAAAGCTAAACATAATCATTTACAAAGCATAAATAAAGCCCCTGTTAATTTATTTTCTATTAAACTTTTTAACCTTTTCAGAGAGGCTTTGCAACTCTTCCTTTGAAAGTTCCGGCAGATGTTCGAGGTCATCAAGAAATTTTGCGATGCTTTCTTTCTCTCTCAGCCTTGTGCTTTCAATATAATAGCTCGTTATTATTCCGGGTACAACAGCGATTATGAGGATTGAGCAGATAGAAAGGAATATTGACATGGCTCTGCCTAAAATTGTAACGGCTGTTATATCTCCGAAACCGATTGTTGTTGCCACGCTAAAGCAATACCATATACTGTCAAAAATGCTTTTTATATTTGGCTCTATTATCCATACACCCACGCTCACACAAGCAAATATGATTATGTATGTAGTCAAAAATTTTAATGCGCCTGTTCGTTTTAGCACAATTTTTATAAGCCGAGTTTTTTTCATAATTCCACCGCCTGCCTTATTTAACAAAATTATATCAATATTGCCCGATTTAGTCAATAAAATTAAAAATACGATTTTTATTTGTAAATTTGCTCATTTCCCGTATTTAATTTTAATTACGGTATTGGTCGGGCAACAAATTTAGCAAACAGCTTATTATTTGTCCCGAATATAAAAGTTTTGCTTTTGCTTTACTTCGTTACCCGACCGATGATTCGCTAAACCACCATAATAAAAAAGTCCGACCTTTAAAAGTCGGACTTTAATAACTATTTAGCCTTTTACAAATAACTGTTCCCAATAATAAACATTATTGTCAACATAGCAGGACACACCGATTTTGTTATAATTGCTGTTCATAATGTTTTGGCGATGTGACGGTGACTCCATCCATGCTTTTACAACCTGAGCAGGTGTAGTCTGTCCTTTAGCAATATTTTCGGCTGCCGCACTAAAGAAAACATTGTTTTCAATCAGCGCTGTTATCCAGCTTGTTTCATTTGGGCGCTGATGAGAGAATAGTGTAACTGTTTCCTTTGCTCTTGTGTCTGCCGCATTAGTGATTGTGGTATCCTTTTGCAGTGCCGGAATCCCCTCTTTGGCTCTTTCGGCATTTATAAGCTCAATTACCTTATCGGCAAATTCTCTGTTGTAGCTTGCCTGCGAAACAGGTTGTGTTGTTGGCTGCGGTTGTGTTGTTGGCTGAGCGGTGGTCGGCTGAGTGGTAGGAGCGGTTGGAGTATCTCCGCCCGAAATCAGCATTTGTGCTGTGGTTACATCTTGAACATCAATTTTGCCGTCATTGTTGTAGTCGGCAATTATTTTCTGTTCATCGGTTAATTGACCGTCGCTCGATATGTTGATCTGCAAGTATGTAACATCAACCACATCAAATTTTCCGTCACCGTTTAAGTCATAGCCTTGCAAGTCTTGCGCCGATACCGACACCATCGCAGTTGAAATTACCGCAGCAGCCGAGAGAATTACGGCTATAATTTGTTTTAATTTTTTCATATCTGCTCCTTTTATCAGCTTTGATAAATATTGAGGAGAATATTTTTAATATCCCAGAGCTTTTTGGAAAGGTCAACATAGTAGTTATGCGGATTTTCAAATCTCTTAACCTCGTCCCAAAGAAGTCCGATCTGGTCTTTACAGTATTTAGCAATTTCTTCAATGCTTGGTGAGTTATACACACACTCGCCGTTTTTAAATATCGGCACAAGAAGTTCTTTCGCTGTAAAGTCAGTCAAAGTCTTTGTTTTCCAAGTAGCATTTTGGTCAAAAATTGTATGCGGCTTAGAGAAATCCATAACTTCGTCATACACACAAAGCTCATCGGCAAGCGCTTTGCCGCTTTCGTTATCATAGTAACGGTAGAGCTTTTTAAAGTGCGGATTTGTGATTTTTGTTGTATTTTCGCTGACCTTGATTTTAGGGATAATCTCGCCGCTTGTAGGCTCTTCAACAGCTACAAGTTTATATACGCCGCCAAATACAGGCGAGCTTGATGAGGTGATAAGTCTTTCACCAACGCCGAAAACATCAACCTGAGCGCCCTGCATCATAAGGTCACGGATAAGATACTCGTCAAGAGAGTTTGACGCAACAATTTTGCAATTCGGCAACCCTGCCTCGTCAAGCATTTTTCTTGCTTTTTTTGAGAGGTACGAGATATCGCCCGAATCAAGACGGATTGCAAACTTGTTAATTCCCTTTGGAACGAGCACTTCTTTAAACACCTTTATTGCGTTTGGAACACCGCTTTTAAGTGTGTTGTAGGTATCAACAAGCAATGTAGGGTTTTCAGGATAAAGCTCGCAGTAGGTGCGGAAAGCAGTGTACTCGTTGTCAAACATCTGTACCCAGGAATGAGCCATTGTACCGCCGGCAGGAACACCATAGAGTGCATCTGTAAGCGTACAGGCTGTACCTGCACAACCGCCTATATATGCCGCTCTTGCACCGTCAACAGCACCTGTTGCGCCCTGCGCTCTGCGTGAGCCAAACTCAAGCACTGTTCTGCCCTGAGCCGCACGAACGATTCTGTTTGCCTTTGTTGCAATAAGCGTTTGGTGGTTGATTGTCAGCAGGAGATAGGTTTCAATCAGCTGAGCCTCAATAGCAGGCGCTTTTACAGTGATAATCGGTTCGTTAGGAAAGATAGGAGTTCCCTCCGGTATAGCGTAAATATCGCCTGTAAATTTAAAGTTTGCAAGATATTTCAAAAATTCTTCGTCAAAAATTCCTTTTTCTCTGAGATATTCAATATCGCTTTCAGAAAAGTGAAGATTTTTGATATAGTCAATGACCTGCTCAAGACCTGCGGCAATGGCAAAACCTCCGTTGTCGGGAACTTTTCTGAAGAAAAGATCAAAGTAAACATTCTTTTTGTAAAAGCCGTTTTTAAAATAGCCGTTTGACATTGTAAGCTCATAAAAATCGCAGAGCATAGAATAGTTAGTTTCTGTCATTATAAATCACCTGAAATTTTAATTCCAATTTATTCGGACTTATCAGCTTTCAATCTGTTCAAGATTTGCTACGCCCTTTTTAAGGCAAACTTTTTGTGCCGCAACAGCAAGAACACACATTACTATAACAAGTCCAAGGTTAATTATAGCAGGTTCAACGCTAAAAATCCATAGTAATACAAGAGAAATTGTGCAGATAGCGGCGGTAATTGCAATAATTATAGCCGCATTTATTACTGTATTGTAGTTGCCACGCAGTGCGTTTATTTCATCGTCCCACACAAGCTTAGGATTTATGGTGTCTAAAAATATTCCGAGGTAGGTAACAAACACAACGCAAATCAAGCTCAAGGCAATGTGAATAAGCGGAGTTACTATGAAAACAAACGGATTAAATGTTGTTGCGAGTATTGCGCAGTACACATTAAATGCTATTACATACAGCACCATAACCGAGCCGCTGATTATTATGCTTGCGAGAGCTTTTGCGTTGATTTGCGTTCTCAGTCCAACAGGAATGTAGCGCATAAACTGAAAATGCTTGCCCTCTCTTGATATTGAGGACGAGGCAATACTGTTGATTGCCGTAACAAGTGCCGAAATTACAACGGCGGATACAGTGATGATTGTAATGCTTTTCCGGTCGCCTGCAAGGTACGGAGTCAGCACACCCGACAAAAAGTTTGTACTTCCCTGCAAAATCATAATAACAGCCATAAATACAGGCCACAAAAGATTTATGGCAATGCAGTCCATAAAGAACGGCGGTGTTCTGAAAAGAACCAAAAATTCCTTTTTAAGGTAGCTTGCAAAAATGCCCTTTTGAACAGATTTTTCAATAGCCTGTCCTGCAATGCTTTTACTGCGCTTTGATTTTGTTGTATTAATATCCGATACGCCCTTGATATACATTTTTGAGGCGAGAAAAAGGAAAATTGCCACAACTACAACATTAGCAAGCAGATACAAAATTAAAAGACAGGCTCTGTCATCGGCGATAGAATCCATCATAAGAGGAATGTGCGGAAAAATAATGTTCATTACATTTAAAAATCCGTTGTCGGCACTTGCAAGTGAGCTGACGATTGCCTCGGGATTAAATCCGCTCACGCTCACGAGGGCTACCAATGAGCCTACTATAAGTACGGCAGTGCCGATACCTGTGATTTTGTTGAGAAAATCACGATTTTTTACCGAATGGGTAAAATACATAAATATAACGGCAATAATTCCGCAGTAGGAAAGAGGAATTATAGGAACGGTTAAAATGCCGATTAATGAGGCAACTATACCCGTAGCCGAAAATCCATGCGCACACATAAAGCCTGCACAAGCGCCGAGAATCAGGATAAACTCCATAATGTTCTCAGAAAGCAGAGAATAGGCAAACTTAGCGCTTACAATCTCCCTCGGCTTTAACGGCAGAGGAATTAGATTTTCAATATCGTTTGAAAAGTAAAATATATTAATGATTACATTAATGCCGAAGATTACCGACAAAATGGATATAATATGTAAAATTACATTTGCACCCTGCGTTGTACCACCGTAAGACATTACGCCGAGAGTGAGCGCATAGGTTATTATGCCGACAAGCAGTCCTGCGGGAATCATAATCAGCAGAACAACGGCAGTGCCCATAATTTTATAAAAGTGCTTTGAGCGCTTTTTTTCAGCCGAGGTAAGCTCGGTTGTTTTTATAAAGGTTTTTAATAAAGTTAAGAAATTACTCATTTTCAGTCAGCTCCAAAAAGATTTGTTCAAGTGATTTGCCTGTGTTCTGACTGCAAAGGTTATCAAGAGTGCCGTCATACAGCGACCTGCCCTTTTTAATGATAATAACCTTGTCGCAGAGCTTTTCCGCTACCTCAAGTATGTGAGTAGAGAAAAATACACAGTTGCCCTTGTCGGCGTGTTCACGCATCATAGACTTTAGTTCAAAGGCACTTTTTGGGTCAAGACCGATTAAAGGCTCGTCAAGAATCCATACATCGGGATTGTGAACAAGTGCGGCGGCAACCATAATTTTTTGGCGCATACCATGCGAATAGCTCAGCATAGGAGCTTTAAGGCTGTCGGTAAGACCGAATCTGTCGCAAACCTCGGTAAATCTCTTTTTGCGCACATCGGTGGGAACTTTGTATATGTCGCCTATAAAATTGAGAAATTCAATTCCTTTAAGCCTTAAAAACATATCGGGACTGTCGGCAATGTAGCCGATGCTTTTTTTAGCCTCAAGCGGATTTTTTTTAATATCGTAGCCGTTAATGCTGATTTCTCCGCTGTCGCTTGATAAAATACCCGTCAGCATTTTTATTGTGGTGGTTTTTCCCGAGCCGTTTGGCCCGATAAAGCCTACAATTTCGCCCTTGTTTACATTAAAGGACAAATCGTCTACCGCTTTAAGGGTGTTGTTAAACACCTTTGTAACATTATTGAATTTTATCATAATTTCAACCCCTTATGTATTTGTATTTATATAAATATTATAAAATCATAGGCTTGCATTGTCAATTATTTTTATAATGTTTTTAAATATTGACGATATATAATTGTATATTTATTGTTTGCAAAAGAAAAAATAAAAATTTTGTCCGTATTTGTCCCGATGTTGTCATAGTTGTGTCTGTATAATAAAGGCATAGAAAATCAAACAGACAAACTTTCATTTCTTAAAGGAGAAATCATTATGACAACTTACAAACTCAATCAAAACCAAACACAAAGATCATCAACATTATTTAGCTCAAACCCTGTATTAAGAAGAATGTCTAAATCAAGCGCATGAGCAACCGATTCGAGCTGCGCAACATATAAGGGCATATTGGTAAAGACACTTTATTTCCTCGCTGCAACCGTTGCAGGCTTTGCTTTATTCTTGCTTAATCTCTCCAATGCTTGCATTTGGTCATCATATTCATAGCGGAATTTTTGATTTTTACCTTCCGCAGATGATGGTTACAGGCGTTGCAGCTATCGTAGGCACAATCGCACCGTTTGTTGCTATATTTACTCAGCGTACAGCACCTGTAAGCGGTACACTTTACACACTCAGCCAAGGCATTATTATTGCAGCAATTTCAGTTTTCTATAAGGGCGCTTATTCAAATTTAATTGTATGGGCAGCAGTTATTACTCTTGTAATTGTATTCGCTATGCTTTTACTCTTTACTTCAGGCAAAATCAAAGCTACCGACAAGTTCAAAGCTGTTACTCTTACACTTTTACTTTCAACAATCGGCATTTCAATTCTTGGCTTTATCGCTTTCCTTATTCCTGCAACAAGAGGTTTTGTATTGGTTTTTGCAGATAATCCAATCTTCGGTGTTGTAATGTCAGTTGTATTTATTGTAATTGCAGCTTTATTCCTCATCAGCGACTTTCAGGTAATTCGTGAAACTGTTGAAAATCATCACCAAAGAAAGACGAGTGGGCAGTATCATTCGGTCTTGCTTTTACAGTAATTTGGCTCTACTTCAAGGTTCTTGACCTCTTAATGAGAATTTACAGCGCAAAGAGCTAAATCAACTTTTAAGGAGATACGCATATGAGCGTAATTTTAAAAACCTATCAATTATCAAACATACAAAAAGGTCGTTTAGGACAACATTTTCTGTTGGTTAAGTAAATGGAAGTTTGATTTTATATATTGCAAGAATCCCATTCCGATATTGGAGTGGGATTTTTGCTTTAATATAAAAATATACACAAATATAGTTGCGGATATTCTCCTTGTGCATATTGTGGTTTAGTTGTATAATAGTGTAGAAAATAATTTGTGGGGTGTTATTTTGAAAAAGAGTAGGCTGGGCATCAGCCTAAATGTAGTATTTGCCATATTGTTTGTAGTGCTGCCGGTAGTATTTTGCATTACCGCAAAAACATTTGCTACAAGCAGCGGCTATTCCGTTACGCCTGTAACTCTGACGGGCGAATACACAACCGACAAAGGCGATACCTTTAAACTTGACAGGGATCACCCGTTTTTAAATAATAATTATAAGTCGATAACTTTTAAAGGAAAAATCAATGCTTATGTCATTCCTCGGCATACTCACATTCTCGCTTGCAGGTGTGCCTATGAGAAAATCAAAGCTGCAAAATTTCAGCTTTGCGCCGGTAGCTTTCTTCGGCGGTCTTTATTTTCTCTTTGATACGCTCAATTACTATATGCCGCTTATCATTGACAATCCACAAAACCGAACCCCGACACATCTCGGCATTGAAAACATTAAAGAAAGAATTTCAACAATGTGCAACGGCGATGTTACCATTGAAAGCGAGGCAGGCAAAGGAACTGTATCTACAATTAAAATTTTTAAAGACACAAAGGAGGATTAATTATTAAAATACTTGCAGCAGATGACGAGGCGCTTGCACTTGAAATGCTTGTTGATTCTATCAGAGAGGTAAAGCTTGACGCAGGCGCTGTAAATTCATATATGAACGAATATATGTCGCAGTATTATTGGGCAGAGTTTATTTAGTAAAATGAGAAAGGGTAAATATTTATGAGTAAAAATGGTAGTAAACGATTGACAAATGCGGTTGCTCAATCCGACAGCGGAGTAAACCTCAGTTTTAAACTGCTGTCGGCAATAGGAATTATAATTATAGTTTCGGGACATTGCTACAAGGGAGGAATTTCCCTTGCGTATGATTGGTTTCCGATTTATTCCTTTAACCTTGCCTTGTTTGTGTTCATTTCAGGTTATTTCTACAAGGACAAGCACGAGGATAATGTATTAAAGTACATATGGGGCAGAGCAAAAAGACTGCTTATCCCCGCATATCTTTGGAATATTGCATACGGTATATTCGTAATTATTATGAAAAACTGCGGATATGTTTCGGGTGCAGATGTAAACCCGTATAACCTCTTTATTATGCCGTTTGTAGACGGCGAGGCATTCCAATACAACCTCGGTTCGTGGTTTGTATATCCCCTGTTCTGCGTGTATATTATCAACATACTTTTCAGAAAGCTGTTGAGCCTTGTAAAACTCAATAACGAGTATATCATTCTTATTGTATATTCGGTGGTGGGTATGGTTGCCGTTCAGACTTCAATAGAAACACCTAACGGCTTTCACGGACCAATGCTCTTACTGTTCAGGACTATGTTCTTTTTGCCATGCTTTGAATTTGGCAAGTTCTATAAGGCAAAGCTTGAAAAGCACGATAACCTCAACAGCTTTGCGTATTTTGGCATTCTCTTTGCGGTTCAGCTCATTTTGCTTACATTCTTTAAGAACCTTGAGTACACACCATCAAAGTGCAATCAGTTTGAAAACGGCTGTATAATTCCGTACATTACGGCAATTACAGGCATTGCCTTTTGGCTTAGAGTGTCAAAGCTCATTGCGCCGATTATCAAGCATTGGAAACCGATTTTGCTTGTAGCCGACAATACATACAGCATAATGATTCACCACCTTACAGGCTTTATGTTGGTAAAATGGCTGTTCTATTTAATAAGCCGCATAACTCCGCTTTTCTCTGATTTCAGTATTCAGACAATGAAAGAAACTATCTGGTATTTCTATATGCCAAACGGAGTTTACAGTTATGCTATAATCTACCTTGCGGTAGGAATTTTCTTTTCTGTTCTTATCGGAGTTATTCAGAAAAAGGTGTGGAAATCCATTGAATCCGCTTTCACACCCAATATTTCAAAGTCAAAAGCATAATTTAGGAGCGCTCGGTACGGGCGCTCTTTTTACATTATAAAATCAGATACTATAATAATTCCCAAATAAAAATACTAAAAATTCAAGAGCTTGTGCAAGTAACTGAATTGCACAATTTTGTATTGACAGTAAATTTCATATTTGCTATTATTTTTATTGTATATTGAGAAATATATAAAATATTTTGCCATAATGACAAGGAGAGAAAATAAATGAAAAAATTTTTAGCATCAATTATTGCTGCGGTTTTAGCTGTAAGCGGGTTATCTGTGATTTCAATTACAGCAAATGCGGCAACTATATTTATAAGCGGCAACTATGAATATACTGTAAATTCAGATGATACCGTAAATATTGCGGGATATAAGGGTATAGCAACCGATATTACCATTCCGTCACAAATTTTAAATAAAAATGTTGTAAAAATTTCTGCTAATTCTTTTTACAACAATAGCACATTAACTTCTGTTAAAATACCAAATACAATAAAAGTTGTCGGTTCAATGGCATTCTACGGTTGTAAAAGTCTATCATCGGTAACATTGCCAAATACTCTTACCGAAATCGGCTATAGCGCATTTAACGGAACAACAGCGCTCACAACAATTACAATACCGAAGACTGTAACCAAAGCAGGCAATGATGTGTTTGAAGATTCGGGACTAAAAACAGCCACTATAGAAAACGGCGCAACAACAGTAGCAGACAATCTTTTCAGTAACGCTAAAAATTTAACTAAAGTAACAATTCCGAATACAGTAAAGAAAGTAGGCTCAATGTCATTCTACGGTTGTAAAAGTCTATCATCGGTAACATTGCCAAATACTCTTACCGAAATCGGCTATAGCGCATTTAACGGAACAACAGCGCTCACAACAATTACAATACCGAAGACTGTAACCAAAGCAGGCAATGATGTGTTTGAAGATTCGGGACTAAAAACAGCCACTATAGAAAACGGCGCAACAACAGTAGCAGACAATCTTTTCAGTAACGCTAAAAATTTAACTAAAGTAACAATTCCGAATACAGTAAAGAAAATCGGTTCAATGTCATTTTATCATTGTGTAAAACTTTCGTCGGTAACTTTACCGAAAAATCTAAACGAAATTGGTTACAGAGCATTTGACAGTACAAAAGCTCTCAAATCAATTACTATTCCAAAGACTGTAACTGAAAATGGTAATTATGTGTTTTGGGATTCAGGAATAGAAACAGCTATAATCGAAAACGGAGCAACATCAGTGCCGAATAATTTGTTTAGTAAAGCAACAAATCTGACACAGATAACCATTCCAAATACAGTTAAAAAAATAGGTTCAATGTCCTTTTATGACTGTACAAAATTATCCTCGGTAACTTTGCCGAATACTCTTACATCAATCGAAACATCTGCATTTAAAAATTGCCAAGCTATGAAATCTATTACTATTCCAAAGAGTGTTACATATTTTGGTACAACCGCAGTGGGCTATAGTGATGGCAGAGTTATTGACGGATTTATAATTTACGGCTATAAAAATACAAAGGCGCAGACATACGCAACCAAAAATAAAATTACATTCAAAGCATTGCAGGAGGAAACTGTACCTGTAGGTGATATAAATAATGACGGCAAAATAGATGTATCGGATGTTACATACTTACAGATGTATCTTTCGGGCAATTCATCATATGTAATTAAAAATACAAAGGCGGCAGACGCAAACGGTGACGGAAAAATTGATGTTGCAGATGTAACACAAATTCAGAATATAATTGCATCGGCGGCATAATTAAAATTACATAAACTGATAGCGCAAAAGCTGTTTCGGCAAATGTCGGAGCGGCTTTTTGCTTTGCTTTGAATAAAATATGGGAATAAAAAGACATTAATCGGGATAGAATACTTTTGAGTAATCTTGATTGATTTATGACTGAATTTGAACGATTTAAAAGTGTAAAAGGAAAATCACTTGTTAAAATACATAAAACTATATGCGATTTTTGATATAAACTAACTGAATTTCAATTTTAATGAATTTTTTTGAAATAATTTGCTTGACTTTGGCGAAACAGGTGTTATAATGTACTCAAGAGGTGAGGGAAATGCTTACTCAGGAAAGATACCAAACAATACTTCAAATATTAAACGAAAAAAATACGGTTACGGTTCAGGAGCTTACAAAGCTTTTGAATACATCGGAGTCAACAATAAGGCGTGACCTTACAACACTTGACGAGATGGGCAAGCTGAATAAGGTATTCGGAGGAGCAACCTCAATTCATCAGCTGTCGGGCGTATATGAGCCTGATGTGGAGTCAAGAGAAAGCGTAATGCTTGAGGAAAAGAAAGCAATCGCTACCTATTGTGCCAAACTTATTAATGATACGGATTTTGTGTATATAGATGCAGGCACAACCACAGATCTTCTCACGGATTACATTACAAATAAAAACGCAACCTATGTTACAAACGGCATTACACACGCAAAAAAGCTGATAAGAAAAGGCTTAACAACCTACACAATCGCAGGCAGAATAAAGCCGGCTACCGAGGCTATTGTAGGTACAGAGGGACTTAGGTCGCTTAAAACATATAATTTTACAAAATCCTTTATGGGTACTAACGGAATTGAAATTAATGCAGGCTTTACCACACCTGATATGGACGAGGGCTTGATCAAAGAGGAAGTAATAAAAAGGAGCTATATGTCTTTTGTTCTTGCCGACAACACCAAATTCAGAAAGGTATTTCCTATTACCTTTGCGGATATTAAAGACTGCTGTATTATAACCGACAAACTTCCGTACAAGGAGTTTTCGGAAAAAACAATAATCAAGGAGGTTATGAAGTGATTTACACAGTTACACTAAACCCATCAATTGATTACATCGTTCGTCTTGATGAGCTAAAGACAGGAATTACAAACAGAACTACAAGTGAAGAATATTATATCGGCGGCAAGGGCATAAATGTTTCATGTGTGCTTTCGGAGCTCGGTATAAAGAGCACAGCACTTGGTTTTGTTGCAGGTTTTACCGGAGAGGCTATTGAAAAAGGTCTGAAAAATCCTAAAATCACAGCAGATTTTATCACACTTAAAAGCGGAATTTCAAGAATCAATATCAAGATAAAGGCAGGAGAGGAAACAGAAATCAACTGTCAAGGTCCGCATATTGACGAAGAAGAACTTTTGAATTTGTTTGATAAAATCGACAATATTCAAAGCGGCGACACACTCATAGTTGCAGGAAATATTCCGAACACCCTGCCTGACGATGTTTACGAGAGAATCCTCGAAAGACTTGAGGGCAAAGATGTAAGAATTGTTGTTGACGCAACCAAAAAGCTGCTTGTAAATTCTTTAAAATACAAGCCGTTTTTAATCAAACCAAACAGACAAGAGCTTTCAGAAATTTTTGATACCACAGTCAAAACCGAAAGCGATGTTGTAAAATATGCTCAGGAATTACAGAAAATGGGCGCTAAAAATGTTCTCGTATCGCTCGGCGGTGACGGTGCATTGCTTGTAGATGAATTTGGTGAGGTTCACAAAGAGGGCGTTATCAAAGGCTACAAGGTGCTCAACACAGTAGGTTCGGGCGATTCTATGGTGGCAGGCTTTGTGGCAGGCTGCATAGACAAAAACGATTATTCATATGCGTTAAAGCTCGGCAGTGCCTGCGGAAATGCAACAGCATTTTTAAACGGACTTGCCACAAAAGAAAAAATCGAAGAATTGCTTGCTCAGTTCTGAGTGGGTAGAAATAAATAAATAAAAAAGGAGAAGAATTTATGCGTATTACTGATTTATTAAAACAAAGTGCCATAGAGCTTAATGTATCAGTGGCAAACAAACAGGCAGCAATCGACAAGCTCGTTTCATTGCACGAAAAGAGCGGAAACCTTGTAAATGCAGCCGAGTATAAGAAAGGAATCCTCGCAAGAGAGGAAATGGGAACAACAGCAGTCGGTATGGAAGTTGCCATTCCGCACGCAAAGAGCAAGGCGGTTAAAGCTCCTGCACTTGCAGCAATTACAGTTCCAAACGGCGTTAATTACGATGCTCCCGACGGACAGCCTTGCAAGCTTATATTTATGATAGCGGCTACAACAGACGGCGATGTTCACCTTGAGGTTCTCGCAAGACTTATGCAGCTTTTAATGCATGAAGATTTTACAGCGAAACTTAAAGCCGCAAAAACTCCGAAAGAATTTATCTCTATTATTGACGCAAAAGAAACAGAGAAGTTCCCCGATGAACCAAAGGCAGAAGTTCCTGCAAAGAAGGGTTACAGAGTTCTTGCTATCACAGCTTGTCCAACAGGTATTGCTCATACTTATATGGCGGCTGAATCACTCCAGAAAGCCGGCGACAGCCTTAACATTCCGATTAAGGTTGAAACAAACGGTTCGGGCGGTGCAAAGAATGTGCTTACCGAAGAAGAAATTGCAAATTGTGACGGTATCATCATTGCCGCTGACATCACAATAAATCTTGCCCGTTTTGACGGCAAGCCCGTTTTACAGTGTGCCGTTTCAGACGGTATTCATAAGCCAGAAGAGCTTATCAACAAGATTGTAAACAAAGAAGTTCCCGTATATCATCACAAAGGCGGTTCTGCAGATGCTCCAAAGAAGAGGGGCGGCGCTTACGGTCACCTTATGAACGGTGTATCACATATGCTCCCGTTCGTTGTAGCAGGCGGTATCTTCATTGCAATTGCATTCCTTATTGATATTGCATGCGGTGTTAACGCACAGGAGGTTGGCAGTACATTCGGTACGGTAACTCCTGCAGCCGCATGGTTTAAGACACTCGGCGGTGTGGCATTTAACCTTATGGTTCCTATTCTTTCCGGCTTTATCGCAATGTCAATTGCAGACCGTCCCGGCCTTCTCGTTGGTCTTGTAGGCGGTTTCCTTGCAACATCAGGCGCAACCTTTGCAGATCCGGGTGCTGTTAACACAGTTCCGTCAGGCTTCCTCGGTGGCTTGCTTGCAGGTTTCGTAGGCGGTTACTTAATGCTTGCTATTGAAAAAATGTGCGATAAGATGCCTAAGGCTCTTGAGGGTATCAAGCCAGTTCTCATCTATCCGCTTCTCGGACTCGGCGGTATTCTCGTTGTAATGTGCGCAGTCAACCCGTTCATGGGTATGATTAACTCAGGTATGTCAGACGGCCTTAACGCTATTGCCTCTAACCCTGCAATGATGGTTCCGCTCTGTGCGCTCCTCGCAGGTATGATGTCTATCGACATGGGTGGTCCTTTCAACAAGGCAGCTTATGCATTCGCAACACTTAACCTTGCAAATGCAGACGATCAGGCATACATCATTATGGCAGCAGTTATGATCGGCGGTATGGTTCCTCCAATCGCAATCGCCCTTTCAAACACATTCTTCAAGAATCGTTGGACAGACGAAGAAAGAAAGAATGCTCCCGTAAACTATGTAATGGGACTTTCATTCATCACAGAAGGTGCAATTCCTTACGCAGCAGGTCATCCGCTTCAGGTTATCCCTTCATGTATCGTTGGTTCTGCAGTAGCAGGCGCATTTTCAGCTCTCTTTGGCTGTAAGCTTATGGCTCCTCACGGCGGTATCTTCGTATTCGCAACAATGCAGGGTACATGGTATTTCTACCTCCTTGCTCTTGCAATCGGTGCAGTAGTTTCAATGTTTATGCTTGCACTTCTTAAAAAACCTCTTAACAGAGAGATTAAAAAAGTTAAATAAATTTCACAAAAAATCTTCCATTCTTTCTTAAAATATGATAAAATAAACTTAATTCAGACAGGGAGCAGCCCTCCCTGTCTAACACAAAACTATTACAAAGGGGTTTTCTATTATGGTATCAAAAAAACTTACATTAAATAATGCATCAGGTTTTCATATGCGTCCCGCATCAGTATTTGCAACAGCAATGGCAAAGTTCCAGAGTGATGTTACAATTGATTTCAACTCAAACAAAATCAATGCAAAAAGTCTTTTAAATATTATTGCAGCTTGCATTAAGTGCGGCAGTGAATTTGTAGTAGAATGTAACGGTCCTGACGAAAATGAGGCTCTTGCAAAGGCAGTAGAGCTTATTGAAAGCGGACTTGGCGAATAAAAATAATGGGAGCGTGTCTTGCGGCACGCTTTCTTACTAAAATTTGAAAGCAGGTGAGGTTATGTTACACGGAACACCCGCTTCCGAGGGTATCGGACTCGGAAGAGTAATGATTATTGAAGAAACAAAACTTGAATATAACAATGTTACTGTTACTGATACAGCGGCAGAGGTTGAGCGTTTCAGAAATGCAGTTCAGATTTTCTGCGACAATACCGCCGCTCAGGCAGATGCGCTGAAAGCGTCGGCAGGTGAAAAAGAGGCAGAAATTCTCGAGGGTCACATTCAGATGATGAAAGACCCGTATATGTGCGGTGAAATTGAAAAACTCATTGACAACGGTCAGTGTGCCGAGGCTGCACTTGAGTATATGTGCGATATGTTTATTACGATGTTTTCTGCCACAGATGACGAGCTGACACAGCAGAGAGCAGCTGATGTTAAGGATTTAAAAACAAGTATGCTAAGCATTTTGCTCGGCGTAAAAGAGGTTAAACTCTCGGCAGCGCCAAAGGGCACAATAGTTGTTGCAAAAGAGCTTACTCCGTCAATGACAGCAGGCATCAACAAAGAAAACATTGTCGGAATTATTACAGAAACAGGCGGCAAGACATCACATTCGGCAATTCTTGCAAGAGCGCTTGAAATTCCGGCTGTACTCAGCGTAAACGGCGCAGTGTCAAAGCTGTTGGCAGGCGAATATGTAATAGTTGACGGCAGCGAGGGTGTTGTTATCAACGAGCCTGATGACGCTACCATTCAGGAGTACAATACAAAGAGAATTAATTTCCTCAAGGAGCGCAAGGAGCTTGAAAACTTTATGGGTAAGGGTACAAAGGCTTTGAGCGGCGAGGAATACGAGCTTTTCTGCAATATCGGCAAGCCTGAGGACGCAATAAAGGCGGTTGAGGCAGACGGCGAGGGCGTTGGTTTGTTCAGAACGGAATTTTTATTTATGGACAGGACCTCTTTGCCAACCGAGGACGAGCAGTTTGACGCTTACAAAAAGGCAGCGCTCACACTAAAGGGCAAGCCTGTTATTATCAGAACCCTTGACATCGGCGGCGACAAGGAAATTCCTTATCTCGGACTTAAAAAGGAAGAAAATCCGTTCTTGGGCTTCAGAGCAATCAGATATTGCTTAAAGCATAAAGATTTGTTCAAAACACAGCTCCGTGCAATTGTAAGAGCAAGTGCTTTTGGTGATGTAAGAATTATGTTCCCACTCATTACAGCGGTTGATGAGCTTAGAGAGGGCAAGGCGCTTGTAGAAGAGGTTAAGGCTGAGCTTAGAGAGCAGGGAGTAGAGTTCAACGAAAATATCCCTGTCGGCATTATGACAGAAACCTCGGCGGCAGTTATGATTGCTGATATTCTTGCAAAAGAATCCGACTTTTTCAGCATTGGTACAAATGACCTTACGGGTTATACAATGGCTTGCGACAGAGGAAATGACGATGTTGCATATCTGTATTCACCGTTACAGCCGAGTGTGCTGAGAGGAATTAAGTATATTATTGATTGCGCAAACAAGAATAATATTCCTGTCGGAATGTGCGGCGAGGCAGCAGCCAATCCAATGATGGTGCCGCTATTAATGTCATTCGGACTTACCGAGTTCAGTGTATCCGCACCGTCGGTATTAAAGGTGAGAAAGACTATTTCTACATGGTCAAAGGCAGAGGCAGACAAGGTAGCTGAAAAGGTACTTGCAATGACCACAGAAAAAGAGATAAGCGATTACCTTAAAACTCTTTTATAATTAATCAGACAACAAGTTTCATAATCAACTCTAAATAATAGTTTGCAAAGGGCAGTGTTCATATGAGCACTGCCCTGAGCCTTTATGTGAAAATAATTTTAATAATAATTTATGGCTCTATACTAAATGTTGGGGTAAGGAAAGAGCCTACAAAATTAATTTAAAAAATTTTCAAAAAAAGTAGAGCATATTTTCCGAAAATCCGTTAAAATGGAATTGTCAAGAAACC